>JAABUQ010000860.1_pt1 | contig 69571 bp, 67 predicted proteins | sample 5560001 | NCBI WGS metagenome assembly JAABUQ01 (sample SAMN10711888, study PRJNA513371) | rock metagenome | isolation source: Antarctica rocks | place: Antarctica: Victoria Land, Finger Mt nord | collected 2015-12-18
GGGTGGGCTGGGTGGTAGAGGAGATGGGAGGGAGGGAAAGTGGAATGGGTGGGATGATGGCTTGTGGTAGAGTGGAGGTGGATGGTTTGGGAACGGCGAAAACGTTCGTGGCGCATAGGGGTCCAGCCAGGGTTTGTGGAAGAGTATTGCTGGAAGGGTGGGAGTAGGGTGGGAGGGGAGGGTCATGTGGAAAAGGATAAGGAAATGGAGGAGGCGAGGTGGAAGGGTTGAGGGAGCGGCTTGTGTTGGACCGGAGAGAGGATTGTGCGGGAAGTGGTAGTGGAGCATATCGAGAGTTGATACAGCAGCATCGTCATCATGTTGATGGTGAAACGAAGTGACATGTTCTCGGTTCATAAAGTATCAATCGGTGTCAAAGATCATGTAGCTCTTCGGACCCTCATGAAGGCGCGATGTGCGTTGCTTAATGTTAGAACTCCACAGGAAAGAGGATCAAGTACGTCTCAAAGCGTGTGGGCTGTTTTCGAAAAATTCCCGTCAGATGGGATGCTTCCTGACGTTCCGAAGGCGCCATTGAGTCGTAAATAGCTGGACTCCAAAGGTTCATAGGTCTCTGCTGTTTCGAAAGGCCATTCACAAGTGATGTCCCCCATAGACGTTCCTTGCCTTGTATCTACCCTCGTCTGGAGATGGTTATGACCCGGAGCTGCCTTAGCTGGAGGATGGCCAAGCGGCTCCTCTTCAGCAGGCCGCTTGGTGGCTCTGTGAACTGCCAAAGAGTAATTATTCGTCAGATCGACTGACGCTCCGGGACTGAAGAGCGACATTGGATCAGGAAATTTCTTCGCAAAAGGCCAGTCCATGGATGCAAAGACCGCTCTGAGATCGGACAACGGCATCAGCTCGAAGAGCTAGTCCCAGGCAAAGTCTCCACAGAGCCCAGACGGCACGTCCTTGATTCTGGACGTCATCAGACCGTTGCCTGAGACACGCATATAGCTGGTTTTGCGCGGGATCACTAGGCCCAATCTCTTCAGTGCGCCGAGTAATGCTGGCGGCAAGTACTCAACATTCATGCTGCGACGATTAGTCCGACCGCTTACTGTCTCGTGACGAGCCACCTTAGAGACGGCCTCTTGATCGCGATAGTTGTGGTCCTCAATTCTGATGGCCGTGATGTTATTCGCCAAAAGAAGCCGAAAGGCATGTATACGAGTACAGCCTCCGTTGTTCCCGAGAAGTCATTATTCGCTTTCATAGCGTATGAAGTGGTTGAGTTGCTGACGAGGAGGTAGACCAGCACACGTCCTGCAAAATCTCCAGTTCTTGACACCGACAGCTTTGTGCACGTCATCCATCGTTACGCACTTGGGCATTTGACATCTCCTACGATAGTCTTTCAGATGTCTCTCCCACTGGAGCTTGAGGAAATCGTCAAGCCCACGTTTTTGCACACGAACAGTATGAGTAACCAGCGTTTTGACGACGTCATCATCACCGGGGTATTTTGATAGTCGCCACAGTCGCTCTACGATATCTTTATTGGTACCGAAATGAAGATATTGGAACCTTGCTTCTGCTGTGGAGGCTCGTAATCCTTTGGTCAAGAGATTTGTCGGAAGGCTTAGTAGCTCGTTGTTAGATGAATTTTCGAAGATCGGGTGTAGGATTTCAGGAGGCACGTCGTAGATTGGCGGGTCGGATGCCATTTTACGTTCGAACGGTGTAGAAATCGAAGGATTTGACTTGATTGTACGGTGAGGAGGTACTATTATATGCTTTATGATTTATTTTACAAGCAGATTCGTCATAAGCACAAGATAAAAGCTTGAAATATATACTTACGGAAGAGACGGACAGTATGCACTCAGTGGGGCGCAAATACTTTCTGAGGAAATGGTGGAAGTGGTGCCGTGAGGCATTTTGCCAATTTATGCTGGCATTACCCGATTTGGCATTGAGACAAAATGCAATACCTAGAGGGAGAACGGGGGGCTATAATATCATGCTTGTGAGATGACCAAATCGTCTAGCCTACAAGATAGTTGTTCGAAAGAAGTCTGACAAAGCATCAGGAAAGTGTGCTTACTGGCTCCATAATTTTGCTAGAGAAAGATCGAACCTAGGCAAGAGTCGAGGATAGGCCAGAACTCATTACTCCCGTCTCCATGGGCCAGCGTTCATACCGTAAATCAGCTCCGAAAATCAACAAAAGCTGATTTGGACACGGAATACATTCCATAGGGTTCAGTGCGACAATTTAGCCGCCTGATGACCCCGTCGTAATACCAAATAGCTGAGTTGATCTGAAAATCAACATGCTATGAACAAACTGAAATCGAGAAGTACAGCGGCCTGCGTGCGTACTCGATCCTGATCGAGCTAGCACTGAGAGTGGCAGTCCATCTGCTTCTTCGTAGGCCATGAGGTTCGCCCATTGCGGCAACCAGTCCTTGTACAAGAATCCATCCTCCAATATTGTATCCCGGTTGTCCGGAAGCATGGGCCCTCTTCCAGCTCAGCAAACGTGTTCTCGTTCTGATGTTCGCCAGTAATGATCAGGTCCTAGGACAGCTTACGTTTAGGCGAGTATGGGTCCACGGCGTCGATTAGTGATCCCAACGAGTGGTCAAGGTCGACAAGAGCGTCGCCAAGCAGCCTCCTGTTGTGGACCGTAACACGGAAGACTACGGCAAGATCGACGACAGCAAGCACGCAGCAAAAAGGTAATGATGGGAGGGCAAATTGAATAGAAGGCGGTCCCTCTCTTCCATGTTCCCAATCTTGTGCTTATTAAAGATCTAGCAAAGCTCCCGGCAGATCGACTTGCAACGGCCTGAGATCAGTTATGAAACGGTGAGGAATCAATTCAGTTGAAGCAGCGGGCGAAGTCAAAGCTCGATATCCCAGACAAGTCGTGCAGGAGATCCAGTGGCGGCATCCATCGAACCATGCAGGTCTCGCGATCCAGTAACGTAGAAAGTTGCTAATACTCCAAGTTGTGATCTTTGAAAACCATATTCGGCCAAAAGCGCCAAGCCTGGGCTTGGCATCTGGTAGATCAATGACTTTGTTATACTGACGCGACTTCGAATCCTGCAAGGATAAGGTACCTCTGTCAACGTGAAGAATGACCATATTGTATTGCTGGCCAGGGCCTCTCGTATCATGGAGACATCCGCTATTATGATACCTCAAGACCTTGGCTATGAGGGTTTGACCTTGCCTCAGTAGGGCATTATTCCCAGCTGGGATGCCTGCCATGAGTCTGCTTGCAAAGCGTCAGGTGATGGCGTAGCGGAGACTACTGCCTTGGGTCTCAAATCGCTAGTTGGGGAAGGTCCTGAGAAAGCAGCCGAAGTGAACCTTAGTACTGGCGTTGTTCGGGAGGTGCGAGATAAGTATGAATCATCATCTATCGATGAACTCTTGGCTGGTCGCAGGTGTCACGACACAGAGCATGGACGCCCTTTATTCCGGCTTCATGTTAGTACCTCCCAATCAATGCGACGAAGATTTTGTATTACGACCACCCTTCTATGCTACTCCCAGGGTCGACACATCGCTGACTGTGAGCCATTAGCGACTCACAGCTTCCTGGGTGGCAGGTCACGAGTACCGAGATGGTCAATATTCATGACTCGACGGCTGAGTACATGTTCAGGTTTGAAGCATGAAGAGCCTCCAGTGACAGCTCAGAAATGATGCGCAGTAGCCTCGAGAAGCATCTCAGTCAGAATTTGATTCCATCACTTCGACCACGCGCAGTGATGGGATGCCACCTTAATGACTGTGTCATGGTGTGGATTGTGAACAAGAGATGCGCATCACTTGCTTGCTCTGTACTACTTAATCTCCAGTAATTTCAATCGCATACCTCGCAATAACCTCTATCATCATATCTCGCTCCTACACAGCAATAGACTTAACAACCGCAACATCCCTCTCAAAATCCCCCCAACACCATGGGGCACGATCAGCATCCTGCGGGTCCATCCTCAGGGAAGAAACCACGCCCTGCTGGCAATGATGTAGGTTTGAAGCGAATCACCTCAAAGTTCTCTTCCCTGACTACACAGCATACGTCAACCCCGAAGACAGGCTCAGGCTCGAAGCAAGCGACTTCCAAAGCCAAAACAACATTCCCTGGTGCGATTAATTCAGCGCTCAATGATCTCCAAAAGTTCATTGGGGAGGTCATCCAAACCGAGTGTTGCAGCTGCCAGAAGCCTCTTATGCATGACTTCAAGGTTAGCCGATGGTTCCAGGACTGGATCGACAAGAATAGTTCAGGTCATGCCTTCTCAATCTGTTCGGCAAAGTGTAGCAGCAAGAAATGCGGAGCTATGACTTGCGTTGGATGCGGTAAAAAGCCTCGAATGGAAAAATTCACAAGTACTTGTCATGGGCTTCACCTCGACTGGTGTTGTGAAAGTGGACGCTTGTTCGCTTTCTGGGTAGCGCTGTGCAAGTATGATGAGATGGAGCTCCAGCTACAAATGGAGAGTGCAGTCAAGCTGGCCGCTCATGCTGCGAAGGGACCTTCTACTTCAACAGGCATAGGTTATGGAACCACCGCAATAGGGACTTGGGGTGCCCTAACCATGAGCCCACAGGACTATTACGGGGCTTCTATCGGCGGTGGATGGTCTGGAGGTCGCATAGCTCGTGGGCCTAGATTCAACCACACACTCAACTTTCAGCAAGCCGACGATAAAACAGATCCTGTGATTAACACTATACTCAGCTTGATCATCGAGCTGCTTCCTGTCGACGAGAGATCCAAGATCCAGGCGCCCAAAGCTTTGCGTGCTATGATACAGCTTAGCCTACTGTCAGACAAAGTTGCTGATCTGCTTCGCAACGACTCTTTGCGTAACGTCAGCCAACGAAGCGAAGTTTATTACTCCGTTCTCGAGTTCGTCCATAGGCTGGGAAAGCGTAGCGAGACAATGTACCTTGTCTGCGACCAAAGATTCCTCAAGAAGCGGAGCAATGGTCTTCAGGTACTGTCCGCTAAAGAATCCTTCGCGGACAGTAGTGAAGAGGATCAACCGCTTGTCATGTCAAACTCGAAAGATGACAAGGTATCCTCGGTCGTAGACTGCATGGCGAAGCTAGCCATCCAAGCAAAGCAATTCTCAGAGACAGCAAACGCTTATCGACGTACGAAAGAGTTCGATACAGGTACAGGGAAAGACATGCTACGAATGGCATCCAAGATCGACATGGTCTACAGCTCTTTGACACCTTCCAGTCTCGAGCAACAAGCAGACAAGGGACCCCAGGACAATGCCAGCGCTTGGGACGCCTACCATGAGAAGCATCGCATCGACCAAGACTCGTCCATCTCGAATCACTTGTGTTCAAAAATCGCACAACAAGCTCAATCGATCAAATTCTCCCTGCCAGGCCGAATGAGGCGCCTTGTGAGCGAGCAAGCCGAAATGACAACGGGTCTACCCCAGTACATCTTCGTCAAAGCGCACGATTCACTGCCCCACATCATGAAATGTCTTATGGTTGGCCCCGAGGGTACGCCATATGAGGATGGTCTTTTCGAGTAAGTGAAGCCCTTACTTCAGGTTACAAGTCAAGGATATATACTTATACCTGATAGATTCGATATACTCTGTCTAGGGGACTACCCCAAGACCCCACCATCCGTTCAATTCTTGACTACAGGTCGTGGGACCGTACGGTTCAACCCGAACCTTTATGACAACGGCAAAGGCTCGCTGCTCCCTTTTCGATCGTAGTGATTATACGCTAACATTTCTTGAACAGTATGTCTTAGCCTTCTCGGTACTTGGCCAGGACCTGAAGAAAGTAAATGGCAACCGAAGATATCAACCCTCCAGTCTGTCCTTGTCAGCATCCAAGCCATGATCCTCACCAAACATCCCATGGAGAACGAGCCGGGTTACGAAAATCATTCCAGGGACAAGAAAGATTCGAACCGTGATTACAACTACCAGTGTCAAGCTAATACAATGCGATATGCCGTTCTTGACTGGATGCAGCGACCTGAGATGAAGAACGGGCCGTGGAAGGATGTTGTGGCCACCTATTTCAGACTGCGTGGTGACAAGGTCCTCGCGACTGCGCGGAATTGGGCAAAGTCGAATCGTAGGATCGAACGATTCGCTCCGGACCAGAGCCCTTTTGCCGTTGGACGCTCGATATTTGGCAGCAGTACTACATCGAACTTGGTCAAGGAATTGGAGTCTGCTTTAGGCAGGAGGCATTAAATCCCCAGTATGTAGTTCGGGAGTAAAGCTGCGAGTATTGGCTGACCAGCCAACAAGATGAAATGTAAGGGCAAAGAACTAGACCTGCTTGCCGGGTACTGTATGTATGGCATGCTATGAATCACATGTTTACTCGCCCGTTTGAAGTATCAAATTCATCGAAACACGGTCTCTTCATCAACCATCTCTGTACCACATGAGCTCAACATCTTTGTCAGCATCTCCTCCAGCTGGAGCATCAGGAACTTTCTTATGCTGATACATTTTTTAGATTGGTATCATAACTCAGCAGTTCCGTCGAAGGAGACCTTTTTATGGTACGCCTCCTTCAATCTATCATTACACATCCCCATTTTGTTAGATCTTTCGTTTACGTTCGACTCATCTGATGGATCTGGCTCAACCGCAATGAATTGAAGGTGAAACTTAACAAGTGAAATGAATTTTGGAAGATTCCGTCAATGGTCCCGTACTAAACATTTCTGGGGATTGATCTGATGATGGAGACTCTACCGAACTAATCTTGACACGTAAGATCTGTCTCTCGCTCCGTCGCTCGTTCATAATTATTTAGAACAATGGAAAGGAAAGATTGATGTCAATGCTCTTCACTGTTCGGTAGGACTGGGGGCCTGATAAGGAGTAGCGGGAACAGTTGCAGGTGAGTCTATTTTCAATGGACAAGTCAAAGATATCAAGGTGCTAATCTTCTCAAGGCCTCACGCCAGTCACCGTAGGCTCTGGACGATGGGTATACCCTGCTGCTCCCCTCGTTGCTGTGTTTACTTTCTCGTACCTGAGTGCACCCCAACCCACCAAGGCGTAAGTCTTTCACAGACCATATATCTATATACAGTCTAGTCCCTGAAACTCTCATTTTCGACATGGAGCTCGAATTTTTGCACCATCTTATTACCTATATGAGAACTTACATGATTACTTGTTCCTCCTGTCGAGTCTACATACACAGCGAAGAGAAGGACGAGAGTAAGACTATGTCTTCATTTCTTGGTCAACTTTATCTACTTTACTCTATGGATCGGACAGAAAGCTTTATCGATTATTGAGAAATCCAAATCATAGACGACAGCTTTTCCACGAATGGCAACGGGAGCAAAATCGATAGACCGGAAATTTGCCAAGGTCGCAAACGCGTCTGGTAGATCGACACACGACTCCGCCAGAAAATGTAGAACGAGGATCTAAGGCAGTCTACGACTCGGGAGACGATCAACCGACCGGGCAGCAGAAGTGATTACTCGATAGTATATGGTACGAACAGGTTGCAATCATGTTGCTAATGGGCTAGAATTCTACAAGCGTGTCCACGATGTCTGTTAGGACATAGAAACCGCCAGTGACTATGTGAGTTTTCCATTCGGTTAATAATAATTTACTGACCGGCTGAAAGAATGAACCCTTTGATTAAAGTGAAGAGGAAGTCTACAGGCAAAGAAAAAGACGAACAGGTTGAGGACCTGATGGACCTTCCGTTGACCTCCACGAACAAGGTATGTTCCTCCTGTTGCTAATATTTCGAGGTTCTCTTGAAGTGTTTTAAGTCCGAGGGCTAACATGTAAGCAATCTGTTAGATCTCTGTAAAGGCTTACGACCTGATGGGTATCGAGCGCAATGTAAGGTCCAAGAATTGTACCAAGAACCACCACAAGCATTGCAAGTTTAGGCCAAATCGTTGAGAACATGTTGCAAACACGATGAGTGCGAAAGGTTCACACACATCATAGTCTTTCGGTAGAGGAACTTCTTGAGGTGATCGAAGCCAGTAGCTTCGTACTATTCTTTGACTTCTTGCCAATAAGCTCGCCTACCGATCGATGTTCGATCACGGTTCTGTGATCCTCCTACGGCCACGCCTACGTCTATCATTATTATCTTCGCTTCGTTTAAGATAGCCTTCACTCGTTACTATAATTCAATATTAGCTGGCTAAAGTATACCACGATCCTTCCCTACAATTTATCGCGCTTGTGGAAGCTCGTCGACGACGTCTAGAATGACACGCCATGACCGTCTGACTTAATCCGGGAATCCAGCTGTGTTTTCGCGGGACATCGAGTTCTCTTTTTCCAAACCAGACTTATGGTCGTCCCAGTCCTCGCATTACATATATGCTTGTCATGGAAAGTATCTACTCCAAATCTTTGCGCAAGCTTCAGTTACTCTCACGGGTGATCTTAGATGTCTGTTCATTTTTCTCGCCGTTTGGACGATACTACAAGGGTGGCGTCGCCGTTGTGGCTGCACCCGCTTTATTCGATCTGACTGTGACTAAAGGGTCTGTGCTCAAATACTTCTCTGACAACTACGAGCTGGCTTACCCTGCAAGTACACAAGCTAGAGACAGTGATCTATAGCATTTGGGATCGGCTGCCTGGCCTCTAATATATGCACGGTATTTGAAACTAGTTGAGAGGCAGGGCCACTATCAGGAGTTGTGCTGTACCATTCATGTGTGCTCACACGATATAAACCGAAGACGCAGAACACCAGCGGTCGACTACGCACCGTCCAAGATCCTCTTACTATCCGCAATCTTAGTCTCGAACGACAGCACTACCGCCGATCTTGATTCGTCTTATTTATCCAAATCGATATCTCAACCCACCCTTGATCGTTTTGTTTGAGTCAAGAATGTTCTAAGACAAAAAATGATTATCAATGACAAGGAAGTGGTACCCTTTGTATTTATTTTGAACAACTACAGTCTACGACTCTCAATATGTTGTCGACAAGATAGTCAAGGGCAGAGCAACTTCCTTTGGAGACCAGTCTTTTCACCCAAGTCTGCTGCTGCTAAGCGTTTGAGGCTCGAGTCAAGCGGCCAAGCGGTACGGAGCTTGGTCAGCAAGCGCCGCTCTTCGACTCGGTTTTGAGCAGCTATTGTGGACGGAACGTGGGTAACTAGCTGTTGACTGAGTTTATGAGAGCTCAGGATACGCCTAGCAGGCTTGGAGAACGTTTTCTTGAAAAATTACTTGCAAGTTGAGTCTCAGCGGGGACCAGGCGCTCAGTAAATGACGGAGAGCAGGAGACAATCGACAGCGATAAATTAGACATTCGCAGTCAGAGATGGTCGCGATAACGCGATCTGTTCAGAATGATAGCCTTTGCTATTGTGGGCACTAATTCATGGCTAGAACCAAGAAAGGTGGGTGGTCTAAAGATTTGGCCTTTACGATCTCGGCTGCTTCTTGCTACTTTTCAAGCTGATATTGCTGTTTGAAGTATTCAAAGGCTTGGGAGATATAAGTACAGATTTCTCTATCTTTCCAAGCTCTGCACTCTTCTTCGTCAGGTTTCTTCCCTATCCAAGCTGTCGTTCGACTGGCGACCATTTAGTCTTTACTCTCTTACCTACATGCAAAAGGACCTCCGCTATTCCAATTTCATTAGAATCTGGGCAAACTCCATTCATTGACAGGAAGTAAAGAGCTCGAGTCTGAGACGGTCCGCTACCTCATCAGTCGGCCGACAGGATTCAGGTGTTTCAACAGTTGAAAGATTGGATAGACCATCGATCGAACGTTTGATTGCGTTCCTAAGACGTCACGTCCTATAATGAAGGTACCGAATTCATAGCCGCAGAAGAATGGTTTGACGCATGGAAGAAGAGTGGGAGACCTGGCCTACGACTAACAGACGGGCACAGACGGGCAGAACAGCGCCTGATGATAAATTGTACGTGCGTATCACGTCGGTTGACAATTTTGACCTTAAGCAGGGTATCGGCCACCGTAGGTTGACATACTCTACAACATATTGTGCGGAGTTACTCAACTGCAAAAAGAAAAATTCCTTTATTTTTCTGACTCGGTATTTTCGACTCACTTATCGCACCAGAAACATTATTGAACACGGCGAACAATCCCAGAGTTGCTTGGTGGTTTCCAAGTGAGTACGGAATTATCGCGGATCAATTTGCTTTTTACTGGTTCTCAGAGCGAAAAGCATCCGCTTAAGTGCTCGCTGAGCTGATCGCTCTCCCTTTCAGAGCCTGTAAGGACAGGACGTTAGGGATGTCAATATTTGGTCTATCTCACTAGCATTTAAGATAATCTCTTGGATCCATCCCTATCGACGTATTCCCTTCACAACTCTCACTTCACCAACGCTCTCCGAGCGCCGTCTGATAATTGGCGTGCGAACGGGCTGAGAAGAGTATTATGTCCATTGTCAAGTTCAAAAATATATCGAGGCGGAATCATGCTAAACAAGCCTAACAATCTGGAAGGGCTGCTGGACTTGCTGTACAAGAAGGACTGGGCCCGCACCGACCTCGGGGGCGGAATCCCGGCCTTGGAGGAGTATAAGAGGGCTTTTCGGCAAATGCAGCGCACTCCCCTGAATGCGTCAAACCTTGATGGGTACCGATGGCTTCTCGATCGGCGGGCGTGGAGCAGATTGATCCGGACGTGGCGAGCAAGCCGCTTCCGCCAATTCTGACGCTTTTCCACATGCGCCGCACGTTCGCCTCGGTCATCCCGGATGAGATCCCTAGACCATGTGATATTTAAAGTGGATCTTTCTCTCTATTCTTCAGGCATCCCATATTGCTTCGAGTTAAATATCATTATTACTCAAAAAATAATACTCCTCAGGCTCACACTGCGAAGTGGCCTCTGTACTCTCCTTATTATGTATAAAGGCATGGTCCAACCCTTAGACTGTACAAGCCGTGTAGTTCTATTACATTGTGGTCCAAAACTCTCTAGAATAGACTGGATTTTTCCACTCGTGTTGATGAGCATACCACAATGGATATACAGCAGCGCTGCCTGGGTTTAAGATGGCGGGTGGGTGTAATAGCGCGCGATACAGATATAAATGACGATCTCACTGGACTGAGCGAGAAGTACACCAGGGAGGATGCCAAAAAAAATTCGAGGACTTTATCCAGACGAATCTGAGACGGAAGATACACCGATTGAGTCTTGGATCCGGCAAGAAGTCGAAACTATGATGGATTATATGACCGGACACTCACTGGAAGTACCGACTGCGACTACATAAGATGCTATTATGGAACAAAGCGTCTGATCGGTTGGAGCAGCGGAGCAGCCATCTACCTCTTTCGTGCCACAAAGACGCCGTGCGTGTGACTATGCCACAACATGTTCGACCACTAGACTACCGCGAAGGAGCATCGTATTATATAGGAGGTGAACCTCGACGATATGGCTAATGACAATCTTAAGACGTCTGAAAAATTCTTCCGCGACATGACGAGCGTCCTTAATCGACTGGACCAAGCTCAATTGGAGCACTCGTATGTTAAACTACCCCGACCTGTTATTGTACCCAGTGAGTCTCTCATCGGTGTCCGTAACATGTCGAGCCGGAACAGAGACTGTCACAGTGCAAAGGATTTGACCGCTGTTCCTAGCCATCGCTCATGGCTTCAATCACTATATACGTGGGAGGAAGATACAAATCACCCTTCCCTGGTTTTGCGTGCTTCGTGATAACGGTATCACAATGGATAAGAAGAAGCCCGATACTTGGGCGAACGTCTTGAACGCACACGCAACTCACGAAGCGCTTTACCGGGGTCCGTCAAGAAAATATTGAGCCAAGCAGCAGGATAAGTACAAGAACAAACCTACCAGCTATTGCTTAGCCGGACTTCAACAAAGAAGCAATTAACAAGAGCACCCTTGCGTGGCATTCCTGCGGCCGTCTAGTGCTTACATCGACCCTTCTCCGTTTGAAGATTGTTATTTTTAACAATTGACTCAACCACAATCTTGAGCTATCTCTGAATTCTTTACTTATTTATTATGTTAGAGGTCTCTTCGCTCTTCGACACAAATTCACGAATCATGCAACTCGTGAAAATTTTCCATGGGGCCATATGTGCCCTGACTGCCATTCTATGGGACACGGTCACCATTATTGAGCATCGGTTCTTACAAAATCTTTTCTATTCCTCTCTCACCGTCTTTAGCAGCCTGATCTGCCCTTATGCGGCATGCGATCAGAACACTTGTTTAGTTGCTTTATTTGGCCGCTCGGCACTAGAGTCTCTTCGGTACGCGACGCGGTAATGTAACAAAGACGTGGACGCTAGAGCTCCAAGCTCAAAACAAAAATATCGATTTCGCTCCCAGGTCTGTGCTACCAGTGGTGTTCCAACTCGCCGACGAAAGAGATGTGGAAGAACGCTGCTGTTCGGACGTGACATGCGACTAATTTCTTGCAGCCCTTTGTTACGTCCACGGCGCGTATTTTGTAAAGAAGAATCTCACCGTGTCTTTTTTTCCGGTATGTCGCTCTCGGGAGGAAACTAATTCGCCCTCAAATCAGTGATTTCTTCGACTTATTACGGAAGCACGCATAAGCGATCTAACACCAAGAATGTAAGCGTTAATCTGACAAGATGATTAACAATTATAGCTAACGTAGTACAGCTATCGTTGTGAGACCAAAAGACAGCTTTAGACAGAGAGAAGAATACATGCTTGCCAATGCGCATTGATAATTTCATTCTGTCGATCCGGAAGCGTTATCATATTAGACTTACTAACGAACGAAAAGAAGAGAATTTAATCAGAAAAATCAATAAAAACGGTTTTAGCCGAGAATACTATATAGCCACCGAGCAAAGTCGATAACTCAGAAGATAGCTTGACACAATAAACAACGTGACAAGAACCTTAATAAGAATGCTATCGAGTGCGACAACAGTCAAGAAGATCCGGTATGTTACGCAACAGAGCGAGAACGTACTGCAGAAAATCGGACAAGAGATTGCTCTTATAGAGAGCTTATACGTAAGCTGGACCTTCTTCCCCCCTCCATTGATATGGCTTACTGGTGCTCTGGTCAGAAGCTCCATCAACATTTCTGACATCTTTGACCCTGTGGTCACGAGCAGAACGTGAAGATACTTGTTTAGATCAGTACCTGGACACCCTTGTATGATAGCATACTATGTCCTTTCCTCTTCTTATTCATGTTAAAGAGGGCCAGGGAAAAAGCTTGCCACTACGCGGGCGACGCGACACTTCGTAACTTTTGAAGTCTGGAGCATTATTCGCCATACTTGGTCAGTACAAAGCTAGGAATACTATCACCGTCAGTTCAGAACTGGCTATCAAGCCTGTAGTACCTCGTCTTTAGCGAGAACGACATCGAGACTCTTTGAAGAAACTTTCTCGGATAGACGGTTGACAGTTATCAACAAGGCCAGTCCATGAAAATGTTCGAAGGACATTTGAACTGCAGAGATGACGGAGAAAAAGCATGGCAGGATTGACCGCCATGACCCTGTCTTAGCTGACTGCTATGGCAGCGATGGTTTCTTCGACAAAACCCAGGCCAAGCCTCCTCCTAGTGGTGTTTGACCCCGTGCTTTTACCAGCAATTAGATGGCTTCGCGGAGTCGCATGCGCAGGGGATACGTTGGCGAGGTCTGATCAATTCAGGTGAGGCCGGAGTAATGAGTCACTTGCAAAGCGACCATATAAGTCCCCGGACGTCAAGCCTCTCGCCTCATCTCTTGTTGATTTTGTCGGCGACAACCGACGCCTGAGCCTATCCTCCCCGGCGTTGACCACATTGAATGAGACATATGCCATAATCATCTAGAGAAAAATCCTGGAAAGAGCATCACCTGCACGCCATGCTACTCGACTGTCTTCCACAAAAGCTGCATACGCTGGCTGCGAACTCTTCGTCTCTCGGAAGAACTCTCGCGCGATATGCTACGTATGTCACATTCTTTGCTGGCCGAAGACCAGAAATGGTTCGTCGCCTGCTGAAACAAATTCAATTTCGTGATATATATAATTACCTGCTTCTAGTACGGAGAGAAATTCAAAGACTTCTCGACGAGAAACGATCATTAATCAGATAACTTATTCCTTGATAGAATTTCGATCAGTTTTGGATTCCGAATACTCATGTGGCGCATGCCGATTACAATGATGACCAGGAAGCTCTACCATTCAATTTACTGTACCAACACCAAGAAACGTCAACATTAGATCCACAACTCGAACCCAATGAAGTTATGCAATAAAGAGACACGTCTTCTTTGTATAAATACACTTGGACAATATGTTAATGCAGACTAGACATAGCAGATGCACATAGAACTGCTACCGCCGGATAGATACTTCCTCAGAACGTCGAATTCTGAATTTGGAGAATCGAGAGACGGAACAGAGGCGGATTTCTTTATGACGATAAGAGTCCGCGAAAAGTACGATACTTTATGCTCACATATGGAGACTCTTTCCGGAGGATTGATGAAGAGGGCTGGTATGATTCCCCCAAGTCTGCCTCTGGATAAGAGATAGCTACGACATCATGGTGTACAAAGTAGACATGAACGCAGACGAACCACGCTCGTGCGTTAACGACGAAAGGATTTGGTGAGAAATTCCTTGGAAACAGGGATTCAGAATCGTCCCAGCTTCAATACTCTTACCATGATGTCAGAGGATCTTCCCAGCTTTATAATCTATTGCCAGGTTTGGCTTTTTGCTAGAGCTCGCCCAATGGTCGATGCAGATCTGGAGACGCAAGCGTAAGGAACCCTAGCGTGCAGCTATCAATGAGGCCTTCTGATCTAAACTTTGAAAACACGAGATCTGGGAGCGATTTACACCGAGTGTGAAATAACGAAAGACAGGCATTTACAACGTCCCTGTACGAATGTACAGAATTTATCCTGATCTGATGCGACTCAGGAAGGCACAGAGAAATTCGCAAGCTGGCTCTGTGGCTTCCCAACATTCTATATAGTCTGCAGCATTCGGTACTGACCAAGCGACGAAGCATACACCGGATTCAATAGCCCCTGTCACCATGGAACAAGAAAGCCCATATTCAAAGTGGGACATTGTTTACGCTAAAAGGAGGGCATTCGAGAAGACAATTATGTCTGCAATGTTCCATATTGGCTAAAACACCGAGCTACAACTGGTAGGAATGAACACTGTCACTGGGAAACAGATGAGCTCAGGTGCAAAGTGACACCTTGTTCACGCTAAGAATAGGAGATTTCGGAAGACACACCACGTCAATCATTTAGGCAGCGGGTGGATCGTGACATGATACGGTATGTTGGCTGATTGGAGGCGATTGATGTGTTTATGGGATGGATTCAGCCGGTATCACTATGTGTCTCGTGGCCACTACAACTGTTCTCCACGGCTACGCGAATCGTATTTGACAGCTCCTTGCTAAAGAAAAGCTCTCGATGAGCATCGGACGCGGCTTCGCTATGAAATCACCAACGAGCTCCAACTGATAGCGGTTGTCTTGCTGTGAATATCATGTTTCGGCAGATTTACTTCTTCGCTCGCCAATACAAAGGCATGGATATCAGCTAGTGACTATCAGACGAAGAAGAAGCTGTTCGCTGGGACACTGGGGCGACTATGTGACATCTAAGATATGCCACGGTGCATCCTTGTTGATTGAAGAAGGGGCCGGAGTACTAATATACAACGACTGAACAGCGCTCATGAACGCATTTTTCCGTCGTATCCGAGACCGTCACTTCCTGGTCGTCCAGAGCAACGTCTTCAAGTCACGCTCAGACAGTATCTTCGCGGTCGCGCAAGGTAGCAATAAGGATGTGCACAAAAACCTAACGGAATTGAATCGGCAGGTCTGGCGATATCTATGAAAATAACCGCCTCTCCGGCGTTGAGGCTAAAGCCAAGGTGGTAGATCCCCTCGTTGGAAAACTGGGATGGGGGAAAGCTGCCCGCATCGACCCGCTGCTAAAGGACGCCCATGGCAATACCACCGCCTTTGGCGGAGCTACATGGCGTCAGCAAGTCACGGATAATATCGTCCAGATCAAAGAAGAGCCCAAGGAGAAAAGATATTCAGGCCTGACTGAGAGCGGACAGATGTACGATCAGTCGTAACACCCATCGTCGTGTGCAACTGGGTAGACTATTGACTTTGAGCATTGAACGATTCTTCAAGACGATGGCTCCGCTGTTGCGAACTTATAGGTCTCAGGACGCAAGGAGCGGTACAGACCTGAGAGCTCAATTTATAAATTACCAGTATAATCCTCTGTTTATTTGAGAAGAGTGAAGCGAACGGCGAGCTGAATAGGTCACCTTAATAAACAGAGACCAACTTTCTTTCGCTCAGGCTCCCGAAAGCCTTGCACCCTATGTCGCAAGTTGTCTATTTAGAACCGTACTAAAGCGCGGTGTGAGATCTTGTTTCGGCGCGACAAGCCAAGAATTACAACAATTCATGACAGGAAATCGATAACAATGCGAAGGACGTCAAAGAACGACTGGACAAATGGCAAACAGTTTCCAAGAAACACAAGCTGAACCACTGAGGAACAAGCGATGCCCTCTGGACTAGGGCGTCGGGACAATCGAAGTAATATGTAGGTAAACAAGGATCTTCAGATACTGCTATACGCGTTTTTTGTGCGCGCAACTATCGCACTGTCAGCTCGGGTCGTCAGATACGTACCTGGAATCCCTCCATCCACTCCAAGAGGATCTACTGAATAGCTTACTACTACATGAGTGCTGCAGAGAGCCTCGACAGCGCTCTTTGAACGCGCCATCCTCGTTACCCCAGACTTGTCCCTCCCGCTTACATATCCTGTACCAAGACTCGAGAACCATGGCGCTCCCGACAAGATCCCCTCCCACTATAAACACTCTGCGCATTGCATACACGGAAGCGCAGCAAGCAATGGAAGACCTCGCGGCTAACGCAGCTTGGATCAGCGTTCAAGGGACCGAATGGCCTCACCGCCGAGCCAATCCTCCCCTTAAAAAGAAAATCCTGTCTCGCCGCCGAACTGTCCTCGATGTCGACTGCCTCGAACTGGCTGAATTGATCAACGACCCAGATTTAAAGCGCTCAACCGTAGACGCGACCCAGACATTAGATACCAAATTCACGGCGCTGCAGGAAAAGGGTTCTGAAGCATCAAATCAAGGATACAACAGATCGCTGCAGCCACGTCAATAGTTGTCCAACCGTACGCGAGGAGGCGAGTGGACAAGAGTCGCTATAGAGAGAAGACTGAAGGATATGCCGCCGCTATGGAGAACCGACGTACCAGTCAAGATACCTGAAGGATCGATCACGAGACCTGACAAATCGATGGGAAATATATAGTTTTTCGAGACAAATAAGTCTCTGAAGTATGCGACATGCGTGGGAAGACTGAGGCGGAATTTCAAAGCGTCTTTTGGGTTAGAGGCTTAAAACTTCAACTTTTCAAAACAAGATAGAGAAGATAAGCTCCAATAGGGCTCTCGATGCTTAGTATGAGCATACTTTATCAGGTGAAAAAGTAGTAAAGTTGTAGTTTTATACAATGTTCTCCCTGATCAACGACAAGTGATGTTGATACTTTAGAAGAGAGCGGTAAAATCTACACTACCGCCAGAAGTAGCCTAATAAGGCTCACAAATCAACGTTATTGAAAGATTGGTTGTTTTCTCACTCACTATCATCAAGATCTCAAACAATGTGCATAGCCTCTTCAACGCCGTCGACCTAATTCTGGACACCAACGGTTGCCGCGAAGACATGGAAGAGTTGGCTGATCCTCTCAAAGAAATGGCGAAAAGTATTCAAAAGGACAAGAGGGAAGGATACCAGCAGGAGGAGGTAGCTGACAAAGTCACTGTAGGAATCGAAACAAGCGATGCAGGTAAAGCTGGCGGAGTCAATCTTAAGAGTGCAGGAGCAGCTAACGATGCGGCTGGAGATGCGAACATCTAGACCATTAAGGTGTTTATAGACGTATGCGTGGAAGGACAGCACAAGCTGCTGCAGCCCGATTTGGAACTGAATTTGCTAGTGCTTCCGTCTACCTAGGTGGATAGGTCGCAAGGGGCTTTTGTTTCTGTTGCTGATGGAGCGGAGAAAGGAGAGGACAAGCAAGATAGTAATACTGTAACATAGATGATACCATCGTGGCGTCGGTACTCCTAGCCTACAGCTGGCTGCACTAGCTTAAGAGATCAGTTGCATCTACCCACAGGATGCCCTAACTGCCAATGATTCTAGCGATCGCTCTTGTAGTGCAATCCTGCTCTGTGAAAACAACAGACTACTCCACCAGCGTGTACCCGGAAACATCCAGTAGCAAATTCTGGACCTACAATCCAAGCCATGTTGGTTCCTGTAAATCCATGGAAGCGTAGGTTTTTGTGTAGCACATGGAACATCGAGCGTGAGAGCATGACAAACAACGAGTCACTAGCTTTAGATTATGGTGCCCATCATAGCAATCACACTGACATCGGTCAGTAACGTTCGCGACATGTCTTGATAGGGTAGCTTTACGCAATACCAGAAAAATTCCTTTGACTGACGCTTCCTGGTGCGATTTGGGGGTCCCGTTTTCCCGGGCAAGGACATGTCAGTCATCAAGAGCCGTTCCTCTGGCTCCGCTCCGCTTCCCAGACTTCGGATTCCAGACTCCTGTTGATCAGCTTCGTGACTGCTATCTACAGCCTTGAAGGCGGATGATTAGCGGCCGACGACAGTTACGGGTCATCCGAGTCGGTACTCACTGGTTCATAAACCCAATGTAACCCCCAAGATGTGGTAAGACGCTGGTGTAGCTTAGCAACGGCACTGTAACTCTTCGACGAGATCTTGGTTCGCCCTACAAAGACCTTCAGGCAAAAATGGTCGACTGTGTACCCCAAGGCCTCCGCTACTGCGTACAGTTGGAATGCTTCGATGGTATGATAGAAGTTCAGTAGCGTTGAGAGCTTCAAGCACATGGGACAGCTGCAGGCTCTGCGTCCCAGTGCAGCCCTATAGTTTTCACATGTGAAGGCTACGTGCGCCTGGCTGAAGAACTGCCAAAAGCCGTTCCTACCTATGCAAGACCGTACCTTTGGGTATTCGGTATCAAAGCCGGACATGAAGCTGTCCAATTTTGCGAATAGAGTTACTAAGCCATCTCTACCATCGTAAGGGCGGAATCCATCTCCACCAATAGATGTATCCGTGTATACCATCTCAAGCCGACTGAAAAGCCCGTTTAAACAGGATTCGGATGAGGATGAAGCGTATATTCTAACTTCCGTCGATATCGAGGATTGATTGAGTGTCTGAGGTTTATCAACATGGTAACGAAATTCCTGTATGTAATCCCTGAAGCCACGTCGATAGAACTCCGCTGGCGAGCCATTGGGTCCAAGTAGCAGAGCCAACAGGCCAAGCTTTCGAAGCTGGGCCATTAATGGCTTCAAAAATTCTACACAGGAGGAATAGTGCTTCTGATCGAGAGGAAACTGTGCGTCGATCTCCGGCGACAAGCTGCCTCTTGCTTCGTCCAGACCGAGTGCTTTCGCATCGGAATCCAATGTCAAAATGGGTGGTTCTCTCGGAGTGGACGAGCGAGAAATAAGCTGCTCATGAAGATTGACATCGACACCCGTTAAAGCCTCAAAAGCCGGATCGGGTGCATGTGGAGGGCTCGCTGACTGCATATGAGCGTCCTGGAGCTCCGAAGGTTGATACTCGACTTGTGAGGGTCTTTCATGATCATCAACGGTAATAGGGACAGGCGTCTCGCAACTAAGGTCAGATGGTGTTGCTACATTCAGGAAGTTAGCAAGTGCAACAACGCCACGTACAATACTGGTTCGCGTACCACCGTCAGATATGATCGTTCCCTCAACGAGACCATGTTCCCTCCTGTAACGCTCGGTTTTCTCTGTGGGAATCAGTCGTTTACGGAGTCGGAAGATGGTCGCTCTGAAGGGATCTTCGGCCTTCCGTTTCAGGTCTTTGCGAACAATGGCTCGCATGTCATCCTCTTTCACATTTTTCTCAATGCCCCATTCCTTGAATTTCTTCTTGTACTGATTCACCCTATTTCCCACTTTGAGCTTGAGACGAGGAATATCGGAAACAGATTTTGCAAGCGTTAACTCACGATGCCCGAAATTCATGTTCCGCCTCCATGATGTTGATCACCATTCCGAGCGTGAAATCGTCCACTAGATATAGCTTCTGGATATTCTCCCGACTTGCATTCCATTCTTCATCTGTCCTAGCAGGGGCTTTAGGTCGGCGAAATGCTGGCGTAGGCTGGTTAGTAAACCCGCCGCAATTTGAGCGCTCAGTTGCGTTAGTAAATTCTCTACCCTGAGGCATTTCATGAGGCTTAGGGAGGAGTAGACGATCGGTACTGTCAGAATCTGTCATTTCGAACGGGGTGGTGTGGAAGAATGCAGGAGGGGACGCCCAAAAAGAAGAGAGGTTGCCAAGTTTATTATATTGATTATCCGGGAGGGTTCGTAACTTGGCCAGTTGCTATGCGCTGATCACGTGAAGAGGACTTCCACTGCTTTGAAGAATCGGCAACGGATTGGGATTGGGCGAAACAAAAGTTCTATGCAGCCACCCACACCGCGGTAGCCATGTCGCTAGTCCGTTGCGGCATCTTGCATAAAACTTTTGTACGATTGGACGTCGCCGGATCGCTCCCAAGCAGACCTCGGCTGAAAGCCCGTACACGACCGAAACAAGTCACTAAGCGGCCTCAAAAGGCCAATGCTTTGATGGATCATTGGATCAACGAAAGTTCCGTCTTCTTAGCCGCAGACCAGGATTGGCGAAAAGCGCGACTGGTCACGTGATGTTCGTGCCCGGTTGAGCTTAGCTGCCTTGTCCAGGAGGCCCAGAAACATTACCCATAACCAATCACAAAGAGAAACACAAAAGTTCCTGGATGACCTTGATGTGCTCGACTGTTGAAGCGGCTTTGGGCGAGTATGCCCCACTATGCCAGCGACGACAATTGAGCAACTCCCCTGCTGACCGTACATCGAGGCAGCGCCACCGACTCGTAATCATAGTCCTACGCTCGATGCATACCCTGTATGATCCGCATAGCACATTGCCTTATAACATTATTTCGCGCTCTATTCTGCAGCCGCAACGGCATTGGACGACGAAAGTGCTATTGCACGTCGTCAGGGACGCCCGGAACGGCGAGGAACCTTGCCGTCCGGGTGAAATGGGCGAGGCATGAACTAGCGGCAGGGAAATGCCTGGTCTGATGGGTATATAGGATACCTGAACTTCCCCTTCAACAGCCTTCCTTTACCATACTCCCATTAAGATTCTCTTCATTACCATCTCTTCTTTACCATCTCTCCATTACCATCTCCATCATCTTTTCGCAATTATTATCCCCCGTAGCTCTAAAAACCCGTCCATCTATCGCTTCCTTATGGCTCCACCTACAACCAATACCACCAAAGACCAACACCCCAACGCACCTACCTCAGCAAACAACCCCAACACCAAGCCAGCCGATTCTAAGAAACCCATCAGCCCCATGATGCACCATTGGCTCAACGAAAGCCCTCGGGAAGGGCCCTGGAGTGGTGTCGCCCGTCTAGGCGATGCCACTGATAGCAAACGTGCTGACCCCAAGGGGAAGATCTGGTATGAAGATGGAATGGTGCTCGAGGTTCGCTGTAGTTACTGACTCCATCCAATTCACAGACTTGGCGAATTTGGGGTGGCGTTGGGTCGGCCGACGGATGTGTTGGATTGATTGACTGTTTGACCGATTTTTTTCAGATGCTTTGGAGGAGGTGGTGGTGGTGCTCAAGATACATCGCGCCAAGGACATGGGGCTGAGTGTGCTTCTGTTGCTTCAAGTGGATGCGCGGGTTGATGGTCCGGTATTACGGTCATGAGGATACGATAGATAAGAAGATTAGATAGTGAGGCTACTAGGCGTACACCAGTCGTTCTATACCCCTGAAATGACAGAAACCAACGAGTACAGTAAGAAAGCGGCTTCATAAGGCTACTTTGAGCCTGGAGCAGATAAGAGATAATATTAAACTTGAAATGCATCTCAGACATCCTACTCCGCCATGCGTATCAAAGACATTGCTAAAACAGAGAAAGTCCCTTACAAAGCCAACCCCCTAGCATATAATCTCCACATCGTCTTCATCGTCCCACACTTCCCCTGGCCCAAGTACCTGCTCCACGGCTATGATCGGCAGTCGATACAAAGTCAGTCGCCGATCGTTGCTCGTATCCAGGTTGCCTGCATCAATAGGACCGTCACTGCCCAAGTAGACCTGTTCCAGCTCTTCATTCAACTGCCCATCAAGACCTTCCGAGGATTGACCACTAACAAAAGCGCTAGGATCTTCGGCACAAGCATCTTCGGCACTAGCATCTTCGGCGCTAGCATCCGCCGCTGCGACCACTGCTGCGGAGTGTGTGACGCATTCTGATACTTGGCGAACCAAGCATGGATGTCAGCCTCAGGATCTTCTGGCTGGTCGTCATCCCCCGAATTAGTAGCATTGTCAGGTGTCGTGTCGTTTGTGAGGCCAGCAGCTTGCACATCAGGATCCGAGTCCGTGTACACGAGGATCCAGAGATGGCGAATCCCTCTCCTTCTCGATCTGGGCTTGGGTTCTCGCATGCCAAGCATCGATATCGTAGTTGGGTGAATCCCAAAGGAAATCGGCGCTGATAGGGGAAATGTTGCCGGCTGTTGATGAAGGACGCGAGTCACCGTTCTGAGAAACGTGGTTCTCGTCGGTTACGGTCCGTTTCACAATTTTATAGCCACGATTAGCTACTAGCTTCTCCAAGTTTGACTGCATTGCAGCTTCGATGCCATTGAGTCTAGGCGAGTACTGTGGGAATTCATGCGTATGGAGGGGCTCGGTGCTGGGAGCAGGCGCTATTCGATGGAGCTGCTCTAAATTCCGCGTCATCGTATCTTGGGTGCCAACGAGCCCTGGCGGAGGACGAGGGGTAATTTCAGCGTTGTTGGCTGCATTGCCTTGGTTAAATAATGCCTGGGCAGGCATTTCCGAATTTCGCACCACCTTGTCCTTGGCGTCAGCAGCGCTAGGCGGTAGCAGAGGCGTGACATTGGCATCAACAGCTCCATTTCGAAGGACAGGCACAGCCAGTCGTTCGCAGTCCGACCGTGTCGTGACCTTGGCGGCATCAACATTCTGGCCATGCGCATCGGCTTTGATAGTATCTTTCGGGCCTGGCGATATACCAAGAGCACGACGGAGGCGATCCTGCTTATCCTTTCGCAGACAAACTACGCTTCTCTGTAGTTCCTGGTCGATGATTTCTTTGGCTGAGCCTCCAGACGCCAAAAACACCAATTGCTGGGCCTCCAATGGCGGGAACTCAAGCTCGATATCCAATGTCCCATCCTCCCGCTGGAAAATGCCAAGCTCCTTCTCTTTCTCGGCAATGACGCCCTCGGAACGAGCAATTGGTGATTCGTCTGCCAGCTGCGCTTCGTTCGTAGATTGCTGGATCGGACTACCTAAGGGCGTTGTAGAACGTTCCTTACCAGTAAGTTGAGGGCTGCCTGTCGATTCCGATGACTCATCGATATCGCCAATGGGCTTTGGATAGATTGCCACTGGGCACTGGTCCTCCGCGTCGCTCAGCTGCAAAATATTCGTAGCGCGGCGGAATAGCCGTTCGTGGTGATCATGCAATTCGCCGCCAGGGACCAACTTCAGGTCGAATGTCGCGCTGAGCATGTCGAAGTAAGCGCAGAAATCCATACCGAGAGCTTTGCATTTCTCTAGACGACCGGTGGTTTCCTCGAAGGCTTGTCGAATCTCAATGCGCGCGGCGTCGCACTGCCTCCATTGTTCCCACAAGCCTTCATTGGTAGGAACTTCCCCATTCGACAGCTGCTTGATCAATTGGGCAACCTGCTCCTCGGCTGCTACCATTCTAGAGGTATTAGCTTCGTGCATTTCATTAGCGATTTGCGCCACGTTGGTGTCCCAAAAGTGAGTCTCTTGAAGAATGCTAATCTGTTGTTCAAGCTCGAACATCGTCTGCGAGTTCTGCGACAGGACATGATGGAGCTCGTCCAAGTCCTGCTCCTTCTCGCGCAACAGCACCATTGCTCCCTTGTCCATCACTGTCATAAGAGTAGCGGACATCTTATCAATCTCGCCACGGGCATTCTTGTTCGTAAACTGGATCTCAGCGTCCTTGGATGCGATGAGGTGATCATGCTCCTGAGCCTGGATTTGGAGTCTCTCAAGTTCCCGACCCTTTTGGCGACATTCGTATTCGAGCTCGCTAATTCTATCGATCTTCTCGCGCGTTGCTTGTTGAGCTGACTCGACTTTTGATTTTTCAAGGAGAACTTCTTTGGTCAGCTGCGTTTCGCGATGTTTTGAAGTCCTAAGGTGGATATTCAGGACGCGGATCTCGTCAGATGCAATCTTCATCTGCCCGTCCGCTTCAGCCACCCATTTTTGGTTGATGATCCTACCTTTGCATAATCTCAAAACGTTGTCGTGCGACTTGATATATGCGTCGCGGCTCCTCGCGATGTCTAGCATCATCTCGTGTTCTCTATCAAGCTTCTTCTCGAGCGACGTAACCTTCCAGTCAGCAGTTTCCTGGATGTGGCTCGCTCTGCTCTGAAGCTCGGCGTTTTCCGCAAGAGTGTCGCCATACTTCTTTTGTAGCGCTTGGTAAGCTTCGTCTTTCAGCCCTAGCTGATTGTCTAGAGCCTCCGTCTTAGCTGGATCGTCTTGTAAGTGATACCGAAGCTGGCCGACTTTTGTATGCTCATCCTCCCATTTCAAGGTGAGCGCAGATATCTCTTCGCACAAAGAATTCTGCTTCGAGCGGGCTTCATCACGCTCTTTAAGAAGGCCATCACCTCTCGCTTTTGCTCGCTTAGTTTCCGCAATTTGATCCTCTAGTTGAGAATTGAGCTTGGCCAACATTTCCGATTGTTCAGCCTTCGCGGAGTCTTTCATGCGGGCATTATAGGCGGGCGAAGCTGATTTCATACCAAAGCCTTTTGTTTGTGATTGCACCTCCTTGACTTGAGGCGCGACCTGCACATGTTGATGGCTTCTCGTACGTTCGTCCTTTGTCCGCTTAAGCTCTTTGGCTTTGACCTCCAATTCGCCTTGGGTTATGGATAATTGCTCTTCCAGACGGTCTCTGGACTTGAACGCATCGTCTCTCGACGCTATCACAGTCTGCAGCTGCTTCTCGACCTTAGAGACCTCATGTCTGGACGCGTTGCGGCCTTTGTCCAGCTCACAAGCATGATCATTGTGCACGCGGTCCAGCTCCATCTCGCGTGACTCGATCACAGAGTCCATGAGCCGCTGTTGGTTCTGAAGCTGCCTCTTCATCATGGTAATTTCGCAGCGAGTGGCAGCGAGACTGTGGTGCATCGTGATTGGGGATTGCAAGTCTACTGTCGAGTCATCGGCCCAATCGCCCACAGCGGCGTGGTGCCTTGGAGATGTATGGTCTTCTCTCAGCTGGGCAACCAGCGTAGGAGTCAGTGGACGGACTCTCGTCTTTGGTTGGGGCATTTGAAGGTCGAACGTGATAGGCAGCACCTGTGAACAGGAGTTGCGGCGAGCTAGGCGTGGCGACATGTTGTATCTCCAGGAACTCATGTCAGTAGGTGACGTGTCATTGGAGTGGCCATCGCTTTGGCTAATAACGCTACTTTGGCTCTCTTGTACACGCTGGGGCGTTGACGGCGAGGAAGATGGGTTTGTCATCAGATCAGGAGTCACCACCCCATTTGCGTCGAACGATTCCTCTATCGTATCTGTATCGTTCAAGGGTTCGCCATTATTGTCCGCCGCTGTAAATGTTTTGCCTCGCATAGGTTGAACCGATTCCTCGACCATTGCTGGGTCCAGCAAGGGCTGGGTCGCATTGTCTGGGCCCTTTTGGATGACTTGTGGGCCTCCGATGTCATCCTTAGCAATGGAATCTTTCACTGTGGGCTCTGGTGATGCTGTCTTTGGTAGTCTTAGTTTATGTGTTGCAGATCTGACTTCCGAGTGGCTGCTTACATCTTGCTTTTTCGTGACAGGACCGTTACCGTTTCCTTTTCGAGGCATGAGCTTCGACCAGATTGACTTGATGGTCTTCTTTATCCCCTTTCGGTGGGGTGGCTACACGATTAGTTGGAGAGGCTTCGAACCGAGGAAAACAGACTCACCACATGTGAAGACAATATCTGTGCATTATCAAGTTGGCTTCGGGGCTTTGGCCCCGCCTTTTGTAAACGTCGAGGCATGAAAGGCTTTATCGATGCATACGTAAAGCGTGACTCGTAAAGATGCAGGTAACGGTTATCAAATGATGATGGAAACAAGAGGCTGTTTTTCCTTGAAAGATCGTTGAGGAAATCTTATGTGCAGGTGGCGTGGGTCTTATATAGTATAGAGTAGTCTGTGATGTAGGCCAAAAAATGTACAACACGTGTTGCTCCGGGTGGTGTCGAAAGCTTCTTTACTGCTTGGAACACAGGCCAGATGTTTTGACATGAATTCTAGCGAAGTGTTACCTTTCTCACATCACGATCGTTTATGTCCTTATCCGCGTCGCTGCCCCGAACCATTTCTTCGTGGCTGGGGGGCACAATATGGTGCCGCTGGCGTTGGTGCGAGAAGAGTGGACGGGATATCGAACTCTATTCGGTCGGGCCTTGGGGCACCAAGAAACGGAGAACGATACATAATGGCCTGGCGGGCTCTCGCGTCGTGCGCCATATACAGCCCAAAGCCAGATACACGGCCTTGAGGCCTAGTTATCTTACATAGCCAGCCACGCTTTTTAAGTACGGCACTGAAGTTCATCCTCGGGCTATCGCTGACATGTCTGTGACTCTTCTATGCCGATAAATCATAACCTACACCGAACTGTAATGCAGCTTCGAGGTGATAGGTCACGCCGAGACATACAATAGCCGTTCAACAGACTTCGGGATTGGCTCGTCCTCCAACCATAGGACATGGCTGAGACTGAATGAAGGAACGTGACCTCCCAAAAGCCCAGTAGTTTTATGAAAATGCTTGAAGGAAGAGGTGTGGCTTGGTAGATGCTGACCTCACCTGTGGTTATTCTTGACTCTTGAAAATAACCTAGTATATCCCGAAACTGTGGCGAGAAGGACCCAAGATCCGGGAGCATTTATAGCATAGTCCCACTACAAATCAAACTAGTTGTTCTCCCACTTCCCGCAAATTCTCGATCAGTCGGAGCAGACTTGAAGGTAGCGAAAGGGAAGGAGAGATCTGTACGTGATCCTCTTTGATCTGCTACACACGAGCTTAGTATGAGCACGATACCTTTTCCCCTGCTCCTTCCGCTGGATCCACTCATGTTGTGTAGAGATGGGGTACTGTTCGTAAAAGACCTTTCAACTGTCTCGCCATTGTCCCGACCCCTTCTCGCCTCTTCCTCTTGGCTCTCCGACACCGACACTGCGGCCCATCATCGCTCTCCCACCTACTCGGCCAGTGCTCGGGTTATCTCATCGTTCCTACTTTGCGAGATCCGATTTGAAAGTATGCCAGCTCAAGTCACGGTTGAGAAACGCGCCAAGAATTGCCAAGCACTTGGCTTGTGCGCTAGCCGAAAGGGTTTTGGCAGCCTGCCCAGCTCCCCAACTACAGACTTTTCCTAGCACTGATGCAAGTCAATGAACGTAAGAGGCATTTTGAATATGATACTTGCTCGTGTTCCTTTCGTAGTACTCTTCAAGATACTTTACTTGTCGGCTACTTTCTTTGCCTGGTTCAATTGGACGACTTTTTCTTTCTAGGCTCGCCTATAATTCCGAATTCGGCTAACTCTGCCAAGTAAAACGTCACGTGCCATGTCCTCCTTTTCAGAGCGACCACAGTACTCCGTACTCCTACCTTACTGTATGAATGGTACTTATGATGCTCACGCACTCTTTTCTGTGCGATTACAGCATGAGCTGGTATATGGCTCTGTCATCTGGGCCACCCCTCAAATGTTGATTGGTGCTCGGTGAACGAGCAGGATGACAGTCATGCACCAGCCATTGGAGAATGACACCAGCCTGCCCACCATCCAACCTCCGAGCATCCCGCAACCGTTGAAGAACACCCCCACTGTCCGTCGTTGTGAATCTCACCTCTGTCGCATCATCTCTTCTACAGATTTACTGCTCTGCCAAAGTACATCAAGCTGGTAACCTGTTGTCGCGCAGACGGAAGAGAAAACCCATCGCTATCGATAAAAGGTCTTGGCAGCCCCCACCACCCCGCAGCGGCCCCTGAGCCGGCCGTTCTTGCAGCTACATTCCTCCAATTTCCTATTCCGTGTCCGTGTCGCGCCATGCTCGACTTCTTCAAGAGGGCCAACAGGACTCATGCAAGATCCGAGTCAAGCCCACATTTAAGAGACGCTCTCGCGAACAGCTTCTTCCCTGCCAGCTCAGGTCACCAGCAGCAGGATGGCGGTCACTGTCGCAATTCTTCCCTAGAGTCTCCTCAGGGCGCACCACACTCATTCCCTCCTCACATCCTCACTGCACCAACCTTTACACATCGGCCCGACTTTACAGAACCCAGGAAGCCTACCCTAGACCTACCACCGTTATATACAGGGTCAGACCGCCTCCCGACAGCTGCCAATTGCAATCCACAGACACAGCTTCACGACTTCGCCGTCTCGCCCGAGCAACCTCCGCAGCAATTCCCCACCAAGCTGGAGCGAATCTCAGGGCCTACTCTCACTGGCGACAGAACCGAACGAGTCAAGAAAGAATACCAGAATCGAGTACTATCAGGCTGGTTTAACGGCGAATCGGAGCCCATCAGCATCGGGATCATACCCTCCCCAACCAAAGAGAAATCTGATCCTCTAGCCGACATGTCTACCAAGCACATGCAAGCCACTCCGAAATCAACCCTGTCCACCCGCTTCTCCATGTTCAGCAGCAAGGTAGCCCCGGCCAGTGCACCTTCTTCAACCTCGGATCCTACCAACGAGTTCCTGGATCTCGACATCAACGCAGCCCTCTACCCTGCTGGTCCGGCAGATACCTTCTCTCCAGCCTCGTTCAAGGATCACATGCAGCATGCAGAAGGCCTGCTCTTGCGCCTACAGGCTGCGTACAAGGAGCGAACTATTGCCCTTCGGGACATGACGGTGGAGAAGGAGACCCAGGCGGAAGAGCTAGAAGGCGCTGAGACACGATCAAAGCATCTAAAGACACAATTGGACGGCATGAGCGCAAAGCTTGCCGAGCAAGACAAGGCCATGATGGACCTAGTGGATGATTTGGCCAACGAAAAGCGACTACGGCGGGAAGAGGAAGATGCTCATAAGAAGAGCTTGAAGCTTGTCAGGCCTTCCGGAATGCGTCCGCTCACGCCTTGCTCGCCAGAAGAAGGCTTCAAGCATCAAAAGCAGAGGGACAGGATGAGTTCTGCAATCGAGACCGACTGTGACTCCGAGGATGAGAGCTGCGGGGAATCCCTCTTCTCGAGGAACCATAGCTCCTCCGCTCGGATGTCGTTATCTTCCGTTTCTACCACCAGCTCCCCGGAGACCTCCCAACCACCCGACCTCTGCGGTATCGCTACAGCCCAAACCGCACGTCTTCGGCAGGCCCAGCCTACGCTCGTCAAGTGCCAGCGCCAACCATCGTCAGGAGGAGAATCGCTGGTATGGAGTTGCGCTAATTGCCACGGGGGCAGCTCGTCAGAGGCATGGACCGTGGTCAGCGTACTGAAAATGGAGAATCGAGGCTTAAAGGAGAGAGTGAGCCATGTGGAGGCGGCGCTCGACGGGTGTCTGGACGTGATTGACAGGCTATAAGGACGGAACGGACTTAGGTGTTTAAGAGCATACATACCCACTCTGTTTGGCGTTTTGCATGAAGGGACACTGGATCACGCGCAGACGACTGTGCTATCTGCTGGAAAGGGATGGCTCAAGCATTGAGAAAACTCTACATCGTTAGAAGCATTATCATCTAGCATCTCACGATACTCCAGAACAGAACTTGTGACAATCATCCATGACTTCGACCGCCACATGATTTATGTTTAGTATTTCCAACCCGCATTTTACTCAGGGCCTCGACGACTTGAGGTATGGCATTTTCAGGGGTTGGTTCGCAGTCTTGATGTCCCTCTTGGCTATGGAATTTGCAAAGAACGTTCGATTCTTCGATGTTCCGCCAGCTCGTTCATACAGCAAGGAAGAAGCGCACCGTTTCTGGAGAAAACAGGATGTACAACCCTGAATTAGCCCTAAACCCGGGCACAAGGCCCCAATGTCAACATAATTCGTCTTCCGTTCTCTCTGATCCTTCCCTGAGGAAGCGTCGATACTATCCCATAAGGCAATTAAGCACTTGATGACCTGTCTCATTTAGTCGGCCTTGATACCAATCGCGACCATGGGAAGAGCGCCGAATCGATGGATTCAAGTGGCGAGTTTCGAATCAAGTTTCCCAGCCACCTCCCTCATGCGCGCCTCGTGGTCCAGGCATCACTGTGACTTCATCCATGGCGATGAATGGCGCTCTTTCTATCTGTTCCTGACTCTTAATCCCCATGACTAGGATGAGGCATCTTCCAAATTTCTCTATGTTGCTTCTGAATATTCTCTTACCACATAGAGCAGGCTTCAGTTCCGCTCGAATCAAGCCCTTGTACCCCATCTCTTCTCTATCTCTCTATCTCCATCCTTTCAAGGCTATCTATTTCCTTATAGTAACCTAATTGAGCTCTACGATGCCGTTTATACTTCACACCCCCGAGTCCCTCCTCCCCCGCTCCGACTCGAAAAATCCCGCCACCACATGTAAAGGCATCACCTCCAGCGGCCGCCCCTGCCGCCGCGCTCTTGCCAGCTCTCCGCGGCGATTTCCTTCTCACAGCACTATAGATGGTGTCCTAGCCGTCTTGCCTAGCGAGGACGGCCATGAAGGCGCATCGGCATTTTTCTGTTTCCAACACAAAGACCAAGCAGTCTCTTTAACAAGTGGAGACGGGGTTGGGGAAACGACGTTGCATACTTTGAATGAGAGGACGAGTATCGATACGTTGGTTGATCGGCTGGGGTTCGTTGACATGCAAGATGACGGAAGCAAGAAGCATAGGAGGCATGGCGGAGGGAACAGGCAGCAGACTTCGAGGCCAGCGAAAAGGGGCACGCTTCCCAGAAAATGGCAGGATGTTCAAGGACCGCTACTGGTGCTGCCACCAGAGGGCGAGAAGCCATCAAGAAGAGATGCTCGGAGCAGGAAGAGGAAACCGCCCAGCTTCTTATCAATGCTCTGCTGCACAAGCTCCCCACAAGAGGAAGCATACGCGCCACTTGCTCCTAAACCGCGTCCGCACACAGAGAAGTCGAGCTCCCATTCACCCACCATCACCAAAATCCCACGCCAGTCCCCATCTTCACGGGCCCCCATCGCGAACAAAGATCCCTACCGCCCATCCCTACCACGCGATCCGCCCTCGCAAACGCAAGATCTCCTCTCCCTAATCCCCAAGTCTCTAAGCCCACAAACAACATCCGCCCTCCTCTCCGAGCTCGCTAAGCCCGTTTCCGAGCACGACGACGAGGGATACATCTACATCTTCTGGTTAACCCCCAACGACACCCCCTCACCAGACACCACAGCGGTATCCTCACTATTAGCCGATCCTTCAAAACCAGGCACGAGATGTCGAAGAGCGAGTGATATTCCAGCCTCATCCAGTGCCGGTGGAGCAAAGGCGAAGATCCTCCTCAAAATCGGCCGCGCCAGTAACGTCCAGCGACGCATGAATGAGTGGACGCGCCAGTGCGGCTACGCCCTCACGCTTGTCCGCTACTACCCCTATATCCCAACTTCTACCTCGCCTGCGCCTTCGCCTCTGCCTTCTCCTTCTCACAGATCCCCACCCCACTCTTCACCCAACCACCCGCCTCCCCGCTCACCCAAACCCCCACTTCCTCGCTCATCCCCGGGTCAAGGTCAGAGCACGGTCCACAAAGTCCCACACGCCCACAAAATAGAGCGGCTCATCCATCTCGAGCTGGGTGAGAAGAGGGTGAGACGGGGATGTAAGGCTTGTGGACGGGAGCATAGGGAGTGGTTTGAGGTTGAGGGGACGAGGGAGGGGGTTCGGGGCGTGGATGAGGTTGTTAGGCGGTGGGTTGGGTGGGGTGAGCGGGGACAAGGGGGAAGGTGGGGAGCGGAATGAGTTTGTGGGTTATGGACGATGGGGATGGGGATGGATATATGGAGGGGAAACTTGGGGTTCGAACTCGGAGTTGAATGTGGATGTGAGCGATACTGGGAGCTGATTGGAGGTGTGCATAGGTTGCTATATAGTCGTGCCATTGGGGGTCATTCACGCGATGCTTCCTCTTGCTCGACGTAGAATGCCATTCCATTCCTTCCTCAGTACCATGAATCGAAAACCAATCCACCATACCTTGCCCTACGATCATCTGCATACCCATATCCGCACCCGTAGCATCCCCAACCTCCTTCCACACTCACTTAGCACCACCACATCTCCCAATCTTCTTTGAATTCAGAACCTGAGAATGGCTTTCCACACTATCGACATCCCTCAATCTTTGGCAGTAGATCGGAGATAAGCCTCCGTCGCAACGTTATCGTATCATCGGGCTCGTTTACGATACTGCATCTTCTCTCGGTATGGCTATCTCATTCGACACTAATCCCTGATCCTGCAAACCGAAAGGCGTGCCGTCCCTTGCCACGCGGATGGCTGTATCATCCACGACTCCACCCAAACCATCCTTCCTTTCCCCGATATCCTGTGAGATTGCGGCGGGGAAAGCATCGCGGCAAGCCTAGATCCGGTCGCCTAGATCCGGTCGCCTAGCAGACTATCATACAGAACCCCTCGCCTTCGCAAATAGCTGCGCGAGGACACCGTTCTGCGCCTGCGCCGGCGCCTGCGGTCGTGGCGCGGAGAGGAAGAATTGCGTGTCGGGGCTTGGGGCGAAGAGAGGCGGTGCTGAGAGGAGGGGTGGTTGCTGAGGTGGTTGCCGAGGGGTTTCGAATGGTGGTGGGTGCGGAGATCCCGAAGACGGTTGATGTGGGCTTGGCGGATGATAAAAGGTCTGAAGTGGAGGCGAAGGCTGGGGCTGCGGCTGGAAATGGCGCGGGTGGGGTTGAAAGGGGTAGGGTGTGTCTTGAGAGGGGGCGTGGTAGTCGGGAGGGAGATGCTGGAGGGAGGAGGGTTGAGACTGGGGTTGGGGTGCGAAGTGGCGGGGGTGGGGTTGGAAGGGGTAGGGTGAGTCGTGTGGGTCGGTGGGGTGCGGCTGCTGGGCGCGCTGGTTTGCTTGGGATGCCCGCCTCCGCTGCAGTTCCTCCAACTCCTGTTTGGCGCGATCGAATTCCTCTTCGAGCGCGCTGTACTGAGTTCCGATGGCTTCTTCTTCAGGTCTATTTCCCATGATCTCAGCGTTGTCCTCGACATCGTCTCCGTCCCCTTCAACTGAAGCCCCTCCAGCCGCCTCAGCGCACTCCTTGATCAGCCTCGCCGTGACCTCGCGAATCCCCTTCGTGCTCCCCGCCCCCTCCTCAAATATCCACAGCCCATACACCTTCCCCTCCTCCCCCTCCCCTCCCTGCAGAATCACATACTCTTCCGTAACCTCCACCTCCTCGCCCCTCGTCAGCTCAAGCCAGAAATTCTCCAACCCGCGCCGGTTCAATATCGTCACTGCATATCTTTCCTGCGCCACCCCCATGGGCGAAGTGAGCGAACAGACGAAGAGTGTACCTTCGATGCCGCTCTTCTCCCATGCTGAGCTGGCGGAATTGAAGGCGTAGAGCACGGCGTAGGGGGCGAGGGAGAGAATGCTGGCTGTGGAGGGGTAGTGTCGGCGGAGGACGAGGAGGTTGAGTTGTGAGTTGGTGCGGGTGGGGAGTGTGGGTGGGGGGTCGAGGGGAGGCTCGGAGTCGGAGGGGTAGGAGATGTGGTGGCTGTGGTGGGGTTTGTGAGTTTGGAGGGATTTGGAGGTGGAGCGCTGGGGGACGGAGGGGTTTGAGGGGTTTCGGGATTTGCGAGTGGTCATTGTGCGAACAGTGGGAGGGTGGGGTTGTGGGTGGGGAAGGTCTCGATCAAGAGGGTGTGTTCGTGAAAGCGTGATCGTACTTGAAGCATGGAGCTGTGAGCTTCTGGTGGTTTATGCACCCCGGAGGTTGGTGGCTTGGCGGACTTTAGGGCCGGTAAGAGCGCGCTTGCCGGGTCATCCGCAGCGGATGACATGTCACGGGTAATGGGACTACAGTGTCCTTGAATTACTCGAGCTTGAGGTATTCCCACACTACTGATGGGCAAGGAACACTCTCGAGTCAGCCTAATTTTCATGAATTTGTTCCGAAGCTCGGGTTTCATGTACAGAGTAAGAGATGTGGTAAAGTCGCCTTGCTTCGAAGAAACCAAATGTTACCTTTAAATCAAGACAAAGTGCCAGGTATAAGCGTTGTATACATATTACGTGAAGAAGACGTGCTTGGTTTCGCAAGCGCAGTTGATTGTGAAGTGGCAATTAGATTGCGCAATCGCAGAAAAGTTGCGAGCAAGTAACAGCCAACAGTATAGATTACAGCTTTTACGCCAGTCCAATCCAGGATTCCAGAATCGCAAAGATTCCATCACGACAAAGCCCAGGCTAGATGCTATGGGCTCGGCGCTATAGAACAGACACGAAGTCTTTTTTCGATCAGGTGCACGGGGCAGGTTTGTCGACATTAGGGCTCCCCGGGAGGGAAGGCTTGGGTTCGTAGCGGGGCAGGTTTGTCGGCATACAGGGCTCCCTGGTTGAAGGGGGGGCTTCGGTTCGCAGGCGAGCAGTTTTGTCGTAGCGGGGCAGGTTTATCCGACATCCAGGGCTCTCCCAGGGGGAGACTCCTCGGGGGGTGGACGCTTCGATATCGGTGAAGGCCAGGAACAGGTTGGGTCGACGCAGTGGGATTTGACGGCCACGGGACCGGCGAACGAATGTTTGTATTCCGAGAGTTGAGGTGCAAACCGTAGATTTGCGACTTGCTTCTTGGGTTGTTGTGGACTTTTGCCTTGCTCCATTCCGAATGATCTTGAAACCAAGTGTTGAATGTCAATGTTGCTTCAGACTTACTAAAAAAGTCTGTTGGTGCCTTCGAAAAAGAAAGCTATCGCCAATCGAAGCACCGTCTAGGCGAATAGTACCAAAATACGTAGCGAGTCGATAGGCTCGCAACCGACTTAAAGCATTACTTTCCGGGTGCCAACACTATCTAGCCTGATAAAGACCGCGACTCGCAACGGTGGAAGCGTCGAAGCGTTGAAGTCCATTGAATCGAGACAATATTGAACCTTCAGTCGAAAGATAAAGACCTACTTGAAGGTGCTTTGGCTCGAAGCTGGGGGTAATCGCAATGGTAGTACATGGATGGCTATGGATTCTTCTAAACTCCATGGCTCTCGAATGCTTATAACATTCATCTACGAACCCCTATCATACACACACAGTATCGTCGCCATGCCCCTCTACACCCACTGGAGAACTCCTTCCCGTGCTCCTGGCCCGGAATGCCACCATCGATCAAGGCAAAATGACACGCAGAAACGGAAAGAGCGCAGCAAAGAGGCCCCAAAGTCCACGGTAGCATCCACTGGTACAACAACGCGAGCGGCATATCAAGGTGTAGACAGATCGCCGATCCCCCAGCTGCACATATTGTTCTGGTTTGACGGTGGAGTACTAGTTGCGCTACCGTAGTCCCAGCTCGCTGCGCAAAAACAATTGTCAGCCCATGTATCCGTGGCATTTGTACAAACATTGGACTTACGGTCGATTTCCTTCCATGAGTGCATGTCGCCCGCCCGCGGAAGTCTCCACCAATCGTCGGATCTATACTCTACGCTTTCCTTGCCTATCGGAAACGAGATTAGTGTCTGGTCGCAGTTCTCATCTAACCTTTGGCCACGTGAAAGCGTGAAAATGTACCTGCGTTGACCAGGATACTGGTATCCGCACGATCGTATGCAGAGTGCGAGTAGAAACCGACGTAGACCTTAGGGTGTCGAAGGTTCTTCCCGGCGTCGTTGTTGGTCACATCCGAGGTACCAGGGACGTCAACGTCGACAGTGATGAGATCGCTATATTTGAACCAGTCGTGGTTTTCGTGATGACCGTATTGGGCACCCTGGCCTGGAAGTTAGATCTTGATAACCGACATCAAGAGAGAACCGGCAGGGTCGCACAAGGCGATGGGCTGTTTTTGAAACAATCACGGGTAGGGCATAGTGAGGTTACTTACAGCTCTATACCACCAATCGTCTCCGTTCGCTGCGGGGTCTCTGGCGAAAACGACTGTAATACCTTCCCAATCGTGCTTATGCCCGGCCTCCAGGTTACCATCATGGCTGAAGATGTTTTCAGCGCATATACTGGGTAAACCAAAAGGAGGGAACTGACACATAGTATAGATCGTAATTCACTTTCCAGACGGGATCGCACCAAGCTGCGCTCACGTAGACGGGGAAATCGTTGCCAAGGGTCATCTCGCCATTGTAGTCTCCGGGGTTGGTACAATCGGCGCCTGGATTATAGCTCGCTGTTCCTTGAGGTCCATCTGTTCCAGGGTTCGGCTGAACTGGATTCGATCCAATCACAACTGCACTTTCCGGATAACATGGGTCCTGTTGCCACGTTAGTCACTGGATCTTGGCGTGTTCGTGCTCTTTTACGGCAAAGCGTGAATGAGTCAACGTGCATAGCATGAGCTGGTGGGATGCCACTCGAGGGACGATGGACTGATTGACCAGTGACGGACCAACGCTAAAGCGGCAAAACGTCTAGCGATATAGTGATCGTATCCGGAGAATCCAGAGGAAGCAACATGGGAAAGGTCCTGCTGGAGTGGGTTTCCTTAGACTTACATCGGATGAGTCGGTTCTTGAGTATAGAAACACCGGAGCAGCCTCAACCCCAGGGGACCCAGATACAAATCCGATGTCATCGAAGGCCGCGAATTGACTTCCGTGAAAGCTATTTGGGCCCACTCCCGAGGGTCGATCCGGGATAACGGGTAAGTCCCTCCGCAGGCGTTGTAGGCGGCTAGGATTTGGGGAGGAGAAAGGGATGGCGGCTGTTGAGGACAACAGTATGGCGATAGGAAAACCGATTTGGATGAAGCTTTTCATGGCGTTTTATCTTTTGAAAGGTCGTTGTATGGGAAGATTACTTGTAAGAGTCCTGCTCGACAGAAAAAGAAAAGATCTGGTAGATGGATATGGTTTTGCAGAAGAGATATGGTCTCTTAGAAAGTCGAAAGGAGAGGCTAATGTCATATCTTTATAGTATAGATCGTAAGACAAGAAACACGGCATGCGAGCTTCCCCTGTAGAGAAGGAATATAACAAGAGGATTCTCATTCAGGATCCAGGGCTCTGTGGCCCCCTAGATTGAGGCGCGGCCATTTCCTGCGGTCGCAGCCGCGGCACCCGTGTAGTAGGGATCATGTGGAGGCGTGGTAGGTCTTCCTACAGGAACTACTATGCGCATGCTGACTTGGGTCTCTGTGCAAATGATGCGCATTAGAGCCTCGATCAAGTAGAGCGTTCAGCGCTTGAAACTCGGCTTCGCCCCCACAAACAACGTGCTTCAGTCTTGAAAGAGTCCAACTTCACGGGGCTACTCGCCAAACATCGTTGGTACTGTGCCTCCCTTCCATTGTAACAGGACTATACCATTACTACCTTGAGGCAAAGTTTTCAGTTCTTGGTCTCAGAATTGTCATCGCCCCACTTGCCTTGGAATAAAGTTGGCATCGAGTATTGACTCAGACCCAAAAAACCGCATTCTGGCTTCCTTCGAAATCTATAACAATATTGAAAGAGTATAATCGAAGCAATAGCCAAAGTCAAAAGGCGAATCCAAGAAAAGGAAATCATTAGTTGCTGTCTCCCAGGATGCCCTGTCTCCCAGAATGCCATCAAGAAGAGAGAAGTTATGACATTTGAGACCAGCCACAAATGACAGCAGTATACGAGCAAGAGATTGAATCCTTTACGTGCCACAAGCCGTTGCGAGCTTCGCCCACCGAAAGTCTCGCCCCTTCCAACATATTCCAAAATCCACTGCTCACTTATGACTTTGAGCAACAAGACGCGCACAGTACAGAAAGCCGATCCTTCCCGGGCCAGAATCTAGCCAATGTGTTTTCGAACAGTATGTAGATGGCAATGAGGCTGAAACAATGTTTCTTGGCAACGTGCACACAAAGGGTTCGATATGACCAGGGCGCTTAGAATGATACTAATCTATCGCAAGCGCCTGAGAGCGATTGGCTGCCGCGCCTGTTGCCAAGCGCGCTAAGCTGGAAATGATGCAACGTTCGTTTCAACTTGGTTGCGTAACGCTGCGGAGATGTAGACACCGCCTTGTGGCTGCAATCGAAGGATCGTTGCTTTTACTTCGGCGATCACACAGCGTGATGGTGGTGTGGAAGTGGGACAATGCCTCTCTTAGGGTCCCGCTCACGTTAGATACATAATGGCAGCTGTTCGCTCAAGTCGTAGGTTTTTCAGATCCTTTATATCATCATTGCACACTTACTTTGGAAAAACCACGATCGCCATCAAATTTCTTTGTTCTTTAAACTTGTCCTCGACTGATAAGCAATCTCAACTGACTCACGACTCAACGCTTTCCCCATTTTAGCCGGCCTTCAGACCAAGACCATTCAGCTTTTGTTGACCGATCATTAGGGATTCAACCATGTACCCTCAACGCAACGACACAATCTGGAAAGGGTCTCTGAAGTTCGTTCCTGCCGTCGTGGCTGCCATCCTCGTCCTGTCTACCGCAACCCTGGGTCTCAGTGCAGCCTATGGCAAACAACTCGCCGATGCTCCTCTCAGACCGGAAAAGGTCCAATACCAAGGCGCCCATCGGTGGTCCAATACGTGAGCTACTGCTGCCTTCTGAAAACCTCCCTGCATGATGGTAGTGCATGTGCGAATCTTCTTACTAACCAGCACCTTTCATTCCACAGGTTTTTCGTCTTCTACTCCGCAACTACGCCAGTCCTCACCATTATCCACGCAGCTCTAGATCTCATCCTCTATTTGATGGCGCTACTTCACCCTGTCTACGCCCTAATCGGATCAGTCATATTTGTTTGTGGCTGGGCAATTCAGGTAGCATTCTGGGCTCAGTGCGATATTCCAGCCAGCCTTGAGATTGGAACTTCATATCCTCGCTATCAAGACAACATCCAGAGAGATGGAAAGGGAATTTTAGTAGGGATCTCGGCGACCCTTGCCCAAGCGAAAGTGGCATTCGCGTTTGTTACTTTCTTCGTGTAAGTCGGACTGCCTAGCACCAATCACCAGCTTCATGGAGCGTAACAGCGCTCTTGTTGGGAGATTGCTGACTCTGGATGCAGCTATATCGCATACATGTCCTTCGCAGCCGCCGCAGTCCACAAGAAACGAACAAATCAAAAAGCTGTGGCCTATCCTGGCATAGGTAAGACGTTGAGCTCTGAAGGATACGAGGTGGACAACGCCTAGCTTCATTCGAAGTGCACGATACTGAGGGCATGTCTGATGGCTAGAAGAGAGGCGTTGATGGTTATAAGGCAGGTTTAAAAAGTCCGAGCACCGATGCATACCCTGGAGGAGTCGGTGATCAAACGCTCGTTAATGGAGACATAGAAGACTTGAAAACTTATCAGATTCCCACCTTCCCTTTAGAGTAGCATATGCACTTGCCACTGTAGAGGCCACTGTCCGGCATAGACGAACACACTAAGCTTCGATTCAACCGAATAAGACTGCGAGGTTTGTCCGTTACCCCACTGACTGTTGATTGTCGTGACTAGCTTTTCCAATCTCAATCCTTAACACTCTTACTTTGCTCTCGGCTAATTGCACCTACTGATCTACGGACCTCCACCACATAGTCAGGCCATCGCCACGATGGCCTTCTACACCGTGGTTCTACTCTATGAGTATGCCGTGCTCTGCTTTCTGGCTGTCGCCAGAACATGGGCTCTCCTTCACGGAGGAACACAGGCAGACATGGCCCTCATTGCTACAGGTGTATTCCATGCCCAAGGATTGTTACTTGCCCTTGTCGTGGGCGCTCTTGTGGCAAGGATCATCCAGTATGCTTTCGGTCCACAAAATGTTCCCCTGGTATACGAGTTTATTGGCGGAGTGGGAGATGTTGCTTTTCCCGACAACGACGATGATCTTTGGAAGTCGGAGCAAGTGCATCCAAAGGCGCTGCAACAAGTAAGTGGCACCAGACGATATGTCATGCTGCTGAACGCTTCCAGACAAGGTACTCACTTCCGACCACAGGAATGCTCCTCACTCTTTGCAATATTGCCGGCCGAAGTGCGCCAAATGGTTTATAGGTGGCTACTCGTTGCCTCTGAGTTCGACAACCCTAGTCAGCTCGTTAATGAGAAAATGCGATCTCTCATTGTACCTGCATCACATCCACGCCTCATTATCTTGAGCATTGATGCTACAGCTCTGCGTACATGCCGTAGGATCTACGAAGAGGCACTCCCCATACTTTACGGCGACAACACATATAAGTTCTCGACCGCGAGTTCTCTCGAGACATTCAAAGGCGAAGGTTTGATCCGTACAGCGTGTAAGGATTCTCTCTGTCGAAACAGTGCTGTACAATAAGTAACGAATAGTGACTGATGTTGTTGGTATAGCTGTTGTGGAGGATTCCTACACATTTCTCTATTCGTTCAACTTCCAACCCACTCCTCATGGTCGATTCCAGCTCCTTCGGAAGCTGCACCTGGTTTTCTCACTGGAGGATCATACGGGAACCCTTGATGGTCAGAGATGTCAGCTTCTCTGTGCATGGACACCCTTTTTCACGGAAAACAAATACACGGATAAAGCTTTCTACATCAAGTTTCCTGCGCTCGAGGACCTGACTCTCGACTTTTCTGACTGGGAACTCCAGGATGGAGAGGGCGTTATGGTAAGTCGAGATATGAGTTTTCCTTCCCCATGCAGCTTCCAACGCCATCGAAGACAGTGCCTTATGAGCGTCTTCTCGCCACCACTTGCCACTGGTCTGTGATGTTCGGGCAGGCGAAGGCGTGCCGGTCTTCTATTCACATCTCGAACACTTGAAGCCAACGAAATACTTCAAGTATCTTTCGTACCGCTGATATCGTTGTACTCGCTGACATGCCCAGACCACGCCTCTCATTCATCGATTTAGCCACTATCGACAACTCAGGAAGCTCAAAGTGATTGGGTTACCTTGCCAAAAGTCGGTCAAGCGGTTGAAAGAAGGGCTCCTAGAAGAAGGCGGTACTTTGACTATGGTGGCTGTGGTGTTATAGGGTCTGAGCGATCTCGTCGAGAACGTCATAGATGACTGTCGATTGCTGATGTCAGCAATCTAGGTGCAAATCAAAGCGTACCACAAGAGAGGCCATTCAACAGCCGCGGCAGGTGCAGTCAAATTGATAAAGGGGCAATGTTCGTCTATTCGTGAGTCTTCAAGGCATCCCACTCGCCTGCAAGACATGGTACACCTAGTCGTGTAGCCTCTGTGGAAGTTCCCTTGACAAGTTGACTATGGACTGACCGACCAGGCATGACCCGTAACAGATGTGTAAAGATTTTGCTTGACCAGAGAACTATGGTGGGAGACAACAAAAGGAGTGACAGGGTGGCTGCCTAAACCAGCCTCAAAGGAGTGCATTGTGCCGATCACATTAATCTAGGACAATCCTGTGAAGTACAGAATTGGTTTCCAGGACCATGCAGTTGATGCTCGGCTTCTCGCATCACATGATTGCCCGATGTTTACGCGTCAACACATCGGCACGCTAGAAAGAAGTTTCTTTATCATGCAAGCTCTCAAGCGTCCGCGATCCTGGCAGCTTTTTCACAGATCTTTGAGTCCGACCGCTGCACACACATGCCCTCCTGCGGATCTCTTACGGCATCTTCGCCATGGGCCTTTGTGGAGTCATTTTCCCTGGAGTGATTGACTGTGTCAGCTTTGGACTTGTGGGCACGGTGGGACTCGTTGTTCTGGGCGAGATATTCCTTGCCCCAATGATATATCTCGCGCCCGAAGTGGCACCTCAGGTTATGCTAACTTCTTGGGCCTTGATGGTTATCCTGGCCTGCGCCGTTGCTGTAGATCCTCTACTTAATTCTGTTATTACTCAAGTGGTTCGCTTGCTCGACTGGACGCGGGAAGAGCTTGATGCCGGTCGCACAGATTGGACTGGCCATCGAGAAGCAGATGTGGAGCCCAAGGACGTTGATATTGACAGTACCATCGATCCCCAATACAATCACTCCAGCGTCCACAGAGCATCAGAAACGAAACTTTGCAGATCTCACATCCTCGGGCTATCAACGGCCCCGACAACAGCTATTCTATATCATGATTTGGACCGGTCTACTATTCGAGTGACTTACGACTCCACTCCCGTCAAGCCTCCCAAAGCTCACATATCCAAAAAGAGGTCATCATCCGGCCTAATGGACCCGACCGAGGATCTTTATGTAAGCAAGGATACATGTGAAACACCTATTTACCCAGAATTTGATTACAATCCTTTCAAGGACGAGGACAATCCGCTCGCTACCGAGCAGGAAACGGTGGAACTACAGAAACCAGCACAAGAAGTGAAGTGCAAGGAACCAAGAGAGGTAACCCATCCATCTCATGCGCTGACGTACTGTGCTATCATCAGGACCTTTGTACAACATGCTGACATCATTAAAGCAGACAGCATGTTTCTTATTCAGCAGATGGCCCTTAGAGATCCGAAGACTTGTCTACCACGAGTTGATGGTGGTCAGCTTCAGCAATCACCCAGATCGTCTCGTTGACGACCGCCTAACCACTTTGGTTACTTCGAAGGCACAGAGGGCGTTGTATAAGCTGGGTATTGACACTACAGTGCTTCGTACCTGCCGCCAGATATACATTGAAGCACTGCCGATGCTCTACGGAGACAACAAATTCGTCTTCTTCTCTGCTTCAGCGCTCGATCTGTTCCGCGACAAGGGTCTCGTTGGTATCCCACGTAAGTATTCACTCCATGTGCTACGATGTACACGCACTAAAGCACACATTCAACTCAGATGAGAAATGCGACATCATCAACGTCCCCTCGTTCAATTTAGGATAAAACCTATAAGGTTGGCTACTGCTAATACGTAGATTGACCCTAGTCTTCACTGATGTGAGAAATGATCGATGGGGCCCTCTTCGTCCTAGCATTATCCATATTTGGTCGGAATTTCTTCACGAGAGTCGGTTTGAGAGGCGGACTATGCGTCCTTTTGTTGACTTCCCCGCTCTGGACGATCTCACCCTGGATTTTACGGCCTGGGCTCTAGATAGCGAGGAAGAGATAGTGGTAAGTAATCCGACTGCTTTACCTTGACTATACTTAATTTATTACTAGGTCCGCCCATTCGTTGAACGATTGAGGCCCAAAGATGGCCTTAGGAGATTGTGCATCAAAGGTGTATCACATCAGGTTAGTCTGAACCAACTTCGAGTCAGACTTCTGAGACCGGGTGGACATTTTGCCGTCGATTGATGGGACTTATGATTTCTCGAAGTCACGTTAGGCGGGCAGTAGCCTCCAGTCTCAGAAAACATCCACTGTGAGAGCGTCACAACGGTGAAAGGTGAATCAAAGGAGAAAGATTTTACTTGTCATCTGCATTTTCGAACAGACTCAGGCGTTCGATGATAGGTACTGCTGTGTGGTTAATAGTGAGCAATCTCATCAGATACACCGCAGTGTCAAACTCATGGGAGAATTTGTGCAACTGGTGACGAACCTAATGTAAATGTATGGGTCATCAACATGCATCACAAAGGCTAACAGCTCCGGGAATGAATCATTAATCTTACAGATTACGCACTTTTTGTTATTCAGACTTCGTGGCCAGGACTGAAAATACATCTCCACTCTGCAGAACTCGTTACTTCAAACGCCCCAAATCCTGGTCTACGAAGAGCTCAAGATATACTAATACTGTGCTTGTTCTATCGAGAAGACCATCGTAGCCTTAAAAGAAGTTACATATCTACTAGCCATCCGGACATGGATATATTATGGACCCTCAGCATCTGCGAAGCCGTTACTTTACCCGCTATTTGTGCAGTCTTGAAAAGCATCGCGAAGCAAGAGGAGCAGTCTCTGCCAAGATGGGGTCAGCTTCTGCGTGGTGTCTTCCTCAGTCAGATCGCCGCGTTTGCCGTCGTCGGCTTCTTGTCTATTCATGAGCGAGCATTGTTGCTGCTGTGCGTAGCAATAGGTTCCTGGGTGGTCACGAGCTTAGTTCTTCGCCATCCTAGATTTGACCGACACGGTTTTCCACACCCCGAAGCGTCCCACCAAGTCAACCTGTACGTCGAGCAGGAACATCAATCGCAATCCTCAGGTGCGATCGACTGGGTGAGCAATTTCCCATGGACACATGGCTAAGCCAAGCTACTTTTCCAGAGCTGATTATCGCGTAGCAAGAACAGTGCGCATTCTTCAATGATTTTCTCCAAGAAGTCCGAGATATTATATACCGCCATTTACTAAAACAGAGACCAATGATCGTTGAACCAGATCGCCTCGTGGAGTTAAGAAATACATCTATCGTCCTCCCAGTCCCGCGCCCGCGTACGAGCCTTGATGCTACAATTCTTCGCACATGCCGACGGATATACAGAGAAGCTTTACCAATCTTGTATAGCGAGAACTGGTTCTGTTTCGACAATGCAGCCGCCATCAAGACTTTCAGCGTGCGAGGTTTAGAGCACGAGAAATGTGAGTATCCCACCGTCCATTTTAACATGGCTTCATATCGATTTACTGACCGCAGCCATCCGTTCAGCGTGGCCAGACGCCGCCCAAGTATCGAATTCTGCTCGCAAACCCTATGTGCGCAATCGGCTCTCTATGATACGACACCTAAATCTTGAGTTTGGACCGCTACGCACAGGAGATATTCGGCAGCCTTTCTCTCCGAGAGCCCGTCCGGAGATTTTGGAGAGCTGGAGATCCTTCATCCACCCGGAACCCGACTCCAAGTCACACAAGAACACGCCAGCGGACTTTCCCGCGTTGCGGGATCTGTATCTGGACTTCTCGTGGCTGCGATTGGATGCTAGTGAAGTAATCTTCGTAGGCTACCCTCAATCACTCACTATCCAGTAAACTGATGGGTTGCAGGTGCAGCCATTTATCCGGAAGTTCAAGAAGGGGAGAGGGCTTGATAAGCTGTGGGTCAAGGGTTTGGAACATGAGGCGAACCGTGACGCATTCGCGAACGGACTTGTAAGAGAGGGGGGCGTCTTCATAGAGATCACCCAATCGGGCCATCCACGCAAAGTGCTGAGGTAGCAGCTGAGCGTAAGGTGGGTTCGGGTAGTGCAAAGTACAAGAATGTTCAGCAGGAATTGGAGTCAGTACCAGTTGGATTTCCTATCTCTGCGACTCAAGATTTCGAATATCTTACAGTATCCGACCCGAAATAGAGCTATAATATGTAGCTGCATGGAAACCGCCTATTGCCCTCCACGAAGTCTCATTTTTGCGAGTTTCAAGCTGACAAAAACACCCACAAGGGCTTTTTGGTTTTCGGTTCCGATCATTGCAAAGCTCTCTCAATCTGCCATGATACCACCTCTACATGAGCAGCATGACAGAATCAGCCCAATAAGCTATGTCACTGCTACTTGTCTTCATACTCAGAAAAGAGCTACATGTGTATACACATGAGATGTTTGGGCCATTGACCACCTCGCCACACCTCCGTCGCTGCTTCTAGGCGTATGGCGGAGACCTTGGGTGAAATACTGCTGTTGGAAGGATCATTAGACTGCTACGAGACTAACTGACACTTCTCTGACTAGGCGGCAGGAGCAATCGAAGTGCTTGAGCAGGCCAAAGAAGACGAATGCGATGAGTAAGAAATGAGGTGGACGTTCACCATACTTTACTGAATAGTCTAATCAAGATCCGCCACCACTTGCATACCCTCCAGCCTCCAAACCAAACCCACTATCCCATTGTCCCAATCCCTTATACCACTCCACCAAGTCCAAAACAAGCTCTGAGCGTACCTTACGCTCCATGGCATTCACCTCCCTACCCAGCAGCCAGCTACGGTCCAGATTCTCCGCCTCAGCAATCAACTTCTCAATAGATTTTCGGATCACCAATCGACCAAAAACATCGTCTTTGAAGCGACCGGCTTCCTTTGCGTCATCGTGATTAAGTTCCGCAGATATTCGCTCACCGAAGCTAACAAGGGCTTTTCTCGCGCGAGTAGAAGAGATCACGCATTTTGTGTAGTGTCTGAATGCTGACTCTAACTTGGTCATATCCGAAGTAATATCTGACTTAGGCGTTTCTGGTCGAGTGCTTAGAGGTCTTCTTTGCGCTCTCATCCCCTCGAAGATATCTTTAAGGTTATCACGAGGACCTATTCGTCTATGGGGCGCTTTGATAGCTGTGGAATGCGCTCTGTGTTTTCCGCCACGGACCCTCTGAATACTGGTCTCTTCTTTACCGGTTTCCACGTTGAGTAGCGAGCTCCCTCCAATGTCGATACCGAAAACATCGTCCGAATCATCCTCTTCGCAATTTCTCGCCCCTGCAGTCTGTCGGTCGGGCTTAGACCTGGTAGGTCGAGGATGCGGCATCGAGCCCGACCTGAGTCCGCGCCTTGGCCACTTGAGTATCAGCTGATGCGCTCATGAGCCTCCGATCTCCAGGAGTCGTTATGTTCTGACGTATGCTTTCGCTGCCCCGAGCTCTCTGGGGGTTGCGATCCAACGCGTGCTGACGTGGGTAGTGTGATAGATAGAGACTTGGACTGTTTGCTATGGAGTCTCTGGATCTTCGGCTTGATCGAATAGTAACGGTTGATTGCGGTTTAGCATTGGAATCCATGGTTAGTTGCGATTCACAGGTCTGGATCGTTGAATGGAGGGCGAAGGATGCATGGAAGCAGCCTTCGTTGATGGAGCCGGGCAAGCTCGTTATACATTCAACTAGGGGTGGACTTTGAGTGACATACTAAGAACCGATAATAGTACGTGTCGCAGTGGTGTTAGGAACACGGACCAGGTGTGGCATACCTGTGGTATCACTGTGAGCTAGCACTGGACACGCATTTTACTAGGTACCAGGTTCAGCTCATTTTCAGTAGCTAATCGACACGCTCACGAGTTCACATCTTTCGATCAGTAGGCAGATCTCTAGAACGGAAGACTGTTGGTCTATTTGATTCGTTCCGGTATCCTTGCCTCGTGTCTGAAATCGAAGAGCTATTGATATTGCTAAATATCTACGGTTTTAAGCACAGCTCCAAGCGTCCCACGGCTAAGGCTTGCATGCTAAGTGACTCTCCTCCTCCCACTCAAAACATTTCTGCACCCCCTTGCTCTCCATCTAAACCACCCCCCCAAGCGCACCCCTCTCCAGAACCTTCATCACCCCTCCCCTCCCCAGCAACCTCCCCCTTAAAGCCTCAACAGTCCCTCCATGACTCAACCCCACAGTCGTCAAACTCCGCAGCCCCTTCTCTCCCCTAAACCTCGCCTCAAAGACACGCACCCGAAGAGCCTCATCAGGCTTCAATTCCCAATCCGAAAAATCTAGCACCAAATTCTTCAGCGCTGGGAACGTGATGTAGCCCGCGACATCGGCATAGCGCTCCTCATTCAGGAACTCGGTCCAGTGGTCCAGATGTCCACCAAGCCACTCCATTTCATCCCCCGATGGCGAACGCATCCCCCTTAGACTGGCAGGTCGCCCACTGTGCCTGAATCTCAAATGCACGTTCCTCAGCAAACAAAGCCGACCCTGCGGTTCTGGGTTGAACGCGAAATCGTGCGCTGAGATGCTGTCAAGGTAGCGCAATACGGATTTACTCTTGTGCCGCGGGGTTTGGGACATGACGAGGCCTTTGGAGCGGAAGATGCGCAGCATGCTGACTTTCGAGAAGGAGAAGCAGTTTTCTTGGTAGAGGATGGGGAGGGCTTCGGTGTAGATGGTGCGGCAGGTGCGGAGGACGATGGCGGAGATGCGAAGGGTTAGAGTGGGGGGTACGGTGGCGGGGATGATGATGGTGGTGCGGGCGTCTTCAAGGAGCTCGCCGCCGTGGATGGGTTTGGGGGTGGTGAGGAGGTGGAGGTAGATGAGGCGGCGAAGCTCGGGGGGGATGATGGTGAGGAGGAGGCTGGGTCTTGGGAAGAGAGATGAGGGAGGTGGGGCGTTGGTAGAGGGCAATATCGCTTCAAGCTGCTTTTGTGATATCAGGCGCTCAAGATTTGCTCTTGAAGAAGCTGACTGCTGCGGAGATATGCTTTCGAGATGTTTGGCGTCAATCTCTCGCTCGACAGTGTGATCTAGACGATCTAGATTGTCTAGCGTGGATTCTTTGAGTGTCCCGGCCTTTCGCTCGGGCTTCTTGGGGTCATTGTCGTCTATACAGTTTTCAGGAAGATCAGTCTTGCTGTTGTTGTCAGTGCCACCAGCTTCTGGCTTCTTTTGGGCCATGCCGCGATGCTGATGATCTTCTTTAGCCGTCGACTTTCGCTTAGTGGCGAGATGTCGCGATCCGCGAGGTGCTGCCATGCTGGGCCGATCGCTCGCAGCTCCAGCAATAGTGCCGTGCGGAGGCTCCGACGGCGTCTTATGTGGAAGAAAAGTATCAAGACTGACGTCTTTCATCTTCGCCGCCAAGTCCTTCTCAACGTCATCTTGTGACTCCTCCTTATGCCCCCTTAAATTAGCTTCAGCCGTCGAATCCGTAGAGGAGACAGAGGCTGCATAGGCCTGATAGCGTTTCCTCGATCCCTCCAGATCTGGCTTCTTGATGGACTTTGGCGGCATCTTGGCCGCTGTCGCGAAGTCAGGCTGGGTTTCCGCTTCTGCTGCATTCATTTCATGCCTTGATCGCTTATGGCCCTTTGGTAGATATTCCGGGTCAAGGACGTCACCGTAACGGCGGTTGAATCTCGGTACAAAACTTTCGTATGTCTCGCCTGCGATGTAGTACTGGAAAGCGAAAGGCAATTGGCCGCACGCCGGATACCCAGAAGCGGCATGCTGTGGCTCAGAAGCGTACTGTGTTCCGGGTACGTACGGTGATCGCGTGTCATGCTGCGGTGGGGCAGCTTTGATTTTCTGGTATCGTGGCAGAATATATTTACGATGTGGATCTGGGCCGACACTCGGTAGAGTAGGTGGTGATCGCTTCCAATAAGACTCTTCCAGCGATACTGCTGGGTCGACCCAGAGGTGTTCTGGCTGGACGTTGTTTGAGCGGGGTATATCAGCTTGACCCCGAAACTGTGGACCAGCCCCTAATCTGGTTTCGAGCGCATCCGGGGCATAGCCAGTGCCTGAAAGGGGAACCATGGAAGAATAATCCGGGAGATTGTCTTCAGGCGAACGCTTTTCAAAAGCAGTAAACTGCTGCAATAGACGCTCCCGCTCATCGATAGAGATCTTATTGTTTGATTTCTGCCACAGCTGCCGACAACGCGAGGTCTAGTCGTGACCTCTGAGGTACATGAACCTCGAAGTTGTGTTTCTTTCGGCTCTGTTTCCCCGGTACTGGATCGTTCCCATGTGCTAGAGATGTTGATATCAAAGCAGGATAGGCATCAGCCGCTTTGTCCATAACGGCATCGCGATGCATAGCGGCGAAACGTAATTTGGGAGGGGTCTTCTTCAAGCGATTGCTGTACATGCCAACAGATTGGCAGTTGTCGTCGCGCCCCATGGAATTTTGATAGTGGTTGCTCGTTGGTTGGGTCGATCTTGGATCTCTGTGGAATTCTTTTTGATCGGAGAATCATGGGTTCTTATCAGCTTAGAGAATCAACTTGTTAGTGACGGGTCAACAGTGTTGCAAGATTGAGGAAGTGTTGGAGAACCCTAGTTTCAAGAACGCTGGCTTAGAGCCTGGAAAGTCAAGAACTAAGTGACGAACTCAAGGTTTTGCAAAATACGTGATATCACGTTATGTGCCGATGTGACAAAGAGTTTTAGGTCGTAATAATCGTCCAAAACGGAAGATTAACTCAGTAACAGCTGCTTTCTGTGTACTAACATGTTACCCAATCCCTTTTTGCATTAATATCCGCCTGTGAGTTCATATGGAGCTGTTAGGTAACGTTCTATCAACACTCCGTGTGCTTGTGAAATATGCTTGAATTCATTTCTCGCGACATCTAAGCAGCAAAGCATATCAGTGCCAACCAACTAGTAACACACTTGCTTGAAAATGCAGCAGAGTCTTCCTACGCTATTTGTCGGCTACCTGTCGTAACAGTAGGAAGAGTTAGAAGGGAATATCTTGCCGGATAAGAAGTCTTGACTCGTGAACGAAACCCTTTGATCAACCCCAAGACGCCTTCACCAAGATGGACGATGAAAATGGATCGATCAAGGAACGACTAGTGCTACCACCTAGAACGAAGATCCTCGAGAGCGATAGTGAGGCGAGTTCTAGGCTGGATAACCGTACGGAATTCCTAAATCACATCGCTCGAGCAAAGAATGCTCTTGTACAGCTTCAGAAGCGATGCTCCAGAGACCGCAACGTCGACGATAAGCAGAAGGCCAGGGCTTACAAAGACCGGGAGAACTACCAGTTGATAATCCAACAGTCGGTCAGCGCTCTGCTAGATGAGGTCGGAAAATTCGGTCCCTGCCAAAACCATGAATTGCATCTGGGAGCGACAGAGACAGCGCAGATGGGACAGCCTCAATATCAGGAACAAACCACTTTCGGCGATGACCAGTTGCCGACATTAGTACCACATGAATTAAGGCATCGGTTGACCTTGGAAAACCACTTCCATACGAGCCAGCATGAGTCGACACCGAAGCCTACCCGGCGTATGATTTCCCCCTTCTTGGCTGTCTTGCCCGTAGAGTTACGTCAGCAGATATACTGGGAGCTTCTTTCAAGCCCTCGCAGCATTCGTGGTGGAGATCTTGTGGAAGAGAAGGCAGCAGCCCTCGTTGTTTCCGACATCCGCCATGCGCATCAGATCTTAGCGATCGATTCTACAATCCTTCGAACTTGTCGTAAAGTATATGAGGAGGCCCTGCCAATATCGTATAAAGTCAACCACTTCGGCTTCCGAGATGTTCGGTCTTTGCGGGCATTCCGATCCGGTGGACTGACGCTCGTGGCTTGTGAGTAATTGCCTTTCTTACTGACTAGACTGGGCAGGGTGCTGACTTATGATAGCACTTACGAATATGACTCACAGCGTGCCAGCGTTTGGTCTACTTCCGAACCAGCACGGCCGCTTTTCCCTCGTTCGCAACCTGAGTATCCGCTTCAACCAAAAACTCAGTAGATCCGCGGCGTTCGAGTACTTCATGTACAGGATGCGTCTCGGGCAGGATCCTCGAGCCCATGCACACAGCGAGTGGGCCGAGCTATTCCATGGAAATCGTTGCACTAGCCCTACCGAACACATCAGCTTTCCGTCTCTGGAGACCCTGCTTCTGGACTTCTCTGAGTGGGGCATGAACATTAGTGAAGGGCTTGCTGTAAGTCGTCTACGGGCATGCAAGGTGCAGTATATTGATCATATCTGAATCATCGAATTCTACCAGGTTCAGCCATTCATAGAGATATTCAGAAGCGACAAACCGCTGAAGAGCCTCATAGTAGTAGGCTTGAAGCACGCGGCGACGAATAAGAGATTGAAGGAAGCGCTGGTCGGGAGCCTTGGAACGTTCAGAGTGGGACCACGAGCTATCTCTGAATTCGATTTCTGGGAAAAAGAGCGCCCATGGATGAGCCGCGCATCTTGGGGTTCATAGGGATACGGTAGCGGCATGTGGTGGGAATGGATGGTACCACAGCCGCAGCGGGTAAGAAAAGCTATAGCTCAGGGTGTGGCTCAAATTTGAGAGTTGCCAGAAGTAGATGCTTGTGTCAAGAAGTCTGGGTTCCCATCAACCAAGATGGTTGACGTGGGCCACGGTAGCATACTGTGAGTGTCAAAAGATTCTCACATCTATGCATCTTACACTGCCATCGACCGCCATCGGTGTACTAGCTTGGCAAGAGTCGAAGACGCCATAAAGCTGCAATTATGTGAGCGAAGAGGATCAATTAAAGTGAAGTGTAATGGAACAGTCCATGCTCGTCGTCAAGAGCTACCTCACGGATTGAATAAAGTCTTGTCCACGCTAAACCCTTTCGGGCTACCTTCGATGCTTCCAATTTTCAATTTCTCCTTTGTCTATGAGCATCAGGCTCCTAGACATCAGCTTGTTTAATGACAAGGCATGTGTGACCCTCATGCAAAGTTTCAGATGCCTGATGGAGATATACAATCTTCTGCCCCATGCTACTTCGCTCAGACGCGGCTTCTCGACCTCTCGATCATCTCGCCGTATCCATCCTCGGCCCCGCCACCTCCTGCAGCACCACCGCACTCTCATCCAGCGCCCCCGTCCCATTCCCCGTACTCAAAGCCTCCCTACCCACCGCCCCCTGCCTCATCCCATAAATAACATTCGGCCCCTCCCCCCAATACGACACCCTCGCATACACCAAGCTCCCACCCAAATACTCATAATACAACCCCCCCTGATACGTCACCGTACTCGGATACCGCACCTCCCTCCCCCCCACCTCCCCACTGATACCCACACCACTGACCCTCACACCCGCCTTGACATCCCAGCTCCCTCCTCCTTGCGACGCTGGCGTGATCGGAACCCGGGCGACGGCGGGCCCGTCGCAGTCGCGCTGCGTCCATATGTTGATACTGATGAAGGGGGGGGTGGCGAGGCGGAAGTCGAGTGCTGTGGGCTGGTAGCGTTGGCGGGACTCGGTGGGGGAGATTTCGGAGATGTCGATGGGGACGCAGCACTGGCCGGTGGAGAGGGAGGGGCATCTTTGCGTTATTTGGGAAGGCGCGGGGTTGTGGGTGGAGTGTGGCAATTGGGGAGAGCTTCGCGAGGAGATGGGTGAAAGCTGGATGACGATGTTGACGGCGCAGAAGGCAGGATTCAGGATGATTAAGAAGAGTGGGCGGAACTTCATGGTGATGATGAGGTTGAATCAATTGGGGGAGAGAAGAATTCGAAGACAGCATGTACGCGATGGATGGAGAAACAGGAGACATGATGTGAAATGCAAAGACAAAAATTCGAAAGTGGGGGTCAGAGCAGTATTCTAGCTGCATCTGCACAATATCGTTTGAAACGACAGGAAGCGTAAAGTGAAAGCGGAGAAAGACAGAAGAGCAGATGAAGTGCTTCAAAGGCTTCAAGCTGAGTCGAACAGACAGGCAGAACGGTAGTGGTCTAGCTAGTGCTGAGCAGGATCCAGAATCTATGAAAACATAAGCGTACAGAGAAACCAACGGGCTCTAAAAGGACATTGAGGATTTAACTTCTGTCATATCGGGCATTGAAGCTGGTTGTGCGACATAGCGATCTGGGGGAACGGCTTGCCACAGTGTCGACGCGCTGCGCTTGCGCATTCAAAACCGTTGAGCCTGCAGGAGCTCTGACACCAAATTTCAGAGCCGATCGTTTTGTAAGCCTGCGCCAAAGAACGGCAGAGCCGCATAGTCCTGTTGTGACGTGTAATTAGCGATAAGGCCTTACCATAACTATAGCTGCTTCTAGTCAATTCTGACCCCTCTGTAAAGCAGCGCACAGACTTGAGCGCTCCGGGATATTCAGTAACGTAACTACGTTAATACGTAATTCAGGACTCCTCTTCCGCCCACCTCGAATTCAGAAACGTCTCGACGACGTGCTTTTTCCGCAGCTCGGTTGCCTTCCGCTCTTTCTCTTTCGATGTCTCCGGAACTCGGATCATGATATGAGCGAAGACTGCCGCATAGGCTGCGTCGAGCTCTCGCCGCCGATTCTTCGTAGCCTCGTGGACACGCTGTTGCGTTCGCACTTCCTCCTTCGATGATCGCGATGGCCCGTCCCTAATTGGAAGTGCATGCCCTATGTCAAAAGGGGCGATCTGGTCGGCAACGCGTGAAAGCGTGAAGACTATTGAAGAGAAGAGGGTGCTGTGTGGTGGCGATTGCGATAGCAGCTCTAGGATTTGCATGCGTTCATCCTCAGTCGGCACTGGCTTTGACTTCCCGCGCTCAACGATGCCTTTTTCCAGCTCTGTCCATTGAGCTTCAGTAACGATGCCGTCTTCAAGACTTCCGAGGAAAGCCAACAGTGTCTCCGCAACAGCCTCTAGCCGTTGTAAGGAACTCGTTTCGGCAGGGACAAGCTCATTGATGCTCTTGTCAGTGTCAAGCGCCTCACGGACGTAGTATTTCAACGTCTCCCGCTGCTTCTGTGGGGTTATCCACCCAGCGAAAGGCCATGCCGTACCCTCCCAAGGCGGCTTCACGTTCTCGGCCCTCATCCCCCACTCCGCCACAGTTCTTTCCATGAGTTCTTCTATAGCCTCCGTCAGCCGGAAAATCTCGCGGGGAGCCGACCACTTTACCCCTTCATCTCCATGGTTATGGCTGCTGCGATCGGGCCGTTGATGCTGGAGCTTTCTGATTCCTCCCTCTGGTATGCGCCTCAGCTTGTCGATCGAGCGTCCCAATGACGATTGCAGCCACGTGCCTCGTATCGGAAGAAAGTAGTCGCGGCCGTTATGGATGCGCAGCACGAGAACATCTTCGACCTTCTCTCGCCCTTCGTTGAGATCTTGTACCCGTGAAATATCGGAAACGTTTAGCGCTAGCTCAACGGTGGCAGCATCACCAGGCTGAAGCGTATACTGCTGCGGAGTACCCTGTTTGACATCCTGACTATCACTCGGCCGATCGAAGTGTATGGTGAGCCACGGTGGAACAACACCCGATTTTTTGCCTTCGTCGACAGGTCTGTCCACGAATCCCACTGTGGCTGGTACTCGGCCTGTATTAGCGACGGTGATATTGCGAGATTTTGGGTGATTGTATTTGACATGGCCTAGTTGGATTTGTTAGTCAACATCCCGTCTTTGAGTGCCTGAATTGGGAGATATGACCCCAGAGCGAGTGCTGCTGAAACATGTTCCAAGCTTTCACGAGATCTGGAACGGGGTAAAGGGTGCTGAGGGTTCTACCTACCGAAATTTACACCTTCGAAAGAAGGAGAGTCCGACCCAATAGGGGAACTGTCTTCGTGATCATGGTTGTGATCTATGACGACGGTGACGACTGGACGCCCTTCATTCTCAGCCCTATCAAGTTCACGAGCGACCTACCATGTTTTCGAAGTCAGCATGCCGTCTTCGAATCCATGTGTTGAGACATGTCTATGCAGATGCTTCTAGAAATGTCTCAGACAGGTGCTCAGAGAATGGAACTCACTTCTTGATGTATCTTTGCTTTGAGTTGAGGGTCCACGGCACTGTATGTCAGATTGAAAACAGCGTCCAAAGGCTTATGGTCAGACGAGAGAACGCGCTGATGCGATGTGTAGTATTCGAGATGCAGTATGTCATCGAAGCCAGCCTTCGTTTCCACTACATCAGGACTGCAACTCCTGTCCTCTTCCTCCTTGTAGTCGTTGTCTGCGTCCGTCTCGGGATCGTAGTCAAAAAGCACAGCTTCTTCTTCGACCTCTTTGTCCACGCCCCGTGCCTTCATCTGATCTTCGGCCCTCTTAGCGTCTTGCTCTTCGCGGACTCTTCTGTCGTATTCAAGCTTGTCCTTTCGCGTCCGGTATAGGATACGATCGCACCAGCTCGGGCCTCTCCGCTTCTCGCTTGAATCGAACATTCCCACACTACCAACATCGTATTTGTAGGTTGGTAGAAAGTCGATCGGGCCCTCGCGCCAACCATCATGAAAGGCCGTTCCCGTTCGCATCTGAGCGTGCAATTGATCGTGCGGTAGCAACGAAGACAAAGTGGCTTGGAGCGAAGCTGGATCTGTCGCAGGCTCAAAATGCCCAGAAGAGGGTAGATTGGTTGAGGAAGAGATCGCTGCCGAGACGGTCGCAGCGGCAGTCGTATTTGAGTCCTCCTCTTCCGAATCAATATCCACAAAGTGTCCGTCTCGGATGGCAGTTGGGGATCTAGGGCTTGGGAGCTCCGAATCTATCTCCTTCCGGGAATTCTGTTCCTTGCCATATTCATTGCGCGTATGCAGCATCAGAAGCCGTCGAACATCTTCCCCTGGCAAACTGTCTAATCTATAATTTAGATCCCCGAACCAGAAGGCAAAGTCCTCGTCCCCAATCCCCTCACCGAACTCCTCCATTACCCCTGCACCATTGTAAACAGGCTCGAACTTGGTCCTGTTCACAACTTGCGACGCATCCCAGTTCCTTCGGTCCAAACTCCCCTTTTCCGCTCCGGCGCCGAGATGGCAGTTGATGAAAACCATGCGTGTCGTCTCGCCCAGCACGATTCGAGCTGTCACTGCACCCTTATTACCCATATAGCCCATTACACCTGTCCCGACGCTTGTTGTGCTGATTGACGATATTTGGGGCGATAAGGTAGGCGATGCGTAGACCACCAGGAGGAGACCGATCAACTGTTGCTCTGCGACCAGTCGATACCCGTCGGGCAAAGCCTCTTCAACCGCGTGCTTCCATTTTTTGGCCGGATGAGGGTCAGTGTATGGGCGCAGAGCTTCTGTCGCTGAGGACACATCGACAACTTCCTGCAAGCCCAAGACGTAGAGACCGATCTCATCCCCGCCAGGAACATAAGCCGTATCGTTCTTGGGTAGTGTCTCTTTTTTCTTGGACCTCCTCTTCTCTTGCGAAGCCGACGACTCAACACTGGTGGCTGTGCTTGAGCGATGTCTAGCAGCATTTTGAGAGTCGTTCGACCCGGCGATGGCAAGACCATTGAGCGATTCGGACAGCCCTCTGCCTCCAACGAACCAGCCCCCAACATCCTTATCCGTCCCCTTCAAAGAAGCAACATTCCAGGTTCCGACCTTGACTTTGGTAGTATAAGACCTCGTGAACTCGTTCCTTCGTTGGTAGACGGCTTGCGACAAAGACACTTGGGTGGAAATTATGGTGGGGGCGTCAGCGTCACCAGGAGTGGAAGAGTAAGCCCCTGGCGTGTTTTGAGATTGGGGGGACAGGCTTGCGTTATCGGATCTCCCAGCCATGGCGGCGTGGTTCCAGAACTTCACATCAGCCCATCAGATGAATCTTGAACTCAAGGGCAAGTCGGCGTAAGACTCCCTTGCGACAGAGCGTTGCATCATCTCACCATGCCTTCTAGCAAAGCTCTGTCCGATGTCAACCAACCATGAACGATACAACAGGAAGTTTAGAGATGTGTCGTGACAGTCCAAAAAATCGGCTACGCCACACTTGGTGGCTGCACTTAGGGCTAAGCCAAAGGATTCTAGGGTTGTGAGCAGTGACAAAAAACGCTAGTGAACTGGAATAGAATGAAAAAAAAAACTTTCGAACACGCTCAAATTCGATTTTTGAAAATCACTTATTAACGCAACGTGCAATTGTGTCAATTAACGCGTTATTCGAATTATCTAATTGTTGCGCATCAATTAGTACTCAATAATTCTAATAAAAAAAGATAATTAATTTTTAATAAATTAATATTCTCTCGAAGACATTTACGAACACAATATTATTTTGCATATTAATGTTAAAGATTTGCTTATTTGTGTTTAAAAAAAGAGAGTTATATCTATATTTATTGTAAAACAATTGCTCGACAAGATAGTTCGCTATTTAGAATTATTAAAGAATTAATTTACGTAAACAAATGTAATAAACGTTATTAACAAACTAATTGTCAAAATTAATTGCAATTATAAAAAAATAAAGAAAAATATTTCGAAAGCGTTTATAATTATTAAATCAAAATTAATTATTAATAAGAACGCGAAAATTGTTGTACGTCTAAATAATAGCAAGCAAAAACAAGTATTACAAAAAATATTCTTTTAAAATATAATCGAGAATATTAATGCGTATATTATATAACTTAAGATAGCAATTAAAGATATTAGAGCAATAAAGAAATTTTCTAGTAAAGTTATCGCAATTTACACAATTAATAAAGAGAAAGCTATCAAGTTAAGAATTAATAATATTTGAATTATTGTATTAAAAAGAAAAGCAAAAGCAGTTATTTCGACATACGCAATAATATGTTACGAGCTTATCTAAGCTATACTAGTGATTTAGGTTCTACGCACTATTAGCGAATCTATTATTATGTTCGACATGCTCAAGAAGCGAACATCTTAAACATGATGTTCGCTATGTTCGATGAGCGAACATCGCGAACAATGATGTTCGCCATGTTTAACAAACGAACAAGGCGAACAATCTATATTTTCTTAGTATATAGAAACTAGAAACGCGACTCTCTTATAAAGTGTGTTCAATTTATCTTAAGTCTTTACTTATTGTTATTCTAATTCAATAAATTATCTATGAAGAATTATTGAACATAAGATTGTTTATAGTTGCAATTCTTATTATTAAGTGATTGCTTGCATTGTCTAAAGATGCTTACAAATCTTTTTAATAGCATAATTTGCTCTAATATCTTTTACGAAAGTACTAGCATAACACTTTAAATACTCTAAGAATGTTTGTATTAGATTAACGCGTCTCTATTTTAAGCAATAGCTTAACAACATCACGTCAACTCTTTATTAATAAAGACGAAAATATAAGAATAAACAAGTTTAACGTCTATTATAAAGACTATATTGGCCTAAAGGACTAACTTATGTAAATAAATATTTATTTTATCTTCTATTTTGTTCTAACGAACAAGAAAACGATTTTCGCATTCACATTTTTTAGAGAAAGAGTCTAGCATTGACTCAAATTAAACTTACGCAAATATCTAAAAAATTATGACGAAAATCCTCGTGCGATGTTTACGAATTTCGATAATTTCAAAAAAAAACGTCGAAGAATCTTCGAAACATTCAACGAGAAACAAGTCGCGAAAAGAGTGATTTAACACTTAATTTAACAAATCTTTGCAACAAACTACGCAACAAAATTTCCAAAATATGTCAATCTTATTAAGTAAAACGATGTCGCACTTATAACAATGTTTCGACGAGACTTTAAGAACAATCTTAAGAACAAAATTATGCGCGATAACAAATTCATTAACGATATGTTTGATTTTATCGAAGTAGTTATCGATTTCGACGACAAACTATATAAAAGAGCTATGAAAAAGCGATATAATCAATTTTACGAAAGAGCAAGAATCTTCTTTAAATCGACGATTAAATATTATTAAAAAGAATTTCGTTCTAATTAGAAATACAATAATTTAGACTATCGTAAGTTTATATTTATAAAATTGAATTTTATTTAACGACGCAAAAAAAAAGAATTTTAAAGAAAAGCAAGATAATAAATCTTAAAAAACGTGCTATTTATGTGGCAAACTAAATCACTTCGCAAGAGATTATCGATTACGAAACTTAATAAATCGTCGACAAATCAATGTTATGTTAAGAGAGATACTTAATAGCTAAAACAACATTAGAAAGCAAGTTGACACAAAGACGAACATTCTTAAGACTAGATTAAACGACAATTATTATCTAGTAAAGAACTTAAATTAATTACAAAAAGTTCTAGATAAAACATTATTAAATAAGACATTCGCATTTACGCAAAAAGTTAATTAAGCACTTTAAGAAATTATTAAATCTTATAGTTTAATTATTGACTTAGACGAAAAATATAATTGAAAGAATTTTCACAAATGCATAAAAGACATTACGAATTATCTTAAGACTTTAATTAATTTATCGAAGATTGTAGACAAATACGAAGAGAAACTAAAAAGCAATGTTATTACAAAAAAGAATATATTTAACATTATTATAAAACAACTAGATTTTACAATATATGCAAGTCTTAATTGAACAACTTGCTATAACGATTTATGCTAAATTTATCTAAAAGAAAAGAACGAAGTTAATTGATTTTCTAGAAAGTTAAAGTTAACAATTTAGCAACAAAAGAAAGCTTAGCGCAAACAAACGTTTGAAGCAAAAGTTACAACATAGAAGCAAGAAAAAGTTTAAATTTCTTAATAAAGAGTATATCAAAGAAATGCAATATATTAGCTCAACAATAGCAACTAAACTTAATAGCGTACGCACGATGTTTTATCACATTAATTAAAATTAACGATTGTTGACTTACAACAATGATTAATTCTAGTGCGATAAGTAATTTTATAACTAGAGCTCTTATAGAGAGAGAAGAATATTTTATTTAAAAGAAGTTTAACGCTTACAATCTAATAATTGTAAATAAAAATTCATTACTCGCAAGAAATAAAAAAGTAAACAAAGAAACGAAATTATTATCGATAACTATTTAGCAACATTACGAGAAACTAATCTTTAATATAGTGGAAATAATTATTTATAATATTGTTTTAAAAATGTTTTAATTAAAGCAACACAATCTAAAAGTCGATTAAAATATACGAATACTTAAATTTGCGCAATATAATTACGCAATTCACATTCAATCTACGCATTAATAACGTTCAATAATAAATAAAAGATTAAATCGAAATTCGATCGCAAGTAGCGAATTTATATTTTTGTAAAAAAACGATTTAATAAAGTTTAACTCAATAAGCATTGACAAAAGTTAGTTAAGTTACAAAGTCAAAATAAGTGAAGAAAATTGCGAATCTTTTAAGAGCCTTGAACTATTTAATATAACAAGAAAATCGCTAAAGCACATATTACAAATATACAATAATTAAGAGCATCTATTTCAAAAAGAGAAAACGATCAAGATTTTATTTAAACATTAATCGTAAGATTACGAGATTAAGCTTAAATTAAGCAAGCAACTTACGTTTAAATTTATATATGCTTTATTCGAAAAAAAGTTAAAAATTCTTCGCAAATATCTAGCAAAAAACAAAAAAAAAATTCATAAAAAAATTCTAATTATAGACAAGATACTCGATTCTCTTTGTATCTAAAAAGAACGAAATCTTTCGTCTATATGTTAATTATCAAAAGCTAAACAATATTACGATAAAAAATTAATATTCATTATTTAACATTAGCGAACTTCAAAATCGATTGTTCGAAATAAAGTATTTTATCAAATTGAACTTACGAGAAGCGTACAATTAAATTAGAATAAAAATAAAGAAGAAGTGAAAAACAACTTTTCGCATACGATATAAATTATACGAATACACAATAATATTATTCGAATTTACGAACGTTTCGACAACGTGTTAAAAAATAATTAATGATACATTACGACAATATCTAAATCGATTTGTCATAGTATACTTGAACAACATCATAATTTACTTAAATATTTTGAAAAAACATGTAAATCATGTTTTCAAAGTACTAGAATGTCTAAATAGAAGAAATCTACATCTTAAATTAAAGAAACGCGAATTTCATTAAGAAAAAATTAACTTTTTTAAATTTGTCGTTGAACAACATAAAATACGCATGAATTTTAAAAAGTTACGAACAATTAAAGAATAAAAATTATCTATTAATGTTAAGAAAGTTTAATTCTTTCTAAATTTTATAAATTACAACAAGAAGTTTATTAAGAATTACTTCGTTAATGCAATATTATTGACAAATCTTACGAAGAAGAAAACGTCATAAAAATAAAAATTAATAGAAAAAAAATCATTTTAAGATCTTAAGCTAAAATGTTTAAAGAAATCAATATTAAAGATGTACGATTTACAATTATTAAATAAGATTAAAATTGACGCATTAGATCTAGTTATTAATGCATGTTTCAATTAAAAGCATAAAGACATATAACACTTAATAACATATCTTTTAAGAAAACTCTTATTAATCGAACAAAATTATAATATTTACGACAAGAAGCTATTTGCTATTGTAGTTTTACTAAAATTATAAAAAGTATACATCGAAAAATTATTAAAACTTACAATTCTTACAAATCACAAATTTTTTTTACATTTTACTATTATTAAACAATTTAACAAAAGACAAATGCAATAATTAGAATAACTTAAACAATACAAATTTAAAATACAATATACATTAGACAAAGATAATGACAAAGCAAACGCACTTAACAAAAAAAATGATTATATAAAAACTAGATTGATCGTCGGGCTAGGAATTGGTACCAACTTTCTAACCCGACCCAAATACTCGGTACCAACTTTCTAACCTGGCCCGAATACTTGGTACCAACATCGTGACCCAACTCGAAATCGACCCAAGTCAACGATTTCTTGACCTGGCCCAATCGACTCGCCAAGCAATCGAAAATGACGTCAAAATGTCAAGATTTTCTATTTTTAAAAAAATTCGCATTATTTGAATTACTAAAAATAGTTTAAAAATAATAACGCACAAATAACGTACAAATGCATTACCTAAATGCATTACTATATAATATTATAAACAAATTAATTAAATTAATCAACTTGATTAAGTTGATTAATGCACTTTTTCAAAAATAATCTAAATTTTTCGAGTCTTGGCGAGTTGGGCCAAATTATACGCTAAGTACTTCATATCTACCCTTTGACTCGACCCAAATACTCGATATTAACATCGTGACCCGAATTGACTTTTCGATATCAAAATCCTAACCCAACCTAGGTCTTGGCGAGCCAAGAATCTGGCTCGAACTCGATGACCCGACCCGACGCGATCAATCTAATAAAAACGAAGAAATTATTTAATTACAACATACTTAAGATCAACAAAGACGAATCATTATTAGCAAACAAATACGAGCTAAATGCTACATTACTAATATTTAAAGACAACAAAAAAGAGTTTTTAATTAAAAAAGAAAAACTCTAGATATTTATCGACAAAATCGACGAATGTATAAAGAAACATTATGATAAATCATTGCAAAAGCACTTAAGAATGATCAAAATTCTTTAGCTTTTACGTTAACATTGTTAGTTTTTTTAAATAAGACAAGTTATCAAAATATATATTAAACGATATCTTAGTTATTAGCAAAACAAACATAATACATATGCGAGTTATAACAGGATTTAATATTAGAAATTATCTAAATCGCTATAGAATAAAGTTACGATAAACTTTATTATTAAGTTGTCTAAGTTGACGAATCTAGCAACTAAAGATAAATATAACTTAATACTAATAACAATTAACAAGCTTATCAAGTATTCACATATTATCGCATGCAAAGAAAAGTTTATAGCAAAACAACAAAAATACATTGTATTGAATCAACTAATACGATATCACAATATATTCAAAGAATTAATTAATAATAAAGACAAACTCTTCGCGTCTAATTATTGAAAGACGTTTCTATTAATGTTAGAGACAAGACTTAGAATGTTCATTGTTTATTATTCGATTACGAATGATTAAATAAAGCAAACAAATTAAAGTCTAAAGCAATATTTAAGACATTACGTCAACAATATTTATAACAATTAAGTATTATTTTTATTTATGACGCAATTAACATTAAATGCAAAGATTTCGAATATTACTAAAATAACTTTATTTTTCGTCAATTATAACAAAGAACTTAATCTCTTTAGAAAAGAACGAAAGCATCTATTAACTTAATTAGTTATCGAAAGAATAGCAATATTAAAAAAGATATACGACAACATCTTAAAAATGCAAAAGAAGTTAATTAAGTATTAGAACAAAAAACGAAAAACAACATCTTAACTAAAGAAGAAAAATAAAATATACCTTTTTGCGAAAAATCTTAAGACAAGAAAGTTAAATAAGAAATTAAATTATATCAAAGTCGAATCGTTTCTCGTTAAGAAGACAAAGAGATTAATCAATTACGAATTCAACTTGCTTAAGAATGTCAAAGTATTTCTAGTATTTTATATTTTATTGTTGAAATCAACGAATTTAATTACATCTTTACAAGACACATTTTATTTTCATTCACAAAAAGAAAAATAGTATAAGATTGAAGAAATTCTAAAATAGAAAAATCAAAAATATCTTATTAAATGAAAAGAATATTTTATCTCGAAAAATATATGAAAGTCAAAGAAAATTCTTAATTGTTGTCAAGATCTTCTAAGAAAGTTTCATCAAAATTAGACAAAAAACGATAATTTAATTTCAATTAATCGAAAGTTGAAATTGTTCGAACGATATATCAAACAATAGTTCGAGAGTCTTTGCAACAAGCTTAACAAAGAGCGCTTCATTTATCTCTAAATCATCGATGTTTTTTCACTTCGTCACAATTATTTTTCTCTCTTTATCTTTTAGGAAATCTAGTTGTTTTTTCAAACGACTTAGCTTAGTACGCGCTTCGCGCACTTCTTTCTTTAAGCGTAATCGTTTCTTATAAATTCGTTTAATCGAAATAAACAAGATTGCTAAATCATAATTACGACTTAATCGCACACATTTTATACACTTTTCAAAATTATTGTCTACACAATAAGCTTTACTAGACATCGCACAATTGCGACAAGAACGCATCGCTAAACACATAAAATCTAAAACATCAAAAAGATCTTTCTTGCGAAAAGAAGAATTTTTAGTATTAATTTTTCTTGAAGACATTGTAAGAAGACATTGAATTTTCAACACAAAAACTCTAAAGAAAAAAAATAGTGTTACGAGCTTATTTAAGTTGTATTAGTGATTCAAATTTTACGCGCTATCAACGAATTTATCATTATGTTCGACATGTTCGAAGAGCGAACATCTCGAACATAATGTTTGCTATGTTCGATGAGCGAACATCGCGAACAATGATGCTCACCATGTTTAACAAACGAACAAGACGAACAATCTATATTTTCTTAATATATAGAAACTAAAAATGCAACTCTCTTATAAAGTGTGTTCAATTTATCTTAAGTCTTTACTTATTATTACTTTAATTTAGTGAATTATTTATAAAGAATTATTAAACATAAAATTATCTATAATTGCAATTCTTGTTATCAAGTGATTGCTTACATTGTTTAAAGACGTTTACAAATCTCTTTAATAGCATAACTTACTCTAATATCTTTTACGAAAGTACTAGCGTAACATAATAATTAACGAAGTAAAGATTAAAAAATAAAATCTTAAGAGCACAAAATTGCGCGCAATAATTATTCGAAAGATATAAAATCAAAATATAAATATAAAGAAGCTTAAAGATATAAAAATAATATAAATTAATTAAAAACAATAACAACTTGCTTAAGATTAAAAATACGCATTTATAATTGTAAAGATTTCGATATTAAAAATAATTAATATTATTTTTATTTTTAATTTAATAATAAGTAAGCAAATTATATTAATATTAATATACAATAAAATATGCAAAACTATACAATACTTTAAATGTTATTATTACAAATATATTATAATTCAATATATAAGAGAGAAGAGATACAATTATTGCGTCGAATTTTATATTATTAACTTTAAGATTTGCTTAATAGACTTTAAATTTAAATATTATTTTTATAAAGAAAATTATAAGTTATAACAAAAGAATTGCTTAAAAAAAGAAAAAGAATTACAACAAGTAATTATTAAAAAGAAAAATATATTGTATTGATTTTTAATTAAGAAGACAACAACAATTAAGAATAAATTCTATTTTAGCAAGAAAGAGAACTTCAATTACTCAAAATTACAACTAATAACTCTAGATAAATCAAAAATTACGAGTAAAGAATGCACAAAAAAATAAAGCAACAAAAAATCAAAAAAAGAAAATATTTTTAAAAAAGGAACAATATTAAATCTATCGCAAACATTAGCAAATTAAAAACGAAATTCTTGTTTTATATTATTTGCGAAATTAAATAAAGAAAAAGAAAAGATTCTATATAAAGAATTAAATAAAGAAAGCTTCTACTTAGAAAAATATTATTAATATTAAGAAATATTAATACGATAACTCGCTTTAGTTAGCAATTATATTAGAAAATTGTATTTTATTAATATTGTAGTATAACGTTAACAAGTTTAGATTAAAGATTCCAATATTACTATTCGAGAGTAAAGATATTATAAATTTTAATATATTAATTGTTCAAGAATTATAAAGAAATTTTTATTAATTTATTACAAACAATAGATTAAAATAGCATTTCGAGTTATATTATATAAATAATAAAAATATTAAAGTATGCTTTTTTGTTAACAAACGCATATCGTTTGTCTTGTATACAATAACGTACAAATTTAAGAATCTTTGCTCTCTTACTTTAAGACTAGCAAAGAAAAGAACAATTAATATACACAACATTTACAATTTGTGCAAAAATAATAAGAACAAAAACAATTTATTACTTTTACGCGCGATATTAGCGAAGAAAGTCGATAATAGTGTGATTGTTAAGTTGAATCGAACATTTTTTTCTTAATTCAATTTACTCTTTTGAACTTCGTAGGATTGAGTTAGAGTTAAGACGCGAATTCGACTTTAGAATTGAGTTTCGTCAAGTTAATGTCAAGAATTCAAGCTAACTTCGTCGCGTTAGCATTCGCTTATTTTATCTAGTTATCTTATCTATGCGCTAACTCGATTGAACTAGCGTAGAGTTCACGCTAATCGCATATAATTAGCGCATTACGTAACATTACGTAATTGAATAGATTAAGCTAAACATTCGACGCGCATTCTTCGTTCGTCTTATTTTGTTAAGCTAGGAAATTTGCTTGATCTTAGAATTAGAATTGAGCGAGTTAATTCGATCGAGTTGAAATTCGATCCAACGATTACGCTAGTCGATAACAAGTATATTGTAATAAGAAACTTTAATTTTTATTATTTTAAATAAGACAACAATAAAGTAAGAATTAATGCAAACGTTTATAAGTTAATAATTATAACAAAAGAGTTTAAACTAAAAATAATATTATTAAAAGATACAATTATCTAAAGATAAGAAAGCAAACAAAGTACTATTAATTTTATCTTTGTTATTTAATTTTTGCGTAAAAGTTTTATCAAATGCAATATTACAAAGAATATAAACAATTACTTAGATTATTACTTTATACGCATAATATTTAATTTATATACAATAATCGCAAAACTTATAAAGAGAAGATATTAAGACAAAACAAATATAAAGACTTTACAAAAAATCTTAAACAAAGAGATTATTAAGAAGTTAGCACTTATATTGCTTTACAATATTTTTAACAACTCTAAAAACAAATTAAATATATAAGTAAATAATCTAACAAAAGCAATTAAAACAATTATTAAGAAATTTATATTACTTGTTAGAATTTATCTTATATTTAAAGTAAACTTTACGAAAGAATGCAAAGAGATTTTTCGTAAAATTAAAAAATATTGTTACATATAACAACGCAACAAAAGCGACAAGAATTGAAAAAATTATATTATAATTAAAAATTGTCTTGAAAAGATAATACAAAAAATTATAAAAACTTAATTTAAAAAAGAATCGAAAAAGAATTGCAAATTAATTTTTAAAATATAAAGTAAATGCAAATAAGTACGCTTAAGAACGTTGCAAAAAGTCTATATTTTATTACTATATAACTATTTATTACTATTATCGACAATTGATCTTAATTAAAAAGCAAGTATTCTTCTAAAAGCATTCTTTCTATTATTCTTATAAATAAACTTGTTAGATATAGCAAATAATTAATATAATTAAGATTTAACAACAAATAAAATTACGTAATACGAAATAATAAGAGTTATAATATTAACAATCTCGAACAAAATCTCGAATAACAATCAAATTACTAACAAAATACTAAAGCAAATCGATATTATTATATTATTATATTTATATTGCATATATAACGTCTATTTAGAGAAAAATTATTGCTTAGAGTATTTTCGCAATACGATTACTATAATTTTATGCAAATTAGACAAAAGCAACTATTTTATAATTATATCTCATTATTCTATAATATTTCTTAATATTCTAAGCAAGATATTCGAGTTTATACTAACTAAGAAAGTTAACTATTTAACGAAAATGCACAAGTTATTGTTGCGTACTTACTAGATTAATTGTTAAATCGAAAATCAATATTAACTTTTTAATTCGATTTGAATACTCAATATTAATATTGTGATTTGACTTGAATACTTGATATTAAAATCGTAACTTAACTTGATATCGACTCGATTTCTAATTCGATTCGAGTTATCGACTCGAATTATTAAGCAATCGAAAATGTTGTTATAATATTAAGAATTTCTATTTTTGAATCTATTATATTACGATCTTCGAGAGATCTATTGTTACGCTAGTACTTTCCACGAAGATATTAGAGAGAATTATGCTATTGAAGAGATTTGTAGACGTCTTTAGACAATGCAAGCAATTACTTAATAACAAGAGTTTGCAACTTTGACAATCGTAACAATAAATCAAGACTTAAAATAAATTGAACACGATTTATAAGAAAATCGTATTAGAAGATCTATATACTAAAGAAGATTCTTCTTGTTCGCTATGTTCGTTGTCAAACATGTCGAACATTGTTCGCTTAGCTCGTTGTCGAACATGTTGAACGCGAGCATTGCTCGTTCTATTCGCTATTAAATATGTCGAACATTGTTCGTTCGTCAAGTCGTCGAACATGTAGATAGTCGTACTTCGTATTACATGTTGCGCTATAATTAATATATCACGCTATTTCGAGCTAAATTCGTAACACTATCTTTCTTCTTAAAGGTTTTCGTCTTGAAAGTTAATCGTCTCTTATTATATCTTGTTAGCAACAAAGTCGCCTTCGTATCGCATTCGAAATCGAACGTTACGATACACTAGTAGATATTGCTTGTGAACGTTGCTCTCTCTTTAATTATTTTTGTATTGTTATGAAAGACTTCTCGTCTTATTTAAAGTGTTCGAAATGTGTTCGTGCGAGCAAATTGTGCGTGAACATGTCTTGGTCTTTTCTTAACTATAATAGAGAAGATCTTTTTGTCAAGATCGTTAAATGATGAAGCTCTATTAACAATTGTCATAACTCGATTGCTACGAAATAAGAAAATTCTAAAGAAGATCGATGCGAAGGCGAAACGAAAGACATAATGCCTATTGTTAGGAATAAAGAAGTCGAATGCTCTTAAGTTTTTCAATTGTTTTGTTGCGAATGCTTTTATTGAGTCATTTTTTATCTTTTAGTTATTTCTCGCTATGCTAGATGATTTTTCGAACGTCGATAAAATCTCTAAATAAGATCATAGCAATTATCAAGATTCTTCTTGAATTCTTACGTGTTCTCTAAGATAAAATATTTTTTTCACTTAATTAGATAGTTTTGACCTTGCTATTTTAGAATTTTTTTCACTTTGTATCGACTTTTTTCTTGAGCTTTGTAATAAAATGTTTTCTATATAGACGTACTAGGGTCGACTAATTCTAATAATAAGATATAAAATACTAGAAATACTTTGACGTTCTTGAATAAGTCGAGTTCGTAATTGATTGATTTCTTGATTTTTTTAACGTGAAACGATTCGATCTTAACATAATTTAATTTTTTG
>JAABUQ010000861.1_pt1 | contig 69566 bp, 41 predicted proteins | sample 5560001 | NCBI WGS metagenome assembly JAABUQ01 (sample SAMN10711888, study PRJNA513371) | rock metagenome | isolation source: Antarctica rocks | place: Antarctica: Victoria Land, Finger Mt nord | collected 2015-12-18
TGACGCTGTTTAGTCAGCTCTTATATAATATGGTATTTTTTGCAAGATAACGATACATTTAAATCTTAATAAGCTTAAATGTATGCATAACTTGAAAACTTAATGTAAAGGTAATCCTATATAAATGTAGGGCTATGTAGCGATAAGCCTTTTAAGGTTTCTAAGTGGTATATATAGTGATACTAATAGTAATTACAAGATATCTATAAGATAAATTATAGCCAATTACGCTGTGTAGTCAGCTCTTATATAATATGGTATTTCTTGCAAGATAATGATAAATCACGAAATAATGTAGGGCTATGTAGCGATAAGCCATTTAAGGTTTCTAAGTGGTATATATAATGTTATTTAACTTAAAAATCTTAAATATATATGCATAATTTAAAAACTTAATGTAAACATATATATATATCTAATTATAAACGGAACAATAAATTAAGGTTGTAACTGAGTAGTGTAAACCATCCAGCACAAAAGCTGGGTAAACACCCAAGGCAACTGTGAATATAATCAATGTAATTAAAATATAAAACTCGCGTTTGTTAAGGTCTGGTATGTTAAACTCAAAAAATTTAGAAAATGAACCTGCAAACGCTATTCTATTAAACATATAAATCGTATAAGCGGCGCTAAAAACTATAGAAGAACTAGCTAAAGCACACAGTATAGGCAACCTTTCAAAAATACCATATAAGGATAGAAATTCTCCAACAAAATTAAGGGTAAGAGGTGCACCAGCATTACCTAAACACAGTATAAAAAATAATACAGAAAATAGGGGCATCATTTGTGTTATACCTCTGTAATAAGTTATGAGTCTTGTAGAAGATCTATCATACAATACACCTCCTACGCAAATAAACAGTCCAGAAGATACAAAACCGTGGGCCAATCCTAGTGTTATTCCACCTTCTATACCTTGTATTGTGTTACTAAATACACCCATCAAATACACTGCAGCATGTGACACAGACGAGTAGGCGATAAGTTCTTTGACATCTATAGTTCTTAAAGTACTTATGCTTGCATACATAATGGTTATAACACCTATTAGATATACAATATAGGTACAATTTAAGTACGCCTTAGGTAGCAGGGGTAATATCAGTCGTAGCACACCATATAAACTTAATTTTAATACTATACCTGCCAAAATTATACTACCAGTAAGCGGGGACTCAACATGAGCTTTTAGCAACCAAGTGTTTAAAAATATTGTTGGCGTTTTAACAGCAAATGCTAAAAATATACCACAAAACAAAAATATTTGGGTATGATAGTTGAAGTTTATTTTATATAAAGCATCAAAATCTGTACTACCCATTATAGAATATATTGTCAAAATAGACAACAGAAGAAATAGAGACCCGAGTAGCGTGTAAAGAAACAAGTAGAAACTTGCTCTCACCCTGTTACCAGATCCATATAATCCGATTAGAATAAACAAAGGGGGCAATATACTTTCGAAGAATATGTAAAATAGTAATATATCTAAAACTAGAAATACTAGTAGTAATAAAACTTCTAATGACAGTATTGTAATAAGATATGGTCTTAAATTATCAGATATAGATGTTCAATTAGACAACAATGATATAGGCACTATAATTGTTGTCAATAATACAAAGTATATAGATATGCCATCAATACCTAAATACAAAGTGAAAGAATTTATCTGATCATAATCTTGTACAAACTGGTATTGATTGCTACTAAAATCAAATAACACAAATATAATGTAACTAACAAATAAAGTAAATATTGATGTAGTTAATGATATAATTTTAAGGTTTTGGCTCATATACCTTGAACTGTTTAGGTTTATAGGCGAATGCTTGTCAAAAGAAAGCATAAATGATACGATAAATAACCCTGCTAAAGGTATAAATAATAATATTAATAAAAGCATTAAATATAATTACCCGAAACTTACCACTATACCGTCTTTAATTAAAAACGGCTATGTAATAGCGTATTTTATAAACATTTATATTACATTTAAACTATTTAATGTTAAGTATTACAAGGTATTGTAAAACGAAAGGCGAATGAGCTATGTATATTGTTCGCATTGTATCTCAAATAACTAACAGTAGCATTAAAAAGTGTTATACACATCTATGATGTACCACTATAAGACAAATTGTATATTATTAGAACATTACATAATTTTATGTATTTAGCTGTATAACTCGCTGTCTATGTTTAATTTACCTTTAAGGTAAATTAAAACCTTGTGCGCTATTTGTTAGCTCAGGCTAGTTAAGTTAATAAAATTGCAAACTATAAATTGGTGTATAGTTACAAGATCCTGGATAAAGTGGCCAGACTTTTGGGTAGACCCACCACCAGTATACTAGGACCAACCTCTAAGCTTAATAAGCTTCTAAGCTTAACAAGCTTCAAATGTAACGTACTATTACACCATGATATGATATTACACATCGTATCAAAAAGTCCAGCCAAACCAACAGCGAAACCTTTTAGAAGTTTGCTCGAAATACGCATGTCTGTTAGAGCACAGTAATTTAAGATAGGAAAAAAAGGGAATAATGTAAATAAACATTAAGGTGAGATAGGATACGGAAAAGTAACAATAGGAGAAAATAATACAAAGCAAATAAACCTTTAGATAAAATAAGAACAAAAAAAGAACTAACTAAAACAAGAAGGGGCACAAAACAATTACTATTTATCCTTTAAGTCCTTTTAGCTGGCCTCTAAAAATTTTCGCACTTACTCTTTGTTTTTTTAAAGTTTTGCCGGTTATTCCGGGTTCATGGCAGCCCTAAGTCTTATCTGTCCTTGGCTTTACCCATCATAAAATTATGACAGTTTTTGCGAAAACATAGCAACCTTACCGTTTTATAAATTGAGCACAGTAGGCTTTAAGTTGTTCCGAACTCAAAGCATCAAGACCAAATATTTTTACTATTGAACTTACTGCATAGTATGGGTGTTGTTTTGTAAATATTCGTGCTTGTTCAACAAGTGTCGCCTTAGTCGTACCTGAATATTTAGCAAGAGGCACATATTTCCCTGAATCTTTAACAGCAGTGGCTACATAATTTCCCTTATCTTGTTCGGTTAAAGATGATTGAGGTCCGAAAAGATCTAGAAATTGTTCTCTTATAGGGGGTAAACTTTGTTATTCTTTTGGAGGTATACTTTGTTCCCCTTTACCCCTTTAAAGTATTTTAGGTAACTTTTTTTTCCTCCTAAAAATAAACTTTGTTGTTCTCGTTCCAACTGCTGTTGGCCCCTTTGTCCACTGGACCCTCCATTCTTATACAGTCTTGAATCTGCTTGCAGCACGTGATTTACATGACCGGACGGTTCTTGAGCATGGTGTTGATTACCCATTGCAAGTGGTTTTGAAATATCAGCTAGCTGATATTTCATACCTATTGCTTGAAGCTGTGATGCAAATACACCCTCTACGAAAAATTTAAGAACAATTGATAAATAACCCCATCCAATAACTTCGGTTAAATCCAAAGGATTTAATATGAAGCCCCCTTATATACCGTATCTTATCATAGCAATTAAAATTACTGAAAGTAATCCTACTGCTACTTTAATAGGAGTGTGATATTTTTACACCGTTTTTTATGAAACATGGTTATTTTTTAGGTTTTCATGTGTTTTGCCAGTCCGTATATTTATATAGTATATCAATAACTTTTGGCTTATAATTGGGATTTTCCTTTTTTAACTTATCCTCCAATTCAAGTCCGTCTATAAGACTAAAACATAGGCTTTCTCGTGCCATTTTTACAGAATTATAATATTCCTCCAGCTGAATTTTCAACTCTTGCGCACCTTTTGACTCTGGTTTAACTTGTTCTAAATCTTGCAAGATATTACTTACTTTATTACCAGGAAGATTAAGCTGTTTTAGAATCACTAACATTTCATCAAATTTACCCCTATGATCCGCCTCTGCAGGCTTTAGATGTTGACCGTCGATAATAAACTTAAAATCGTGCTCATAAGCAAATAGTGCCTGTTTAATGTGTAGTACCTCATTAAGAATTTGCTTTTTTCAAGCATCATCACTTTTTATGTTAGCATCCAAATAATTCATCATTAATATATCCTTAGCACACTTTAATGAGTCAATGGCTTGTTTTATCAATTCTTTTCCTTCAGTTGGATCAATATATTGATTGGCATCTATAATTCTCATGCTCCGTCCTAAACCCCGTAATGTATCTTTCATGTCCAAAGTATCTTGTGGACTAATACGGAGAGTACTGTTGTATATTGATTTATAAACATTCTCTAAATCATTAAAGAGACGGTTTGTGACAGCTCTATTTAATAACTCAGTAGGGATATTTTGTCTGATTACTTCAGTGATATTTTTTATATCCCTCATGATACTTTGCTCAAATTCAAGCCGCATATGATTATTATCAGCTCTATCAAACTTAACATAAGGAATTTTACTGTAAATTGAGTGTGTAAGGTCGGCCATACCTTTATCAGCTGCTAACTGAAGCTTTAGCAATTTAACATCCTGTTCACTGATGTTTTCATCTGCAACAGGTAGATTTTCCTTTAACACAACATGATTATCGTTTATTAATACATCAAGAGCCCCCCTTTCAATTTGCAGTAGTGTCATACAATAATGGAACTGATGAGTTCAATTATCAAATTCCATCGCAAGTTCTGCCGAGGGAGATGATTGTAAAGGTAAGCTGACAAAAGCGTGTGGTTTAGGTGGGTTGTCTAGACCTCATTCTAGTGAGGCAAATGATCTGGCCAATTGAGCTTGTAAAACATCATAATAAAACTGAGGAGTAATTCAAGGGTATCGGCTGGCAGATTTACCATCAGTTAGCTGCACATAAAGTATGTGTAAAAAGAGTCATGTGGCTACCACACTTATAATAGACCCAAAACTACTTACCATATTTCAGCCTGCAAAGGCATCAGGGTAATCACTTATTCGTCTAGGCATTCCTTGTAGACCTAAAAAATGCTGGGGAAAAAATGTTACATTAACCCCCACAAATAATATTCAAAAATGTATTTTACCTTGTCATACATCATAGTTCATAGCTAGTATCTTGGGTATTCAAAAGTATCATGCACTGTATAACGCAAACACCGCACCCATACTTAGTACGTAATGAAAATGCGCTACAACATAGTAGGTATCATGGAATGCGATATCAAGTGATGCGTTAGCTAATACAACACCACTTAACCCTCCCACAGTAAACATGAACACAAATCCTAGTGCAAATAACATGAAAGGTGTTAGATGAAAAGATCCGCCGTAACATGTAGCTAACCAACTAAATATTTTAATACCAGTAGGAACAGCTATTATTAGTGTGGCAGCTGTGAAGTATGCACGTGTGTCTACATCTAAGCCAACGCTGTACATGTGGTGTGCGTTTTTACTAAATTTGTTTAGTTATTAATAAAACCGCGGACTATATCTTATACTTATGATTTACGAGCGTGACCTGTGGGGTTATTCTCAATAGTGAAAAAATTCATATTGTGCCTTAACTTTCTAACTGTTTTTAATGTTTCCTCGGACAAAGGTTGTTTGTCAATGACAATATCTAGTATTTTAGTTCATACAGAAAAGGACTCTTTTTTGCTCGTCTTCATTTTATGCACTTTAAAATAATTTACTATTTTAGAGCTGATAGCTTTTTTTTTGTCATTACAAGAAAAGGTTAATCTAAACATATTGTTAGGTTTTGTATGATCAAGGTTGATGTTTTTATTAGACGTTCTAATTACTGCCTTAGTTTTTTCATTAAATAATAAAGCTATTTTATTTAAAGCAATTTCTTCATGTTTATGATCTAAAATAAATAAAAGTTTTACATAATGGTATGTTTTATTGTGAACAGATTCGATCTTTACTGAAAAGCAACCCTCGGCATCGCTGAAACCTGAAAGTCAGCTATCGTTCAGAGATGGTTCTCTACCCACTTTTACTTGGTTAGGTATACATTTTATACAAAATAAAGAATAGTCAAATTTTGGAGCGCTACTTAATGCTCCATATCATCTACCTATTTGTTCTACCCTAGATTGTAAAATTAGGTTACCATTAAATAATAAATATAATAAAAATAGACCCTTGTGTTCAGATAGCACCAATCTAGAGTATTTTTTAACCCCCTTGTTATCGTAAAAATGTTTAACTAGCCCCATGCCTAAAGTTTGGTGTATTTCATATAAAATTTTTTCATCTTTTTGAGTTACAACAAAATAACATTTCCCCTTATATTCCAGTATAGCACCATCTCCTTCTACAAACCCTATGAACCAAGATAACCACTCGTTATCATTTTGGCCATATGGAGCGATAAAATTTTTTTTATTATAAAAAAGAAAATTTTTTTTAAACAAATCATAAGCACTTTCACATTTAGTCTCTGAGGATCCTAATAAGTTTCCTGCTGATTGGGCATTTCTATTAGCATTTAGACTGTAAAAAGTATCTAATAGATTTTTTGACCTTTTTATGCGTGATCACATAATCAGCACAAAAAAAGTAAAAACACCGTTCCAGCCTATAGTGAAATTTATTTCTTTATGGTCGCCCATAAGAAAAGCCACCTTATGACTTCATACGACAAACCCTAGCACACCTATTGACATCATGGCATATACCATACCAAGAAAGCCAAAAACGCTCTTGTTGGAGCTGGCTGATATGGTTGTACTTATAACACCAAAACCTGGTATAATCAGTATATAACAAAAATTTCGATTAATGGAATAGTTAATGTTAATCTATTCTAATTAATACTCAAGAACTTAGCATTCTTGTTAGGACTTTATCTTAAACCGTAGTAATAGCTAATCTATTCATTGTACTTTTTAATTTGATAATCTTTTTCATACCACCACTGGTTAGATGATCTTTTTTTTGTATTGTTATATACGCTTTTCTCCATTTTAAGAAATCAATGTGCTTACTAGATAATAAATTAAAATAATCAAAATAATTAACAACATATTTGGCCGATCCAAAACTAGTTGATCCGTAATAGTAAGTATCTTGATTAGCCCTATACCCTATGTTACCTCCTAAAAAATCTTTAACTAATAGTAAAATATCATCTGTTTTTTGGTCAATTTGGAAATTTAATCTAACTTCGACTTTGTTACTACGATTAAGTATTTTTATCTGGAAACTGGCGTCGGCATCAGAAAAACCAGCTAACCAATGGTTTTTTAAGTCCTTACTCTTATTTAAATATAAACTAGTATTTTCTCTAAGCTCAGCATAAAGATCTTTATTTAATATATTATTAGTCATTTGATTAAATTTACTTTCTGTTCTAATCTTACCATTAATTAAAGCAATTACCTTTTCCATTCCTCTTCTAGCAGATATAATCAAAAGAAAAGCATTTTTGTCTTTAACTTTTTTAATATTTCCAAATCCTAGTCGCTTTTTTATGTAATAGGCTAAAGAAATATCTCATGAGTTAAATACAATAACTAATTGTTGTTTACTACTAAAATGTCCATCACCATCTATCAAACCAGCTAAATAATGTCCAAATTGATCATCATTAATTGGTTTTAAAGTTTTAGGTACGTGTAAAGAAACGGGTTTTACATTTTCTGTATTTACTATAATTTCGTTGCCTAAAGTCTCTGAGGTTCCAACTTTGAAAGCAAAATTGTTACCTGCTGATTTACTTCATTGTTTTAACGTTTTCACTATATCATTTAAGATTGAGTATTCAAAACTAAATATCGAAGTAGTCCCAGCATACAGCAACGTTAAGAAGCCTATATATTTAACTTCTGGATGCAATATTTATATGTCTTGTACACATATACTATGGATCATTTTTAGATATGTAATCTAACATCCCATGTATATACTCATGATGTCCTACGTCGTTTAATTTCCATTTTATGGCTTGTATTACCCGATTATTGCCAATGTTTTCAACCACAGGTAGAGCATCCAAATAGTTCAAATCATCCTCACTTAAATTCATTAAATTTAAAGGACAAAAATGAGTAAAGTCCTCCCTATCCTCATAATTTAGAACATCAAATCTAAAAACACATACTTCAAAACCTATCTGACCTATGACTCACAATTTACCATCTATATTCTTGTTAGAGTCAGCTTGTTCTCAAAGCTGGTCTTTCGCAAGTTTGTTTCAGGTTGTCGCAGTATGGGATTTACATTCGTACATGACAAGCACATTGGAGAAACCGTAGGGCATTCGTGTATCTCTCCTAATTACCGGTTGAATAACTAGACCATCAGATCTGTTTCTACGATTAAAAGGATTACTGTCTCACATTTCTGGAGAAAAAGTATAGTTGTTTTGGTATTTGTAGTAATAAGGAATAATTGAAAACATTATTTGAGAAAAGTCACTTTGATGTTTTGTCAATTTCCTACTTTATCTTGTAAACGTTCTATTAGCGCATTAACCATAGCTACGTCCTTAAAAACTGAACACTGATTAATGTTAACATGAGGAAATGGCTTGGGTGGTGTTAGCAAATAATTTGGTGTCAAGTTTATGAAAACTAATGGCAATACATGCATATCTATTACACGTGTAATGACCTAATAATATAAGGTAGCATATGACAAATACATATATTGGACTATATCTTTATCCTTTGTTTTTCCACTTGTTGTTAAAAGTAGTTCACGCTTTGTGTAACGGAGTACCGCATGGAGCTTTGTGTGCTCCAAGGTTTTTCAAATAATAAAATTCTCCTACTATAAATAACCTTTGTTTTTTATTAGATCTAAGCGGGTACCTTAAAATATAATTTTTGAAATAATTTATATCAGCTTCTGCTTGTATAGATCATTTGTAGTAGCCGTTTTGGCCTTTATCAAAATAAACCTTACCATTAAATATATTTTTAAAACTTATTACATCAGTGTGTAGCTTATTTGTTACACTAATGGTCAATTGTGGGTAATTGTTTTTGATACTATAAGTTATGGTACCATCCGCGTCGAAAAAACCTGCAAATCAACCGTTATCTATTGTAATTGCTTCTGGGTACAATATAGGTATGTTTAACAATAAACATACTTTTTCTAATTGTTTTAATCTTGATGTATGTCTTATATTACCATTAATTATGTTAATAAGATTTCTTGTACCCGTATCATTATGCAATCTGTATCTAATAGCCTTTACCCCTGATCTTAATTTTATAGACCCGCCAAGATTTTCTTTAATGATCGCTAAGGCATGTGTATCTTTTATAGGCATTGTGATTTCACAACTACAATATCCTGACTTTGACACTAATAAAGAGCCATCCCCATCTATTAAACCGGATAACCATTCATTCCAAGCTTTACATTTTAAATTATCATTGTTGTTTTTCTTATTACTACTGTTATCATTTTTTCGAAATATGGAGCATAATGAACATGTAGAATATAATAAACGCCTAAGGGATAACAAATATGTAGAGGATAATAAGCGTGTAGAGGATAATAAACGTGTAGACGACAGTAGACGTGTAGAAGATAACAGAGGTATAGAGGATAATAAATACGTAAAGGATAATGGACGTGTAGTCTCTGAGGTTCCTACTAAGAAATTAAATCTTTTTGTTACCGGCTGATTCTCTGAAATTAAAAAAGTTTTTACTTTGTAGGGGCAAAAAAGTGCTAACGATTTACCACTTATTAACAAAGTATAATTTAATGCATACTCATAGTCCCAGCATATAGTCCATTTCATTAAATAAATTGCTTTAAATAGGGGCCATATTCGACCGAAAAATCAAAAAAGATGCTGATATAAAATAGGGTCACCGCCACCTGCTGTCTCAAAGAATGAGGTATTAAAGTTTCTATCCGTTAATATCATCGTAATTCCTCCGGCAAGCACGGGTAAAGATAATAAGAGTAAAACAGCTGTAATAACAACTGCTCAGCCAAATAAGGCTACTTTGTGTAATCTTATACCTGGACTTCTCATGTTTAATATTGTTGTTATAAAATTCACGGCCCCTAAAAGAGAGCTTATTCCTGATAAGTGTAAGGCAAATATCGCTAGATCTACACTTGGCCCACTGTGACTCTGAATACTTGATAAAGGAGGATAACAAATGTGTTGGTAACCTCATTTTACTATTTGGTAAAAACTATCGTTACGATCAATAAATTTTATTGTTCGGACTATATTTTCATCTTAACGATATTATATAATAAGCTTAATATATATCCTGTAAATTTTTTCTTAGCTTTCTTACAGTATTTCTTATTTCACGAAGTTTAACATGATCGCCCTTATTATTAATATAAGATCTGGATCATATCCTATACTCTAAAGATTTCATACCCTTCATTGTACCTTTGAAATAATCTACTATATTTTCAATAGCCCTAGAATTAGTTGTGTCTAAGATAAAATGATTATGCATTTCCCTGTACCTGACCGAATTTGGTATATGAAGTATCAAGCCAATTGATTGTAAAACAATTTCGTCTAATTTTTGAGTTAGACCAAATCCATGCACTACTCTTTTTGAATCTTTGTTAGTTAAATAAAAACTACCCTCCGCCTCAATAAATCCTACTAGTCAAGGTTTACTCATTATATTAGTAACCTTGTTTATACTGTCTATGATTGTAACGTCACGCCAGGCAGGGGAAACATAGTTGTCTGGTAACATTGAGTTTTTTAATTTCAATAGTTTAATGTTTTTGTTTTCTTTTGTAGCGGTAGAGTCAGTCAATATACTAAAAGCTTTCTTGAATTTTAAATAATCAAAGTGCTTGCTTGTTAGAAGAGGGTATTTATCAAAAATAGGGAATATAACCGTTTCTATAACCTTTCTATCTCTTATAAAATATTGGCCTTTTGTATTATCTTTTGTTATATAGCCCACACGTAACTGGTTTTTTACATAGTATAACACTCTTAGGTTATATCTAGATTGGGCCAATTTAAACGACAAACCTCATTTATCGCCTTGGTGGGATATAGAAAAGGTGCCATCTCCATCAGTGAAGCCAACTAATCACTGATGGAATCATATTATATTTTTATCATTAAGATGCTCTTTGTTTAGTCTCTGATGAGTAGAGTACAACTTATTAGTTTCTAACCCTACCCAGGCGCATTGTCTCCTTGAAATACACATTTTTACGTACGCGTTAGTTAGTACAACATTTACTAAAATTAAGCGTGAGTAGTGTACAACGTATAGTCCTAATTTAACATAGTATATTTGAAGATGTTCACGCATCAAAAAGAGTTTCATTTTTTTTATCTCACGATAAAAAGACTCCCTATCCACTTTAAGAGTCCAACCTGTCAAAATAAAAATAAACCTTTCCAGTTTCATGGTTATTAATCCTAATTTCTTTAAACAATGTAAAATTTATTTAAAGAATCTCAATTATATTGAGTTCTTAAGGTATTCATGCTATTTTTTAGAAAAATTAATTTGTCCGTACCATGTATAGTTCTATATGATTTAGATAATCTTATTTTATGTATTTCACTTCAAGATAAAAAATCTTGATGCTTACAACTAAATAAAGGATATTTATAGAAATAAGCTATTAGTTTTTCACTAGAGCTTTTTCTACTTGTTCTAACTTCATAAGCTAACTCTACATATTGTTTTTTAGTTCTTTTTATTACATTCACGGATTTAACATCAAGAAATTCTCTAATTATCTCCATTATATGATAATTAGAATTGTTTTCTTTTAGGAGATTAGAATTTTTACCATATACTGTTTTTTGAGAAATTCTCATATAATGTCTTATTCTTTCTGCTATACCTTGTGAATTTATAGTAAAAAGACTATAAAAATTACCATCTGCTTCAATAAACCCGGTTAATCAAGGATTATCCCCTAAAGGGCTAGTATCTTTACCCAATTTAGTTAAGAGTTTTAGTTTATTTGACTGAAGCTTTGGTAAAATGGATCTAGCATTTAACCAGTCCATCATTCTATGTAAAGCCTCTATTTTTGGTGTTCTCATTTTTCCGTTAATAAGTACAGCAATCTTTTGTAGTATATTTACGTCTTGAAATAAAAGATTTACATATTTAGTGTTTTTTGGGTACTCTAAAGTACCTGCCTCTAATACTTCTTTTATTTTAATAGCTAAAGGCGCATCTTTATTTACAAAAGTGATTTTTACACTAGGGTATAATAATTTACCTTTTTGATTCCTGCTTGTTACAGGTACAATTATTGAACCGTCTCCTTCCTTCTATCAATCCTGCAAGATAATGACCTAATATGTTTTTATCAACTGAGGTAGTTAAATATTCTATCTTGTCATTAATATTAGAATTATTATGAAACAAACGATTAAAGGAAAACTTTGTTATTTTATTTAATTTAAACTTCAATAGTAATAAAATAAAGCTTATTTTTTTTTATATTTTCATATAAAGATGGACTATATCTTGATTCTATTAATAAAAAAGAGTCTACCACGCGTAGTCTCTGAGGATCCTTGTAAGACTTAGATTAATCTGTAGGTTTCCTGCTGATTGTCCTATAACTTATTAAGCTTTTCTGTTCTTTTTAGCAACTACTTAGTTTTAGGGTTTTCAGCATATAGTGGTATTCTGTATGGTAATTACTTACCGTTCGAGCACAGTTAAATACCCGCTCCATTTTCAATACCATTAGCGAATAAAAACAATAACAAACTAGGCGGTAACAGTCAAAAACTTATGTTATTTAACCTTGGGAATCTTTTACCTTTAAGTAATTTCTTACCCGGACGGACTATGTATTCACCACATGCGACTACTATGGTAACCGTAGGTGGGCTTCGCGTTTAGTCTCTGAGGATCCTCCCTTCTTGTGAAGTTTGTTTCCTGCATACTATTCCCATGTATATATAATTTTTACGATTAATTCGGTCGAAATAACAACCTTATGATTTTTTATATCTAATTAAGTGTATATATATCTGTTAACAGAAGAGTAATTTACTTCTAATTTGAGAGATTCCATGCATACAGCGAAGTGATAATATAAGAATTCGCACTCTTACATGGCATTCCCATTTTCTAGTTATAAAAACACACATAATATTTTATATATTTTTTAAATTATCTCAATTAAAATACGTTCTTTTTAAATTCATACTATTTTTAAGCAAATCTATTGTAACAATTCCTTGTTCAGTATAATGATTGTTTTCTAAAATTAAAATAGCTGCTTTTTCTCAATCTTTATAGTCTAAATATTTAGATGAATATAAGGAAAAAGATTTATAATAAGTTATAATTATTAATAAAGACAGACGACTAGATGCAGTTAAAGTAAAATATTGATTACCTGTAGATACCTGTTTTCTAATTTTCAAGTTACAATTTAATAATTTAGTTATTTCTGTTAATATATCAAAATAGCTATCTTTACTTATAGGTTCAAACATCCTTTGTTCTATCCTTAGTCTACAAGAAATCTTTCTTTTTTTAGCATTATTTTCTAACCTAGTGTGTTGAATGGAAAAACTACCATCAGCATCAATAAATCCTGCTAGTCAACTATCCTTATTCAATTTACCTTTTTTCAAAGGAAGTTTTATTATGTTACAACTATGATTTTTGTTTATTCAAGCTATTAGACTATGTAATTGTATAATTTTTGGTGTTCTTAATTCACCATTGATATACTTAATTATTTCTTTAAGTCCTTTTACAGGAGAAACTGTTAAAACACAAGCATTATTTTTAGGTTTATATCTGATAAATCCATAACCTATTATCTCCAACAACTTTTTAGTTAATGGTTCGTCTTTTAAGTTGAAAGTTATACAAAATCTAGGGTTATGTCTTTTTTTCATATTATCTTTAGGAAACCAAATATGACCATCTCCTTCAAATAATCCTGCTAAATAAGAGTTTAAATTTTTATTTTTGTCATTGTTTTTCATTATATTCATATTAGTATTCATTTATTTAGTTTTCAAATTATTATATACATTAACATAACTCTCTATATTAATATATATATCATGGAGTCCATATACTGAAGAGTACAATCCCACAAGTAAAATTATTAATATTAATCAAATGTAGATAGTACTCATTTTCTTGTTTAACATTATTATTTTATTAATATAGAATTCTAATTTATTGTTAAGTTTACTGCCTGTAATTACAGAGAAGTTTACTTGTATATTATCTTTATGTAATTTAAAAAATATTTGTATAGCTAGTAAAATAACCATGCTTATACATACATAATTTGTTATTTCTAAATTTAATAATAAATCTTCTAAAGGACTAGGCAATGTATTATCATCTATAAGCTTATTTATACTAGAATTATTAACATTGCTATTATAATCACAGGAGGCAATATCATTTTTAAAATTATCATCCATTATTTTATTTCTATTAGAGGTGGTTATTTTTGAATGGAATAGACCACCAATCATACTAGCACCTAAAACAATGCCTGCTTTTTGTACAGGAGGTATTGCTGATTTAGCTATAGTTTTACCTAGAGCTGTCCCTACTCCTGCCATAGTTGCACCTAATCCTACATTACTTCCTATTGTATTCAAGCCCTGACCTATATATTTTTCTGCTTCTTTATCTAGGGTTACATGCCCGTGTAAATCTATATCATCATTTTCTTTTACGTAGTTTATAATATCTATTGTACGGGTAATATCATATATACAATATATAACATAACAAGGTATAAAAATAATAGAAAATATTTGTATATATTTTAATAGCTTCACATTTGAAAGTTTAAAATCATCTAAGTATAATAAGACTATACTTGATGTGAATAGAAATGACCCTATAAAAGATATAGTTGCACTTAAAGTATTATTTAAAATAATAGAGAATGAATAAGTACCCACTATAATAAAAATTAAGCTTACTATTTTAACATATTTTTTATATTTATCTTGATAACTTTTATTAACTCTATTTGTCGAATAATATCTTTTTCCCGTGAATTTAACATTTGAATTATATGTGTGTTTCTTAACTAAACGGTCCTTTTGTTTTGCCATATCAGGACCTCCTATTAACAATGGTAACAGGAAATTTCCAAAACCGCCTATCATTGCGGGCATGACCATGAAAAATATCATAACTATGGCATGTGCAGTAATTATACTATTATATAGTTGATTGTCAGCTATGAACTGAACACCGGGTCCAGAAAGTTCCAACCTTATAAGCACAGAGAATGCTGTACCTACCAGGCCTGATAGCAACGCAAAGATAAGATATAGGGTTCCTATATCTTTTGCATTCGATGATAAAAATCATCTTTCCAGCCATAATGATATTTTACTTTGGCCTAAAAAAAGCTTGCTATTTTCAACATCATAATTTTTGTGATTCTGTTTTGATATTATAAAGGAACTTAAACCAGATGGTGCTAACGACCTATCACTAATAACCACTATTAGTGATAATCATGGGCCTATATATGTGTAAGGTAAACATACTTAATAAGGCTTAACGGTAATAAATTTGTTTTAAAGGCAAGCGTTTTTACTGGTTATCTAGTAATAATCAAATGGCGCCTTGCTATTTTTCACAGGTCATATTTTAATTAATAGTATTTGTGCATTCAACTTAGCGTGGTTTTATGATCATATTAAGATCTTTTTTGTGCTTACAATAAAATTTTAAGATTTTTTTACAGTTATCACTTAACAACCACTATTAGTTAAAATAAGGGTCCCAAATGTTGCATTAATTATAGTAACAATCCCATATGTTTTATTAATTATAGTAAGGATCCCATATGTTTTGTTAATAGACCATTCACATCTAGATAACTTCGCTTGATATATTTAAAACCATAAATATAATAAAAATGACTAAAAATAAAAATACTTTGCAGCTTAGGCACATGTATAGATAAATGCTGATTAGTACCCATGTTAAAGTACCATCAGGTAAGTGTTTATGATATCTTATCAGTAAACGAAATTTGAAACCCATGATCGGTAACAGTGCGTGGACCTTGATTGTAGTGCCCTGGGTTACGGCCAAGCCTAGAACCCAGTATATCCTTAGTTCAAAAAGTAAACCTTTGCCTTGAATAAGTCACATAATATAATAATCTCTTTAAAGTTCGGCAGGCATGCAACACAAAAGTACCACATAAACGCACCCACACGGGATTTTTGATAAAATTAGGGCTTAGGTTAGCTACACGTAGCTTCCAAAATATTAAAGTTATAGTAATATACCGTTAATGTAGTAGTTATATAATATCAATATAATGGTATAACATCATGAGTTACGGTAACATATGAAATAAGAATAATGTAAGGTAAACGTTAAAACCTTTTTTTAAAGTTTCAAAAGGTAATTAATTATACGCATATTTACCTTAATGAACCGCATTTCACAAGATAACAACACGAGGCTTAGGTAAATTAACGTATTTTACAAAAAAAGCCAAAACTGGCTCTATGTACGAACAATTTAGCCCGTTACATACACTAAAGGCATTAGCGCTTACATACACTAAAGGCATTAGCGCTTACATTGTTATATGTTTTATAACATAAGTTGTTAAATGTATTGGCATCCGGTTTGTTTATTTTATAGGTTAAATTATCTGATGTCGCGTAAGCGGGGCATATACATTGTTGTATATTTTATAGCATAAGTTATAAAAAACATCTTAATCTAGATTATTGTATTTTTATGACATAATATATCAAACATAGACTTATAATCGCATTAACGTATTAGTATATCCCCGGTATTGTTCAGTATGTAAAACTGTTAATCACTGTTACACACTTAGTATATGTTATAGCATCTGTTTCAAGATGTGTATTTGTATTTAAAGCTAAATATGTCACGTTATCTGTATTTATAATGATATTTGCAACATAATCTAAAAATGTAACCGTATTAACTGTATCCTTAAAACTCTCATAACCAAGTAAACATGTATGATTAATTGTATCACAATCCATAAGTAGGGTAACTACATAATTAATATTGTTTTAAAGCAATAAGGATCAGTTGTGCGGCTTAGGTATATAGTTTAATATACTTTATCTTTAAAAGTGCCTATGTTAACGACATACAAAGCGTATATAATTAACAGTAATGCGCTAACATCATAAAAAGAAATGTAAGGTATCAACATATAAAATATCAAACCTATAAGTATGTATAACGCGTATGTCGTTACAAGACCTGTATCCATACTACTTAAGCCTTTACTCAACCTAACTAACCCCATTTCTAAACCATATGGTCCTAGCAACTCTATTGAACCCTTATCCAACACCTTAGTAGTCTGTCCTCCTAACTTAAGTATAAAATATGTAATTAACCTGTTATATAAAAATTCTAGAAAAAACCTTAAGTTAAAGAAATTAAAAAGACTGTAGCCTAATCTACTGAACTTAAAATAAATAATAGGTTTAGCTGAAAACTCAGATATAATTAAAGACAACATACCCAATACTATCATAAGTACCATGGGTAACAACTTTAATGTAATAGGAACAGCAAATTCAGTATTTAACATAATTTCATGTAATGGATGCGTAAATACACTATTGTCTGCGAAAAATATAGAAGCTAGTCCTATAAACATATCTTTAGTAATATAACCAAAAAATATAGAAAATAATGCCAAGATTATTAATGGTAAACTCATAAATATGTCACCCTCGTGCACATTTTTATAATTAACTAAAGGCCCGTTGGCATTAGTTAAAAATGTCAAATAAAGCACTTTAACTGAATATAGCGTAGTAAACATAGCTCCTATTGTGGCTGTGTAGTAAACTACGGTGCTAGAATACTGGAATTGCCCTGCGGCAGATTCCAATATAAAGTCTTTTGAATAAAAACCAGTCATAAAAGGGAAAGCAACTAAACTAAGAGAAGCTATTAACATTACAGTGTAAGTTAAAGGCAAGAAAGGTAACAGTCCCCCATACTTTCTAAAATCTTGCTTATCCGCTACAGAATGTATTACAGCCCCTGCACCTAAAAATAAAAGTCCTTTATAGAAGGCATGGTTAACGAGATGGAACAAGGCGATGTTGTATGATGAAAGGCCTATTGCAATAACCATCATCCCCAATTGCTAATTATTTAACTAAAAATAATTTGGACCATTTGTTTACTAATCTTTAAATTTTTCTCATCTATTTTTATATGAAACTCAAGCATTTAATTTATCAGCATTACACTTATTTTTATTGTTGCCATATGTTCTTAAATCATAAAATTGCTTTATAAGATTTAGTCTTTTAGCTTTGTCTGTTTTTAAAGGGTAATTACAAAAGTAATTGTCTATAAGTGATAAAAACTCGCTTTTTCTATAAACAACATATTTAAAAGCTTTTATTTTAGGGCTTAATATATCTATTCTACCCCCATACAAGCCAATTAAAGGCTCTAACAAAAACCTGTTTTTTTGAGTAGCGCTTATAAATATTTGACCGGATTGTTCATTAAGATAGATAGAACCATCGCTATCTATAAAGCCGCTTAGTCACCCATTCTTGTATCTTAAGGGTCTAGGATAAATTAAATCTATACCGTACTTATTACACAACTTATTAATTTGTAATAATCGAATAGGATTTCTTATTAAACCATTAATGCCGTTTATTAAATAAACTAAACCTTTCTTATTACGTAATTTGTATTTTAAAGCTTTGGCACCTGAAACAGGTTTTATAGCTCCCCCGTCTTTGTGTTTTATTTGATACAATGCTTTTTTGTCTCTAGCATCCATACATATTTCACAGCTAGTATATCCTTTTTTAGTTAAGATAAAATAACCATCACCATCAATTAGACCAGCTAGCCATTCATTGAACTTAGCTGAATCTGGATCTAGAATTGGTTTATTATCAATGTCAGAAAGAGGAAATGAATCAAGCAACTCGTTAGTTTTGTATCCAGCCGGGTAAACCGATTGACACTTATGTATTAGCCCATGTCTACTAGATGAATTTAAGATTGCAAATATTGAATATAAGCTTGCGAGTTTAAAGTTTATACTTGCAAAATTTAAAGATAAATTTGCAAGTATTGTTTTTAAAAAGATTAATATCAAACGTATGGCCTCTGAGATTCCTACTAACTTACCGGTAATTATAACCTTTCGTTTTTCAAACATAATATTATATAGCCACACAGCTGCGCTGTACATAGTGGTAAACGAATTAAAAAGATTATGACTAATGTGATATTTATCACGAGCTTTGGTTATCTGCGAATTGATTATTGCAATAATATATAATATTTATATTTTTATCATTAATTTTTTTAGTTGGTATATTTCATTGGTTTTTATAGTAAAACTACTTATAATTTATCTCATTCATTTTTAAATTTTACCCATTCATTTCATTTATCGGGTTGCTGGATATCAGTATAGTCTTTACAAGTGTAAAACTTTTTTATTAAGTTTAGGTTATGTATTTTACCTGATCTCAAAGGACACTTACTAAAATAATTATCTAGCAAAGATAATATTTCTTTTTTTCTGTAGATGGAGTATTGAAACGCTTCTTTAGATTTAATGATCTCAGTTCTACCACTATACAATGTAATGAGCGGATCAAGTAAATGTTTATTTTTTTGGGTAACACTTATAAACAATTGACCTGACTGTTCATTAAAATAAATAGATCCATCAGCATCCACAAACCCACTAAATCATCCATTATTATATGTTAAGGGTATGGGTTCCTTAAGCTTTATGTTATATAAAACACAAATTTTATTTAATTGTAGCATTCTCGTAGGATTTCTAATCAACCCATTAATATCATTAACAAAATTAACTAAACCTTTTTTATGGCAAAGTTTATATCTTAGAGCATAGGATCTAGCTATGGCTTTTATAGATCCACCATACTTATGTTTTATTTCGTATAACGCAGATTTATCATTTGTGGACATTATAATTTTTAAGTTAGCATAACCTTTTTTACTTACTTGTAATTGACCTTCGCCATCTATTAACCCAGCTAATCATTCATTAAATAGGTTATCGTTCAAAGTTTGTTTAGTGGAGTAATACTTATTACTAGGTCAGTTAAGGTGATTATACGACATGTTTATATATGTTTTTTTATTTAGTGGATTATCTGATATTTGTCCTAGATCTAGTTTATTTACTCTTCCTTTATTCATTCCAGATCTAAAAAGTTTAATGCGTGTTAATCCTTGTGGAGTTAAATGTGCTTTTTTTACCATTAGCTGAGCTACTTGCTTAAAATCTAACGCTTTAGTTGATTGTAAAGGGTACTTATAAAAAAAGGGGATAATTTCACTATTAATATCATTAAATTTAGTTACAACATAGTCACCTGCCGTATTAGTACTAGTATAATAACGTCCGCATTTAAAATAGTCGACAAACTTTTTCAATAACTCTGCATCGCGTGCGTGTTGTGTTACTTTAAATATTAACCCCGCTCCTTTAGAATTATTTATTAATGTTACGTGAAAGCAGCCTTCAGCATCTACAAATCCTGTTATTCAATCTGGATCTAAAACTTTAGGTTTATTGATTTTAGGTCTTAATACAGGCACAATATCAGGAAAAGCTATTTTTAACTTATCTGATAAACCGTTATTTAATGCAGCTTTAATAGACAGTGCTTTCTTTAAACCTTCCCTAGTTAAATGCTGTTTGCATTTAATTAATTCAAATGCTTGTTTAAATAACTGATAATCTGACCACTTATGCGTGATCAATGGATATTTTTCAAAATGTTTAATAATAACTTCTAAATCTTTTATAGAAAAAACCAAGTATTCAATGTATCCGTCTTTTCTTATAATAATATTTCCTTTTTCATGAAGACAATTTCTAATATTTTGTAATAGTGCTGTATCCCTTGAGTGTAATTTTACCTTAAAAGCCAAGTATACGTGATAACCTATTTTAGTTCCAGATAAAGGTCTGATATTAATAAGAAAACAACCTTCACCATCAATAAACCCGGTTATATAATAAGGATTTAACTTAGAATTTTTACATATATTTGATTTATATTTAAAAGCATAACCCTTTTTAGAAATTTCTACTATATTTGTTTTGTTTTTCTCCTTAAACCCAATACTGGAATTAAATGAGCTATTATCTATTTTTTTATATATTGAAATGATGTTACGATAAATATTATATATCATGTTAATAATTTCCTCGTATATAGTTTGATGCCTGAATTTAAAAAATTCTTGAGCCAATTGACTCATTGTGGAATAAGCTATAACTTTTTTAATGTCTTGCTGAAAAAGACCGATTAGTGAACTAAATACAGTGGTAATACTACCTATTCATAAACACAATATTAGTACAGATGGGCTGTATTCTATCAATGGAGATGATCGTATTAATAAATATACACCCGCGGTTACCATAGTAGCTGCATGTATTAAAGCAGAGACGGGCGTAGGTCCTTCCATCGCAAGAGGCAATCAAACATGAAGACCTATCTGGGAACTTTTAGCCATAGCTCCTATTAATAAACAAACACTTATTATAGTAACGGCATTTTCATTAATATAGGGTGCTAATGAAAATATACTAGAATAGTCTAGGTTACCAAATGTTCACAACATGGCAAACATACCTAGAGTTAGGAAACAGTCACCTACTCTGTTTGTCAGAAAAGCAGACATAGAGCTCTGGTTAGCTGCTACTCTAGTAAATCAAAAACTTACCAAAAGATATGAACAAACTCCTACGCCCTCTCAACCTACAAACATTAATAAAAAGTTATTAGCTGTAACTAATATTATCATCATAAATGTAAATAAGCTTAAATAACTAAAAAATCTTTGATTATGCCTTATAGTAAAATTTATCCTGCAATTGATTTATTGGGTGTTAGATATTAACAATGGTTACTTATCTTAAAAATTTCTACCTGTATTCATACCAGATTTTATCTCTCTAATTGAATTTATACCCTCAGCCGTAAGATGAGAACGATTAATCATTAAACTATGAATTTTAGATCAATCAAGATAATCATAAAGCTTTATACCTATTATAGGGTTTTTATTAAAAAATGGAACGATTATATTGGTAATATATTTAAAGTCAAATATTGTTAAACTAACAGCAGACTTACCTGCATATTTGTATATCGTTCCTGACCCAAAATATTCAACTATTTTCTCCAATAATCTAAGATCTCTACTATGTTGAGTTATTCTAAATCTCAATTGTACTCGATAACCTAATTTACTATTGCTTGATGGCATACGTACATCAAAGTTCCCCTCAGCGCTGACAAATCCTGAAATTCAATGTGGGTCTAAAATTACATTATCATAACTTATTACAGGTCTTTCAACTGGAGTATATCCAGCAAACTCTGATTTTAACATGTCAGATAAACCTAAATTCATGGATGCCTTGATATTTACTATTTGATTAAAATCTTTAACAGTAAGATGAGCTTTATTATTTACTAATTTTATAGCTTGTTTAAATAATAAAAAATCCGCAGCTTTTTGAGTTGATAACTGATATTTTTCTAAATGAGTAATAAGTTTATTTAAATCTTCAATTGAATCTATTGAATAATTAACTATCTCTCGGTTTCGAGCTAAATGAATAGAACCAATACCACCCAAGTATTGTTTTAATAGACATAATAAGTTAAGATCTTTTGTATGTAGACCTATTTGAAATTTCAATTGAGCACGTCAACCTAATTTACGCGTTTTATATCTGTCTACTGTTATACCAAATGAACCCTCACCATCTATTAAACCAGATCAGACCCCTGGATTTACAACGGTATAATTATAGGTAGAAAAGTTTTTTAAATCGAATTGTTTAGATGGGATTTTTACATAGGAGTTTCAACCTTGTTGCATGTTGAAACCGAGTTTTATACACCTGTTTCTTTCGAAACCCCTCAGAGTACACCTTAAATCCATTAAATGTGGATTAATGGATCAACTGCCGTCTACTCTTTGCTCTTTTACAACCATACTAATTAGTATTGTTGACTTAGATCCGCGATTGTCCATTTCATTTTCACTCATCTTAAGGCTTGTTACCGTACCTGAGTAATTACTTCAGCCACTAATAGTTTTTCAACTAGAGCTTGGTACCTTAAGCTTTAGGATATCCCCGGAATTTGACAATTTATCCCCATAGACGCCTTTTCCCTTAACGCGACTTCGAGGGTCGTTACTCATGTAACCTATAGAATATATATGCACCAGTAAAGAAACGATTAATACGGGTATTAACATAGAAACTGTTAAAGAATCAAAATTAAACGCTCACAATACGTTTAATGATTCGGAATCAAGTCATCTAAATATTGATAGAGATACAGGCGCACCTTTTATTCCTACCTCGTAAAAAATCACCGTTGCTAGCAATGTTGTGGCCGTAACTGATAAACACGTAGTCACATGTGCCCCACTGACACCTACTTTTCTACCAAAAAGACCAGAAACTATTGAACCTAATAATGGTAAAACAATTATAACTAAATACATTACTTATGTTCTATTGCTATACTTCCTCTTAATCTGTAAAATGCTACAAGTATACCAAGTCCAATGGCTGACTCTGCACCGGCTATTGATATAACATAAATAGCGTAGGTTTGGCCTAATATATCGTCAAAGCTAAGTGAGCTTACTAATATTAAAAATGTAATAGCCAAAAGCATTATTTCTATAGAAATAAGCATTAATATTATGTTTTTTCTATTAAAAACAAAACCTAATATACCAACTAAAAAAAGTATTATTGATAAATTCATTTATTCAATTATTTATATATAAATGTGTAATAATTGTGTTTTAATTACTAAAAATTGTTATAGCTTAAAATAAAATTTTTTTGGTTGTAAAAGGGTATACCTTTATAGCTTGGGCTGCTGTGCTGTGCTGTGCTGTGCTGTGCTGTGCTGTGCTGTGCTGTGCTGTGCTGTGCTGTGCTGTGCTGTGCTGTGCTGTGCTGTGCTGTGCTGTGCAAACCCAGGCCTTAAATACTAAAAGTAAGTATAAACGTAAAATACTAAACGTGCGCTTATATATATAGTAGGTCCCCATAAATAATTGCTTTCACAAAATATTAAAAAACGATGTTTGTGCGACTTAAAATAGGTATACAACAACATATTAAGTACATATACTATCGCTCTGGGGAACATTTAAGCATTTGCAACCTTTCAAGATTTATCCGATATTGGACTTTTTTAAGATGTCTAGCTATAGCATCACCCTACCTTGTTGTCACGCTTCTTTTAAATGTTTAAATTGCCATTTATTACCTTCCCAATCTGCTTCTCTTTTTGCATCAGCTACAGCATGTAGGCGTATTCATTCTTCAAGAGTGCTCTCACAATTTAGTTTAAAAGAAGTAAATTATCGTCGCTTTCTAATAGATATACTGACTCTTATTGCTACTGCATCCACCTCAAAGTCGCTAGCTTCTCCACTCAGATCTATATTTTAATTATACATACCCATTTCCTCTTTTCTCATAACTTTTGTATTTTCGTAAAAGCCTCAGTCAGCTTTATCTCGTACAGAATATTTTACAGAAAAAAACCCTTCAACAACTGGGTCTGGCCCTCCACCACCTGGATCTGGTCTTCCACCTGTATTTGGTCCTCCACCATCAGAGTTTGTCTGTAGCACACCTTGTGTAAGGTCGGTTACTAGCATCCCCACTGCTACAATTAGTATAAATATAACCAATATAAACGCAACGGTACCTATAAAAAGCCCAGTAACTGATATTAGTGTTAATAACCTATATATGTGTCAGTTGCTATACGCCGTCTTTGTATTAATGAAGTTGATGTACACATATAACGTTACGCTAGAAAATACTATCACAATACATAATCAAAAGTAAAATAACAACAAGCCTATATAGTCGTCAGATGTTCATAAAAAAGTCAATAGCATTGCAATGGACATAACCTGATATTTATATATATATTTAATGGAAAAATCATATATACAAAAACAGATATAATTAAATAACCCTGCTATGTGTAGGAACGGTAGCACACAGAGCCTTGTTAAGCTACCGATATCGAGAAATCAAGGTATCACCGCCTAAAAGCACAAACGCTGTAAATGATATACGGGACTATAAATTGCAAAACAAATAAATGTAATGCGCTGTACCAGTTGTCATATGACACCAAGGGGACCATAAACTACTGAACCTAATAATGGTAAAACAATTATAACTAGATATATTATGTGTTCTGTATAATGCTACAAATATATCTAGACCAATGGCTGATTCCGCACAAGCTATTGATATAACATAAATAGCGTAGGTTTGTCCTAATATATCGTCAAAGCTAAGTGAACTTACTAGTATTAAAAATGTGATAGCCAAAAGCATTATTTCTATGGAAATAAGCATTAATATTATGTTTTTTCTATTGAAAACAAAACCTAATATAAACTAAAAAAACTATTATTGATAAGTTCATTTTATATATAAATATAAATGTGTATTACTAAACACTCCTTATGAGATTTAGTCCTATGAGCGTAAGCGCTTAAGATTGTCAGTGATGCCATCCCTAGAACCGGAAATATTATCAGCGTCTGAACCTGTTTCTGCTTTTCTTTTAGATGGTCCATCTACTACAAGCATTAAGGCAGAAGCAGAAAATCCCTTTTTGCTTGAAAACGAAGATCAATGGTTTATATAGAGTTGCGCAATAAAAGTATATGATAAATTATAAGTAACTACCCACACAATAAGTGATGTTATATATAGCCCTGTAAAGCTATAGGGCTATCTATACTATTCTATCTAGGTGGGGTAGTATAAACATTTAAATATAAGTGTATACAATATAAGTTATTAGACTTTTTATGTAGTTAGTTGTAAACCTTTGTAGTATTATCTAATATCAAATAATTATATGATAAATAACAGAGATAAATAATACATTAGTAAATACAACCACAGATCTAAGAGTCATAATCAATTAAATCCATTGGCTCGGTTTCCTGTATGCTTTGTACGTATTCTGTGGGCGTTTGATTGGTGGGGTTTTTATTGACTTTATTACTATCACTGTTGTTTTGATCAACGTCAAAACTGGTTTTTTGGTTATTATTAGAGCTACCTTCTTGATCATACTTGGAACTGTTTTCTTGTTTATCGTTGGAACTATTTTCCTGGTTATCATTAAAGCTACCCTTTTGGTCACCGTTGGAGCTATTTTCATCTTCATCGTTGGAACTATTTTCCTGGCTGCTAGTACTATTTTCTTCACTGTCAAAATCATCTTTTTCACTAGGTTCATTTATGTCATATTCGTCAAGAGGAGGTTTTCCATATTTAGCCTCTCGAGATAATATTTCGTCAATAAGAGGTTTAACTAAATTAAGATTATCATTAGTAAGAGGTTCTATATCTTTAGCCTCTTCAGATAATAATTCTTGTGTACGCTTTTCTAAAGCATCAATATATTTAGAATTAATAGCATTGTAATCATGGCCGTAGTTTATGCTACCTCTGGTTGTAGACAATTCGCTAGTGGAAAGTCAATGTTCAGGGTGTTGTGCTGTACGCATAAGATCTCTCTGTTCACTGGCTTTTTCTAATTCCTCATCAACCATCTTCACATCACTGGAAGAAAGCTTATCTTTCATCCCTTGTTCTATTTTATCAAGTGTTTTAGTATTTAAAAGTTCATCTGTTGTATTCAACTTAGGGAGGTAGTCAGCCTCAGGGGACAATCCTATTTTTTTGTGGACCCACGTTGATGTGAAATCAGTTTCAGTTTCCCCACCATTAGAATCGCCAGAGGTATTAAATGTAGACCCTTCGTTACCTTCTGGTGAGTTATTGCTTGGACAGTTAGTAGAACGGCTATCTACAGAATTTTTACCTTCACTAAATTCTTTTGGATCTGATAACTCTAGATCACGAGCTGCTATACTATCTTCAAGCCTCGTTTCGAAATCATCAATTTTAGCCATAGCTTTTTCTAGAGGCCCACCTGCTTCACCATCCATTTGCAACTCACTAAAATCTTTTGCACGGCTATCGAGATGTTTCGATGCCATATGCGCGACGTACTTTGGATCGTCAGAACTAACAATTTTTTCAATATACTCTTCTCGTTCCTCTGAGGTTTTTCCATATCGTTCTCGGAAACCTCTGACAACGTCTTCTTCATATTCATCGTCTATTTTACGCACTCCATAACCAGTGGGCCCACTATAGCCATCCAGAGAATCAAAAAGAGGCACACCGTCCGCTCTCTGATCTAGTATTCTATTACTATGGGGTCTGTTTTCACTATTATGTGCTTCATTTTGGCTAGTTTCTGGTTTGTTTTGATCCTTTTCTGTATATGGGTCTTCGATGGTACGTATGCGCTTAGCGCTATGGCTAGCTTCACCTATAGAGCTGGATAGGTCAGCAGCGTCTGGACTTGATTCCGCTTTTCTTTTAGATAGACTCTCGTTATCATCAGTAAGCATTAAGGCAGAAGTGGAAAAGGTTCTTTTCTTTACAAGCGAAACTGAAGGGTTCGCATTGGATTGTGCATTATCTATCATTACTAGGTTAAAATATACACCTTTACCATTATCAGTCGTTTGTCTACTATCAAAGCTAAGTGCTTTTTTACCTAACTCAAAAGCAAAACCTAAGGTTAGTGCTGTTAAAAATATTAACACAATGGTTAGGCCGTACGCTTCGTTTGTGTAAGAACTTACAAGATATGGATAAACTAACAAAATCTCTAAATCAAACAGCAAGAATAGCAAAGCAAAAATAAAAAAAGATATGCTAAACTGTGTTCTGCTTTGTCCTAAAAATGAACTAAAACCACACTCAAAGGCGCTATTTTTTTCTTTATATGGATTATGCGGGGCAAATATAAGATTAACAGTCAACAAAATAAAGGCCAGTAAAGGTATAAACAATAAATAAAACATGGTACTAGACATTTAGGGGTTAAACATTATTATGGCTAATATATTAGCTGTACTTAATCATTCTTGAGGACTAAAAATAAATAATAGTAATATTAAGGTTAGTACGGATATAGTGATACTTAAAAAGTTAGATATAGTTACATTATCTATTGTAAAATATAAAATCTTTGCATCATTCATTCCGTTGTTGCTTATATATGGTATGAGGTTGGCATTAAAAGTTGCATTTCTAAACTGTTCGTTTAATTGGTAACCTTGCTCATCAAAAAAAATTTGTTTAACTACGCCTAAATAGTACACAGCACTTATGACACTAGTTAATATAGCCACTAAAACTAGGAATATAAAACCACTATCTAATGCAGCAGATAATACCATTTGTTTAGCAAAGAAACCTATCAAGGGCGGCACACCTATTAAAGAAAATAAAGTAATAACAAAGCTTAGAGCTAACGTAGGGTTAAGTTGGAAGTAACCTTTTAATTGAGATATAAGTTGTATTGGGGAATTATTTGTGTCTAGTAAGTTCTTACATTCCTCTTTAATAGAACCATTGCTTACATAAGGATAAAGAGAAATCCCTACGGTTATTAACAGTAGAAAGGCGTTTAAATTAGTTATAGTGTATTGCATCAAGTAAAAAATGAAGGCTTGTATAGACTCCAAACTGTTAACACTTAGGGCTAATAACATAAAACCCAGGTGTGATATGGTACTATAAGCGAATAGTCGTTTTATTTTAAACTGTGTTAAACCTAACACAGTACCCACTATCAAAGATAAAAAAGAGCTGAATAATAAGCTATATGTTCAGTTAAACCTTGATGCCATAAATATATTGCTGGTATAATATACCAATTGTAGAAAAAAAACAAGTATTGATATCTTAGCTATCAAGGCCACAAAAATTGTTACTGAGGTAGGTATGGCATCATATACATCAGGGCTTCAAAAATGGAAGGGGGCAGCGGAAATCTTAAATAAAAATCCTACTGACATTATTAGAAGAGATACGTTTAGATAAATAGGTTTGTATCAGTCAACAAAGATATCTAAAGACTCATTACCTATTTGTGAAATACCTGTTATTATGTAATAGCCATCTAAGTTGGTAGTACCTGAATTAGCATAAAGTAAACTTGAACCTAGGAGTATAAAACAGGACGATAATCCACCAAGTAAAAAATAAGTAAGACCTGCTGAGGTAGACAACTCAGAATTTCTGTATATTGTTGAAAGTAAATAAAGCCCATAACTTTGTAGTTCTATAGATAAAAATATAGATACTATGTCACTTGAGGATATTAATAAAACGCCTCCTGTTATTATAAACAAAAGAATTAGTGAGTACTCAATAATTTTGAACTGTTGTCCCATTTTATTTATTATATTTGTATCTTTATAATATAACGTGCTTGTTAATACACTATAAACACTAGAATAATTTTCATGCCAAACTTTTCTTGGATAAAAGGCATTTAATTGCAATATTACAGCACTTACAAAAAATATAAAAATATCAAACACTTGGGTGATAGGGGTAGCATGAAATAAACCACCATACAAGCCCGTACCGTTTCCTAATAAAGTTATATCTAAGTTATTGAATGCTACTAAGCATGAATATGCCAGAATAATAATAGTTTGTCTACCGTAAAGAATACTTTTATCACGTCTAATTGAGACGGCGTTGGATAATAATAGAAATAATATTGAGAATATAATCATTGTTTTTGCAGGAGTCAAACCTACTTATACCATAAAAGATACTTTTACGGTATGTCAGTTGGTACGTAAAATTAGGGTCTTTTTACACGTTAATTTTTCATAGGTATATATATATTATTAGACGCTATGTGTGAATATGATCTGGCTTTATGTAAAGATTATGTAGCAAGATGATAAAGATGCACTGTTTATATTTAGTGTCATGTGTAAACACGACTTACCTTTAAACGTTATACTGGAAGTTACTTATACGTTAACGCCTTTAAAGTTTATATACACACTACGTGCATAGCCTTTACAAGTTACGTGTTGCCATCTATATTAATTGAAGATTATAAGCCAGGAGAGAAAATTGAATTCTCATTCTTAATGCATGAAATTAACGTTCTAACCTATTGAACTATCCTGGCATATACTTTTATCGCCTAATAGTATACTGCTATTTACAGGGCGGATACCCTGACTTGAACAGGGACTCACTGTTCCACATACAGTTGCTCTACCGATTGAGCTATAACCGCCTATATCTGCTTTAAGTAATATTATGTTGAAGTGATTCGAACACTCAATAGTAAATACCAAAAATTTATGACTTACCGATTAGTCTACAACATATTTAGCACTGTTAATATTGCATATTTTTTAATTCACGGTTTAAGGGTGTATACTATAACAACTATTTAGGTCAAGGTGTGTCATATAAGGATGAAAAACTTAAAGTGTATAATGCTATTAAATAAACAGTTACCTCTGAGATGGTTAATACAGTGAACAATATATAAGGCGATTAAGCTGAGGGTCACTACGTTAATGTATATATAACGACACCATATATATATTAATGTTAATATATTGTTATATCATAATATGTTAAAAGTACATGTAGAAACACAAACACTATGTTTTGTAACCAAACGATACAGTACATAAAACATGGAGTATTTGTGCACACACAAATACAGACAAACACGCAAACACAAACACACAAAATTACACACTGATACACACAAATACACAAACAGTCCTAGCTGTTATATACACAAACAGTCCTAGCTGTTATATACACAAAATATAAAACGTAAGTAATGATGTGTGTTATGTAGAAAGACACAATTAAATTACAATAATTTATCTAGATAAAAACACAAAATATAAAACGTAAGTAATGATATGTGTTATGTAGAAAGACACAATTAAATTACAATAATTTATCTAGATAAAGACACAAAAATAAGTTTTGCGTACACATAAAACACATACTATGTGGTTACATATAAGGTAAGTCCGACTTGAACGAACAAGATTTTGCAATCAAGTGGGCCTAAGCCACTCATGTATACCAATTCCATCACTACCCTTTAAAGACCATAAACAAACGAGTGGTAAGGTTTACACATATATAATTAATTAAATGACAAAATATAATTTTAAGTGCCCAAGGTAAGATTCGAACTTACAACCTAAACATCTTCAGAGTTCCGCTCTACCTATTGAGCTTCTTAGGCTATAGAGCCTTGGTCTAACACTTTACCCATTATCGTACAACAAACTTTTATTTAACGTGCTTACAATTGTTTACGAACAAAATGCTTGCGCGAAACATATGTAAGATTTAGTTTTATGTACGTACATTAAAACAAAAAGTCTTGTGACACTTTACGTAAAATATTGTGACACTTTACAATAAACCATGTGATGCTTTGTATAAAACCTTGTGACACTAAACATAAAACACACTAACACTCACCATTGGAGATATCAGGAATTGAACCTGAAGTAACGATATGCAAAATCGATGTTTTACCTATTAAACCATACCCCCGTAAGTAAATAAAACCTATGTAAATTCCATCCGATAACATATAATTTAAACAATACAATAAAATTATCCGAGAAACGACTTGAACGTTCACGACTTACGTCACTTAAACTTAAGCTAAGACTGTCTACCATTCCAGCACTCGGACTATAGAAACTATATACACGACCAATACAACGTTAACAAGTAAAGGTTAATATGACTTAAATAAAAGTAAAAACAATTAAACCGATGTCAGCTAAAACAACAATTACCAAAACGTTAACTAAGGCCAGAGTGATTCGAACACCCATCTGAGCCGTCATGAGCAGCTAGCTTTACCAATTACGCTATGGCCTTTTTGCAGATATATATATATACATGCATGCATTGTTCCATACTCTGGTGTTATAGAACTTTATGTTTACTACTATAACTCTATATGATGCGGGTAAAGGATTTGCACCCTTGTATACTGGTCATGAGCCAATTATGTTACTATTACATCAACCCACAGATTTTTAGACACCAACTCACATATTTTTAGATACCAACCCAGATATTTTTAGATATCGACCCAGATACTTTTAGATATCGACCCAGATACTTTTAGATATCGACCCAGATACTTTTAGATACCAACCCAGATATTTTTAGATATCGACCCAGATACTTTTAGATATCGACCCGCATACTTTTATATGTTTGCTTTAAATACGACGATAAATAAAAGCTTAAATACCAAAAGCGATTATAACACTCCAATCAATGGTTAACTCTGCAGTAATTAGATAAACATAGTTTATAGTGGCCACGATCTAGCCGGTGACTTTGTAGCCCTACACCTTAAAATCTAGCTGCTATTTACCAATAATAACAGTTATTTATGAGATGGGAGTGTTAAAGCCCTATTTTGATTGTAAAACCATGTGAAACCTTTTGATTGTTGAGCCTTTATCTGTTATAATTCTAAGTTTACTAGTCGTATTAGCCCAAGAGGGAATTGAACCCTCAATTTAATATTGAAAGAATTATGTCATACCGTTTGACCATAGGGCCTTTATTAATATAGTTAAACTATAATTTAAACTCTAGCTATAAAAGCATAAAGCATTAAACCTCTTATGCATTAATTAAGTAACGAATAAACCACATAATGCTGTTTAATTCAATCTTTATTTGTTAGTATTTATGCGTTAAATAAACACAGGTTAAAAACAGCGTGTAAGTTCAGCCCAGTATAAGTATCGCACTTATTTCCACCGATTACAAAACGGTAGCATTACTTTTATGCTAACCAGGCGCTATATTTAAAAATATGTAAATGCTTAAGTTAAAGCATGATAAGTGTACTTTTAAGTAATAAATAAAATTAGTACTTAATACCTAAGAACCTCTGGGTTCTTCTAGTTAAAGCCTATTAATTAAAATTAAATTACGTATTTAGCTTTAAAGCTAACTTCTAAAAAAAACTTAACTAAATAAAGCTAACTTCTAAAAAAAACTTAACTAAATAAAGCTAACTTCTAAAAAAAAGTTTTACTTTAAAGTAAACAAGTAATAATATTAAAATTGTAGTAATATACTACGTATATCTACGCCCTAAACAGTTCATCTTTTTCAGTTTATTATCATTTAGGTCACGTATTTTTAAGAATGTCCTAAGGTATGTTTCACGCCTATATGCATTCAGCGCTTATCTATAACTAACATAGCTTTCCTGCCGTGCCTACCCTAAACTATTTTATCTTACCTTAGTGAAAAGTAAAATCTCAGTATAAATCATGGTACTAAGAGTATTGCGCTCTTAGCTCATTAACTTATAAGTCACATTGTAGAAAACACTGTGTTTTCTACGTGTATTAATATAAGTGGATAAACAGCAGGTAAACCAGGGGTTAATATACCCAACTCCTTTCGTACAAGAGGCTACCCTTATTTTATTCTAATTTCCTCTAGAAGATAGAAACCGTACTGTCTTACGACGTACTTAACCCAACTCGTGTAGCTTATTAAACGACGAACAGTCGCACCCTTCATGACTTCTACATTCATGTGGATAAGCCAAGTCGACATCGAGGTGCCAAGCTGCGCACTCAATTTGAACTCTCTTGCGCGATTAGCCTGTTATCCCTAGCGTAGCTTTTTCAATAACCCAAGACCTTTCCTTTATGCGCCTTGTGATCATATGCCCCGCTTACGCGACTGAAAGACGTGTGAGTCAAACAGTAAAGCAAGATTGTGCCATTAAACTTTGCAAGTACAATAATTATCATTTTACAGGCAACTATATGCTTTTTTAAAATTTAATTACAAATAAGCGGATAACCTAGTAAACAACAAAATATGCCATATCTAAAATTAATTTATTTAACAGTACAAAAAAAAACTTTTTTTTTAGAGAGTATCACAAGTTTTTGTGTAATCAATATTAGGGTTAATTTGATGCTCACGCAGACTTTCACCCCTGTGTTTATTTCACAAAAGATTTTGTATTATCAGTATTAGGGTTAATATCATGCTAAGGCAAGCTTTAGCCTTGGCTTAATTTCATATTACAGCTCCTGCTGTTAATTAATATATGGTATATTACCTACATCTATTTTTTCTATAGCTAAAATCTTACTTAATAATAAAAAAATTCCAACTTAAATGGGTATATAACTGGATTGGTTTTTAGTTAACCAATTTCAAACTAAAATAAATAAAATATATAATAACTTAAAAAGTTATTATGTACTTTGATTGCTTATTGCAAATTTACGAAAAAAAATTGTAATTTGGATATTCCCAGGTACTTTCTATGGGATCTGTGCCCCGCATAAACTGCCACCTAGCAATTGTTACTATAGATCATAGTGAGCCATAAATATAAAGCAGAACAATATATTAAGGAAATGGATATTAAGCCATTTCTTTTACAGCCCGCTTATATGATTTTGTAGTATAAATAATATTACAAACCGAGTAAAGGTCTTTCAATTTTATCTTACCAATTACCTTGTAAGCTGAAACTTGATATGTAATACTCAGCAACTAGAAACAGTAAAGCTGCATAGGGTCTTCTCGTCTAACTAGAGGTAAACTGTATCTGCACAGCTATTCCAATTTCACCGAGCCAATCATAGAGACAGCTGTTGTATCGTTACATCATTCATGCAGGACCGCATTTAACGGCCATGGTGTTACGCTACCTTAGGACCCTCAGTTATAAGGCCGCCATTCAACGGGGGTTCCATCAAAGCCTAGCCTGTATTAGTCAACTAGAAAAATCTGATAACCGGCCGCCATCGGGCAGAGATCACACCCAATACATCGAATTAGTTTCTTCGCAGCGTGCTTTGTTTTAATTAAACAGTCGTACAACACTATTCTGTGCCTCCTCTCCCATGTTTGATATTATTCAAAAGGGATGGCCCACCTTATCCCGAAGTTACGTGAGTCAGTTTGCCGAGTTCCTTAATGATTAATCACTCGAACGCCTTCGTATTCTCTACTTGCTTACTTGTGGTAGTATTTAGGTACGGTAATATTACGACCTAAACAGTTCATCTAGCTCAGTTTATTACTGTTTAGGTTACGAAGTTTACAGTTTTCCAGGACTCTTTTCACTTTAGAAAAGTCATTTTCTGTAAACTTTAGATTTGCTCATCGTTTACCCCTTTGGGGATACACTTAGAGGCCGTGACTTTAATTAAATACCATAAGCTTTAGGCGAGGGAACTTGTCCCTTTATCGTTACTCATGCCAGCATTATCACTTAGGATTTCTAGTTAAGTTTATAGCCAACCATTAATGAAACTTAATATATAAATATTAAATTAATATTTATAATCGAAATACCCAACGTTCTGCTACCCCATATATGCAATATTTTTACAACACCTGCACATTTTTTTATATTTAAATAGTTAAAATGTAACTACTGTTTTTATATTTGCCCTCCATGAAAAACTCTGTTTGTGTGTTTATATTAACATATATGGACAAGGTGTCGGTATACTGCTTAGATCCGCTGAATTTTAGGCGCTTTTATCCTTTTGTGTATTATATTAATACAAGCCAGTGCTCTGCTACGAGATCTTCAAAAAATGGCCGCTTCTAAGCCTATTTCCTGGCCGCCTAATTTAAATACTTCCTTAATTTCACTTTAGCAGTAATTTTGGAACCTTATTAACTCTTGTTCTGGGCTATTTCCCTTTAGACATACAACTTTGCGTTCTATGTCTGATTATTCAATATACATATATAGTCCTTCCGAGAACAAATACTCACTGATAGGGCTTTCACACCCCCCAATGTCCGCAAAAACATTATAATATAATGCAAGTTGCACGAGATCACAATTCTGTACCTTCTTATATTCTATTTAAATTACCTACTTAGATAGGTTTCGCAGAAACAGATCTACCTCTTTAATCATTTTTTGTAAAAGATAAAGCTGAGGTCATTCTCCCTAAATAGTTCATTAACTATCCATTTAAAGATAATATAGTAATAAACAGGCTATTAACCTTGTTTATTCGTAAAAATGTAGTATGTTTTTTAACATATTTTTTGATTCTGCTGCTTTTTTTACAGCAGTTCTTGATACACCTATAGCTTAAAGTGGGGTATTTTATTTCTGTGTTATTTTTTGTATCTTTAACAGTAACAGAAATACCTCTAAATGCACTTACACTTGCGGATATTTTACCACGTGTCTCAAGTGACATTTTACTACCTAACCGTGAAAGTGATATCTTTTTTTTATCTGCCTCTCTTAGGATTCTGTCTTTAGCAGCTAAAGATAAGTTTTTTATAGTTTCCTCACTTACGCTTATTTCTAAAGGTATGTAAAGTTTTTTCATTGTGCTTAAACCCTAATGATGAACCTGCTTTTTCTAACACGTTATAGTCAGGTTTCAGTAAGTTAAAATAAAAATCCTCTCTAATAATACAATTCTTTTTGTCACAAAATTCTAGTATCTGTAAACTAAAATTAGAATACCCATACTTCAACAGGGCATTGTGTATAGGTGTTTTGTTTTTATGCAGATGCTTCACACTGTAGTACTTATATAATCGTTGAGCAAAAGATACCGAACTACCTATGTAGGTTTTGTTATTAATGTTGTTTACTCAACCGTAAACAACTCCTTTATTTTGATTAGCTCTTGCAGTAATGAAAATTTTCTCTTTATCCTGGTCACAATTAATGTAAATTATAATAGGTTTTAAGTTGTTCATCAATCAAGGTTATATTAGGTCTACTAGAGTATTTACGCAGTGCCTTTTTTTGTAGAAAGAAGTTTGTTATAGTAGCTTTAATTATTATATATATATTTAATGACTTCACAGGTTATATTTTCAATTCTATCAATGGGTTAGGGTGCTAGCCTTCCACTGACCCGAGTACCTTTCTACAGTGTACCTAGTTTGTAACTATACGGGTGTTTACTTATTATAACTTATTTGTTAAATTCTTATTTAACGAAGTGTAAATATGGTTAAAACCGAGATTTAGAAAACATTACTTTTGTTAATACTATATTATCCTGCACCTTTTCAGGCGAGGCTTGACTATATCTTAAGCTAATTTTATCGTTTAGGTATACATGATACCTATCATTAACTAAACGAACAAAAAAAGCCAACCAACATCTAGTCGATGAACTGCACACCACTATAATTACTTTTGTAATAAATACTATAATTACATGAGGTGCTTGGCTGCGGATTACCCATTTGCTTTCGCGTATCAATCCTGATTTTACCATACCGCGAGTCATTACCTGCGCCGCAAATTGTATTACTACATTTGTTTGGTTAAGATTGCTTTAGGGGATTCCCGCAATTTGATGATTTATAGCAGGAGGTTCACTCCCACTCACTGGCCTTTATAGTAGCTTACACTATTTTTCACCAGCTATCCTAGTCAGAGTTGTCTTTCACTAACTTACCACAATTCTTCGGATATCTATACAACGATACAGATTATCTTTTTATATTTTTTGCAACTTTTTACAAAATAAAAAAACTTTTCTCCCTGAACAGTATGGGCTATAGGCCTTTACTATCCATTTAGCAGATTATACAATTTTACACCTTTGTGATTTTCCTATTTATAGAATATAATTTATTTAAAATTCTGTTGGCTAACGGCACCTTTAGTTACACCTAGGGCGTTAGCTGCTTCTGTTAAGCTTATATATTCCAATTTTTTTTTTTGTTTCTACGTTTTCCACTATTATTGAGACCCTTCTTGAATCTGTGGCATTTTTGGTAGCTAAAGCTTTTTTTATTTTTACTTCATCGGTAATAACAAAGTCTCTCATTTTTGCAATAGATTCATCTGTGTGTTTATAACCTAAAGTTGACCCTGCTACTTGTGCAATGTTATACTCAGGCTTTAAATTATCCAGATAGTACTGCTCTTTGCTTATCAATTATTTTTTATCGCAATATTCCAGGATTTATAAACTGAATACAGAAAACCCGTATCTTAACAGCGCCCTGTCTATAACTCTATTACTTTTTACAAGAGAGACTATGCTATAATAGGTATAAAGCCTGACACTCAAATTAACAGAACTACCTATATATGATTTTCCGTTATTATTGTTAAGCCAACGATATATCCCCGATTTGTTACGATTGTCTGAAAATATTTTTACTTTATCTACATCAGCATTAGTGTATATAATGGCTTTATCAGTATTAGTAGAAAACATGTGTTTTTCTAGAAAGATGTATTTAGTAGCGTTTATTATTATTTATTAATTTTATATTAAAAGACTTTAGATGTCAGCTTTTCAATTCTATCAATGGGTTAGGGTGCTAGCCTTCCATTGACCCGAGTATCTTTCTACTTATACTTTGCTTGTAGCTGCTACGGGTATTTACTATTGCTAATTTATCGGCTATTATTCAATGCATTGCACTCAAGGTAATAAAGTATTAATATATTTTGGAAAATCTTATTATGTATTGTATAATCCTGTATTCTTTCGAATAAGGCTTGACTATATCTTAAGCCATATATATATACATTGACTATTGCTAAAGATCAACAATACTCAACGCAAATAATAAGTAGCTAACCAACATCTAGTCGATGAACTGCACACCTTATATCGTTTTTTGCCAAAAATATCACTATAATTATATAAGGTGCTTGGCTGCGGATTTCCCATTACTTTTGCATATCAATCCTGATTTTACCATACCGCGAGTCATTACCTGCGCCACAGATTGTATTACTACATCTGTTTGGTTAAGATTGCTTTAAGGTGTTCCCGTCAATTTGTTGGTTTTCAGCAAAAGGTTCACTTTCACTAGGGCTATTAACAACCCGTTCGGACATTTATAATCCTGATTGTGGTAAGATCACTAGGCTTCGGGTCTAATTTTTGATACTGTATTCTTATATGTTAATCGCTTTACCTACGCATTTCTGCTCGCATCAAATATTAACTTGCTGACCCATTATGCCAAAGGTACGCTCTCATCGTTTATTTAAACTTAACTTGAGCTGCTTATAAAACTGCTATTTCAACCATTTCCCTCACGGTACTTTCTCTATCGCATATATGTCATATTTAATCTTAGAGGAAGGTTCCCCTTATATTCAAACAGATATTTATTCCATTTTACTTTAAGACTGTTCTTGTTTCATTCACACTACTCGAAGAATCTCTTTTGATTTTTTTTCCTAAAGCTAATGAGATATTTCAATTCACTTTGTTTTACTATCATTTTTCTTTTTAGAGTATAAAAACATCGACAAGAATAGATTGTGCTTTAAGGATTGTCTATATACACACTTTTTAACTTTTTAGGCGCATTAAATACTTATACTTTCTTGTATATTGTTATATAAGTTTTACCTAATATAATTAATAAATTTTTAGTATAAGCACTCCCTGCGAAACAGGAAAGCGTTCGTTTACTCTCTTTGACATATAGCTATGGTTTCGTAACAATTTCTTTGTATACTCTTATCGTCAAAAAGACGACAAAATAACACCGTCCATATCATTACATTACTGTAATGCATTACGACGTGTATAATAAGTAAATTATTACTTATTATTATACGCTTTTATAACATATAAAAGCTGTAGTCGGGTTATTATGATTCGAACATAACAATTCCTCAACCCAAATGAGACGCCTAACCAACCTGGCTCTAACCCGTTCATATTTTAGAATCCTAACTCAGAGAATATCCGATTCGAACGGATGTGGTCGTTTTGACCAAATAAGTTTCAAGCTTACCACTATAAACCGCTCAGTCAATTCTCTATATATCAAATAATCATTACACAGGTTTACTAATTAATTATAAATCTAATATTCAATATTATGTAAACTGTGTTTTTTACAAAAAAAAATTATATGTTGGCCTTTAAAGTAATTAGCTACTGGTCGCTCCTTTTACCAGTGAATTACTATCTATATAGCTAAAGGTCAAACACACGTGAACCGTTAAATAAGTAATACACAAGCCGCTCTATATATAGTATGTTGGTGGTGCAATATATACGTACAGTAACATTTATATTTACCGTCATAAACATTACATATCAGCCACCCTGTAAATTGTGTTTTATCTAATCGGTAAGTTATATATCTACGAATTATATATTTTGTTGATTCCTCAGCGAATTGAACGCCAAACCTACTCTTATCAAAAGTATACTTTACCTATTAAGTTAAGGAACCTATGTCCCGTATAACACAGCAGCCGAATAAACAACAGAGTAATTACTAGGCCCAAACAAGAGATCTAGCCCGGCAACGTTATTGTTTATGACTTGCCATGCCAGATCGTGATATATTTATCAATTGTAATCAAACTTTACTATATAGAGTAAGCGGTACCGTTGCCATATTATTGAGTATACCGCGCCATATACCATTGCGTGCTTTATTACGGCACCGGGTTCAGGTGTGTTAAGGTTAGATGTCCCATACAGTTAGAAAAGCATAGAGTGCGACCGGAAAAACAATGATCGCGCTTGGAAAAAGACAGAACGCTGCTTTAGCGGCATACATTCCTGTGTGTTTCATAACGGCGCTGGTAATACCAATCATATATGTCCTCTGCAATATGAAATATATCGAGCGCCGTTGTTGCAAGATAGCCTTATGGCTTAATAATTTGTGGCCTGATATTTTAAAGCCTGATAGTTTGAGGTCTACGCCTCCGACTTTTGTACCTGTTCAATGGGGTATATTGCCTATAGCTCACCTTATGAATATAAGTTGAGTGTACGACGGTAAAAAACGTTGTCTGTACGGTGCCCAGGTAGTCATAATACTTACAATTGCAAGGGTAAAGCTCTTTCCTTTACATTATAGCTTAAGGATAAATAGACCAATACCATAAGTAATTGGTAAATACTTTTGTCGTACATTTCGCGTGATATTATTGGTAAAGCTCCTAAAAGCATGCGGAAAAAAGATGACTCGAACATCCAGGTGTTAAATACACGATATTTAGCAAATATCTCGCCTTACCATTAGCAATTTTTCCTTAGTGCTTATATGTGTGACATAAAGCCTTAATTATCGTCAACAACCTTTCCTTAGGGGTCACAGACCTGTCATAAAGCTTTATTCGCCATTAATAATGTTTTTTTAGGGTATGTAGATCTATGCTAAAGCTGTAATGTTTCTACGTAAACGACATACTCTAAATTGTGATTTCCCTTAAACATATAGTATAAAAACGTTTTTTACTTAAACATTATTTTGCCTATAAAGAATTTTTTTGTTTAAATACTAAGTTGTGTATAGTATAACGAGTCAGGCCGGCTTCGACCCGGCACCTACCTTCTCGACAAGAAGATCCTCTACCTATTGAGTTACTAACCCTTTACAGCCAGTCGAAGTTGAATCGACAAATTTCGTTTGGAAGACGATTAGTTTACCATTAACTTATGGCTGTTTTTTTTTTTATTTTTAAATGGCTTCAATTAAAATAAGTTCTATTGTTATTGATAGAATTTTTTATTTCACGTATTCCGTCGATTTCCTTTTCTGTTAAGCGCTTACCCTAATAATTTAATCCTTTAACAAAACACAGGTAGTCCAGATACTTACTAGTCATTAAAGGGTATTTATCAAAATAAGAAGTAGTCAAACTATGCTTGTTATTTGCTTGGACGATAAAAGTCATTTCATTAGTTGATTTATAATTAATTTTGCATTCAAAAAGTTTGGCTATATTTGTCATAATGGGAACAAGAGATTCACCGCTTGCCTTATCAATTACTCTCTGTTTTATAGAAAATATACATTTTACTCTACCTCTTTGTGATTTATTATCTGATAAAGTTTGTGCGTAGCAACCTTCCAAACTGATAGTAAAATTACCATCTGCATCAGCAAACCCTGCTATCCATGAATTGGAACCCAGATCAGAATTATTTAAAGGTAGTTTTTGTATGTTTCTACTATGTAGTAAATTAATATGGTCAATGGCTTTATACAAGTACTTTATTTTAGGTGTACGAAATTTTCCATTTATTAAGTTAACCACCTGTATTAACTTATCTTTATCAGATATTCTATATTTATATATGTTACTTAATCTTTCTTCATATAAACTTCCTGTTTTAAAAATTTGTTTTATTGTTTCAAAAAAGGTCCTTTCTTTTTTATGGAAAGTAAATGTTATCTCTGGGTTATTTATACGGCCTTTGCAAGATCTTAATGTTTTGGGTGTTCAAATGTTACCATCACCTTCAATCAAACCAGCTATATATAATCCCAGTTGTGAACTTGAATAAAGATATGTATTTATATCGGGCAAACTTTTAGATATATTATTGTTTTTATTCATTAGTTATATATTAATTAAGACCCTCAGTAGTAAATTGATATAAAAAGAAATAATCACACAATGTCTACAAAATGTCAATAAAGTATAGAGGACTCTAAACCCAAATGATGATTATCAGTAAAGTGATATGCTAATAGTCTCCACAACCCTACAGCAATAAAAGCAGTACCTATAATTACGTGTACAAGAAATTTTAAATAATTCACATTATTTTTTAGACTATATATTGATATTAATTCTTATTAAACTAAATTATAGTTTAAATAATATCTAGGATTTAGTGCCATTCTTTTACTTTAATTAAATAATCAATTAAAGTAACATTATATTTATTAGCTAGTCGTTGAACCTTTATATATGTCAGTAACAGTATATACTTGGTAGCAAATTATCTTAAAAAAAGACTTTTTTGCTATTAACCCTATTTTCAATATATATATATATATTAACTTAAAACAAAAATATGTTCTTTATAAGATTCACCTGTATTTAAACAATGTTTAATGTTTTTTCTTGAAATATGAAGATTTTTAGCACAATCAGAAATACTATTATAAACAGATTTATTATTACTACTGTCTATAACAATGATATTTGTAGCTTCACTAACTAATTTGTCAGTATTTCTATAACATCTGATACCTTGTTTAATTTCATATGGACTGTCTAGCAAATAAAGTTTACATAATAAATTTTCTATTTCAGAAACAGAAATACATTTCTCATTTTGGAGTAAAGGAAAATTAGTTGTTAATCTATACCTGTTAATATGTAGTTTAATTGTATCAAACGCATACTTACCTTCTGTAATAGTATGATAACCTTTATAATAAATATCTATTAACTTTAATCATAATAAAAAGTCCCCAGTTTTTAAAGATTTTAACAAAATACAATCATTCCTAAACATTAATGGAATTAATATATCTTTAAGTTGTTTTATTTTATTAATCTCTAACACTATAGTAGGGTTACTATTAATTCTGTTTATTCTTGGGGAAGTTAACATAACGTTACCTACGGTTAAAAATTCTTTTATTTTATTATACAATTCTAACTCTTTATAATGATTCTCTAACCTAAACCTAGGTACATATTTATTATATGAAAATGATCCATCTCCTTCTATAAATCCTGCCAATCAATGTTTAGTTATATTAATTTTACTATTAATAGAACTTGGTACTCATCTACCCGACATATTTTGCATTTCTCTTTCAAGATTAATTATTTCTAATTTTCCATTGTCTATATGATTTATATCTTTTTTTAAAAACACTGCTTTTCTTCATAATAGAAAGTGATGATATTTTGAGCTGTTAAGATTAACATAATCAAATATCGGTATTATTACATATAGCAAAGAATTTATATCATTTACAAAATAGTTTATTTTATCATTAGACCTAGAAATATGTCCACATTTTACAGTGTCCATAATATAATTTATTACCTGTTCCTCATCTTTATGAAGACATATTTGAAATGTAAATTGAACATATTTAAAAGTATTATTGCTTAAAGCGGTAATTTTAATATTGAAATTACCTTCTGCATCAACAAATCCCACAAATCATTCTATAAAGTTTTTTTCTAAATAATGGGAATTAAATTGTTTGTACTTAGATGGTATAGTAATTAATAATGTATTATTATTAATATCAATATTATTGTTTGTATCAAGGTTATTATTTATATTAGGATCATTATTTATCTCGATGTTATTATTTAGAAATTTATAAGTTTCTTTTATTTTAAGTATAGTATATATATATATAAAAGGGGCTACACATATTATAATTAACCCGTGGAAACCCGTACCAAAGTAAAAACAAGACCCATAAGTACTATCAGACAATGTGAAAGAGGACACTGTATATTCTATCCCTTGGAATAAGGTAAATATTAAAGCAAGCACTACCGTTAACGAAGTACCCATTAAGGCACCATACCTATTACCTTGTATTAAAGAATGGTGGGCATAGGTTACTGTAAATCCTGATGACAATAATATAATTGTGTTTAACAATGGTAATTCAAAGGGATTGACAGAATCTATACCCATAGGTGGTCATTGTGCTCCCATCTCTGCACCGGGAGATAGAGCGCTCTGGAAAAATGTTCAAAATATGGCAATAAAAAAAAAAGCCTCACTGACTATAAACAAAGCAACCCCCATATTTAAGCCTCTCTGCACAGCTAAAGTATGATCACCCATATAGGTAGCCTCACTTATCACGTCTCTAAATCAAAAGGACATAGAAGAAATTAATGCCATCAATCCTACGTATACTAAGTTAACTGCAAAGGAAAAACCATGCATAGTTAAAACACCTGAAGTGGTTAGCATTAAAAGAGATATGCATGTCAATATGGGTCAAGGTGATGGTGAGACCAGGTGGAAAGGGTGAGCTTGGAAATTGCTTCTAACAAGATTTGTCATAAATGGTAAAAAGTGTTTTTATGCTTAAAAAATAATAATAAACCTATAAAGGCCCTGTATAAACTGTTATTGTATTACTGCTTGTAATATAAGTGCATAATATCTATGTATTTTAGTAGTAAAATTAGTATTATTAGCCGTTATACCTTACACAAGCTTTAGTATATACATCTAAGACATATATGATTAATACAACGTTACACCTCTAAACTTACAGTAAAAATTCTGCTATTTTTTACCATGTGGGGGGTGCTCATTGTTTTATCCCGTAGGGATCGTTACCAATGTCATGATAAAAACTAAAACCATTAAACATGCGATGATATATATTGTTTCAAACACTTGTTGTATAGTAAATAGATTAGATATCTATGAATATTTACACCAAGTAGCGCTAACAATGCCTACTCTTGTGAGCGTGAGCGTGAGCGTGAGCGTGATGTAAACATTCACGCCCAGTAATCCAAACGAAACATACTGGAGTGAGTATCATGCATACATACGCACCACATAAAAATGTTAATATAAACCTTAAACCTTTGGGCACACTCAGCACTAGTATAGTATGCTCAACCCGGAAAATAAATAATTTTCAAACGTAATACATGTATTTTACGTCCCCTAGATAAAATTAACCATTATAACATAATACAAAATCTAGCCATAAGCCAGAGCATCATATGGTAAAAAGTCTATTGGATAAAACGAGCTAATAATTGTGTATAACCTTTTAGTAAAATGTTTTAAACACATTATCGCCCTATGTAAATAATTAACCCTTATATTTAATAAAAATATGTAAGCACCATGCATAAAGTGTAAAATATACAAAATATAAATCCATAAGCACTTGTTTAACCTTTATTCCTAAACTTGTCTACCATATATTTAGCGCGAATTCTTTGATACTCAAGGTTCAGTCCCACTCTTTCTAATATATTTAAAGGTTCACCTTTTATGGCTTTTTTAAATGCTCTATAATCAAGCCTACTATTAGATTTGTATCTATTGTTATACTGGTTTATATCATCTAATGTGATTGGATTACCGTGACGTGTATATTTCCCTAAGTCCCCACTAGTTAATTTCTTGAAAAGAGGTGGACTAGGATTTATTGAGTCTTCAATTTTATAGCTTTGTTCTTCTTTTATCATTCTTCACAAGTCCTCGTCTGTACACCTAAACAAATCTATTGCTACCTCTTGCATACTTTTATCTATGTGAGGCTTAATATAGTCAAACTTCATTTTACACAAGTTCTTGTATACTTTATCTTGAGCCTCATGTAAATTGTTTTGTAAATATTCTATCTCCATGTGAGCGAATCCGCGCCCATGGTACGCCAGTCACACGCGTAAATTACTCTCCAATACTTTTCTCAAATCATAATCATTAAACTTCGTATCAGTTATTGGCCCTGTTCATCGTACCTTTATACTGGAATAGTTTTTATGTGTATTTTTACATTTTGTGTAAGCCTCTAAGTATTGTGATGATGGTGTGAGGCCTCTATCCAAAGATTTAAAATACTCAAGAGCTTTAGTGAGATCTAGGTATTGGTTAGTACAATTCTCATCTGGAATTCCATAAGTGTAAGGATAACCTGCCGCTAGATTTACTTTTACCATATCTAATCTGTCTATGTTAGACATCTCTTCACTTTGTTTAAGTGCAAAAATTTTAATTAAGTTATCATATATATACTTTAATCTACCCATTATAAATTCAGCGTGTTTAGATGCAACAGAGTATTGCTTATCCGTAATCCCTTCCGGTCTGTACTGATCCAAGGTATTACCTTCTAGCATGACTACAGGTAATAGGGTTTTTCTGCCAAAAAAACATAACCTTAAATCTTGCGCAAAGTAGGATTGGCCTATAATTATTAATATACACGAAACCATGACGGATCCTGCTAATACTAATGTCCCTGCAATTATAAATCCTCACATAATATCCATAGCAAATTCTTTTAGACAAAATTCGTAACTTTTATTGCGTTTACAAGATTTTATAAGATTTGCTAATGCATAAACTATACTGCATAATACAAGCATAGTTAAAATATTCGTACCCAGACATGTACACATAAATTTTATTAATATTCTATGACTTAGAACTATAAAAAATAAAGCCATGTAAAAGGTGACATCGTTTAAAAACTCCTTATATATATTTATTATTAAAACACGTATATTTCCAAAAAAAATAAACTTTGTACTTGTAAATTTATTTTATTGGCGGGTCTAGGTATAGATATCGCGGTTAATTGAAATAAAGTTACGTCTCGCATAGAGTGTTCTTGTTTTATCGTTATTATAATAGCACCAACCATGGCTAATAGCAATATTATAGATGTTATAATAAGTCACATTGAGTAGCTTGTATACATAACATTACCTATACTAGTTATATGTATCGCCTCCGCAAGAGTACCATCTCAGAAGTTGGATGTAACGAACTCTATTTCATTTTTAATGTTAGAAAAAGCATAGTTTTCAGAAATAATAAATTGTGATAAAATGTTTTTAATGGAAATAAAACTAAAACTATACTTATCAGAACTAGTTATAGTAGGAGTTATTATATCATATAAAGAAAAACTAAAAGATAATGCTATTATTAAAGCCAGAGGTATAGCGCTACTAGTATCACTAATAAGTTCAGACACTCTAACATTTATCAACATTAATATAAATAAAAATAGTATAGATACGGCACCAACGTAAACAAGTAAATAAGATATACCAATAAAATTTATACCCAATATCAGTAGATAGCATGCTATGCTTAAAAACAAACCTATTAAAAACAATACTGATACAATGGGATTTTTACTTACTATAACCAATATAGCCGATAGTATGGAAGTTAAAGAAAATACAAATAAAGCCTCAGGTCTAAAACCACTGCTAAAAGTTTCATGTATATATAATAGTGTAATCATTAATGTTAATATTTATATAATTATCTCACCTATAACGTGTTTTTAATAAAACTTGTTATAACAAACATAGATAGTAAAGTTATCTAGTATATGAAGTGAGAATTTAGGTTAAAAAAAGGAAGAAATAACTTATCATGAGATATAAATAAATATCTAATAGAAAGATAGGTGTTTTGAACATATGCGCAAATACAATCGTATAGATATGTTTCACAGAGGTTTATAAACCTGAATGTTTATAGATGCAAGCGCTCCAAATATATAAAAATTTGTAAACGTATATGGTAACAAAGTTTAAAGTATATTGAGTAACGTAAATATTAGCACAAACAAACATAAGATGTATAAAAATAAACATAAATAGGCACACCTAAATGTTTAAACATAAATGGTACACTGAATTGTATAAACATTAGTATAAATAAGTGTAATCTTAGACAGGTGTTTGGAATATAAAATAGTGTAAACATATAAACCTAGGCTTATATATACAAGATATAATGGTATTTGTGTATATATATAAATGTACATTAAGTACAAACATGTATAAGACTTGAACTTATAATCCTTGTGGCCGAAACACAATGCTTAACCAATTAAGCTAACATGTTTTATATAATATATAATACTTACACATAACGTAGAGCCTTCAAAGTGAATTGAACACTTATCAAAATATTAACAGTATCTCGCTCTACCGTTGAGCTACAAAGGCGTTTAATTAAAAGTGTTGTCTATATATTTGGACATATTTACATTTATGTATTTATGCGACTATTTATCAAGAATACTCAGATTTGAACCGAGAATTTGAAGTTTGAAGCTTCCTGCTTTACCATTAAACTATATTCTTAGTAACACCATATTTTTAGACTTTATTGTTTACACCATTTACTATAATATTGTTGCTACTTTTATATGTGCTGTTGGCATAGGCACTTCTATTTTTCATATACGTTAACGCTATAGAATAGTGTAGGAAACAAGAGATTCGAACTCTTAGAAGCTGGTAGCTATTGAGTTTACAGCCCAACCCATATTGCCAATTATGGTAGTTTCCTTTATTGTTAGATAATACAAAGTGATATAAGGTTGCAAATAAATCAACTTCTTTTTTTTTTAATGGTTATCCATTTAAATCTATGGGCGCGGATTCGCTCACATGGTATATATTTTATTTGCATATTATACACTAGCTCATAACCATAAAGATACGGCCCATTTATGTTTTGCTTTACACTATGAGGTTCGATTCTTGTAATTGTGTGATAAACTTTTATGCCATGAAAATAGTTAAATACTACCTGCTGGTTTAGTTAACTGGCAATGGTATTATTATGCAATAATGCTTACAGTAGATTAAACATGTCATATTATGATATTGATGTACACAACAACAATCTAGTTATGTGAAAATATTTAAGTACAATGTGCCCTGTGCCCTGTGCCCTGTGCCCTGTGCCCTGTGCCCTGTGCCCTGTGTGTTGTATAAATAACACTGTTGCTAACAACCCTTAGTTTATATTTAGGTTTAAGGTTATATTGATATTATAATATAATACCATTTTCTTTATACCGTAAAAAACATGGAATACAAAGCGCTTAAACTTATTATAATCAGTTTAAGGGTTAATTAATTAAAAAGCTTTTATGATTAAGAACTTAATAAATACAAGTGTCTGTATTTAAAATATTAAGAAACCTGTTTGTATTTAAATTAATTAGGGGCATATATACATGCCAATAAAAGCAGGTTTAATAATATAATTAAATGCCTTGTGTATAAAGTAAAATAACGCCCATATAGACATATATTTAAATAAGCCGATATAGAACAACGTGATTATTTTTAAGTTAAGCATAGATTGTTAGATATTGGTTTTTAATGTTTATAATCGTTAAACGCACAGCCTAATAATTTAATCGAATGTAACCCTTATATTTTTGTTTAATTAATCACGTATATATACCACGACTATTAATGTATAAATTAAACACTTAAAAACAATGATATTAATTTATGCCGTGGCAGTATGTATTAGTTGTCTAAGTGGCAATGTTGTTAAATGTGTTTAAAGTCTATATCTACATACAATATTTAAGATAATGGTCTAGAGATAATGTTTAAAGTCTATATCTACATACAATATTTAAGATAATGGTATAGAGATAATGTCTAAAATGATATCTACCTTTAAAGCAATATTAGGAACTAATACTTATAATTAACGCCTATAAGTGATGTATATAATTAACGTATTAAATAATATACATATAGCCACACAGCTGCGTTGTACATAAGTAATAACTATAATTGGTATGTAAAGCAATTTTTCCTTGTTAGTATTTAAGTTGTCCGTAAATAGCACTTGTGTTAAATATCTACAAACAAACTATATAAGATATGTATAGTATTACAAAAGATGTAAATTTACATCTTTTGCAATTGGGGTATTGTTAATTTTTAATTATTCCCGTGCAATTTCTACTACACGAACCGTATTTCGACTTAACACCAATCAAAGTCACGCATACGAAGACTTGATACCTAAATTGTTGAGACAAGTTACCCAACTTAAAAGTAAATATTAGCCAAACTTATTGCACATACTCCTTTCGGCGCCTGACGAGTGGTTAGTACCTTCCTGAGATTGAATTCACCGTGCCGTACTTTTACACGATTACTAGTAATTCCTTTTTCACGTAGTCGAGTTACAGACTACAATTCATTGTTACTTTATATCCATTTTTGTAGGATTAGCTTAATTTTTCAATTTCACATCCTTTTGTAAGGCTAATGTGGCACGTCTATAGCCCATAACATAGTAGGCCATGGTGACTTGTCTTGATCCCTGTTATCATATCCAATATAGTGGGGAACTACTTTATGTAAAAATAAAGTAAGGGTTTACGTTAATTTAATGGAGTTAACCAAAGTCTCACGACATTAACTGAAGACAGCCGTGCAACGCTTTTATTTAAATCATAGATACCCGAATTCTGTTAAAAATTCGGGCTATTGAAGTTATGGTAAGGTTTTTTGCGGGTTATCAAATTAAACAACATACTTCACTACTGGTTTCAGAAACGGTCTAATGATTTCAGTTCCAATGTTGCCAAATTACTCTTGAGGTGGAATGCTTACACTTTCATTTATAGAATAAACTTAATCTAATCTATGACATTCATCATTTTCTGCTCCGACTACTAGGGTATCTAATCCTATTCGCTACCAAGAGCCTTCGTCCCTCAACGTCAGTTATCACATAAGGAGACGCTTTCGCCTATATCTGTGCCATATGTCTTCTCTAGGAAAAAGGTATTAAAGAATTTTATCTCTACACCACTAGTACATTATAACCCCCTCATAAGTAACTCTAGCAAATTAGTCCCTTGTTCGGCTTGATTTACCGTCTAGGTACCCTTTAAACCTATTAAAGATGAATAACACTAGTCTTCTACGTATTACCGCGACTGCTGGCACGTAATTTGGTCAAGACACATGGGCGGACAATGTCATTATCATAATTCCACCCAGAACTTTATTCAACAGAGTCAATATTGCAGCAAATAATTATTGTGCAATTAGTTTTCACTATACATTCCTCCAAGTTGCTGGTTCAGCCGTTAGGCTATTGACCAATATTCCTCACTGCTGTAATTCTCATCATGGGCTTTGTTCAGGCCCATTGTGGTCGATCAACCTTCCAGTTTCGACTACGCGTATAAAGCTAGTTAAGCATTTACCTTAACTACTACAACTACACGAGATGCACGCTTCTAAGAGCGAAGTTGTTCACTATCCCTTTGTTTTAGTTTTAAAAGGGTAATGCCTATTTCTTTGTCTTACTTTTTAAATTAAGATTATAAGGGATCTTTCTCCTTACTCCAAGGTGGTCGTGACATCAATACTCACCTGTACACCACTACATCGCACTGATTTTGAAAAAAAGAGCGATGTCGTTCGATTAGCATGTGTCAAGCATTTGGACAGCGTTCATTCAGAGCCATCATCAAACTCAATTAGTTTATATTTATATATATTATTATAGATATATTTTTTTTTTAGTAAAATTTTTAACGTTTACATCTTGTGGTAGAATACCACTGCTATGGCGCATTACACATTACACACTACATATAATGCATAACATATTACGCATTGCACATTACACATTATACAATACATGTTACATACCTAAAGTTTATTACTACATTAAAATGCTACATATTTAACGCAATATTTATTTACAATTATGTTATATATGTGTAAACGCATAGCATATTTTTTTTTAATAGAAGCCTATTTACCTGGTAAAATGATAAAAGTAAGTTATGGCTATAATATAAATTAAATATTAATGCATAAAGACATAAAAACAAGTTATTTTGGGGGTATTACCGAACTACACAGACCTGCCAATAAGGAGGGTCAGGTTTTATATCATTATGATGTTAATTTATTTTGCCCTTATACAGCATTAGATGATATGGCGGGATTAAACGACATGCCCATATCAAATTGTGTTTTATAAAATAATATTAATAAAAAGTTAATCGTTGATCTGGATATCTTTGAGTTTTTATTATAATATAAAAGCTAACAATAATTTATATATCGGTTTATTAGCTGTTAGAAATAAAGAAGCTACCTCAGTGCCTCCTGGTGAGTGATACTTTAAACAAATAAGATTCGCCCTCGGTCACGCATAAGATGTATATATTCATGAGGAGTATATTTTTTTTATACACAAACTGGTGTATTTGATGTATATGTAAATGCCGTTTATAGAATCAAACCAAACACTAATAGCTACGTAAAATAAGTCTTTGCTAAAAGTTTATTGAATAACTTGTTAAAAAGATTTGGTCTTAATACTAATAAACCCATAATAAACTGCTAGATGGTAAAGAGCTTAAGGAAATACTACAGACTAAAGGTGCTGATAATATTATACCCATTAGAGACAATTTTTTAATAACATACAGAACTAATGTTTTCAAGACAATCATAAATCAATCTAAGGCTGATGTTAAAAAACCTGTGGTAAACAGTATAAAGTACAGTGCTTAAACTTCAGGTACGTTTTAAGATGTTTCTATTTCAGCTGCATCAGCGCTTACATTTTATGCAACAATTATTATTTATATATTTAAATTAGATTTTTTAGGTATAAATAAATGTAAGATATATTATTATGACACAGATACTATAGTTACTAAGATAAAACTACCTGATAATTTAGTAGGTAAATCTACAGAGCAATTCAAGTTATAACATGTTGTTAAAAAGGCTTACTTTATTAATAAACCTTATTGTTTAGTACCAGAAAACGATAAGGCTTACTTTATTAGTAGTAAAGCTTATTTTTTACTATTAGAAAATAATAATAAGATGATAAGATCCTTTTTTTTTTAGGAATTGACAGTAAGAATTTACAAATAAATACCTTTAAAGACTTATACAATGAATAATATTTTGAAACCAATAAAAAACAGGCTAAAGACTTTGAACAAGGTTATGTTAAAATAACCTATAAAGCTAAGGTTATCTGTTATTTTATGAGATTATATTTTATGTAATAACGTGTTAGTCATTCACTATTACACCTGGTCTATAATTATAAATATTACAGTCTGCCAATTTACTTATAAATATTAAAAATCTTATCTTTGTTTACATGGACATGGCGTATATAAAATAAACATTGTTTGTAAGATATGAATTAAAATAAGTAAACAACTTTTAAGCAAAACACTATGTCTAGTTATGTGGATACAAGTAAGCCAGTTCCTGTTATTGTTAATGAATCTAAACTAAAGCCAAGTTTAAGTTTGCTGTTTCATTGTGGTATACTACTGGATAAGATTATGTTATCTTTTATACATTGAGTACATTGTGTGTACTTTTATGAACCATATCGCTTTGCATTACTTAATTTCTGCTTAATACCAGGACTTTTGTCCTTGCATATTTTAATGATATACCTATAATAATATGCATAAACATTGTTAGCTCTGGACTTTCCTAAATTATATGGTTACATATAATTTTTAACAATGTGTATCACTAACAAAAGCGTCTACATTACTTAATTAGCTAAACGTAGAAAAGTAATGCAAACTTATATAATAACTATAGGACTTATATGATTTTTTTTTGTATTCACGTATTAGGTTTATATTTAAAGATATATATGTTATAAAAATATAAAAGCATATATATATATATATCTAGTTAATGAGTGTTAATATTTTCTTATGTTAAAGCGTGTTTTGAATATAGACACAGATGTTGGTAAACCATAACTTGAAAATGCATATATCGAAGTTGTAAAAACTATAAGGGCGAAACTAACTTGGTTTATGAAATAAAAAGGTACTAGCTGCGGCATATACGCATGTATAATAATTAGTGGATACCTTGCTTTGTAACTTTATCTTGCGTTATAAAACAAGTTATTTTGTACCTAGGTATAAGGTATTTAAACTAAGCTGCAAGGAGAAATACTAAAAGCCAAAGCGACACATAGACTTTACCGGAACCTTGTGTCAATCCTTTTTTTAGCTATCCCGTGTAGTGTTTGTCTTTCTAACTTATCTGTAATAACTGTCCAGCCACGAGCTATTTTATTTGCATTTTCAGCGATTACAGTTGGACGATTGATATCCCCTTCGCTCTGAGCTCCACTTACATGTGACGTATTGTGTTCAACTGTTTGAGGTTGATCATTTAAATTTTCAACTATTTGAGGTTCAGATATAAAATCTTCAAAAAATGAAGGATCATTTTCTATAAGTGCATCGAATTGGTCATTTAAATCTTCAACTGTTTGAGATTGGTTGTTTAAATATTCATCCTCATCTTGGTCATTTGGGTTTAAAACTTCTTCAACTAGGGGTCAAGAGGTTAAGCCTACGGGTTGCGTATGGTTTTCAAATCTTGGAGCTTGGTTGCCTAAATTTCTAACTTGATTTTAATGTCGCACGCGCAAACCTCTATCTTGATTTTCATGATCCGAGCGTAAATCTCTCTCATCAGCCTCGTGGACCTGGCGTAAGTCTTCAGCTTGATGTTGCCAGTCTAAGTCAAAATGAAAATCTTGCCTGTGTAAGTTTTCAGCTTGTTGTAGCCTGAGTAAACTATCAATTTCAGCTTGATTATCCTGGCGATAGTTTTCAATTTCAACTTCATGTTGCCGGGCTAAGTTGTCAGATTCAGTTTGGCGTTGCGCGCGACGGGATTCCATATCAGCATCACGTTGCGTGCGTAAAGTTTCAACTATATATCGCAGCCCCCTGGCATCTCGTAGTACTTCATTAAATAAATCTATAGACTCCTGATGAAAATTATTGAGATTAAAGGTCTGTTGCACATTTTGCTCTAAAAAATCAACGAGATGTTGTACCTGAGTGCGAATCTCCTCAGAATTAAGCTGATGGGCCACCGCTCGTGTTGGATTAGTAAAATGAGCTGCATAATCCACCAGGTATCACCAGCTTGTTATTGGTCGCTCTCTATTGATGATATGGGCTATTCTATTTTCCCAAATATCTCCGGTTACCCTTTGACCCAGAGGATGCACCATTTGGTCATGTGGTGCATTTATGTGCCCTTATAGTGTATATAATCTGTAATCAGATGTCGGGTAACGCTGCATATACGCTATAACATCATTTGTGTTTACTAATAAGTTTACACAATCGGATCTGGCCCTATTTTTAATTGGCTAAAAACTGCTCTATGGTGTTTGCTTTGTTAGGCTTGGAAAATAATTAAACAGGTCAGGTAAAGATGACGCACTATCCAATTGTGGTTTTATGCATGCTTTGTAATTAGGATTACTTAGACTTATATGAAACTTTGATACGTTATCATAAATTGCACTACTAGTAGAGTCATTACTAGAAAAATCAAATGATATTGACCAACTAAATGATATTGACCAATCAGATGATGTTGAACTATTCGACAATAACGCTGAAACAATTTAAAATGCCTTGTTCTTTAATCAAGGAGTACACACAATTAGTTCATTAACTAACTCATAAATTAATTGTAGGGCTGCAGGATCTATTGTAATAGATCTACATGTAAGGTGTCTACAAACATTTGCTTTAGGTGGTTTAAATCCAAAAGCTATGTTTATAAGAGCGGAGATAATTTGATTTAAGTAAAGGGCGGCTGTTTTTCTCATTCACATAGTTGATTTGTAACTATGTAAAAGGGTGGCTATTTTCTCCATCCACATAATTGATTTGTAACTATGTAAACGGGAAAATGGGGCTGGTACTCTATGTACACAATTGTCCACACATTTATGTATACGGGTATATCCTGTGAAACCAAAAACTCTTAGTGTGTCACAACACCATCTCTTATATAAGATGAGCTTAGCACACAAAAAACTTGTGATTGAATGAAACATATCCCTATTTCTAAGCCAGAAAAGGCTATTATGAAGCTTAGAGGCACCAGGCCCAGAAGTTGTAACAAAAGGCCCCCCTTCATTATATTGAATGTAAAACCACTTAATATATTAAGTAGCATATGACCACTCAGTACATTAGCACCTAAACGTAGACCTAGAGAAACACATCTCGAAATATACGAAATGAATTCTATCAAAACCAATAAAGGTAGTAGCCCTAGTGGGCAGCCTTCCGGTACAAAAGCGGAAAAAAAATACAAAGCGTATGTTACCAAGCCCAAAACAGTTGCTCCTATAACTACCGTAAAACTAAGAAAAAACGTTAAAACCAAGTGAGAGGTGGGAGAAAATGTATAGGGTGTCATACCAATTAAATTGTTCACTAATACAAACGAAAATAAAACGTAAATAAAAGGAAAGTAATTTTGTCCTTTCATTGCATTTATTTGTCCCAACACTATGCTAAAAATAGTAGCATACATAGACTCGCTGGTTGCCGATCAAGAGCTAGGTATTAACTTATAAAGGTTACTGACTAAGAAATTTAATATTATTGTTAAAATCACAGAAGCTACTAAATATACACCTATGTTTGTAATAGATACATTTATACTAGCTATAATAGGTGCTACCATACTTATTAAAAATCTTATATCAAATTGTTCTAAAGCATTGTTAATACCGCGGCCATGGCTGTTGGGGTTAATTACGTTAGGTGTATTAGGGTGAAAATCACCACGTTGTATGCTATTGAAGTGCGCCATCACTGCATTGGATATGCTGTTATTAACAATAGTATGATCTACCGGGTTCGTAGAGTTACGAGTTAACTCTCTAAATCTAAAACTGTAACTACCATCAGCCATTTGTGGGCCAGATGATACCATGTATCGTATGTTAACGTTTTTAAAAACAAGATCTCAGAGATTTGGGCCTTTTTGATCATAACAATAAAATAAATTATTGTCTGATTCATTTGGCATGGGTTCACACATCAAAGGGTTTGAGATATTATATTGAAGTATGGATAATAAAAGTATTATTGATGCTAAATAGGCAAAGGATCTAAAGTATAAAAAGTTTTTCATATTATATCTTTACTTAAACATTAATTAACATATGAAAAGAGATAGTGTGGCAAACTAACATTACAATATATTATGCTTGAAGAAAACATGTAATTATTAGTAAATCCTAATAACAAGGTTATGGTACTTAATGCTTAAACAACTAAGCATATCCCCACTAAATGATTATAATGCCTTAATATTCTACCTTGTAAGCATTGAGGCATATTGTTAATATTATTACTATAGCAACAAAAAAGTTTTTTTAGGGTGCAGCAATTTTTTTTATGTGCATTAAAGTCTAATATATTTGTGATATATGAAATTTTTATGTGCATTAAAGTCTAATATATTTGTGATATATGAAATTTTTATTTGTGTTTTATAAGATTACATTGCGGCACATACTACAAGAAACTAAACTATAAAAGAGACATATTACTTGAGATTATACCAAAATTGTATATTAAGCATGGGTACAGTATAATAAATGCTATTACTAGTGGTAACAGGATGGTTCAACAAAATGACATTAATTGGTCATAGCGGATTCTTGGAAATGAAGCTCTAACTCAAATAAAAACAAATATCATAATACATGACTTTAATCCTAAGGTTAAGCCATAAACCAAGCCTTCTAGCAACGGGTGTGAAAAAAAGTGAAATAATAAGGATAAGACAGGGTTTGTGTACATATAAGGATCAAACTCCTTAACTAAGTATACTAAGTATGAAATGTTTAGTAGATAACCACCTATAAATAATATACTTGTTAAGATGCAAATGAGGACAATACTGGCATACTCGGCCAGAAAAAAAAAAACAAATATAACTGCTGCATGTTCTGTCATAAAACCACTAACCAACTCTGATTCCTTGTTAATTAGTCTGTGTCTTGTTTACAATTATACTTATAAGTATAATTGTAAACATTCCTTAACCCAAGATACTGACCTGAGTTAATTGTATACATACCCAAACTATTGGCCAAGTTAACTATATACGTACCTAGATTACTGGCCAAATTAACTATACATATACCTAGATTGCTAGTCAAGTTAACTATATATATACCTAGATTGCTGGCCAAGTTAACTGTATATATACCTAGGTAATTGGCTAATTTAATGCTGGTTTTAAAACTTAAGCTTATTATATTTTTAATAATAAATGCATAAAGGGTTAAAGTCGACATGCATTCGTTAAAATAACGTTATGCATATTTAACTTATATAACAGATGGATAGCATCTAGCATCTGAAACAATGTTGGGAATGGAACACAACACATAGATGTTGTAGCTTACACTTTGCTGCAAGTTTGGACTATATCTTATTTAGCATGAGCAGTTATACTAAATGACTGCATATAATCTCTGAGGATGCCTAATTAACGAGGTTTCCTGCTGATTAACCTTTTATATTACTTTAAACAAATGGTTTTTCGGCATACGGCAATCTTTAACGAGACCAAATCATAATTAGTAGCCTCGGCCAAATCAAAAGGGGCTCTATTTGTTTCTGCTATAGATCCTATAAGAAAAATTATAAATATTGGTAAAAGTGGGAATATATACCAAATCGCTTTTTGTGCTTCTGTATTAACGGTTAAATTTAAACTACCAGATAAAAGTATAACAAGCAATATAGCTGAGCTTAAGATTAGCTCATAGCTAATTAACTGAGCAGTACTCCTTAAGGAACCTAAAAAGGCATATTTTGAGTTGGCTGATCAACCCGCTAATAATATTCCATATGTAGATAAGGAGGAAACAGCCAGCATATAAAGTATTCCTAAATCAAAATCTGATATAGCTAGCCCTGGACCGAAAGGTATAACTGCGAAACCTAATAATGAAAAAATTAAAGTTATTATCGGACCTATAAAAAACAATGCTAAGTTAGATTGTGTAGGTGAAACATATTCTTTCAATAACAATTTTAGTGCGTCTGCAAAAGCTTGCAGAAGCCCATAGTATCCTACAATATTGGGGCCGAGTCTCCTTTGCATACTAGCCATTGTTTTTCTTTCTGCAACAGTGGCAAAGGCTACGGTAAACAGTACTGGTACTGTTACTATTACAACTTCCACTATAGATACAATTAAAGGTGTATATAACATGTTTTTTGTAGCATTATCTACTTTATACAGTAATGCTATAGTTATAGCCACAGCACTGATTAATAAAAGTAAATGTTACCTATTACATTGGTGTATCACAAGGCAAGGTGTAAGCTCAACAATGCGTTGCCTAGATTGTGTTCTGTTTTTAAATTTTAAGGTACGCAATAATATAATATATAAATTTAAAGTGTTTGTGTAGTCAATTATGAACACCAAATTTTTAGCAAAGAGATAAGGAGGAATCGAACCCCTATAATAAGATCTGCAATCAAACTGTATAACCTTATACATCTTATCTCTTATGACTACATCAATAAAAAAAATTTAAGATTGCAATTTAATCAACAAACTTAAGCTATAACACTAAAACTTGTAATTGACTTTTATGAGTAATTATGTAATTATATACATCAATAAGTTAAGACTTATTGCAGTACTTTTATAAGTGTATAAGTAAATAAGCCACAATCTAATAATAGTATTAAAACTAAACATATTTTTATCTATATTATAAGTATTTTATAAATGTGAATAGCACTTTTTTTTTTAATACACATATTTTAACTAAAGGTGAAAGTAATGTTATTTAAATCACCATAACCAAGATGTGAATACAAACTAAGTGACATTATTCTTATCTGAGATTTGAACTCAGATCCAAATATTAGAAGTATTTTGCTCTACCATTGAGCTAATAAGAATTTTTTTTTTATAACAGCATTCAACTTTGAATCTTTATAACCCTGTAGCGTTTATAAGATCAAAATACCAAACCGTTAAAATGTTAATTAACTATGGAAACCGCATGATTGCTATTGGTTGAGCTATTGTTCTAACAATCAAGATATAAACTTTTCAATAGACAAAGACTGTACGACAGTGGGCATACTGCTATGTAATATACCACAAATTTCTGAGCATTGCCCATAAAATACACCTTCACGGTTAATCATAACAGAAGCCTGATTTAACCTACCAGGATACGCATCACATTTTAATCCTAGGGCTGGACAGGCGTAGGAATGTATCACGTCGGCACCTGTAAATATAAATCTTACATGTGTTAGCTCTGGTATGATAAGTCTATTATCGACCTCTAACATTCTTAAGGCACCATCTTGTAAATCAGGCTCTGGTACAAGATACGAATCGAATTCTATAAACTCGTCATCGCTGTTGATAAAATCAGGATATTGGTAACTCCAATATCATTGGTGACCCTCGGCTAGCACCGCCATAGCTGGATCACTTACCTCGTCCATTAAGTATAATAGCTTAAAGGATGGAAAAGCAATTAGTATCAATATCAGAGTTGGTGTTATAGTTCAAATCAATTCTATCAATGTACCATGACTTAGATTTTTATGGGATATAGGCGCTTCTATGTTAGTGTAAACTTTGCTTATAGATACTAACGTTCACCCCACTGCGAACAATATTATAACAAGATAAAATAAGATATTATCGTGTAACTCTACTAGACCCTCCATTTGAGGTGTGGCACTGTCTTGAAAATATATTCCCCAAGGCTTAGGAGCATCACAATACGAAATGTTTAATAACATACCCGGCAATTTATAAAAGTGTAAGTTAACCTCGATATATAAAATACAAATAATTACAAGTAAAACAGCAAACACCAATAAATTAAAACTGTAAATCTTAAAAGGGTTGCTATATAATATTTTTACCTTGTTAATAGCGTGCTTACTTAGTGGGCAGCCATTATATGGATATAATACATCTTTATGTTTTAAGAATATGGACACTAAAACTCACCCTACTGTTATTGATTTGATAATAATAAATAACAGACTACTATCATCTAACTCAACGAGACTTTCCGCTTGAGGTTGCTCAGGATACAGGTATAGAGGTTTAGTAGCACCACATTGTGTACTTACACTTGTGTTGTCATCACTTAGGTAGTTACGACTATCACTATCGATGTGACCACTTCGGTCATTAGTATTACTGCTAACATTGTGATCGCTTTGGTTACTACTAGCATCATTGCCGATGATGCCACTACCGTCATTACCATTATCATCGTCGTCATCGTTACCTTTTTTATTATCGCTATCCTCATCATGTTTAAAAACCTTTTCCAAATGTTCATCTACTGTTTCAGTATATTGATCATAAAAGTCCATCATTTCCTTTTTCTGTTCTTTTGAAACAAAAGCAGAATCTATGTTTGCCAAAAACTCGTCTCTATCGTCCTGTGCTGATTCATATAGATCGCGAACCCCATCAACATCATCAACATTGTTAGTAGATTCTGAAATATATTCTGCTCGCTTTTCAGGCGTATCTCCATACTCTCCTAAGAACTCTTCGTACATATCTTTTCCAAATTTTATAGGATCGTGGCTTGCTCCTCTAGATTGATCTAATAAATCTTTTTCTTCTTGTATCTGTTGTCGATGATATTCCTCACATACTGTATTTTTATCGTTGGGTGCTAGAAGTTTATAACTAGTGGAAAAGCCTCTTTTATTGCTAAGTTTTGGTATAGAAATAACATTAAAAATATTAGACTGAACTTTGTGTAAAACGTGGTAGTCAATGTTTGCACTAGGCATAGTATTATACTTGATAAGTGAAGATGCTATGATATACCCTATAGCAAATAACATAATGAAAAGATAAAATAAAATATTATTATGTAACTCAAGTAAACCATCCATTGGAGGTGTGGCGCTGTCTTGCAAATATATACCTCAAGGTCTAGGGGCATCACATAGCAAAGGATCTATAAAGTCTAAGTTTATAACAAGTAAAAAACAAATAACTGACGTTATAAAAGAGACCAATATGTATAACATACTAGTTTTGGCAGATTCTAATCTCTTATTTTGCTGGTTTGAACAGTCAGGGCATGGATATGTATAATTATGTTCTTCATGTCTAAGGTAAGGACAATTACCAAAACTTGGGTGGCCTGGTTCTTCTTCCACTCAGCCATCGCTGTGACCACAGCTATACAGATAAGTATGCATAATACACGATTGAGTTATTATACAATTACGATATGGTACAGGTATATCAGTGTTTATCACCGCGCATAATACATTATATATGTTAATTGTCGTCTTGCTTATCACCGCATATAATACACTATATATATTTAATATATATGTGGAGGTTGATCCTACTGCGAACAATATTATAACAAGATAAAATAATATATTATCATGTAACTCTACTAAACCCTCCATTTGAGGTGTGGCACTATCTTGTGAATATATTCCCCAGGGGCTAGGGCTGTCACAAAGTAATGGACTGTTACCCTCTAACATGACAATTGTAACAGATAGTAAAACAATAAGCGGTAATGCAATAACTAGTAATTCTGTAATTACTGTCATTATATTTACCATTCTGTTAGCTTTTGTAGTGCTTGAATGAGTAGCCTGTTTACCCACAGCATTAGGTGAGGCTGAAGCGTTACCAAGGCTACCGCCGCCGCCACCTTTTTTATTATCATCGTCATTAGGTTTATCTGATTTCCCCTGCTTATTACATGTAGGACATAGTGAATCACTACTAGAATACTTATCCGGACTGGTATTTTTAGCCTCGCCATTTATAATGAGAAGAAATGTCTCATGGCCGCAAGCATGTATAGTTATAGCACGTCAACCGTCTGGATCTACTAGACCTGATTGGAGTTTTACAAGACGATTGTATGCTATATTTACATCGTAATTGTTATCACTTTGATCATCATGTGACACACTTACAGCATGATGGTTGTCACTCCGATAATTATATATATCAGTTAAGCTGTTCTCAAATAAACTAATAAAAGGAACTATTAAAAGAAAATGTGAAAAGTATAAAACTGTATATATTTGTCCAAACTCTATAAAAGGTGATTCTACGTGTTTAGCACCCAATTGCATTAAGATCAAGAAATTAGCTATAAATAAAAAAAAAACTATTTTACTTAGCGGCTTAAACTGTATACCCCTCGATCTAGAAAGATCAGCAAAAGGCATATATAGTAATATTACAATAGCAGAGAACATAGCTATAACACCTAATAATTTATTTGGTATGGATCTTAATATGGCGTAGAATGGAAGTAAATATCATTCAGGAACAATAGCAGAAGGAGTTTGCATTGGGTTAGCCATTACATAATTTTCACTGTCTCCTAATATGTTAGGCATAAAAAACACAAAAATTGATAAAATTAAGATAAATATAAATATAGTTATTAAATCTTTAAATATATAATAAGGGGCAAATGATAATCTATCAGAATTACCTGAAACACCCAAAGGATTACCTGAGCCTGCTCTATCATGTAATACAATTAAATGCATTAAAGCTAAAGCAGCTAATATAAATGGTAAAACAAAATGTAAAGCAAAAAATCTATTTAACGTGGCACCGTTAACAGAAAAGCCACCTCATATGACAAATTATTTATAACAGAGCATTTAATCTCTATTTTCACCAACTTGATTAGTGGTTAGACTAGGTCTTCAACCAAAAAATGGTTGTGGGGTTAACGTGTTGAGCTTATTGTTGGTATAACTCACTCATTAGTCGTTGAACATGATTGGCCCATTTTTATAAGTGTATATTTAAAAGCTCAGAGCTTATAAAAAGTACCGAGCCAATGTTTGCTGCAAATAATCTAACCTTTGATGGTAAACAAGGCAGACGTTTTTGCAATTTTCCCCATTTTACCTATGAAACGTTACCATTTCAAGGAGCCCATATTAAAACTCAACTATATCTTGTCCAACTCAAGGTATGGCACTCATAAGGTTAGTTATCACTGTTGCACCTCATAGTGACATTTGGCCGTATGGTAGTACATACAAGTATACTTATTATAAACTGTAAGTTATTTATAAAAGCCAGAATAACTTTGAATTCGTTTATACTATTAGTCTATAACAACTAAATACCTCGACTGTGCATTAAGCATCATTGCAGACACCCATCAGTGACCCAGTCTGTCGCGATCATTATAATAACCGACGATCTCTAACTTAGTAATACACTCCAATATATAGTTAACTTTACACTATAAAACAGTATTAAAAGATTTTTGACCGTATCACTAATATGGCCTAAGAAAAAGATTTCTCAAATATCCCTGTCGGGCTATTCCACTTTAATTTTTATTTTTTTTATAAAATTGCATAAAAATTTGTACTCATGGGACTATGATTTAAATTAAATTACAATTCGATAAACAACTATTCAATTTAAATAAACAAACATTGGCATTAAGGATTTTATTTTTTTTGAAAATTTAACGCCTCTTTAATATTTTTTGAGGTGTACTCATAGCTCTCTGTATAATTCTCACCCCGCACCTTAATGATTCAGCCCCGGCCGTAACACTAGGATATTCACCATACACAGTTCTATCCAGATTATATACTGTTATAACCTTAGAAGATTTACGCAAATTATCTAAACTTTATACAGAATATGTTGCTTTTTTGCGGGTCAAAGCAGCTGCTTTCATATTCGCTTTTTGCTCGTCAGTCATTACTTTGCCTTTATTTAAGTCGCCTATTCGCAAACGATGTTCTGTACTATAATCGTTTATTATTTTTATTCTAGTTATTTCAGAGTGTTTAACCAAAAGTGTTTCCGGCTTCAGTTACTATATTATAATCAGGCAATAAAGATTTTAGATAATAATCCTCTAAGTCTAACAGTTTTTTATTATTTTCTTTAGATACAATTTCAGGGAATACCTGTAACACCATGAAGGCAAAGTTGTCTATCTTATACTTTTTTACCGCAGCTTTAACTATTTTACTGCCAGCAAAATTAAACAAGTGTTTGCGAAATCTAGCATTAAATTTATTTGTAGAAGCGGATCCTACATAACAGCTTAAGTTAATTTTGTTTAAGATCAAATATACACCAGCAATATTTTTAGTGTCGTTTAATATCTTATTTTGAGTAGACTTTTCATGTAAATTTTCATAAATGTAAACAGGTCTAAGTTTATTATTATTCAAAAAATCGGTAACGTCTTTAGAACATTTACCGAATCAATCAATATCTGGCTCTGCGGGCTCTATATTAGATGGCTAAGGTTTTAATAGAAAGGTAGAAAATTGTTTTACGCTTTTATTTCCTATTTTTTTCCTAAAAAAAAAGGGTTTGTTTAAATTGTTGTATATTTTATTGTTATTATTTAATTTATACCATTTTGGGCTATTTAAAAAACCCAAGAAGGCGGTAGCAATCATTAATATAAAAATAACTGTACCAATTACTCACACTAATGTTCTAGGGGCTTTATAGGATCCGTAGTATAGTCCCCTACCTATGTGTAGATAAACTATGAAAAAAAATGCAGATGCCGTATTTGAGTGTAGATATCTTATCAATCACCCATTGTTAACATCACGCATAATATGTTCTACGGAGTTAAAAGCTTCTAATAAACCAGGGTTGTAATGCATTGCTAAAGTTACACCTGTGATTATTTGTATTATTAGGCAAGAAGCCAACAAAGAACCAAAATTTCATAAGTAGCTTATGTTAGATGGTTGAGGCGAATCTATTACGTATGAATTAACCAATTTTAATAAAGGATGACTTTTAAATATTCTCATTGTGTATCTATGTATTAAATATATTATATGTGTGGGAGTAAGGTATGCACTTTTATCCAAAAAAAATTAAAATGTTTATTAACTTTGAAATCCCAGTAGTTGTATTATAACCTCATATGTACGTACCGTAGTTTTTTGCCTAGAAAAAACTACTTAACCTAAGTAACATTAGAAATAGGTGAGTTGAACACCTACACTTTCTATGTATATAAAGAACTATTTAACCAAAGTAACGTAAAAGATAAGCGAATCCAACATTATGGTTTTTATGTGCATAAAAAATTATTTAACCAAAGTAGCGTAAGAAATAGGCGAATTGAACACCTGACCCACCGTGTGTAAAACGGTTGCTCTACCGCTGAGCTAATTTCTTTTAACAACATATAAAAATAGACTAGACTTCAAAATAAAGTATATTAACAACACACAAAAAGACTAAATTTAAAGATAAAGTATATTAACAACACACAAAAACAGACTAAATTTAAAGGTAAAGTATAATAATAACATGTATAATAGCAGCAAAAAAGCATGTATATAAATGAGAAGGAGGGGGCATATAAAAATAAATAGTTAGAAACATGTACCATATATATAACATATATAATATTAGTTATTATAAATGTAAAATTTATACATTTCACATTCTCGACTGTATAATTATAATAACTTATTATTTGCCTTTGAACTTAACAAGGTAAAGCGTTTAATGATGACTGACTTATAATATTAGAAATATATATATGCTGATATTTGTATTTGGTTACTTGTTGTTAATAAACTCTGTTTTTATTATCTTGCTTGTTTTTAGATGGGTAAAAATTGTATTATTTATTGCATAAAACCAACTTTCCTTTTAATGACTCAAAATAAGAGCATGATCTAGTGTTTAGGGGACGAAAAGTAAGTAAAAAAACGAAAAATAATAAGTAATGGCTAACATGTATAAACGGCTAGTTGCCACCAAAAGACTAACACTGCTCATAGTTCTATAAGACCTGCGGGACTTGAACCCGCGAATTAATGATTAAAAGTCACACATTTTACCAATTAAACTAAAGTCTCTTTATGTTGTTAGAAAAGTTTATACGTTACATGTGCAGCATAACTTGTTACGATAAGTAAGCAGCAATAACTAATAACATTACGTCTATGTGTTTATAGTTGATATAAACGACAATAGCTGTAATCCTTGTGTGAATGGCAGTTGTGATAACACTAGCTGTTATGCCTTACATGTATATAAATGACATCTGTTATAACGCTAGCTGTTATGCCCTATAAGTATAAAGTAAAAGCATCGCCTAATACATGTATCATAAAGTAAAAATATCGCCTAATGTATCTACAATAGTGTTATAAAGTATGTAATGTAAATAGTTTGTAACCTTTAAGTTTACGTATGTTTGTATACGTTAGCAGATGCTAATGTGATTAATCACCAGCAACACATGAAGCATCCTACGTAAATATAGTTAGCAACTTCCGTGTAGCGCTGGTTAACCTAAATTACTTAAAAATTTATAGTTGCAAATTATGCATTAATGCTTGTAAATTTATTGTGCGGCATATTATTCGTAGCCTTATTGTACAACACAATGTTTGTCAGACTTAAGGCTAGGCCCTATTTACAACTTTTCCTCAGCTGTGTTAGAGGTAAAAAGCTTTTTCTACCTCTACCTCCCCATAACAATGCTTTGCTGTTTTTTACCGTGGTACTTTAGTTTTATCTTTAATTAATTCTAAAAAGTTAATTTGTTTACCTTTATGTTTTAATATGATATTGATAATAATGTTGTCAACAGTAACAATTTCCAAAGGCTTACCTAAATAATCGTCATTTACAAAAATAGGAATATTTAATTTGTTATGAGTTGCATTAACTTCAGACTTAGATTCGTAATAAGGCTTATCCAAACTAAATTCGGATAATAACTTAATGTCTAAACTTTTCATACGTAGTTGAACATAGTTAACATTACCATCAATTAAATTGTAATCTTTAAAATGCTCTTCTAGTCTTTGATTGACCTCAGACTGCAAATTATCTATATCCTCGTTAGATGTGTAATTAAAACCTAATTGACTACCAGCCATAAAGAACTTATCGTTATCATACCTAACTTTAATAAAAACATTGTATACAAAACCTATAGGTACACGCTTGATGACTGCATCACGGAATACATCACTAGAATCAAGTTCAATCAAATGCAGATGCAATAAAATGGGTAAATTGTTACTGTGTATATATTCACTAGCAATAATACCCATAAAGTTATTAGTGAGAGATGGAGAAAACGAGTTAGCATCCTGGCTATGCTTGGCATAACCAGCGTAAGAAGGAATATTGCTGGTTCCACCAGGGTGCGACTGTTCGTCGTTTAATAACCTATAAGGTGAATGGGTGGATAAACTATGTAAAAAAGCGAGATGGCTACTAGGAATTTAGCTCCTATGAATATACAACAAGTATAAATAGACACAAAATATAAGAAATAAATAACCGTGTTAAAAGCCAACGAGAACGGGACAACATAGGATATCACTATGCTTCCCCGGCTCAACCCAAAAAGGAAAAAAATAGAAAAAATGAGAAATCCAAAGCCCAAGGCGGTCCTCCCCATCCATAACGTCGATACAACAGAAATTTCCAGAGGGCTAGTCAAACTTTTGGGTAGACCCACCACCAGTATACTAGGACCAACCCCAAAGCTTAATAAACTTGAAATTTTAATAAACTTCAAATGTTAATAAGCTTCAAATGTAAGATTTTAATATTACACCCTTGCCTTATATGATACTTAACACCATGTAATGAAGCCTGACTAGACATTGCAAGTATAACATATTATGACCAAATATGATTTACTGTCCATATTGACGTATGCATCGTATGACGGGTCCTGTAATAGGGACACGTCACCAGCGACATGTATTAAGTCTGTCTACTGTCAATGGTTGGTTGAAACCATGTCCTACGGGTCTGAGTTGCTCTCAAGCGGCTTTTCCTATACCGTTTCTGTTATCAAAAATTGCTTTGGCTATAGTTCCGTGTTGTAGATTGAATATATTTTGACCTAAGCATCTTTTACCTGCACGTTTAATGTAATCAAGATTAGTAGCTAGGTCACCAACATCTCTGCTAATTGCCATATGTGCTTCAGCAACTGTACTTGCAACCTGCGAAGCATTCGGGGATGTAGAGGCATCCCATATTAGGAAACCATCTACTGGTAAAGGATACCGACCTGGAGCAGTATCGATACCAAATTTCACTGGATCTCGTACATCGTTGTTACTTGCGCTAGATGAATGAGTATCGTTATATATAACGGGTTGACTAGCCCCAGGTTGCCCTACGCCAGGTTGCCCTACGCCAGGTTGCCCTTCATCTTTATCCATCATCATAACGTTATGCGATCCCTTGTCAGTTTGTGACACCCCACCTATATTCTCTGGATCGGTACCCATAGGTATTTTTAGAGGGTTTATATTGTTTATTAAATCTTTTACACAAGATATAATATATTTTAATCTTGATATAAAATAGCTGCCGGCTCCGTCTCTTGAAAAATTAAGGCTAGAAAATTCAAAGGTATCAATATATTTTCGAATAATGGATCCCACGGACGTAGTTACAATTGTGCATAAA
>JAABUQ010000862.1_pt1 | contig 69543 bp, 59 predicted proteins | sample 5560001 | NCBI WGS metagenome assembly JAABUQ01 (sample SAMN10711888, study PRJNA513371) | rock metagenome | isolation source: Antarctica rocks | place: Antarctica: Victoria Land, Finger Mt nord | collected 2015-12-18
ATTTGTAATTGCGTAGGGCACAATTCATTGCGCCCTATGCTATACTATCCCTGAATGCCTTGTTTCGTAGAGCGTTGTTTAGAAGCAAGTAGCGGCTCGTGAAATTCTCCTTCCGACCATTGCAACGATTACAATGGAAAATGCTGTTTCCCTACATCCTGGTCATTCCATTAGGAATGCTCGTGATAGAAATTGTGTGTGTTGCTGCCGCCATCACCATTATCGAGCTGTTCTTTATGCCGAGCCTGGTACTCTACGGCGATCAACAAGCTGCTCTTCAAGCCAGCCCGTTCTTTGTCCATAATGGTGTCCCAGATCAGCAGGCATTAGCTGCATGGATACATATGCCTGTTGCTTTTGAAACCTACCAGCCAAAATATTACGCGGTGGTAGATAAGCAAGGGCAGGTGGTTGCCGAGGTTGGGAGCAGTAGCTTGCCGCTCAATGAAGCCCTACAAGCGCGCGTACCCGCTGCAACCGCGGCGCGTCTGCAAGCGGTATTGGCTGGAAAAGTCAATCATCAAGGTATCGCCTATCAAACCTCGGACGGTTCAGTGGTGTCTATTGTTCCGATCAGGGACAAAAATCATCGCATCAACGGAGCCTTATTTGACGATACTGGTCCTGGCCTGGCAGGCCGGGAGACTACATTCTGGATCTTGTTTTATGCACCAACGTTCCTGGGAAGCACAATCTTCTTCGTCATCTTTGCCTTTCTCGTCGGCACAATCGGCAGTTTGTACACGGCGCGCAATTTCACACGGCGCTTCAAAAAACTTGTCCTGGCGGTAGATCCCTGGAGTAAAGGCGATTTCTCAAGCTTTATTCAGGACACCTCCAGCGATGAGATCGGGCAGTTGGCTCGGCAATTGAACCGCATGGCCGAGCAGCTACAACACCTGCTCCAAACGCGCCAGAACCTTGCCACTCTGGAAGAACGCAATCGCCTGGCTCGCGATCTCCATGACAGCGTCAAACAACGTATCTTTGTTGCCATTTTGCAGGTAGGGGCTGCAAAGATACAACTGGGACAGCGCGAGGCGACTACTCAGCAGCACCTGACCGAGGCGGAAAGCATATTACAGCAGGTGCAACAGGAACTCGTCGCCCTGATTCATGAACTGCGGCCCGTGGCGTTGGAGGAGAAAGGATTGAATAGTGCGCTGCAAACGCTTGCTACTCAATGGAGCCGACAAACAGGTATCGCTGCCTCCCTAGCGATTGCAGGAGAGAGCCTGCAACCTCTTCCTCCATCGGCGGAAGAGGCGCTCTTCCGCGTCACCCAGGAGGCGCTCTCGAATGCGATACGTCACAGCCAGGCAACCAGTATACAAATACACCTGGTCTACCAGCCGGATACGGTTACGCTCTCGCTCTCTGATAATGGGCAAGGCTTTGACGCCATCCTTGAACCGGGCCAGGGTGTTGGCCTCGCTTCTATGCGCGAGCGCATAGCGGCAGTAGGCGGAGAAATACACGTAGAAAGCGCTTCAGGAAAGGGGACCAGCGTGATTGTTCAGTATGAAAGACAACGCATGATCATATAGGGAGTTGCTATGTCAGAGCAGGTTACTGTCGTCATCGCAGATGACCATGCTATCGTCCGGCAGGGCATACGTACAACAATAGAAGTAGACCCCCATCTCTCAGTGATAGGCGAGGCCGACTCCGGAGAAGCGGCAGTGCGGCAGGTGGCAGAACTCGTCCCAGATGTGATATTGCTCGATTTAGTGATGCCTGGCATAGGTGGCGTAGAGGCCGCCCGCCAGATCAAGCGTGTTAGCCCGCATACACAAGTCCTAGTGCTTACTTCCTACCATGATGACGAGTACATCTTTCCGGCCCTGAAGGCAGGAGTACTATCCTATGTCTTAAAGGATGTCAACATCCACGAACTCATCGATGTGATACACAAAGCTGCTCGAGGAGAAGCCGTTCTGCATCCACGTGTCGCCTCGCGTGTCGTTCAAGAACTGCGCGGCGCGAGAAAAGAGACGCCCAATCTCTTCACAGAGTTGACTGAACGAGAGCAAGAGGTGCTGCGCCTCATTGCGGACGGCTTCACCAACGCTGCAATTGCGGAAAAGCTGGTGATCAGCGAAAAAACCGTCAAAGTGCATGTCAGCAATATTTTGAGCAAGCTGCACATTCTTGATCGCACCCAGGCTGCCGTATTCGCCTGGCAACAAGGGCTGGTACACCGGGCAGAAGGATAAAGCGCCGTCTTCCTGGGGTCAACTATAGCTGGCTAATGTATTGACATGAATGGTCATTTGTACCCTTCTGTTCCTAAAAGTAGTCTTAGGCCGAATCACGTTCTTTGACTCGATTAGGTGTAATAAAAAAAAGATTCTACGGCTGGCATCTCCACTAAACCAAACGCCAAGCCATGAGGTATAACCTCCTAAAAACCTACTTGATCAACTTTAATTGTCCGAGATCGCTGCAAGAAGGGGTCCGTAGATACCGCCGCTTGAGCCAAGTGTACAATCACGTTTCAGAGCAGAAGCGCAACAAGCAACAAGACTGTTTGCACAAAGCATCTCACCTCATTGCTCACAAACTGGTTGAGAGAACCGTTGTGATCGGAGGTCTTTCCCAACGGCAGATCGTCATGAAAGAGCACAAAGAACGGAACAAGCACCTGAATAGGGCAGTCTTCAATGATTGGGGACTCTACACCTTTGTTCAGATGTTGCTCTACAAATGCATGCTCTATGGCGTTGGCTACTGTGCTTTGGCTGCTAGCTTTTCTTGGAACTCACGAATAATTCTCGATGCTGCAATGTCATCCAGATCAAGCACATAAGCATCCTCAATTCTTATCATCTCTTGACCTCGAAGTATGTAGAGAGGCCCTAAGTACAATTTCTTTGCCATAATACGCCCATCCTCAGAGATGGTCTGTGCATAGATACGCTTGATACGTCTCTCAGGATATTGCTCTAGCCAATAATCTGCAATAGCTTTGATAACCTTATTAATGAGTTCTGGATAGTCTGGATGGACAACGGCACTATTTGCTAAAAGCGTGTATGCTCCTGGTTGATCGTAGGTGAGTATCTCATCTGGTGTAATTTCCTTTTCATCTTTTTTGTGAGTGAGAATATCTAAAATGATTGGTTCAGGAAGAGGGATAAGGCCAATATATGCGTAACATGTTCTACGATCCTTTGCATCAAATGCTGCCATTGAGATATAAGGGTTTTTTCTTCTCCATGCCATGTAGATTTCAGCTTCAGCCAGAAACATCTCATGGTAGACTACTTGATCTAGTGCTAGCGATGCTGGTATGTCCGTTGGTCGCAGCCAATCCAAGATGACTTCCGGTTGCTTATCTCTACGCGATGCTCCTCTTAGCAAAGCGTTTCTTACTGCTATGGTGCTTTGCACTCCATATAGCGTCTTTCCGCTCTCGTCTTCCTTTGTGACAATTTCTTTTTTGCGAACACGGTAGTTAAACTTGTTCTTATCCAACGGCTTGAATAGTTCCAGTGCTCTGCTAAACGGCACATAAGCATCCGGTTCTTCCTGGTTGGGCTTTCTATTCATTCGGAGTTCCTCTTTGGTGATTTTGCAATATTGTACCACTATCCATTCTAGCGTCAACAAGGTCAACCTTCCAAAGGCTATCTTCATCTTGTTTGGTTGATTAAGTTTACTTTAGTTTAAAATATGTTGACAAAAATGGTTTATTGTCTTATACTCTTGGTAAAAGCGTTACCTAACCCGGACAGCTAAGATGAAAAGCGGGGGAAAAGTGAGACCAACATATACGACATACGATTATTGGTTTAGCTTTGTTTAGCACTTCTAAAACCTGTAGTGATTGTGGACATAAGCAAAACATGCCGCTCTGGAAACGAACCTATCGCTGTCCTAATACAGAATGTCACTTAGCGATGGACCGTGACGAAAATAGCGTGGTGAATATCCTTAAGTGGTATCTTGCCCGGCTTGGGCCACACACGGAGCGGATCTCCGTGCGGTGTGCGGACGTTTTCACCGCAATCGACGATGTGAATACATGTAGAAAGGCAGAGAACAAAAAGCTGGCTCCGTGTGAAAGACGGAGCCAGCTAAACGAGACCAACCCAACCTTCGTAAAGCCGTGTCAGGTCTCTATGCTCTAGTATGCATATGGGGCCTTTGAGAAATCAAGGAGTACCCCCAATGGGAGAACGAATCGTACTAGGAACTACAACTGTTGATCTGAGTAGCGAAGATTTTAGTAGAGGGTATCAAGAGGGATACCTACGATTTACAACTTACTATCAAGGCAAGCCCCTTACAGACGCAGATGTCTACGGCTTTCTTGCCCGAAACATCTACGACAGCATGACCACAGATCGGTACCGAGCAGGCTACATCATGGGATGGAGTGCTGCACTCCACGGACAAGGCCGACCAGGGCCGACAGTTGGCTCCTATGCCAATGCTCAACAGCAAGTGCAGGTGAAAGCATGACGACACGAGAACGAGCAGTACAGAAGATTGTCAACGGTTGTGATGAAGGGCATCACTGGGTAGCGACCATCATCAAAGGCTACTTTCTTTGTTCTCGTTGTCACACTATCGCAGCATGTACCATCTGTGTCCCCCATGCAAGCGGCAAACCAACGCGCGGCTATTGCATAGACCACCACCACCTGAGAACTCCTGAAACAGAACAGGAGGTCTTTGCATGAGCCAGCTACGAGAGCAAACCGTCCATCAGCCGACACGGACCCGACGCTCCGATAGTGACGACCTCAACGGAGCGTCTCCACATCGAACAGGATTGAGCACAGGGATACACGCCGAAGATCGCCCACGCTTGACGGATGAGCGGAGGCAACAGGTGCGAAGGCAACTCGTACAACCACAGTCTGACGAGAAAGACGACGATGACCTGTACCCGCAACGGATGCCAACCAGTGCTCGACGCTATCACATGCCAGTGACGCAGGGACCGCAGACACTGGTACGCTATCACCATATGCAGGTTCCCCCGCGCCAGAGTCGTACTCAGGCACAGGATTCCCCACCCGTACAGCGTCAGACCCGCGAACGCCCACCAGTGCGACAATCGCAAGCACAACAGGCAAAGACGCGTTCTCAATGGCATTGGTCCGTCTATGTTGGCTTAACACTGCTTGTGGGCCTTGTCTTGTATGTCGCCTTCAATGTCGTTGGCTCATGGTGGCACGTCTACCAGGACGACCAGCAGTATGGACGCCCCCGAACGTCCCAATGTGATGCAAGAGTAGGCCACGACGACACCCACACGCCGAGCCACTTTCTCGCCGTCAACCTCAATAAACACATAGAGGTGATCGAGCTACCAGGGGGAGACGCGACCAAGGCGAAAATCTACCAGGGACCGACCCTCATTGGTGATGGACAAGAACTTACTCCCGTCACACTGGAGTTTCGGGATGTGAACGGAGATGGGAAGCCCGATATGATCTTGCACATCGGCGAGAGCCGCTCTGTGTTCATCAATGACAATGAGCAGTTTCGACCTCTCCGACAAGGTGACAACGTGACGCTCTCGGAAGGCAGACCATGAGAGATTTTCATATGCGCCTTGAATGGAAGCCGCAGGATTGTTGGATAGGCGTTTCTTGGAAACATGAGCAGGGAGACCACCTCTATAAAGTGGATGTATGGGTCTGCCTTCTCCCCATGCTTCCCCTTCATCTGTGGTGGATCCATCACTAAGGCTATCAAGGGGGGGAAGCTCTATCCCCCCTGCTTGTCGTTGAGAGGAACCCATGAACCAGAAAGTAGAACGGAATAGAGATACTATCCTTGCTGGACTGAGTACACACCCTGACACGAATGCCCCGATAACGGAGGAGACAGAACCGCAGGAGCAGCAACCACCCCGTACCGTGATCGATGTGTACGTGATTGAACGCTCCCAAGAAGAGGAACCACCAGCCGTTGAAAGTACGCTCGCCTCCTCGCAGCAGGAGAGCCAGGAACCTGACGAGCTAGAGACACCAGCAACGACGCCACCAGCACGCTGTAGATCGCGCCCTCCTTGGCTTGTGGTGGTCCTGATTGCGCTCTGTCTTCTCATGCTGATTGGTGGCGGTGTGATTTCTGCCTTCCAACTCTTCACTCCATCAGCAATCATCACGGTAGTAACGGCACCGCAGCAACTCACGACAAGCAGTACATTCCATGTCGTGAACAGAGCCGCCGACCCGTTACAGCATCAGCTCACAGGAAGAGTGTTATCATCGGTCACGATGAGCCAGGCCCGAACCGTCCCGACCACAGGAACCGCACACCAGGAGGCAAGAGCAGCACACGGTCTTCTCACCTTGTACAATGCTGCCCCATATGTCCAAACCGTTGCTGCTGGAACGTTGCTCATGGGCACAGACGGGATGCAGATCGTGACCGATCAAGAAGCCGTGATCCCCGCCGCCGTCATGCCCAGCGAGGGACACGTCAGCGTGTCTGCTCATGCCGCAACTACAGGACCAGCAGGCAACATCAAAGCGGGTGACGTGTACGGGCCGTGTTGCCGCTTGAACGTCTTTGCCGCAAACGGAGCCTTGAGCGGAGGCCAGAACGCGCGAATATACCAGATGGTCACGCAGCAGGATATCAACGGAGTGGTCACCAGTCTCAAGACAAGCCTTGAGCAGAGTGTCCAGGCTGCATTGAAAACACAGGTACAGCCAGCAGAGACGCTCATCACGCCTCTCCCCTGTACGCAGAAGATCATACCAGATCAACGGCCAGGAGAGGAAGCCACCCAGATCACGGTCACGGTTGACGAGACGTGTACAGGTATCGTGTACACGACGCAGCACTTGAGCACCTTAGCAACACAGATTGCAAGAGCAGACGCGACCAAGCGACTAGGAACAGGGTACACGACCACAGGAGTACAGACCACCATTACCCAGGCGACCCCGAACGATCATGGCATGATTGATCTGCAGATCAAGAGCGTCAGCCTCTGGGCGTATCAATTTGGACAAGAACAACAACAGGCAATCAAGACGATGATTGCAGGAAAGAACACAGCCCAAGCGAAAACAACCTTGCTGCATCTGGCAGGGGTACAAAGTGTGTCTCTCACACTCAAGAATGGAAACACGGTACCAACGGACGGAGACCATATTCACCTGATCTTTTTAGAGCTATGAGGTACAGACAGGAACACACTCTACGAAAGGATGATCTGGATGCAAGACGTACACATCGTGTATCCATTCGAGCACATGCTGCACCGGGCAGAAGGGTACGAGCAGGAGTTTGCTGATGACGAAGCGGTTGCGATCATTGATTGGGGATGCTCCTACAAGCAAGAGCAAGGCTACATTGTGTTGGAATGGGATAGTGAGGTCGATCTTGACTTTCTCAAGCGGTTAGATGCGGACCATGATGTTGTGGATTATTGTGTGTATAGTGTTCCCTGTGGAGATGGGTTGGGTGTGACGACACTACCATCGGAACAGGCCAGTACATACGTCGCGTAGGAAAATCAGCAAGCATGCGTGATGAATAGTACGCTTCCTGATCTTTCCAGCAAAGCAGGACACCAATGAAGACGATACGAGGATACAAGACGGAACTGGACCTCAACAACGAGCAGATCACAGCGTGTAAGAAGCATGCGGGCTGTGCACGCTTCACGTATAATTGGGGGCTGAAACGTCGGCAAGAAGTGTACAAAGCAACGGGCAGAAGTACGTGGTCGATAGAGTTGCATAAAGAACTGAATCAACTAAAGCAGAGTGATTTTCCTTGGATGTACGAGGTGAGCAAGTGTGCGGCACAAGAAGCCTTGCGCGATCTGGATAATGCGTTCAGACACTTCTTTCGACGATGGCAACTCAAGAAGGAAGGCAAGTACAGAGGCAAGCTTGGGTATCCGCAGTTCAAGTCGAAGAAGAAGGGCTTAGGCAGTTTTCGGTTGACAGGGGCAATCAAGGTCTTTGAAAAAGCTGTACAACTCCCACGTCTCGGTACACTCCGGCTCAAAGAATATGAGTATCTTCCTACAAGTGGAGTACACATTCTTTCAGCCACAGTCTCAGAGCATGCGGGTCATTGGTTTGTGAGTATCCAGGTCGAGGAAGAGGTGCCAGAACCGACACCTGCAACAGGACAGCCGCTTGGAGTCGATCTCGGCATCAAGACGCTAGCTGTGTGTTCTGATGAGAGAACGATTGAGAATCCAAGAGCCTTACGCAAAAACCTCAAGCGACTGATTCGCTTCCATCGGCGTACCTCTCGACGCAAGAAAGGGAGCAAGAACCGGGAGAAGGCACGCAAGCAATTAGCACGACAATACTACCGCGTTGGCAACGTTCGACGTGACATCCTGCACAAGGCAACGAGCACCATCACCGCGACAACCAAGCGGGAAAAGAAAGGGTCTCAGCGCAAGCAGACCGTCAGAACGCGACCAAAAACAATCGTCATGGAAGACCTGAACGTAGCAGGGATGCTCAAGAACCGCAAGTTGTCGCGTGCCATCAGCGATGTAGAAATGTACGAGTTTAAACAACAGATGCGCTACAAGACGCAGTGGAATGGGGAGATGTTGCTGCTGGCTGATCGGTTCTATCCGTCCACGAAGAAATGTTCCCGTTGCGGACATGTCAAAGAGCAGATGGACCTGACTGAGCGGGTATACATCTGTGAACGTGAGGACTGTGGTCTGGTACTGGACCGCGACCTGAATGCAGCATTGAACCTTGTTGCGCTAGCATGAAGGCGAAGACAACCAACTACCGCAAGTTCTGCGGGAAGTGACACGCCTGTGGACAGAATGTTAGACTTTGCACGTCAAAGCAATTCTGGAGGAAGCAGGAACTGAACACCAGGTATGGCTTGTCCATATCTGGGTAAGTTTCAGAGAACGGTCAGTCTCCTTTTGCGTGAAAGCTCATGCGCAATGGAGCATTTGCCGACGAACACGCAACAAGTCGGCTGTTGCATACCAGCGATCCGCCAAGACCAGAACGGGTCGCTGCAACAAGGTCCGGGAAACCATAATGCTCACTGGTTGTTCCTACACATGGTTAGGACAAACCAATCCAATTTGCACCATGTTCACTTACCAGTGCCTGCTCACAAAGGCGATCACCAATGGCGCATGCAGCCTTTAGTAAGCGATCACGAGTTGCCTCCGACTGTGAGGGAACGAGGATTGATCTTTTGTGGCCTGCATGACCATTTGCTATAAGTATTGCTGCAAGCGATGCTTGAATGAACCAGGTCTGCTTCTTCATATCCCGTTCATCAAACAGGTGAAGACGTTTTCTCACGGCCTCCAGGCTTGGCTCGTGCAGAAAATCAGGAATGTGCTCTCCTCGGCTGGTGTAGATATCCCGTGTATCAGGGCGGCTAGTAAACATAGGAATGTTTTCTGTATGCAAGTCAGCCTGCTCGGCGGCAATTACCCTTTTTAGATCAGGTCGGTGTTCTGTTCCCATCCATAAGCGATCAAAGAAACGGTCGCGATCAAGTGCGTCACGGAGAATTCTTCCAAGCGGGCAACGTTTAATTCCAGTGTAAGAGTTCGAGTTAGTTGTGGCAGAATCTGCCCTGGGAGGTTGGCAAGAAGAATCAGGTGAACTGTATCGGGGTCAAAAGGGAGGACAGCGTAGGTGGCTGTGAGTGTCTCGACTCCAGCTTTTAATCGCTCTACTCCTCTTAACAATCAGAGGATACACAGAGGATGTCCCTCTATCAAAGGGACTTTGCTCTTTCCAGCTTTGGAACTTTACTCTCAACCAACTGGAAAGGAAGGTAAAAAATATGCATTGTTCGCTCACGGAGTATAGTACATCTCACCAGTACTGATAACCAAGTAGTAGCTACATATTCCCTTACCCACATTATCGAAACGTTGTCGAACGTCTGCTTCAAAATAAAAAGCATCTCCCTGCTCCAAGCAGTACTCTGTCGTATCAAGAGTAACCCTCAGCTTTCCCTGTTCTACCACCAGGTACTTTTGAGAGCCTCTACCATGTGACGGGGCAGTTCCCGAAGTGGAACTCTCTGGAATGACATGGCGAACAAATTCTATTCCTCTCCCTTCAAACGTCGGAGAGAGCAATTCTCGCTCAAAACCTGTTTCTGGATCTCGGAACACGGTACGTTGTTCTTTGGGAATGATGACCACGTTTTGCCGCTCTTCTACTCCTATCAGTTGTGAAAGAGTGACACCTAATGCTTTTGCAATCTTCACTGCCACGACCAGCGTTGGGTTGTTCTCCCCACGTTCTAGTTTAGAAAGCATCGCTCGGCTGACACCAGAAAGCCCTGCAAGGGCATCGAGTGAAAGCTTTCTCTGCTGTCTCAAATCCCGAATGCGAACCCCCAATCGCTCAGCCGTAGCAGCTTCTACAATATTCATCGTATCACTCGTACTATTCTCTTTCATCTCTTGGAATCGCCTCTTGTTTCCTCTTTCACGACACCACATACTGTCCCTGTCTTACAGATACTGTCTGCTGAATATTCCATTTTAGCACACGTATTCGCTCTCGTTTTCACAAAATTTCCTTTTGAACACCTATGTATTCTCATATATGAGAAAAATGTCTTGTATTTTACCTTCTCATATGGTATATATGAGTATAACATATGAGAATTCCGTTGCATAGGCTCAAATCCGTACACACGTTCCTCTCCCTTCTTGAAAAAGTTGACACAGGTGTCATGCCTTTTGTTGGGCAATAAGTGCTATCGCGTGGCTCGACAGGCACGTGAAGGAGGACTGTATGACCGGCTATCCGCATCTTTTCTCACCGTGGCAGATTCGTCACACCACGATCAAAAACCGTGTGGTCTTTCCACCGACCTGTCCGACCTGGGTGTCGGACCCCTTCACAGCGGCTTTCACTGATATGGCAACCGCGTACTACGAGGAACGTGCAAAGGGTGGTGTGGGATTGATCATTATTGGCGCAACCCACATCCATCCCAGTTCGATCATGGCACCACTCAATCATCCAGGGTTGTGGGGTGATCATCAGATTGAAGGGTTTGCTAAGGTCGCTGACGCCGTCCACACGTACGGGTGCAAACTCGCTGTGCAACTTTGGCACTCCGGCGTCCGCGGCTTTCCTACCTTCAAACAAGAGCCCTCGTATGATCTGGATGCCACCTGGTATACCTTATCACCGAGTCAGGTCCCACTCGGCGAGTTTACTGGAGGGCAGACGCCAAAGGAAATGAACGAACAGGAAATCGAGGAAATTCTCGAAGCATACGCCTCCGCGGCAATCCGTGCGATCAAAGCAGGCTTGGACGGCGTTGAATTGCATTTGAGTCATGGCTACCTTCCCTGGCAGTTTCTCTCGCCGCTCTATAACAAGCGTACCGATCAGTGGGGTGGCTCCTACGAGAACCGACTCCGCTTCCCAGTCGAAGCACTCAAGCGTATTCGTGCGGCGGTTGGCAATGAACGATTTGTCGGTTATCGGATCAACTCGACCTCATTCTGGCCTGGTGATCTCGATATTGGCGATGTGAAGCAGATTGTCCAGGATATTGAGAAACAGGCAGAAATAGATTATGTCAACTGCTCTGCTGGCGTTCACCACGCATTCATTCACACTCCAATGGAGTTCGAGCCTGGCTGGGAGAAGGGCTATGTTCGCACCATCCGTGAGGTCTCGTCCAAACCTGTGCTCCTCGTCGGGCGTGTGACCACACCAGAGGTCGCGGAGATGCTCCTCGAAAACGGCGATGCCGATGCCATCTGCCTGGCACGACAATTGTTCACCGATCCTGATTGGGCGAACAAAGCGATGGAAGGCCACTCCGAGGATATTCGCAAGTGCGTTGCTGCCAACTTCTGCTGGAAGAGCGTGACGCGCGGTGGGCGTGTCCAGTGCGTCTACAACCCAACGATTGGACGAGAGGCTGTGTGGGGCAAGGGAACACTAATCCAGGTCAAACATCCGAAGAAGGTCCTGATCATCGGTGGTGGGCCATCGGGCTTAGAGTTCGCCCGGGTCTCGGCGGCACGGGGCCATCACGTCGTCCTGCTGGAGCGCGAGGCAACATTGGGTGGACACGTCTTTCTACAGTCATTGCTGCCGAGCCGACGTGAATATGGGAAGATCGCGGTCTGGCTTGCAGAGCAGGCTCAGAAGAATGGTGCCGATCTGCGTACCTCCTCACCTGTCACTGGTGCGAACATTGATCAGATCCTTGCCGCAGAGCAGCCCGATCATGTGGTCATCGCCACTGGTGCCCACATCTGTAAGGATGGCTACCAGGGATGGACGGGGGCACCACTTCCAGGGTATGAAACAGGAAATTGTGTTGGGTGGGATGAAGTCGTGGTTGGCAAGGTCCATCCCACAGGCAACGTCGTCATCATCGACGACCTCTCCGATGCCGTTGCGCCACTCTGTGCCGTGAGCATTGCCGGGAATGGTGTTTCTTCTGTGAAGATTGTGACACGCTGGCCGATGGTTGGCATGGAGACGATGGCAGACGTGTACTTCGAGTGGCTGATGCCCAAAGTCTACCAATCCGGTATCGAGATGCTCAGCAGCCATTTTATCCGCACGATCAAGGGAGATAGCGTCACCATCTATAACGTTCACCAGGATACTGTTGAGAAAGAGATCAAGGCTGACTGCATTGTCATGGTCACCGCTCGTCAGTCCGAGAATGCGCTCTTAGGATTATTCAAGGAGCGTGGTATCAGTGCAGAGATCATCGGAGACGCCACCGCACCACGTGGCACCTACGAGGCCGTTTTTGAGGGGCATCGTCAAGGAAGGAAAGTCTAATGCGGCTCGTGAGTGTTCTTACCAATGGGACGCGATATGCTGGCATTCTCGATGGAGAACGTGTCCTTGTGACAGATGTACCCGGTCTTGATGCTGCCATCGAAGTAGGTATCCAGTTGAACAGCACGATGGGTCACTGGCATCCGCTCAAGGATGTGAAGCTGGACGCCCCGTTGCGTCCCCCTGTTGTGTTTTGCATTGGTCAAAATTATCGTGACCACCTTGCTGAGAAAGCTCCGATCACCATTACAGAACCCGAGTTCTTTCTGAAAGCTGGGCAAACGGTTGCAGCACCGGACGAGCCGTGTACGCTCGATCCAGTGGTGACAGCAAAGCTCGATTACGAGACGGAACTGGGGGTCATCATTGGAAAAGTCGGTCGAAACATTCCAGCGTCGCTAGCACTTGAGCACGTTTACGGCTATATTGTCGTCAACGACCTCACTGCACGTGATCGACAGGTGGTTATACAGGGAGAGGGTCGCTATGCAATGACCCTCGGCCCTGGCAAGAACTTCGATGGTGCAGCACGTCTCGCGCCCTGGATGGTGACAGCGGACGAAATTAGCGATCCACAAAGACTCGGTTTGACAACACGTGTAAATAGCGAAGTCCGTCAATTCAATTCAACCAAGAACATGATTTTCAATGTGGCTGAGACGATAGCCTTTCTCTCACGGCTCATGACCTTGCATCCAGGAGCAGTGATTGCGACAGGGACGCCAGGTGGCACTGGCTGGGGTCAGGATCCAACACTTGGAGGAACAGGACAGACTCCACCTGGGTGTGTCCCCGCACGCTATCTCTCTTCAGGGGATTACGTCGAGAGTGAAATCGAGCAGGTTGGTCGGCTCGTCTTCACAGTCGCCGACAAAGGAAACTAATCTAAGGACGCTTGACCCCTCGTGTTAACTCTTCTGTTCAGCGAGCACCTGTACCTGTATCACGTCGCGATAGGCTTGCGTCATCGACTGCTGTTGTGAGGATGACCAGCCGAGTTCGCGTGCCATGAGTGCCGCTACTTCATCGACGATTCCTGCTCCCCGTTGGCGATCCTCCAGGATGATCGAGGTACGTCGGGCGAGGACGTCATATGGCTTCATAGCCATTTCCTGTCGACACGCATAGACGATCTCGGCACGAATATAAGGCAGATCATCAATGAGGCGTTGCGCGAGCGAGGAATCATCGTCGATAAGGTCGAGCAACTCGTTCGCCTCCGTGCCGTGACTATGACCAAGGTGAGCGATGATCAAACTATCCAGACCAAGTGCTCTTCCTCGGCGTTCCAGTTCTTTTTGTAGCACAGGCCAGCCAGCAGCACCCTGAAGCGGTAGGCGCTCAGTTGGATGTACTGGCTTGGAGCCATCACGCTTGCTAATCACATCCAGAGTGTCCTGCGCCATAAGCCGGTAGGTGGTGAGCTTGCCACCTGTGATAGTGATCAGGCCTGATGAACTTTGCAGAACGACGTGTGAACGCGAGAGCCTCGAACTTGATTGGCCCGCTCTAGCAGGCTTCACCAACGGTCGGTACCCAGCATAGGTACTGACGATGTTATCTCTGGTTAAATTGACCGAGAGATAGCGATTGAGATGATGCAGAAGGTAGTCAACATCTTCGGGACTCAACGTTGGGTTGTCGAGATCGCCTGGACCTGTATCGGTGGTGCCGAGAAGCACGCGCGACTCCCAGGGAATAACAAAGAGCAGGCGCTTGTCTTCTGTCTCTGGCAGCACAATCGCTTCGTTGCCAATCTGAAGGTCCTCACGCGAGAAAACAAGATGGACGCCTTTGCTCGGCACGATCTTTATCTGTGGTTCGTCACCTGTCAGAGCCTCAAGTTGATCGGAGAACACACCCGTTGCATTGATAACGTGTCTTGCGCGTACCGTCACTTCCTGTCCGCCGAGTTGGTCGCAGACCTGCGCTCCACTTATCTTACCATCCTCCTTGACAAACGAGTTTACTTGCGCATAGTTCGCGATGGTGGCCCCATAGTGAGCAGCGGTTCGAATCAGGGCCATAGTGAGGCGAGCGTCGTTCGTCTGTCCATCGTAGTAGATGAAGCCCTCTTTGAGTCCCTTCGTGACCAGCGTAGGTGCCATTGCGAGGACTCTTTCACGGCTGAGATGGCGATGTCTGTGTATATTGCGTCGTCCTGCAAGTCCGTCATAGAGCCAGAGACCGATGTCGAGCAACCGACTCAGCCCAATGCCTCCTGGCGTCGTGAAAGGCATGCCTACAGGATGGCGATCACCTTCATAAATAGGCAGAAGAAAGCCAACAGGCTGTACCAGAAAGGGCGCATTTTGCAGCAACAGGCCGCGTTCAATCAGAGCTTCGTGTACCAGACCAAAATCGAAATTAGGCAGGTAGCGAATGCCCCCATGCACAAGCTTGGTTGCTTTGCTGCTTGTGCCACTGGCAAAATCGGCCTTCTCAACAAGGGCAACCTTGTAACCGCGAGCAACGGCGTCTAAGGCAACTCCCGCTCCTGTGATTCCACCGCCAATAACAAGCACATCGAAAGTTTCACTTCCTAACGTGGTAAGGTTGTGTGCACGTTCAGTTGATGACAATGACTGCATACTAAATCTCCTATGATTCAAGATGATTGGTCACATCGCAGATCTTGCCCGGTCCCAGCGCAACGGCTGTTCTATACTATTGACTAGCTCGAACCCTGGCGTGCGCCGCGGTGTCGTTCGTCGACCGCCTTCATCTTCTCGACCTTGGGGGTCGAGCGACCGCCCTCGAACTCCGACGCCAGCCAATGCGCGAGCACCAGTTCAGCTGCTTCAGGTGCAATAACGCGAGCACCCATGGTAATTACCTGGGCATCGTTCGACTTGCGGGCACGTTCGGCTGAATAAGCATCGTGGGCCGTGACTGCACGTACGCCTGGAATCTTGTTAGCGGTGATAGCCATTCCCAAACCGGTACCGCAGACCAGCAGTGCCCGGTTGTGCTCCCCCCGTGCTACCGCCTCGGCAACTTCGGCGGCAACGTCCGGGTAGTCCTGTTCTGTGCCGTTGCCGTAATCTTTGACTTCGTATCCATGCTCTTCCAGGTACTTGGCGAGACGATCTTTCAAAGGGGCTCCCGCACCGTCAGCCCCAACAGCAATCGTTGTCATTATCATTCCTCCTTGTTATGAACATCTACAGCCACCAGAGGCACTGCAGCCTCTACCTGTGGTTCTAATTTAACGCTGCGCTCACCTACTCTGCGCGTGACGGTATGCACCAGTTCTTGCATCCTGGCGTAGGTGTCGATGTAAGCGTCGACGTAGAACTGGTATTCCTCATGACGGCTCTGGTTGGGCGTAATCACTTCCGTCTCATGCACCATGGCCCTGCCCGCCTCCTGAATACTCGAGTATATGCCAGCCCCGACCGCAGCCAGCACAGCCGAGCCGAGGGTAGCCGCGTCGCCAACCTCAGTGAGCGTGATTGGCACGCCAGTTACATCGGCGTGAATCTGCATCCATTCGCGGCTCTTGGTGGCTCCTCCGCAAGCCACAAACTGGTGAACATCGAAGCCTCCAGCATGCATGGCTCGCAGAATATGGGCTGTGCCATAGCAGATGCCCTCCTGAATGGCCCGGTAGACGTGGGCCGGAGTGTGGTGCAGGCTGAAGCCCCACATGATGCCACGGGCCTCTGGGTCGACGTACGGAGTACGGTTGCCCTGCCAGTAGTCCAGGGTGATGAGTCCATCAGAGCCAGGCGGGATGTTCCGGGCCTGCTCGTTGAGGAGGTCATAGCAACTGACTCCACGCTTCTCCGCCTCGGCGAGCATGTCCTTGCAGAAGTTGTCCCTGAACCACTTCATGACCGAACCGGTCGATACCTGACCACCCTCAATAGTGTATTGACCGGGCACAACCGCATCGGTGTAAGGGCCGAAGAAACCCTTGCCACTTGCGGGGTGAATGCTCTGGCCCGTCAGCACATGTGATGAGCCAGTGATGAGTGCCATCTTGCCCGGTTCGACAACGTTTAGTCCGATCTGGGCTGCCCACGCATCGGCCACTCCCTGAGCGACCGGCGTACCCGCATTGAGCCCGAGGTCTGCGGCAGCTGACTTAGACAGACCCGCGACGGGCACACCGAGGTCAAGTACCTCGCCTGGGAGCTTCTCGAGCACGTCGCCGAGTCCGATCTCCTCGTAAAAGTCCGTTGGCCAGCCTCCGGCACTCCGGTCGTAGTAGGCACGCAGGCTGACGGTGTTGATGCTCGCTGTCCAGCGACCCGTCAGCCGAAAGGTCAGCCAATCGGTGGCATCGATGATGTGGGCTGCACGGCGGTAGGTGTCGGGTTCCTGCTCCTTGAGCCAGAGTGCCTTGCATGGGTACCACTCAGCCGATACTGGACCACCACCGTTGTACTTACGGGCCGGGTGAGTGGACTGAGCGATTCGGCGAGCCTGGTCAGCAGCACGCACGTCCATCCACATGATCGCTGGCCGCAACAGTCGGTCAGAGGCGTCGAGGGCGACCACGGTACAAGTCGTGCAGTCATAGGAGATGCCGACGATCGCGTCTGGACCGACCTGAGCCCGATCCATCGCCGTATGAACCGACTGAATGAGTGATGACCACCATTCGTCCGGGTTCTGCTCGGCCCACCCAGATCGTGGGTGAGAGAGCTTATAGGGAGTAGCTGCCCAGGCCAGTGGATGGCCTTCGACGTCGAACACGCCTGCCCGGGCACTCTCGGTGCCATAATCGATGCCCAACAGATACGGTCCTCTGCTGCCACTGTGCAGCGTATTCATCTTACTGCCCTCCTTCAGATCAGTACCTACACGAATTGGACCTACTTACGATGTTTCATCCCAACCAAGTTCCTTCCAAATATCAAGGGGTAGCAACCGATCAATGCGGTCAAGCACGAAATCTGGGGTATCTCGTGGTGCCAATCGCTTGAGGTCGTCAACGGTCGTTTCACCGGTGAGGACGAGTACAGCAGCCATTCCTGCGTCGAGTGCCATGCGGATGTCAGTCGAGAGACGGTCACCGACCATGGCGCACTCGCTCGGTTTGACGTTGAGTCCCTCTAATGTGGCGTGCAGCATGATCGGGTCTGGCTTACCAGTGACGGTCTCACATCTGATACCTGTACATGCCTCGATGGCTGCGATCACGGCGGCGGCGTCGGGTTCTCCACGACCTCCGGCTATGGGACAGAAGGGGTCCGGATTGGTGGCAACCAGACGGGCACGCTTGTGGAACCAGATGGCGTCAAAGGCGATCTGCAGCTTCTCATAGGTGAGGGTGCGGTCGTAGCTGGCAATCACAATGTCGATCTCTGCCGGGTTGTTGGACATGCGAATGCCAGCAGCGTCTAAAGCCCGAATCAGCGGAGTCTCGCTGATTGGGAAGACCACCGCGTCGGGATGGTTGGCGAGCAGCCAGCGGGTCATGGTGATGACAGTATTAACGATCTCCTCGACCGGAGTAGGCAACCCGAGCCGCGCGAGCTTTTCAGCATACATCACGGGGTCCTTGGTCGGGTTGTTGGAGACGAAGCGAACAGCCTTGCCCCGAGCCCGCAGTTCGTCAATCAGTCGCTTAGCCCCAGGGAGTAGCTCGTCGCCGAGATAGATCGTGCCGTCCATATCGAAGATGTATGCGTCGTAGAGGCGGTTCGGGATGATAACATTGCTGGCCTCCATCACTCGCAGCCCTGAGTCTTCCTCCATTGGCACAACGCTAGAATCGCTCTCTTCCATGAGAGTCTCCTTCCTCACTCTGCGTTCCCTACTAGGAAACCCAATCAGGGCCGCAGGAACCACTATTCGCGCACTTGAACTCCTGCTGTGAAGGTGTTAGCGAAGGTTCCAGAGGAGAACATAGCGAATGCTCTGCATTAGTTTTTCTCCGCAATCCAGCTCCTTGTGAAACACCTACAGTTCACAGTACGTGTTCTCTACAACTTAAGATGATCTTGTACTGTCGATTGCTACGGAATATTCATACGTGGCACCATGCCTCGGCCAGGCGAACCAGCAAACGCCTCGTTGGTTCTAAGAGGAAATAATCATGGCTGTATCCCTTGTTTCTCGGATCGAAGGCATAAGAAAACCCTTTGATTCCGAAAGAATACCATCAGGAAGATTCGCACTACGGATAGCAGAATATCGTATTGGAGTACAACGGCTCTTGTCCGTCTATCAGGCAACAATACCACATAGGTTTGAAAATTTCAAGGGAATACCACATGACTTCTCGTGATAATCATGTATATTTCCCGCAAATTTGGGAGAAATACCACATAGACAGGGGAAGTTTCAAGAACAGGTTTCTCGCTTGAAGCAACTAGAGAACCTGATCAATTGGTTTTCATTGTTGCAATACACACTAGCTCTTCACTTGAGGAGACGTTAGGTGTACAATAGAGGGTAATGCTGAGCAGACGGCAGACTGCGACCTATCTACCCACAGGGAGTGCCATAACTATGTCGAGAGATATCACATCAGAGAGAACACAGGGGAAATGGAGTGCTCAGCGGGAGCGTCAAGCGCGGATTCGTGAGCGTACGCTCACCGAGGGCTCCGTCCAGATCGAACAACTCGCCGAAGAGTTCTCCGTGAACCACATGACGATCCTCCGAGATCTTGATGTGCTTCAGCAGCAGGGTTGGCTCCGCAAGGTTCGTGGAGGGGCGACCGCGCAACCGTCTGCACTGTTTCATGGCGATATTCGCTATCGCATGCAAGCCATGAAGGAGGCGAAGCAGGAACTAGCTCGCACTGCCATTAAGGTGGTAGAGCGTGGACAGTCTGTGATGCTCGACGAGAGCACGACTGGCCTGTACCTGGCGCAGCTGTTGCCATCCCGCGGACCGCTTACCGTCATTGCCTACTTCCACTCGATCATGAGATTGTTCGTTGAGGAGATTGGCATCGATCTGATCGGGCTGGGGGGCACGTACTATCCGGCCTACGACTCCTTTCTGGGGCTACTCACTGCCCAGTCGATTCGCTCTCTAGGGGGCGACGTGCTGTTCATGTCCTGCACGGCGGTCTCCGAAGGATTCTGCTACCATCTGTCACAGGAGGTGACTCTGGTCAAGCAGGCACTCATGGAGGCTGCGTCGTACCGGATCCTGATGATAGATCATTCAAAGTTCAGCAAGCGCAGTTTGTTCCAACTTGCACCGTTGACAGACTTCGATTTAGTGATCGTTGATCAGAACACCAGCGCACGGGAACTCGCCGCGATGCGGGATTTTGGTGTTGTCGTGCATGTAGCAGGCACCGAGAGTGAGGAGGGGCAGGAACTCCTCGCTCTTCTTGCTGGTAGGCGGCAGACCGACGAACAGGACTCAGGCTCAAATAACCGACGAAGATGATATACTGCTGTGTGTTTCCCTGATCCCAAGGGTGCATCGCTGCGTTTTGCAGAGAACGTCAATTCCTCCTTACGCCCCTCCTCTGTTACTCTCTCGCCTTCACGTCCACTGTGGGATATATATGCAATTCTTCCTGTTTTTGAGTTGCTTGGCACATTATACATGTTTTTTTAATTGTTTATCTTGACATTTACACAAGTGCATGGTACTGTTGCACTAGGCTATAGGGAATACCGCGTCGAATACCACTGGTGAGCAAGGCATAGTTCGCCGATGATCCTAATCGTATCTGTGTTGTCTATGTAGGACTTGTTACACGTAGTTTGTTGAGTCGTTTGTTCTCCTTATTTTTCGACACTGCTTTCTGTTTTCAGGACACCTCTGTTCTTTAGCGTTGTAGCGTGTTGTAGCGGTCAGCACTGCCGCCGACCGCTCCTAAGTCAGGAGGTTCAGTCATGGCCCAAGCCCTCGATTTTGTTCAGTCTCAGAAGTCTTCCTCTATCCTCGATCGGCTCGGCATCCCTCGCCCATTAGCACTGGGCTTCCTTGGCGTGCTGCTCTTCATGGTTGGCGATGGTGTGGAGTCTGGCTATCTTTCTCCCTACCTCATCAGCAGGGGCCTTACGTTGGGGAACGTTGCCCTGATGATCACGATTTACGGCTTCGTCGTCGCGATTGGTGCGTGGTGCTCTGGCGCATTGTCCGATCTGTGGGGGCCGCGCCAGGTGATGCTACTCGGCGCGGTCGTGTGGACCATCTTCGAGGTGATCTTCCTCATCTTTGGGATTGCGACTGTAAACTACCCGGTGATGCTGGTGGCTTATGGGCTTCGCGGTTTGGGTTACCCTCTCTTTGCCTTCGGCTTCCTGGTGTGGATTGCTGCCACCACGCCCCAGAGGCGCCTGGGATCAGCAGTAGGCTGGTTCTGGTTTGCCTTCACTGGAGGTTTGCCCACGTTGGGTTCCCTGCTTGCCAGCTTCGTCATCCCGGTGATCGGTGCGTTCAACACCTTCTGGGTTTCACTAGGGCTGGTCGTGCTCGGTGCCCTGTTGGCTATTCTCGGCGTTCGGGAGCGCATCGGATCCCGTCCTCTTGTCGCGCCAGGCGCGAAGCCGCTTGCGACCCTGCTCTCCAGCATCAGCATTGGCTGGAAAAAGCCGAAGACCGCCATCGGCTCCATTGTGCGTGCTATCAACACGGCTCCAGAGCTTGGTTTTCTCATCTTCCTGCCCATCTTCTTCACCCAGACCCTCGGGTTCAGCCTGGCTGCATGGCTGCGCTTGCTCAGCCTCATGTTTCTGAGCAACATCATCTGGAATCTGCTTTTCGGCATCATCGGTGACAAGCTCGGCTGGCGACAGACTGTGGCCTACTGTGGTGGTATTGGCTGCGCCATCACCACGCTGGCACTCTACTACGTTCCGATCACGTTCCGCGGAGACTACTCGCTGGCACTGCTCGTGAGCATCCTCTACGGGGCAACGCTGGCTGGCTATGTCCCGCTCTCCGCGCTCATGCCCTCGCTGGCTCCGGAGAACAAGGGGGCCGCGATGTCTCTTCTCAACCTGGGTGCTGGTGCGAGCGCATGGGTAGGCCCGGCCATCGTCGGTATTTTCATTGGTCCGCTCGGAGTGATAGGCGTGATGTGGATCTTTGCTGTGCTCTATGTCATCAGCGCCATCATGGCACTCTTCCTCACTCTGCCCCCCGAAGTCGAGGCGGCGATAGTGCGAGACCCTGCGCGGAGTGGCTTCAAAGCAGCAGCGTTCGCGGCAGGGGGTACCTTGCTGGGCCATCCGCCCGTCATGCCCACCCACCTGTCAGGCGACAGTAACATCGACCTGATCACCTTCGACCTTGGCGGGACGATCTATGACGATAATTGCTATGCACAGGCACTCCTGCGTGCCGTTCACGAGCTCAAACCTGATCTGGTGGAGAGCGACTTCTGGGAGGTCTACGACACGCAGCTCGAGCGCTCGTTCGGGTCGCTGCGTACGGAGTTATCCAGGCACTTTGGAATTGATCGGCAACAGCTCAATGAGCTGACCCGCAAGTACTGGGAATACCCGTCGTCGTCTCTCTACCCGGATGTGCTGCCTACTCTCACCACCCTGGCTGCCCGCTATCGGCTCGGCATCGTGTCCGACGCGCCCGCATCAGTACTGGAGGCACTGCGCCGCGATGGGCTGGATAAGCTCTGCACGGTCATTGCGATCTCGGACGTGGTTGGCATGGAGAAGCCTGACCCGCGGTTCTACCAGTATGTACTGGACAAAGCAGGCGTGCGTGCCGACCGAACAGTGCATGTCGGCAATCGACTCGATCTCGACGTTCGCCCCGCCCGGCGGCTCGGAATGCGCACGGTGTGGGTGCCGCGTGGCGAAGTCCCGCCAGCTCCTACTCCGGAGCAACTTGCTGAGGCCGACGCAGTCGTGATTACGTTGGTTGGCCTGCCCATTGCCCTCGCCCGGCTGACAGGAGATCCGACAAGGCTTGCCGCCTAATTTTTAGGTCATTTGGGCCGCGAATGCTTCTATTGATGCGGAAACGGCCCAAATGTTTATAGATGGTTATCTTAACTGGACAGACTCGACAATGCGGCGGTGATGGTCGGTACGGTATCGCGCAGCCTTACCGCCGCAACTCAGTTCCACATCACGAGGTGTGCATGATCGTGTTCTGACTTTTGGGAGGGAAAACAATGACGACTGTAAGCATTCTGGGGTCGGGCATAATGGGTACGGCACTCAGCTTCCCGCTGGCCGACAACGGCCACGAGGTACGGCTGGTGGGTACTCACCTCGACCGCGACATCATCGACAGCATAAAGAAGACCGGCGTGCATCCCGGCCTCGGTCGCAAGGTCCCCGAGACGGTCCGCGCATATCAACTCGAGGAGGCCAGGGAGGCTTTCGAGGGTGCTGAGGTCGCTCTGAGTGGGGTCAACTCCTTCGGGGTGCGCTGGGCGGGCGAGCACTTGGCCTCGCTCTTGAAGCCGGGCATGATGGTGCTTTCCATCGCAAAGGGGATGGAGGCCGCCGAGAACGGCGACCTGCGTATCCTGCCCGAGGTGCTGGCCGAGGGGGTGCCGCCGGACATGCGGAAGCAGGTCTCCTGGTCTGCCATAGGCGGCCCGTCCATCGCGGGCGAGGTGGCCGCGCGCCGGCACGACACCTGTGTGGTCTTCGCGGGCAGAGACGCGGATGTCCTGAAGAAGCTGGCAACACTTTTCCGCACTGACTACTACCACGTCTGGACCTCCACCGACTTCATCGGAGTGGAGGTGTGCGCCGCGTTGAAGAACTGCTACGCGCTGGGGGTCGGTTTCGCGGGAGGTATACTGGAGCGGGAGGGCGAGTCGGGTAGCAAAGACCGCAACTACAACTACGCTGCGGCCCTGTTCGGTCAGGGGGCGGTGGAGCTCGGGCAGATGATGCGGATACTCGGCGGTCGGCCCGAGACGCCCTATGGGCTGGTCGGCGTGGGCGATATGTACGTGACGAGTCAAGGTGGGCGCAACGTGATCGCGGGGCGGCAGGTGGGTACCGGGCTGCGCTTCTCGGAGGTACGCAAGCGAATGCCGGGGGTCACGCTGGAGGGCGCGGCGGCGATCGTGGTTATCGGGGGTGCCCTGCCCAAGCTCACCGAGCGCGGAATCATCAAACCCGAAGACTTCCCCCTGTTGCGCCACCTGCACGCGGTCATTGCCAAAGATGAACTCCTGAACATGCCCTGGGATACGTTCTTCAGGTCGCAAGCGTAGAAGCGAAAGCAGGAGGTATTTTTGTGGATCATAACCGAATTAATGCGGCATTGCGCGAAGCAAGCGACACACACCATCTACTTATCGGCACTGGAGCTCTCAACGAAGTTGGCAACGTGCTGGAACAGGCGTTCGGTCAGCAGCCTGCAGTTGTTGTGGCTGATGACAACACATATGCAGCGGCAGGTAAAGCCGTATATGATCGCTTGCGTTCCGCCGGGCGGATGGTCGAAGAGCCTATTGTGTTCCCTGGCACGCCCACCTTGTATGCCAGCTTCGAGAATGTATTGACATTGGAGGAGAAACTGCGTCCAACGAGTGCTGTGCCCATCGCCGTCGGATCGGGCACACTCAATGACCTCACCAAACTCGCAGCGCACCGCGCCGGGCGGCACTATATGTGCGTCGGTACTGCTGCCTCGGTGGATGGTTACACAGCGTTCGGCGCGGCGATTACCAAAGACGGTTTTAAGCAAACGATAACGTGCCCCGCGCCCCGCGCTCTCGTAGGCGATTTAGACGTACTGGTGAACGCACCAGCACAGATGAGATCAACTGGCTATGGCGACCTGTTTGGAAAGGTGACCGCGGGTGCCGATTGGATACTCGCCGACGCGCTGGAGGTCGAGTTGATTGACAAGAATGCCTGGTCGCTGGTGCAAGACTCGTTGCGCGACTGGACTGGTCAGCCGCAGGCATTACACGCGGGCGACAGGCAGGCTATTGAGAACCTGTTCGAGGGTTTAATCATGTCCGGTGTCGCAATGCAGGTCTACCACTCGTCGCGAACGGCCTCCGGCAGTGAGCATCAATTCAGCCATCTGTGGGAAATGCAGGCGTTGGCCCACAATCACGCGCCAGTGCCGCATGGCTTCAAGGTCGGTATCGGCTCTATAGCAGTGGCGGCGCTGTATGAGCTGGTGCTCGCCCACGACCTGACCAAGCTGGATATTGACGCGCTATGCCGCGCTTGGCCGTCGCGTGAAGAAGTCGAGCGCTCAGTGCAGCAGAGACATAGTATTCCGAAGTTGGCTGAAAATGCGGTCCAGCAGAGCCTTGCCAAGTACATTACCCCTGACCAACTACGGCAGCGGTTGATACTTATCCAGGAACGCTGGCCGATAATCCGAGGGCGTCTGGAGCACCAACTGATGACGGCAGAGCAAATCCGCGATATGCTGCGGGCTGCGGGCTGCCCAACTGAACCGGCAGAGGTTGGCGTCAGCGTGGCACAGCTGCGGGAGGCCTACACGCTGGCAGGCACCATCCGCTCCCGCTATACAGTGCTTGATCTGGTGAACGAAGTTGGCATCCTTGACGCGTGTGTCGATAAACTCTTCGCCCCAGGTGGCTATTGGGCATCTATTACGCACGCATAGGCAGGTGAACAATGCATTATGGTAGGAGACCGCCTGGAGACAGATATCCGTATGGGCATCGCTGCGGGCATGGCGACCTTTTTAGTGTTGATCGGTGATGCAATCCACGAAACGCTGGTGGCTTCGGGGCTCCAATCAACACTGATACTCGAACCGATCGATGGACTTCTGGAACGGACATGTCCACAATGATGATGGACATAAGAAGGAGGCGGCATGAGCACGCGCAAGTATACTATTGGTGTGGACTACGGCACTGAGTCGGGCCGGGTCCTCCTCGTGGACGTTGCCAATGGGCAGGAGATAGCCATGGCGGTCTATCCATATCCCCATGGTGTGATGAGTGAAACTCTTCCAGGCACAGATATTCGTTTAGGACGGGACTGGGCACTGCACGACCCGGGTGACTATGTAGAGGTCCTCAAGCGTGGTATTCCAGAGGTCCTCAAGGAAAGTGGCGTCGATCCTGACGACGTCATTGGGTTGGGCATTGATGCTACCTCCTGTAGCTTGCTGCCGACGACAGCGGACGGTACACCCTTATGCTTCCTACCTGTGTGGCGCGACCAGCCACATGCCTGGCTCAAATTGTGGAAACACCATGCAGCCCAGCCTGAAGCCAACAAGCTGAATCAGATAGCCCAGGAACGTGGATACACGTTCCTGGAGCGCTATGGTGGAAAAGTCAGTTCTGAGTGGTTCTTTCCTAAGGCGTGGCAGATCCTCAATGAGGCATCGGAGATATACAACGCTGCCGAGCGGCTGCTTGAGGTAGGCGACTGGCTCGTCTGGCAACTCACGGGTGAGGAGAAACGGAGCGGGGGCCTGGCTGGCTACAAGGCGCTCTGGTCCAAGCGCGACGGGTTCCCACCTGACGCATTCTTCAAAGCGTTAGATCCACGCCTGGAGCATATCATTGACGAGAAGATGACGCGTGACGTCTACCCACTCGGCATGAAGGCTGGCGGAGTAACCGAAGAGGCCGCAAGATGGACCGGGCTGAAGCCAGGTACAGCAGTGGCGGTTGCCAATGTGGACGCTCACGTTTCTGTTCCTGCGGCTACCGTGTTCGAACCGGGTAAAATGGCGATGATCATGGGTACATCTAGCTGTCAAATGCTGCTGTCTGAGGAGGAGCATCACGTTCCAGGCATACAAGGATACGTAGAGGACGGCATCGTTCCTGGGCTGTTTGGGTATGAGGCAGGGCAATCGTGCGTTGGTGATGGCTTTGCCTGGTTTGTGAAGTGGTGTGTACCCGCCACCCTTACTCGTGAAGCAGAGGCTCGCGGCATAAGTGTGTATCAGTTGCTGGAAGAGAAAGCGACGCCTTTACAGCCGGGCGAAAGTGGTCTCCTGGCGTTGGATTGGTGGAACGGTGATCGTAGTGTACTGATCGATGCTGATTTGAGCAGCATGTTGCTAGGAGTCACGCTGGCAACCAGACCAGAAGAGATCTACCGGGCTTTCATTGAGGCAACAGCATTCGGCACCCGCGTGATCATCGACACGTTCGAGGCCCATGGCCTACCGGTCAAAGAAATCGTGGCCACTGGTGGTCTACCTGAACGTAGCCAGTTGGTTATGCGCATCTATGCGGACATAATTGGTCGCCAGCTGCATATTGCGAAGACAAGTCAGGGGGGGGCGCTCGGCTCGGCTATGCATGCTGCAGTGGCGGCGGGTAGCTACGCGACTATTGGGGAGGCAAGCAAACAGATGAGCTCTCTGCGCGATACCACTTACGCTCCTATTCCTCATAATCAACAGATCTACGACCAATTATATGCAGAGTATGTCCAGCTCCACGATTACTTTGGCCGTGGAGGCAACGATGTAATGAAGCGTCTCAAGCACCTGAGAGAAGAGAAACAGCGGCTTTCTGTGAGTTGACAGGATATCCTATCCAGTTGAGCTAAAGGAGGCATAGCCCTGTGAAAGCCTTTTGTGCAAACCCAGACGCTGTCGGAAAGAAGCGAGCCAGATAGGAAGTTGTTGTGTTGCAAACACCAAAGGCCATTCTCTTTGATCTGGATGGCGTCTTGACGGACACCTGGGAATACCATTATCTCGCCTGGAAGCACCTGGCTGATGATGAAGGAATTCCTTTTACTCGTGAGGAGAACGATGCCCATCTGCTCGGTATCGGGCGGCGCGCATCGCTGTTGTACATTACCCGGGACCGTCACTACACCGAAGCACAGGTCCAGGAGATGATGGAGCGGAAAAATCACTACTACAACGCCCTTATTCACCAGATGACGCCTGATGATGTCGTCGAAGGCGGCAGAGCGTTACTGGAAGAAATTCGGCAGGCGGGCATCAAAACGGCAATCGCCTCCGCGAGCAAGCACTCTCGTTTCGTGCTTGAGAGCCTGGATCTCAGTCGGTATTTTGACGGTATTGCTGATGGATATAGTGTCAGTAATAGTAAACCAGCCTCGGATATCTTTGTCTACGCAGCAGGTCTCGTCGCTGTTCCGACCTCAGCATGCCTGGGAGTTGAAGACGCGGATTCGGGCATTGAGGCGATTAAAAAGGCGGGTATGCAGGCACTGGCTATTGGTCCTGCAGAGCGTTTTCATCGAGCCGACAAGGTACTGCCGACGTTGACAAACAAACGATTGCAAGACATACTAACCTGAAACAGTCGAAAGATCAGAGTGTTTGAGGGAGGATACGTTCGTGAATCTTTGGCACATAAGCGAAGATACATTTAACCCTACCCCGAAGAATTTACACAGCCAGGAGACCGTCTATTGCGTTGGAAATGGCTACTTCTGCACGCGTGGCACCTTCGAAGAGGGCTATCCTGGAGCCATCCCAGCTACCTTACTGTACGGCGTTTTCGACGCTGTTCCCATTGCGAAGGAGGAACTAGCTAACGCCCCGGACTGGTTGCCGATAGGCGTGAGCATTGGCGGTGAGCACTTCCGCCTCGACAATGGAAGAATTCTGAGCTACCAGCGCACTCTTGATATGCAGAACGGCTTACTCACGCGTACCGTCCAGTGGGAGAGCCCGAAGGGGATGCGCCTGCAGATCAGCAGCGAGCGCATTGTCAGCCTGGCAGATGAACACGTTGGCGCGGTACGCTTTCGTGTCACGTCCGACCAGTCGAACAGTGACACGCTCGATATCGCCCTGTGGTCAAACTTTAATCTCGCTGTCGGCAATTACGATCTGATGCACTGGGAAGCCGTCGACACTGCGCACGAGGGCGACCTGCTCTGGTTTCAAACAGTCACGAAGAAGTCAGGAGTGCACCTTGCCCAGACGATGAGTTTCACCACGGACGCACCCGGTTTCCGGAGAGAATATGGTCCCTTGACCACTGCGCCAAGCATCGAACTCTACGGGACAATCGCGCCGGGAGCTACAGTGACGACCGAGAAAGTCGTTGTCATGTATACCTCACGCGACGGCGTCGAGCCAGTTTCCACAGCACTCAAACATCATCAAGAGATTGCGGGCACGCGTGGAAATACCTTTGTCTTCGACCATCTCCAGGCAAAGAACCAGGAGGCATGGCTGCAATTCTGGCAGGGGGCGGACGTGATTATTGAGGGTGATGAGAAGGCGCAGATCGGCATTCGCTACAACATCTATCAGTTACGCATTAGTGCCTCGCTGCACGATGATCGGTACAGCATCGCGGCCAAGGGATTAACAGGGTTCGGCTATCGCGGTCACATCTTCCACGATACCGAAATCTTCATGCTGCCCTTCTATACATACGTCATGCCTGATATCGCACGCAACCTCCTGATGTATCGCTATCACACGCTGCCAGCCGCACGCAAAAAAGCAGCGAGCAACGGGTACAAGGGAGCACAGTTTGCCTGGGAGAGCGCTCTCACCGGTGAAGAGACAACACCATCAACCATTGTCCATCCAGAGCTTCTCGAGGTAGTTCCCGTTTTAAATGCTCCATTGGAGATACATATTACAGCCAGTATTGCTCACGCTACCTGGCATTACTGGACGGTCACCGGCGATAACGACTTCTTGCGTGACTACGGTGCAGAAGTCATTTTGAGTGCCGCTATGTTCTGGGAGAGCCGCGTCGAGAAGAATGAGCAGCAAAACGAGTATGAGATTACGAACGTCATTGGCCCCAGCGAATGGCATGAGCACGTCAACAACAACACCTTCACCAACTATATGGCCCGCTATAACCTTCAGATCGCGCTCGATGTCTGGAACTATCTGCAGACCAACGCCCCGGCGAAGAGCGAGGATCTCAAACATCGCCTGAACATCACGAAAGAGCGACTGGAGCACTGGCAAGATATTATCACACATCTGCGCATTCTACAGAATCCACAGACCAGGCTCTTTGAGCAGTTCGATGGCTTCTTCAACCTGAAGCCATTCGACAAGTCAAGATACGTGGGGCGCAAGGACTCCTACCAGGGTATCCTTGGTATGGAAGATGTACAGAAGTATCAGATCGTCAAACAGGCAGATGTGCTGATGTTGTTGACCGTGCTCAGGCAGGAATTCGATCTTGAGACGAAGCGGGTCAACTGGGATTACTACTATCCCATCACCGATCACGAGTACGGTTCCTCACTCACACCAGCGTTCCATGTGATCCTGGCCTGTGAGCTTGACAAAGCCAGGGAAGCCTATGATCTCTTCGGAATAGGCAATTTGGTCGACCTGGAAAACCTCCGTGGCAATACGCCGGATGGCATTCATTCCGCCTGTGCTGGGGCGGCGTGGCAGGCGGCCATCCTGGGGTTTGCGGGCCTCGAGGTCACTGCCGAGGGCTACACGACACATCCCAGGTGGCCTGATCGCTGGACGCGCCTGGCTTTCACTATCAAGCACAAAGGGGAGTCAATCCCAATTGATCTACATCACTAGATGCCTGTTACTGTATAAGTGAAGATGACAACTCGAAAGGAGAAGGACTATGCAACTTGCATGGAAGGTTAATGAAGGCAGTAAGGTCAAACTGAAGAATTACGATCCAGACGCTATTGATAAGCATACGGATCACGCATTGGCTGCGGCAGAGATGGACAAGCTCAGCGAAGAACTCGGCGAGTTACAGCAGTTGTTGGCGGCGGCGCAGCATCACAGCCTGCTCATCGTCCTGCAGGGGATGGATACGAGCGGCAAAGATGGCACGATTCGCCATGTCATGGCGCAAGTCAATCCGCTGGGCTGCGAGGTGCGTTCGTTTAAGGGACCGACATCCAGGGAACAGGCACATGATTTCCTCTGGCGGGTGCATCGAGTCGTTCCAGGTAGAGGCATGATCAGCATTTTCAATCGCTCCTACTATGAGGATGTGCTGGTGGTGCGTGTGCATGACCTGGTACCCGAAAAGGTATGGCGGCGACGCTACGCAGCCATTAACCACTTTGAGCATATGCTGGCCCAGAATGATATGATTATTCTGAAGTTCTATTTGCACATTAGCAACGAGGAGCAGGAACGCCGCTTACTGGCTCGTCAGGAGGATAAAACCAAAGCCTGGAAACTCTCGTCGGCCGATTGGGCGGAGCGGAAATACTGGAACGATTATCAAGACGCCTATGGAGATGCTCTCGCCAAGTGCAGTACAGATGAAGCTCCCTGGTATATCGTGCCTGCCAACCGGAAATGGTATCGCAATTTGCTGGTGGCGCGGACACTTGTTTCGACCCTGCGCCCCTATAAGAAGGAGTGGCAAGCCAAAGTAGTGGCGCGAGGAGTGCAGGAACTTGCGCTGATCGAGCAGGGGCAGCAGGCGGGGGATCATCGCGTTGTCGCAAACGCTTCACTCCATCGCTAGTGTGTTCCATCCTTGTGAGTAAAAGCGGACCTCACACACGCAAGAAGAGGAAGGCCGACCGTGGCCCATTCGGTCCAGGCGGCACAAGAAGACGACATCGAGAAAGGAGAAGGAGAATGCAAGGAGCATGGAAAGTTGAAGCAGGAAGCAGCGTCAGGTTGCAGGACTATGATCCCAACTATGTTGATGAGTCGAGTGATCCCGCATTGGCGAGGGCAGAACTGGAGCAACTCGGCAAGGAATTGAGTGAGTTACAGGAGTTGTTGGCAGCGGCCCACCATCAGAGCCTCCTCGTTGTGTTGCAGGGGATGGATACCAGCGGCAAGGCGGATACGATTTACCAGGTCCTCTCCCGCGTCAATCCGCAGGGATGCGAGGTGCGTTCGTTTAAAGTCCCTTCACCTCGGGAACTGGACCATGACTTCCTCTGGCGTGTGCATCGGGTCACTCCAGGCAAAGGGGTCATCGGCATTTTCAATCGCTCCCACTATGAGGATGTGCTGGTGGTGCGTGTGCATGACCTGGTGCCACAAGAGACCCTGAGTCGCCGCTACGCCGCCATTAACGACTTTGAGCGCTTGCTGGCTCAGAATGACATGATTATTCTGAAGTTCTTCTTGCATATGAGCAACGAGGAGCAGGAAAGACGCCTCCTGGCCCAGCAGAAGAATCAAACGGACGCATGGAAACTCTCCACGGCCGATTGGGCGGAGCGGAAGTACTGGAATGAGTATCAAGACGCCTATCAGGATGCGCTCTCCAAGTGCAGTACGAAGGAAGCTCCCTGGTATATCGTGCCTGCCAACCAGAAATGGTATCGCAATTTGCTGGTGGCCCGCACCCTCGTTTCTACCTTGCGTCCGTATAAGGAGGAGTGGGAGGCGCAATTAGTGGAGCGTGGAGAACGGGAGCTTGCGCTGCTAGAGCAGCTCGGACATCTCGGGCAGACCGGCAATCAGAAGAAGAAACAATCAAAGAAAGCTCAGAAAGCTCACAGTGCTACTTAGCTAGCTCATCCCTTTACTGCGAGTCCTTGTGGATGTTCCAATCCTATTGAGCATACTCGGCACTGATGTCCCTGTCAAAGGTGGTGAGCTATCAACGACAGGGAACTCTGCCTCGATTGGTGCCGCTGCACTGCCAGGCTCTGCCGCAGATACATCGACGGTTGGCGCGCTCCCTAAAGTACGCTGAATAGTTGTCGTCGCCTCAGCACGTTGCCCAGCCTGCATGAGGCGCATGACTTCGGCCATCCCAGCCTGCATACGGTCATTCATTTCAAAATTTCCTTTCTTCATAACGCCTGGTGCCATCGTGACAGCACGATCCTGGTTTGTCGTCTATCTCCATCTTCTTGTGGCAGTCTCAAGTACTCAGCTGTCTGCGACGTTACCCCATCATGCAATTTACGTGATTCGCTCCGCTAATGCCGCCTTCACAGCGGCACTCGCTCGAAACGCTCCAAGCACGACGACTGATTCGATGGTCGCCAAGGCCAGTTCCGGAGAGACATCCTCAGCAATACTTGCCAGACCGAGCACATTGATGTGTAACTTTTCGCCAGCAGACCGCACTTCCTCCAGGTCGCGGCGCGCGTAGTGCTGCACACCGAGCACCAGCGTCTTGCGTGCCACAGTGCGCTTGACCACCTCTGCATGCGTGGTGATCTGAGTGCGAATGGCCGTGCGAATAAAGTCAGTGCGGTTGGAATAAAAGCCCTCCTGCACCAACAAATCGATTTGCCCTAAATCCACGAGTCCCAGGTTGATCGTGATCTTCTCGGTCTTCTCGAGTTCAGTCATCATTTCCATCTCCTTACCATCTATATAGATGGTAAGTGAAAGATAGTCGTTTTGTCAAGGGGTAGAAGTGTATTGTTCAGAGTTTTGCGCAATGCCTTGTACACCATCGAAGCATGTGGACGGTGTACCAGGAAGCGTTTCGGTGCTGCTGGAGAGCAGCAAACGTGATACAGGTGATCTCCAGAAACTGGAGAGATGAGCAGGCACGATGCTCTTCCAGGGTAACTTCCAGAGAATCTTGCCATCGCGTTTCTTGGACTGCACACTATCGAGGCGATACGCTCGTTACAGGCTGACTTGCTGTTTATGTCCACCACAGCAGTCACCGAGGGGTTTTGCTATCATCAGTCGCAGGAAACGATTAGCCTATCCAAAGCCCATGTAATTACTACAGCCAGAGGCTGTGCAGTGCCTTTTCAACCTGTTCGCGCTCGACCACGAGTACGCGGTCCGGGCGTACCACTTCACGTTCACATTCGTTGATAAAGCTTGCTACATCCGCAACCCGGCTGGCGTAGCCCCACTCGTTGTCGTACCAGCAGACGACATGAATCATGCGCTCTTCAGGAAGGACAGTGGTCATCAACCCGTCCACAATGCTCGAGTGACTGTTCCCACGGAAGTCGCTTGACACGAGTGGCAAGTCACTATAGTCGAGGATACCTGCCAGTGGACCAGCGGCAGCCAGGGTGAAAGCGCGGTTGATCTCTGCCACGGTCGCCTCTCGCTCCAGTTCGACTGTCAGGTCGATCACTGAGACAGTAATCATGGGGACGCGATAGGAGATGCCCTGGAACTTGCCCTTCAAGGCAGGTATAACCTCCCCCAATGCCTTTGTCGCGCCGGTCGTCGTCGGGATAATATTTTCGGCTGCCGCACGAGCGCGTCGCGGGTCCGTGTGGCTGCGGTCCAGAATGCGCTGGTCGTTGGTGTAGGCATGAATCGTGCTCATCGTGCCGTAACGTATGCCAAAGTGCTCGTGCAGGACCTTCGCCATCGGGGCCAATGCGTTGGTCGTGCAGGATGCGGCTGAAATGACCTGGTGTTCGGTCGGCTTGTAGTCGTGCTCGTTCACACCCGCCACTATGGTGATGTTGCCTCCTTTACAGGGTGCCGTGACCAGTACACTTTCCGCTCCAGCGTGTAGATGTGCTGCTGCCTGTTCACCAGTGGTAAAGGCACCTGTAGCTTCGATAACCAGTTCAACGCCGAGATCGCGCCATGGAATATCCAATGGATTGAGGTGAGAAACAATCGTGATGGGCCGACCATCAATAACGATCCGATCATCCTTTGCTTCCACGCGACCCCGGAAAGGACCATAGGTGGAGTCAAACTGAAAGAGGTGGGCGTTAATCGCCGCATCGCCACGATCATTCACCGCTACAATGTCCAAATCGACACCGCGTTCCAGGGCTGAGCGTAGTACAAGCCGACCAATACGTCCAAAGCCATTAATACCAATTTTCATACCTCAACCTCATCTCGTTGCTGTGCTCTGAGCAAGTGATACACCAGGAGCAATTGCGTCAGTGCCAGCGGATGACTCAGCCCAGATATGGAATCAGAATACTGACCGATATTGGCCATGGAGGCGGCCCCACACGCATCCAGGTGATCCAAAATTCCACGTTCCAGCGCACGCGCAGGCTCATCGGGGATGGAGCCTGCAATCTCCAGGTACTCGACGGCCCGACCATCTTCACGACCAAGCGTCGAGCGCACGCAGTCTGATCGATCCTCGGCAATAATCTGGCTCAAATCAGGATGATGCAGCGTACCGTGCAGAGTGAGACGCACATTGAGATGCGCGTCGTCGCCCTGTTGCAGCTGAGACGTTGTGCCGGGAAAGAAAGAGACGACGATGTCTGCATGCTGGCATTGCGGTCGAATATAGGCCGCTGAGTCTGGCTCACGGATGTCCAACTCGTGCAGCACTTCCTGCTCTGCGTATCCGCGGTGCGTTGAGTCACGCCGCACCTTCCAGCGTCGTCTCACTTCTTCTGGTGGATCAAGGAAGACGCGCACACTATACGCATTGCGCATTTCCTGCCAGTAGAGACCGAGGAGCCCTTCGACGATGAGGAAGGGGTGCGGCACGATATACTGTGGCGGTCCAAAGTCACCCAGCTTGTGGTCATAGTGTGGCTTCAAGATGGGTTCCCCCGCGCGCAGCAGTCGCAAATGCTGCGCCATCATATCAAGGTAGTTGCATTCAGGATTCAAAGGGGTGATGTCCAACTCCTTGCGTTGTTGTCGATTGTAGCGATGATAGTCGTCAGTGCAGAGCACTGCCACGCGGTCAATGCCTAAAATCTGGGCGATGCCGCGGCTCAGCGTTGTCTTCCCAGCAGCACTGTCGCCCACTATTCCCAGAATAATAGGACGCGGGGTTGTTCCGAATGAGGTTGCCATATCGTTCTCCAAACTCCTTGCACCGCTTATCCTCGTGGATGTTCGGCTCAGGTATCACTGGTGCTGTCGGAAGGGTCGTACACAGGCGTGATGTTACTATCTCCCTCTTGTCAAACAGATTGCAGGATGCCATAGCCCTCTCAAGACTGGTTCCCACATGAACCAGATAACATGTAGGGCAAGGCCTATGATATAATGGTATCTAACATGGAGTATAAGAACAAGACATGATTTCTTATGCCTAATATAGGCTGGAGCTTATGAATTGAGTTGGTCTCGTCTCGATAGCATCACTCTGCGCCAGCTACGGGCATTCTGTACTGTGGCACGGCACCTCAGTTATACAAGAGCAGCAGAAGAGATGGGTTGTCAGCAGCCTACGGTGTCAGCACTGGTAGCTGAACTGGAACGAGCAACGCAATTGACCCTGCTGGAACAATGGGGTAGGCACATCGCACTGACGAGCGAGGGGCGTGAACTCTATGCTCACGCTCAGCAGGTCGTTGCGGAGGCGGACGAGTTATGGCACACGATGGCAACGTTACGCGGAGTTGCAATGGCAGAGAGCGCCCCGTTGCGCATCGCTGCTGATACCACGGTAGGGACCTACGTGCTGCCGCAGCTTTTAGGGCTATTTCATCTCCGCTATCCTACTATCGTCCTCAACCTGCGCGTGGCGAACCGGGCCGTCGTGCGCTCATGCTTGCTAGCAGAGGAGGTTGATCTTGTCATCGCTGGTCGCCCGCCTGCGGTCGAAGGACTCATCACCGAGCCCTTCCTGACGAATCCGCTCGTGGTCGTTGCGTCTCCACAGCATGCGTTGGCGGAACACAGCCAAATACCGCTAGCGCGTTTGGGCGACGAAGTCTTTCTCCTGCGAGAAGTAGGGTCAGGGACACGAGCCGCTGTAGAGGAATTGTTCGAGATAGTCGGTATGCCACTCAAGGTTGGGATGGTACTCGGCCATATCGAAGCGATAAAGCAGGCTGTGGCGGCTGGTCTAGGTGTGAGTGTGCTCTCCGAGGTCGCGGTGAGACGCGAGGTGGGCTACCGTACATTAACCATCCTGGATGTGGAAGCGTTCCCCATTCAGCGACGCTGGTATATCGCCCGCCTGGCTCAACGTGCCCTGACATCCAATGCGGAGGAGTTCATCGCGCTCTTACGCGAGTATAAGCAGCTCAACAAATGATATCCCACGCACTTGCGCTTTCTACCAGGAAGATTGAAATCAGCAACGAGAGCTATGAAGAGCTATTATTGTCCTGGAGCAGGAACTGCCGGAGGGCAGCGGCTGGAAGCGACAACCTTCTGCCTTTGAGGTGGACCAGGTGCCACTGGCGTTTCAGTGGAAATCCCTGAACATCCAGTACGGCCAGATCGCCATGAGCGACTTCGAGTGCAACCGACTCGCGGGAGAGCACTGCAACTCCTAGCCCAGCTATCACCCCCTCCTTGATCGCTTCGATACTCTCGAATTCCTGGCTAGTCTGTAAGGGTATTCCTGTGCGCGCAAAGTGCCGCTCTGTATCCATTCTGGTGCCCGCATCTTGCTCACGCAGCAGGAACGTTTCCCCTCGTAGGGCGTGCAGAGGCAGCGAGGTGCGTCTTACCAGCCCATGAGAAGGTGGTGCCACGACTACCAGTTCGTATGGCATGAAACGCTCGATGACGAAGCGGTCTTGCTGCTCGACGAGGCTCACCACCACTAAATGGACCTGACGGGCAAGAAGTTGCTCTTCGATGGAGCGGCGGTTCTCCACTACCAGCGTGATGCTGAGCTGCGGATGATGAGCATGAAAGGCACCGAGCAGCGCTGGCACCACATAGGTACCGGCACTTGTACTCGCTCCTATAGACACGCTTCCTCGTTCGAGCACGTGAATCTCACGCACCACAGGGGCTGTCCCGGCGAGCAGGCCGAGGAGTTGTTCGGCGTGCCGCAGCAGTTCTTGACCTGCTGAAGTCAGGATGATGCCTCTACCACTGCGAGCGAATAATCTCAGACCCAGTGTCTGCTCGAGTGCCCTGATCTGCTGCGAGACTGCAGGTTGAGAAAGATACAGGGCCTCAGAGGCCCGTGTATAGCTGAGATGGTGTGCCACCGTGCGAAAGATGGTGAGCTGATGTACGGTAAGATCCGTTTGCCCTTCACTTGAAGCGAGGTTCAGCGGGACGCGTTCAGACATTCCGGCCTCTCCATTATTCTTTCACCACGTTCCTAAATACTATTGGGGGTTGTTGACTCCTTTCCGAGTGCTGCCAGCCCCTGGTGCTCGTCTTTAGTATATCCTCTTTGCTACAAAATAGCCATGCAACTCATAAAGTCCATCCTATGAATTTGATAGCAAACTGCTACTACAACTAATACCTTTGGCGTGCTACAGTTATTCTCAGAAAGGTTCTACATATGTAATCGTGAGGAGAGAACATTATGGCAACAGAGGTTGTATCTGAACAGAGAAATCGCTGGGCATCAGGAGTCATTCCCTATGCTCAAATGGGCTACTGGAAACCTGACTACGAGCCGAAAGACACAGATATCCTGTGTGCGTTCCGTATTGTGCCCCAAGAAGGGGTGGACCCTATTGAAGCCGCGGCCGCTGTCGCTGGCGAATCGTCAACCGCTACGTGGACCGTCGTCTGGACTGATCGTCTGACGGCGCACGAGAACTATCAGGCCAAGGCCTACCAGGTCTTCCCGGTTCCGGGCACCGATCAGTATATCGCGTACATCGCCTATGATATAGACTTGTTTGAGGAAGGCTCCATCGCGAACCTCACCTCCAGCATCATTGGGAATGTCTTTGGCTTCAAGGCTCTGAAGAGCTTACGCCTGGAAGACATGCGTATTCCACCGCACTATGTAAAGACCTTCCAGGGGCCACCACATGGCGTCGTCATGGAGCGGGAGTACCTCGACAAGTATGGTCGTCCCTTGCTTGGAGCCACGACCAAGCCGAAACTGGGCCTTTCCGCCCGCAACTACGGACGAGTCGTCTACGAGGCGCTGCGTGGCGGTCTGGACTTCGTGAAGGATGATGAAAACATCAACTCGCAGCCCTTCATGCGCTGGCGGGACCGTTACCTCTACTGTATGGAGGCGGTCAACAAAGCCAGTGCCGAGACCGGTGAGGTCAAGGGACACTACATGAACGTCACTGCTGCAACGATGGAAGACATGTACGAGCGTGCCGAGTTTGCGAAGGAACTGGGAAGTATCATCGTCATGATCGACCTGACCGTCGGCTACACAGCGATCCAGTCGATGGCGAAATGGGCCCGCAGGAATGGCCTCATTCTACACCTGCACCGGGCGGGTCATGGCACTTACACGCGCCAGAAGACGCATGGCGTCTCCTTCCGTGTGATCGCCAAGTGGATGCGCTTGGCAGGCGTCGATCACATCCATTCCGGTACCGTGGTTGGAAAACTGGAAGGTGATCCCATGACCACCAGGGGCTATTATAAGACGTTACTGGGGACAAAGTATGACGCCGACCCCAGCCTGGGGCTGTTCTTCGAGCAGGACTGGGCGTCCATGCCCTCCGTCATGCCCGTCGCCTCGGGTGGTATCCATGCTGGGCAGATGCACCAGCTGCTGTACTACCTGGGTGAGGATGTGGTGCTCCAGTTCGGTGGTGGCACGATCGGTCACCCGCAGGGTATCGCCGCTGGTGCGACGGCAAACCGCGTTGCGGTGGAAGCCATGATCCAGGCGCGCAATGAAGGGCGTGACTTCTTCAACGAGGGGCCGGAGATACTGGAGAAGGCCGCGAAGTGGTGTGGCCCGCTGCGTGAAGCCCTCGAACTCTGGAAGGATGTGAGCTTCAACTACGCTTCAACCGACACGCCTGATGCCACGCCAACCCCAAGTTATTAGCGAAACGAGAAGGAGTTATCATCATGCCGTTTCATCTTACCCAGGGAACGTTTTCCTTCCTGCCAGCACTGACCGATGACGAGATACGCATGCAGGTGCAATACTGCCTGGACAAAGACTGGCCCATCAACGTCGAGTTCACCGACGATCCCCATCCACGTAACAATTACTGGGAGATGTGGGGACTCCCAATGTTTGACGTGAAGGACGCGGCGGCAATTCTGTACGAGATCAACGCGTGCCGCAAAGCCTACCCGAACCATTATATTCGTGTCGGGGCCTACGACCGCACTAAGGGTCGCCAAACCATTGCGCTCTCGTTCATCGTGAACCGACCGCAGCACGACCCGGGTTTTCGCCTATCCCGCCAGGAGACACATGATCGCGTCATCCGCTATACGTTGCATAGTTATGCAACCGATAAGCCAAAGGGAGAGCGATTTACCGACTGATCCAGGAGAGACTTCAGATACAGCGAACCATGGGCGGCTATTCTTCATTCACAGCCGCAGTTGCCCGTGGTTCGCCGTTCCTAAAAGAAGCACTCAAACCACGAGCTGCACGGCTAGATATGTGTGGCTTCTACCATTTTGGAGGAGATAATGACAACACTTCCGACTACTTCCGCAGAAGGACAGGACGGTGAGACACATGCAGTAGTGGATACCTCTCAAGACGCCAGTGCAGATGTGTCGAGCGTGCTCCAGGAATCTCAGGTGATGGATGTGCTGGAAAAGCTTGACCAGGAGCTCGTAGGACTCAAGTCTGTCAAGATGCGCATTCGCGAGATAGCCGCTCTGCTCGTGGTTGACCGGATGCGGCGCAGTCTTGGACTCACAGCGAGACCGCCTTCTTTGCACATGTCCTTCACGGGCCATCCAGGAACGGGCAAGACGACGATAGCGATGCGGATGGCGACAATCCTCCATCGCCTCAACTATGTGCGTAAAGGGCACCTGGTAGCGGTCACGCGTGACGACCTGGTGGGCCAGTATATTGGTCATACCGCCCCCAAAACCAAAGAGGTCCTGAAGCGTGCCATGGGGGGCGTGCTCTTTATTGACGAGGCGTACTACCTGTACCGCCAGGAAAATGAACGGGACTATGGACAGGAAGCCATTGAGATCCTCTTGCAGGTCATGGAGAACCAGCGCGACGACATTGTTGTCGTCCTGGCGGGATATAAGGAACGCATGGAAACGTTCTTCCAGTCTAATCCCGGTATCAGTTCGCGCATCGCCCACCACCTGGAGTTTCCCGACTTCTCACTTGACGAACTGCTCGTCATCGCACAACTTATGCTTGCGGAACAGATGTATCGTTTCAGCCCCGAGGCTCAGCAGGCGTTTGAAGCGTACCTCGAGAGGCGTATGCAGATGCCTCGCTTCTCCAATGCGCGCAGCGTGCGCAACGCGTTAGATAGGGCACGACTGCGGCAGGCAAATCGCCTCTTCGCCAAAGGGGGCAGGATTTCTAAGATAGACTTGATGACCATCGAGGCTGAAGATATCCTCGCCAGCCGTGTTTTCAGCGAGGATATATCAGAGGAAGGACAGCATCTCAGCGGTAAAACGACATGAATCAAGTCAGATGAAGAATTCACTGATCTATATGATAAGGTGTAGTAGATCTTCTGTATTGTCCGCTCCGCAGCAGGTGCTTTTGAATCTTGCCGACACTTGTGCGCGGCAATTCTTCACAGAACTCGATGAATTCCGGCACTTTGAATCCGGACAGATATTGCCGACACCAGGTGATGAGCTCGGCTTCTGTGACCTGCTGGTTCTCATTTCGCATCACAAATGCCTTAATCGCCTCATCCCGTACTGGGTCAGGCACGCCAAGCACCGCGCAATCAAACACCCCTGGGTGACGTTTGAGCACATCTTCAACCTCAGAAGCCGCAATGTTCTCGCCACCTCGCTTGAGCATGTCCTTTGCTCGATCAATAAAGAATACATAACCCGAATCATCCATCCATACATTATCACCAGTCCAGAGCCAGCTATCTCGGATCGTGCTGATGGTAGCTTCCTCATTCTTCAGGTAGCCCTGCATAATGGTCCATCCTGGTGTCCCTCGCACCACGAGTTGTCCTATAGTGCCTGAAGGAACATCATCTCCATCTTCGTCAACAATCCGGCATTCATAGCCCAGAGTGGGCAAACCGATTGACAGGTTATTGCGCGGAGGGTCCAGCGGATTCATGAATGGAGGGCCGACCGTTTCAGTCATTCCGTAAAGCTGCGTCAGGTGGTCCCCAAACCGCTCGTTCCACTCTGCTAGTTGAACTGCCATGATACTTTGTGCAAACATCACGACCCGCAGGCGGTTCTGACGGTGTGCCGGGTTGTGCGGCTGGGCCAGAATCATCCGCATCGGCGCAGCAAAAAGGCTTCCCACTGTCACTTCATAACGGATTGCTTGCTCAAAATAGCGGGAGGCGCTGAACCGATCCATCAAGGCGAGGCTTGCTCCGACTAAGAGGGTTGGCATCGTGGAGTAGTACTGAGCATTCCCATGAAAAAGGGGGAGTACAACGAGATTGCGGTCGTCAGCTTCCAGGCGAATCGCCTTGGAAACTATCTCAGCGGTGTAGAGATAATTCGCGTTCGTCAGCACGGCTCCTTTTGGTCGTGCCGTTGTTCCGGATGTGTACAGTACGCTCACGACATCAGTCGGGTGAAGATCCACTGGTAAAAGTTCCGCACTGGCCTGTTTACGCAAGGTTTCGTAGGAGACAGTGTTGGGAATAGTAGTCGAGTCTAAGACGAGCACCGGATATGTCTCTGAGCGAGACGCACGTATTGCGGGAACAAACTCACTACGCGTAATGGACACTACTGCCTCTGAGTGGTCAATGATGTAGGCAAGTTCATCGGCTGTTGAGAGAATATTGGTTGGTACCATGATCGCGCCGACTTTCGCGCCTGCGAACCAGAAAAACAGGAACTCCGGAGAATTGGGCAGGTGAAGATGAAAGTAGCTTCCTTTGCGTACTCCCAGGTGATACAAGGTGTTTGCTGCCCGATTGACTTCAACGTTGAATTGCGCATAGCTGTAGTAATGCGGTATCCCATCGCTATCTTCATAGATAAGCAGAGTCTTATGAGGGTGAACTTGTGCTCTGTACTCCAGGAGTTGTCGTAGTGTTCTCTGACCAACTACAAACATAGTATGACCTCCAAGTGTCCATCGCTGCGCCGGAACTGCGTATGACGTTTATGCGGTATCTGACCTACACGGTGATAGTACGGCATGATCGAAACGTCCTTCCTGGCATGCTCTCACACATAGAATCGATGTGAGAGAGAAAATAGCTATGTTGTCTGATCTGTTTCTTTTTGTGAAGCGCGTGTAGATACTCGGGGCTGCTTGTAGAGAACATAACGCGTGATAGCGACTTCGCCATGCTGCTTCTTGTCATACTCGACATCCATCACATCCCATCCCCATTCGGCTGGCAGCAGTTTCATCCAGAGAGCAGAGTGAACATCATAGTAGGGGAAGTTCTGCATATCGAGTGACCAGGGGTAAGGACGGCTGGTTGCGCCGAAGTGGTGATGACCGTTAGGATTGCCACCATTATTCTGCACCTTGCCTTCAACGACCATGCGCTCACCGCTGGAGCAGTACTTGACCTCAAAGCTCCATTTTTCCTCATCTTCGATCACTTCAAAATCATAGCGATGAGAGATAAGGAACTTCGCGAAGGCTACGGCCAGCCCTGGTAAATCATTCTGTGACTTGAAGTACATGATTACGGGCTGCCAGACATCAGCCGCTACATAACGCCATGACTCATCTACCGCCGCCTCTCCTAGTCGTTGTGCAATGAACGTGAGAAACGAGGCGCACATATCTCCATAGAGGTCGTGGATTGGCTTCTCCTCATCAAGAATACCGTCAATCTCTTTCAATGCAGTTTCAGTGTTTCCAGCCAGCAGAGCCGCTTTGGCTCGTTGAGCGCTGGTTTCTGCGAGGTCTGGTCGTAGAACAATCTGGGTCATCTTTGGTCTCCTTTATGGACTCCCCGCATCTTATTTCTGCATTGCTCACGTTAAAGATGAGCAATGCAGAGCGCAATAGAAGGACGAGCTAATATTTATCACCCCGCAGTTTGGCTGTAGCCTCTGCATCTAATGCTCCATGCTCATCAGTGACTACTGCATACATTTCCCGTGCTTGTTTTACCGATACGAAGCCCTCTTTTACATCGTGAAGGACGCGTTCAACTGGGCGCTTCCTTGGGTCGCCATAACCTCCCCCTCCACCAGCGACGATTTGGAAGTGGTCACCTTTCCTGATCTCGATGAATTGATTGGGATGTGGCTCGTACATGCTACCATCAGCATGGATAATCCGATGGTAATTGGGGATGCCACTATGCCCACCTTGCCGTCCAACGGCAGCTGTCTCGGGCAACGCACCGTTTCCCCAGTCGACGCATCCAAGGTTGTCCGCGCCGATCTCAAACTCCGCGGTAATCCCCAATCCTCCGCGTGACTCACCCGGACCGCCACTATCCTGCTGATACCCGTAATATCTCAGAAGAAAAGGAGTTGTTAGCTCGAAGATTTCTGGGTCCGAAGCCCGGAAACCTCCTAACGTTACCACGGAACCGATATGATCGTAACCATCTACCCCATTTGGCATTGCACCACTACCTCCGCGAGAGATGGCGTGAAGTTCGCCGAAGGGACGCTGATTCTTGTAGTTTATGCCTGTCGTATTCGGCATAAACATGCGCGACCAGCCAGCCGGTACGCGTTCTGGCATCGCATGAGAGAGTGAATCTAGCACAGCCTCGACGATTGCTTCAGTAGCAGACACTGTGCAGAGAACAACGGGAGCTGGCGGCAATGGATTGACAACCTTCCCGGAATCAGCCAGGACATGGATGGGACGTGTTGCCCCCTCGTTACGTGGGATTGTCGGCTCTATCGTCAGGTACAGGCCGATGTGGGTGGCAGAGACAGTATTGGGGATCGGACTATTCAGATAGCCGTCAACTTGTGAATCACTCTCATTGAAATCAAAAGTGATCTCGTCCCCGCTTACCGTGGAGGTCACCCTGATATGTACTCGCGGCTCTTCATGCAGTCCGTCATTATCGACAATTGCCTCACCAGTATAAATGCCATCGGGGATGTTTCTGATGGCTGCTCGCATCTGCCGCTCGGCAGCATCCAGCATGGCCTCAGTAACCTGGTCGAGACATGACATCCCGTACTTTCCCACAAGCTTTTTGATGAGGCGTTCTCCGACTTGGACGGCACCGATCTGGGCTTCGAGATCACCTTCAACAAGAGGTGCCAGGATAACGTTGTTCAGGAAAAGTCTAATCAGGCTTTTGTTAGGCTTACCTGCCTCATAGAGTTTCACTGGTGGAATTTGTAAGCCTTCGTCATAGATGCTGGTGGCAAGTGGATTGTACCCGACCACACCCTTGCCTCCGATATCAATGTGGTGTCCTTTCGAAAGTGCCCAGTATGCCAGTTTCCCCTCGTAAAATACCGGCTTTGCGATGGTAATATCGGGGCTATGATTATTACCTTTATAAGGATCATTCAGGATGTAAATGTCTCCATCCTGCATATCATCCTCGAATGCCTCGGCAAAAGCTCTAATCGCCCAAGGGGTTGCACCCACAAGCACGGGAATATAAGAAGTTTGTGCAATGTTACGCCCATAGCGGTCGTAGATCGCGGTGACGAAATCGCGGGCTTCACTGAAAATGGGGGAGCGGGTGGTACGCAGCATTACTTGCCCCATCTCTTTAGTGATCACGTCCAGGCGGTTCTTGATCACCGATACGAGAATCGGATCAACCGCTTTTACATTTGTTACAGCCATCGTTAGTACCCTCCCACTACAATAGCTTCAGCGTAGCTCAGATTGTGGAGAATATCTGAGAGGTGTTGGTTCTCTGGATGCACTATGTAGTTTTCGTATTGGTCGCAGATCATCTGATAACCAGGAGGCACAACAATTGTTGTGGTTGGCTGCTCAATGATCGCGGGTGCGGCAACACTATTGCCATGGTGGAGCAAAAGTCCATCGTATACTGGCGTTGCGTATTTCCCTCCACTAAAGTACGCCTGGCGATGCGTCTTAAGGGCATGCTTGGAGTCACTACCCATGTCAGGTCTCATCTCGAACGTTGGTTTGCTGGTTATCCCTTCGGAGCGAATACGTACATTGATCATCTCAACGGGGGCTCCAGGAACTGAGTGACCAAAGAGAGCATCGTGTTCCTTGTGAAACTCCTGCGCCAATGCTTCAGCACTCAAAAGGCTTCCATCGGTGCCAACTTCGACCTCATGAAACTGACCAATATAGCGCATATCGACACTGGCTCTAATGACAATATCCTGCTCTCGGATTCCTTCGCTCAAGAGCGTCTCCTGTGCCTGTGTTGCCATCTCACTGAGAAGAGCGTTCGCTTCATTGATCGTGTCGTCGCTCATCACACGTGTAAACGTTCTAACATAATCATGCTTAACGTTAGACATGAGCATACCTGCGGCACAGAAGACCGAGGATTCACGCGGGATGATGACGAGCGGAATCTCCAGTTCGTGTGCAATGGCTCCTGCGTGGATTGGTCCTGCTCCTCCAGCAACGACCAGGGCGAACTCGCGTGGATCTTTCCCCCGCTCGATTGAAACGAAACGCACAGCGCTCGCCATATTCGTGTTCACCAGCCAGTAGACGCCTTCGGCAGCCGCTTCAACTGTCAAATTCAGGGGTTCAGCAATCTTTGTCCTCATTGCTTGACGAGCTGCCTCGACATTCAGCTTGATTTCGCCACCGGCGAAGAAGTCAGGGTCCAGGTAGCCCAGAAGCAGGTCAGCATCAGTAACGGTGGGTTCACTTCCTCCACGACCATAACAGACGGGGCCAGGATCAGCCCCTGCGCTTTGCGGTCCGACCGCGAGCAAACCGCTCTTATCGATATATGCGATTGAGCCACCTCCGGCACCAATGGTATGAATATCAAGTGTTGGAAGTGCAACGCGGTGACCGACAATTTCCTCTTCTGTGGTTGTAATCGGCTTGCCTTTCTCGACCAGGGCTACATCGAAGCTGGTGCCCCCCATATCAATGGTGATAAGATTATCGATATGCTGTAATTTCCCATAAAATATTCCCGCTTCTGGGCCACCTGCCGGGCCGGAGAAGAGCGTATTGACTGCGAAGCGAGAGGTAAGTTCAGGAGACATTACCCCACCATTGGATTGCATAATCAGCAGGGTCCCGGCAAATCCTCCGGCTTCGAGTCGTTGTTGCAGGGTGCTGAGATAGCGAGCCAGGATAGGACCAACATAGGCATTGAGTGCCGTTGTAGAGTTGCGTTCATAGACGCGGATTTGCGGAATGATCTCGGACGAAATCGAAATGTAAGCGTCTGGTAGCTCCTCGCGCAGAATCTGGGCTGTGCGCTGTTCATGTCCTGGATTGTTAAAAGACCACAGATAGCTAAGAGCTACCGCTTCGATAGATTGCGTTTGGAGGAATGCCGCGATCTCACGAACTTCGTTCTCAGCTAGCGGAATAAGTTCCTCGCCCTGATAGTCTACACGCTCGGTCACTTCGAAGGTCCTGTGACGAGGAATCAGAGGAGATAGTTGAGGAACGGTATAATCATACTGGTTATCACTCTTAATGCCTCGGCGCATCATCAGCATGTCACGGAAGCCCCTCGTTGTTATGAAAGCTGTTCGAGCGCCTTTCTCTGTGATAACCGCGTTAGTTGTAATCGTCGCACCATGGATGATATGTGTTACCTGAGCAAGCAGTTCATCTTGTGAAATATGTTTACTCTGGGCGATCTTTTTGAGACCCTCAAACACACCATCAGTGGGTGAATGCGGAACCGTAAGAGTTTTAAATACCTCGCTCTTTCCGTATTCATCAATCACCAGGAAGTCCGTAAATGTGCCGCCTACGTCAATACCAATCCTGTAGCTCATGTTGGGCCTCCTTACTAAGGATAGTAAGCAGATAAAGTGTACACTTTTTAAGTGATGAAATTCGAGTTGTGGCAACGGCGATTACGCTGAAACAGCAATGGCTTTTTCGATACCGCCAGGGTTAGGGCATTCATCGGGCCGCTGCTCTTGTAGAAGGCATTTTGTTTTTTGCTTTCTGGGCAAGCACCGTCTTCTCACCATTCCACTCATACTTAGGACCACCAAACCGATCATCTACATAAGGCATAACCTTCTCCCGGAAGAGCCTGAGATTGCGTTCAACATCCTCATAACTTTGAGGGCCATAGAAAGGTTCAACCAGCAGTTCGTCGACTCCCGCTTCAGCTATTTTTAAGAAAAGGTCAATTAATTTTTCGGGGCGTCCGAAGGCCGTTTGCCGATTATGCAGATCTTCAACAGTGAGCTTCTCGAACTGTCCCTTGAGTGTTTCCCAATACTGCAAGCTCTCGGGCAGACCTCTTTCTAGATCAAGAGAAAGGTGTTTCCAGTAGCCCACCATCTTTCCAAACTCGGCCTCAATCTCCTCATCGTCTTCCGAACAGAGCATGAAGAACGGCACATACAGGCGTAGCTTGTGGTGTCCGTGCTCGCTCCCAATACTACGGTAGTACTGCACCGTCTGCGGTAGGTTGGTGCCGATGAGCGCCTGCGACTGACTAGAGGTGACCAGGTTGTAGCCCTGTTCTGCGGCGCTCTCAATTGTGCTCTTACTACCTAGAACGGCAATGCAAATCTCAAATTTCTGTTGTACCGGTACGGGTACCAGGGGCAAAGTAGGAATGCGGTAGTACTTTCCTTCGTACCCAAATTGTCCGGTGTGCAATGCTTGAGTAACAATTGCCAGCACCTCGCGGAATCGTTCTCTGCTTTCATTGACGTCGATGCCGAAGCCTTTGAACTCTCCTAGAGCATATCCGTTTCCCGCGCCCAGAATTGCCCGCCCGTCGCTCACCTGATCGAGAGTGGCGTAATCCTCCGCCAAGCGGATCGGGTTATGAAAAGAAAGTACGTTTACACCGGTAGCCAGCCTTATTTTCTTTGTTCGCGAGGCTATGGCGGCTAGCAGCGTAACAGGGGAACTTACAGTTGCAATATGAGCAAAGTGATGCTCACCAGTCCATAATGAGCTGTAATCCAATTCGTCCAACAGTTCAGCTAGCTTGAGATACTCTTGATAGTACTGCCGATCATCACGCTTCATATCTGGATACCGATTTTCACCCAGGCTGATAAAACCGAACTGCATGCTTTTTCCCTCCGATAGATATGTATGGCCTTTAAGGAATCGCTTACGTTTGCCTTCGCGAGAAGATGGAGTTGCTCAAAGCAAGCTAAGGCATGGCCTCTACATCAATCTCAATAAGGAGGTCTGGATGAAATAAGAAGGACACTCCGATCAATCCAGTATTAGCCGGTTTCACCTGCCCAAATGCCTCACCATGAGCTTTAATTACGTCAGAGAGCTTGCTCGCATCGGTAATATAAACATTCGTGCGGATAACATGATCAAGGGTCAAATCAAAGTGAGCGAGGACCATTCCAATACGGCTCAGGGCTTCTTTAGCCTGCTTGTACATATCTCCCACCATCTCTGGTGCGACGCCTCCCCCGGAGGCCAGGGCAGTTGTGCCGGATACAATGACACGGTCTCCCACCTTTATAGCTCGACAGTATCCGAAAAAGCCCTCGTTGGGCAAACCGGAAAAAGCCTGTTCACGAGGGTACTTAAAGCTTGGTAAAACGTCGCTCATTCTCTCTTTTCCTCCGTGTAGAAGAGTTAAAAACATCGAAACAAGCATAATGATTGCAATATAACCCGATGATCTTTCAACACTGATGAGAAATCTTTCTCCCTTTCCGATGCGTGGAAGTTAAGGCAGGATCTTGAAACAGTCCTTGTAACAAGGGGAACCGCGCCCCGAGTTATAATGGTAGGCAACACCTGATATATGACGAGGTGCCGTTACATATCATTGTTTCTTGTTCAAAGGACTGGTATAATTAAACGGACCCAGGTCCATTTAGATACAACAAATATAACTGGACTCGGGTCTATTTGTCAAGACTATATGCCTGTAAGTTTTTGCAAAGGTGTTAAGAATTGTGTAAGGGTGCTTGTATTCCTCATTTTAATCGCCAATTGTCAAAATAACGTGGAAGAAACGATGGTCGAGCAAGAACTACAAAAATTAAAGGTTGAGCCAGGTAAGGATGAAGAGAAGCCCTTGGAAGATACGTCATTTGATCTCTCGCAGGGAAATGAAGTGGTTTCCTTACTTGATACGGTGCCAGAGGTGGAAACGGGACAACGTGTGCAATTCTTTCCACCACGCTCCGTTCCGCGCGTACTGAAACAGAGCCGTGATGAACGCCGCGATGCCGTTGAGAATACGGCACGAGTGTTGAATACTGCTCGGTCTCTCTTCGCTGAACGCGGTGTTGAGGCAGTGACCATGAAGGATATAGCCCAGGCTGCGGGAGTAGGCAAGGGAACGCTATATCGACGTTTCCCGCATAAAGGAAGCCTCTGCCAGGCTCTTATGGATGAGAATAGCCGTGCATTCCAAGATGAAGTGTTCTCGTGGTTTAAGGTATCCAGACAAGAGTTCCAGTCCTTGACCCGACTGAAACTCTTTCTGAGTCGGTTAGTGAGCTTTACCGAAGCGAATGCTGCACTCCTCAAAGCGACATTTGAGTCTGGGATTATGCAGGGAGGGCCGGCATTCTACTGTAGCCCTGCGTATGACTGGAAGCGAATGACGATGGTTGCATTGTTACGAGCCGCCATGAAGGCTGGTGTATGTCGATCCGATCTTGACATTTACTACCTGGCTGATGCGTTGCTGGCTCCACTCCAGGATGCAAACCTTTATCTTTATCAACGCCAGGTACTTGGTTTTAGTACAGAACGTATCGCCGTTGGGTTACAGCAGTTGCTATATGGTATAGTGCGGGAGGAAGAAGCTGGTGAATGAGTAGTGAAGAAAGGGGTGGTCATAATTCCCTGGCTCAGAGCAAAGCGCAGATACCAACGGACGCCCAGGAGAATGATGTCAGCTTGGCAGTGCCGCCATTTCAAGATTGTGCTTTCTTCACGATAGTCTTTCTTTCAATTGATTTGCCCCCTGTTCCCGTTCGGGTTGGATTTTCAAAAGCATGCATCTCCTTCAGGTGAGGCGCGCTTTATCCGTGAAGTACATGAGCATGGTGGAGCTACGCCAGATGTAGGCCCTGCGCGAAGCGAAGAATTGCATCAGTTGGTCTGCGCAACCAGTAGCGAACCTGGGTAACGATTCCTGCTGCTACTAACCCGTCGAAGGCTCCTCCCGCAATATCACCTGGATAGTGGACTCCTACAAAGACCCGCGCCAGCCCAATGCTGCACGCGATTGTCAGTGCAACTCCCATGAGGAGGAGCGGCAGAAGAAGATAAGCGAAACCTCCACGTCTCCACTCGGCCCGCTTGCGCCAAGTCGCCACAAAGATTGGGAGAAACAAGAACAGCAGCATCCCAACCACGGCAAACGACCAGGCTGCATGGTCGCTGGGAAAGGAGTCATCCGCAGGGTGGGCCACCAGCAGGTGGACTGGATGGGAAACGAACGGACGTGGCTCGAACACCACTTGTTCTATTAAGAGATTCAATCCGTAGGCAATGAGACAAGCCACTCCCGTCCAGAGCACAACCGCCCGGCACTCCCGGACCATCTCCGCTTCTCCTGGTCGCAGTGGCCGCTTGCGCCAGGAGAGTGGTCTTCCCCAGAGCATGAGCAGCACGAGCGGCCACAAGAAAATGAGCGTATTGGCACAAAAGATCATCAAGGCATCGAGCCAGACAAGGTGCCCAGCATGGATATTAATATCTTGAAACAGCCGATAATTGAATTGTATAACAGTAGACATAGACATCCTTTCTAGCAAGATGAGAAGATGGCACTATACCTCTCAGCCCCAGTGAAGCCAGAGCAGCGCATGATAGATTTGTACCTGCCATATAGTCCATGCGTGGTACCCGTTCTGTAGATCGAAGGCGTAGGGAATATGTAGCATGGCAAGCTCCTGCGCGAACTGTTTGGTATAGGCGTAGTACGGTTGGTCCTTCGTCGCCGCTCCCAGGTAAAAGCGAATCTTCCAGGACTGCTTCCTGAAGGGAAGGACCTCGGCGGGACTGTTTGCGCGGAGTGTGGCACTCTGCTTCCCCCAGATGCTACCCTCAGCATGATAGTACCCCCCGAGCGAGAGCACGAAGCCAAAGAGGTCGGGATGATGCACAGCGATATTCGCGGCTCCAAACCCTCCCATAGAGAGTCCTCCAATCCCTCGATAAGCTGCCCTGACAGTAGTGCGGTACTTGTGATCGACATACGTGACCAGATCGGCAGCGATAAAGGTCTCGATGTTCTGCAGGTGATCAAAGCTATTCCCCCATTCGCTTGGCGCATCTGGGCGTCCATTCCCATCGGGGAGAACCAGGATCAGTTCAGGAATCTTGCCGAGAGTAATCAAGGTAGTAGCGGCTTGATCGGCTTTGCCTGCTGACAGCCAATCACGTTCGCCTCCGGGAGAGCCGTGAAGGAGATAGAGCGTGGGATAGTGCTTTGCGCGTCCCGCGAACGTGTTGTAAGAGGGTGGCAGGTACACGAGAAATGGACGTTTCTGCCCACCAAGTGCTCGACTGCTAACCGCATCCTGCACGATGATACCATGCATCGGCTCATGCCCTTTGTAAAGCGTCGGCACGAAATGCAGACCGATATCAGGAGAAAAGAGGAAGAGGTCGCTGGAGTCACTAGCTAGTACCAGAAGCCCGAGCAACATCGCAGCGCCCATCCAGGAACCAATCAGTCTTGTCACACTCCTTGAAGGAGCAATGCGAGTGCGTATCGCATCCTGGTGCACCAGGACCGAGTTGCTCTGCGCGTGGAGACGTGTAGCATGCAGCCAGATGAGGCGTGCGAACTGATAGGGTGGATCGAGGAGCACTTCCCCAAGTGCCTTTCCAACTGCTGCCCCCAGAAAGGCGCAGAGCAATGCGAGCCCAATCATAACTGCTGACGTGTGTAGAAGTGCATAGCCATTGAGCGGCTCTAGGTTTCCCATCGGGTCGAAGGCAGGTTGTTGCTCATGTTGGATAAATTCTGCAAGGTAGCCAGGGAAGAAGGTGAAGGCGGCTCCGAGAAGAGCCGCCAATCTTCTGCGCCCCGCCATCGCTGCAATCAGTGCTGCGGCTGCCGTCATGAGAAGTGCAGCCAGAAGCTGGGCTCGTAATGGGTCAAGGCTGGTAGCGATGATTGCTGAAACAAGGCTGCTAAACAGCGGGCCGCGAAAGAAAAAGAGACCACTGAGCAACGCGAGCAAGCATGAGACACAGCTAGAGAAATAGTGCTGCATGTCAGAGGTCCAGATTCTGTGCATTTTCATATCTTCCTCGACCTTCATATCGATACTCCGCCAGGAACTGAACGCCCTGTATCGTGTGCCAGGTCAGCCATGCCCTTGCCAGCTCTCTGGTGTCTCTCACGCCACGCTCTGAGCATGTGATACAACGCAACGAGCAGCGAGGCATCCCTCTGGTGGGCATGATAAAGTGCCCAACCCGCTTTCGGAAGCGTCAGGGTATGAGAGAAGACGAGGTAACGACTCTCCCAGCATGGCTGAAACTTTTTCTTAAAGTTGCACAGCGACTGATTTTTGCTTGGATCGCCAAAACGGTGCGTTAGGAAGTCGATACTGCTTTCCAGGAGGGTTTCATCCGTCTGATTAATATTGCTGAGCGGGGCAAGGCCCAAACTCACCATGCCAGCCCCACGCTCTTTCACATATTCAATGGAACGAGTGAGCAACAACTCCATAGTACCCGGAGGATTCTGTTCTATACGTCGCATGAGATCGAGTCCCCAGCCTTGCCTCCCATAAATCGGTACAAAGGTAGCAAAGGCTTGCACCTCGCCAGCATCATCGACGGCTAGCGCATAGATCAGTTCATCATTGCTGTGTACAGCGAAATGCCCCATGCTGAACCCCTTCTCCGTTCCCCCCTTGTTAGCAAGCCAGGCGCGTGAAATCTGCCCCATCTGTGCCAAATGCTCAGCGTCCTGTACGCGCCCATGAGAGAAGACGATCCGCATGCCCTCCTTTTCCGCTCGTTTCGCGCTGGTTCGCACATTCGCCATCGCTTTACCTGCAAGGGTAAATGTGCGTGTGAAAATGATAGCATCCTCACCGATCTTCATGACGTGCAATCCATACTGACAGTACGTCTCGACGAGCGCATCTCGTACCTGCCAAAAGACAGTCGTCCAGCCTTGCTCATAGCAGAAAGCTATGAACTTTTGGATTACTAAGCGTACTTCCTCCTCTGATCCAATTGGGTCCCCGGCAACAACGGCGACGTTGCCTTCCAGGACATAGCTAATGAACGCCATCCCCGACGAAGAGAAGAAGTAGGATTTCTCCTGCCCAAGAGCGAAGTAGGAGATCGAGTTGGTCCCATAGCGACGGGTGATGCGAGCGGCCTGTTGCCGCTCTTGCTCGTTGGGAAGCAACACCGCAGCTACAGGACGCAGAATCAATGCCACGCCGTAGAAGACCGCACTGAGACAGAGCATCGGTAGTGCGTGTCCAAAGACAAATGCCTGAGTGCTGGGGGCAAGATGCAGAGAATGTGCATTGGTCAGTAGCCGGAAGAGCACATCTTCAAAGCCAAAGCGATCAAAGAACGTTTCAAACTGCTGGTACAAGACGACAAAGCCGCCGAGCGTATAGAGGGTCACGATGCCTAACCCCGTCAACAAGGCGAGGTAGCCACGCCACAGCGAGGGAGGATCACTTTTGGCTCGAAAGGCGCGAGAAAGAGTAAAGAGCAGGATAACAAGTGCTGTGATCATTATGGTGGTGATCACAAAGCCGCCACTAAGGACGCGAAGAATAGCGGATACGATCAAGAGGAGAAGCGTAATGCACCAGGCCTGCCGCTTTCCCCGCATCAGGCCATACGAGAGCATCACGAGAAAAAAACCGATGACGACGATGAGTTTCTGGACACCATGATGAATATCCGTAGGCCATGCACCCAGCAAGATATCCCAGGTAGGCTTTGGAAAGAGAGCAAAGAACATGTTAGCAAAACCTACCAATCCCAGTACTACACCTGCTATGAGACGTATGCCAGCGTGCAATCGCATGGCGGACAGGGATATCTGTCTTCTACACATAACATTCTTCTTTTCATAGTAGAGAGATCGTCTTGTGGTATGTTCTCGCCTCATTCGCATCCTGTATGAAGACGAATAAGTAAGGGCAAGTTCATCTCTTTATAGCTAAGAGCAGCCCACGCACATCCTCGCGCGTCCTTCTTGCAGGACAGGTGGAGCAACTGCTTCAGTACCTTTCATGCATGTGCCTGAACTGCTCACGGCAACATACCTATGTATCCCACTGTATCAATCGTAAATGAGAAGACCATGAGAGAAGGTAAAAATGCTTACTCTTTCTCGTTCCTCATCTTCTCCTCATCTTCTTGGGATATAGTAGAAGGAAAACAGCCTTGTCTCACTCTGCATTATGAGGAGTTATGTATGCGTATCTTAGTCGCGGAAGATAATCCGTCATTGGGCCCCAGTCTCAAGAAAAGCCTGGAAAGCTGTCATTATGCTGTCGATTTGGCAACCGATGGAGAGGACGCCCTCTCGCTGGGGTTAACCGTGCCATATGATCTCATCGTCCTGGATATTATGCTGCCCTGCCTCAATGGCTTCGAGGTCTGCCGACGATTACGGGACCAGCAGCGCAAGGTCCCAATTCTCTTCCTCACCGCGCTAGGAGAGGTCGACCACCGCGTGACTGGACTTGATCTGGGGGCTGATGACTACTTGACGAAGCCTTTTGCCTTCCGTGAACTGGAGGCACGGGTACGTGCTTTACTGCGGCGTGATAGCTCTGCCAAGACGACGGTCCTACGCTTTCTGGATATCACTCTAGACACAAGCTCACATGAAGTGCGACGAGGCGAGCGCGCCATTGCTCTCTCCAGCAAAGAATACGCCCTGTTAGAGTTCCTGATGCGCCACCCGCGCCACGTGTTGAGCCGAACGATGATTGCGGAGCATGTGTGGGATTTTGACGCTGAACATCTCTCGAACGTCATTGATGTCTACATTCGCTATCTACGCAACAAACTCTGTGCGGAGGGCGAGCCGGATGTCATCCACACCATTCGCGGCTCTGGCTATCAGTTGAAGGAGCTAGAACGATGAACTTGTCAGCTCAGCGTATCTGGCCTCCTGGTGTTCGTCTTCAATTGATGCTCTGGTATACCAGCGTGTTTGCCATCTTGATCTTCTTTTCCGATGCCATTCTCTATACGCAGCTTCAGACATCACTGACAACAAGTCTCGACTCTACGCTCCAATTGCAAGCGCAGCAGGTCGCAAGCGGAATTACAACTGATGGCAGCACCATTAACATTCAGGATGTGACAGGCGATCTGCCGGAATTAGGCTCTAATGCTACTGATCAGCAGGGAAACCATGTCGACATCAACTTTGGTACCCTTGTGCGCATTCTCGATGCCAAAGGAAAGCCTCTGCGAACAACTCCCGCATTTAGTGCTCTCCTTGTACCTTCAGCGAGCGTCACCCAACCGCTGCATGGAAGTAGCTGGCAAGGAAACGTGACGGCTCACAGTGGGCGAACGGTACGCCTCTACAGTATGGCGATCACTGAGAACAACTCGGTCTTTGCCGTTGTGCAGGTTGGCGCGTCTCTGTCCCAACTGAATACAACACTGCAAAGTGTGCTTCTCGAACTTCTCGCCATTGCGCCGTTTGTCCTGCTCCTGGGAGCTATCGGCAGCTATTGGCTCGCCTCTCGCGCCTTCGTCCCCATTGATCGTCTGACTCGCACAACACAGCGGATCAAGGCGGGAGACCTCCACCAGCGCCTTCCTGTGCCACGCGCCCAGGACGAGGTCCATCGCCTCGCGATCACGCTCAATGAGATGATTGAACGCCTGGACGAAGCTTTCGCCCGTCAGCGTCGTTTTGTCGCTGATGCTTCGCACGAACTGCGTACTCCCGTCGCCGCCATCCGCAGTATGACGGACTTTGCATTGTTACAGCCGATGAACTCAGAAGAGTACGTCATCATCTTACGCGATATCAACACGGAGACCGAACGCCTCAGCCATCTGATCAGCGACCTGCTGGCTCTCGCGCGAGCAGATGAGGGACAGACGCGCCTGGAACAGGCTCCTATGCGGCTAGACCTCCTCGCTGAAGGTGTCGCGGCGAACGCCGAACACCTGGCGATCGAGCGCGGTATCACGCTCCAGGTCAAGGTATCAGAACCGATCACGGTCCTGGGCGATGAGGCACGGCTCATCCAGGTTCTGATGAACCTCCTCGATAACGCGATCATCTACACGGATGCGGGAGGTCAGGTCGAACTCTCAGCAGAGGTCAGCGATGCTCACGCGCGTCTCACCGTTCGTGATACCGGAATTGGTATCGCCTCCGAGCACCTTCCGCACATCTTCGAGCGGTTCTACCGTGTCGATCCCGCGCGTATGCGGACCGAGAGGAACAGTAGTGGACTGGGGCTTGCCATTGTCGATTGGGTGGTTCGCGCGCATGGAGGGTCAATCACCGTCGAGAGCCAGGTGGGGCAAGGCTCGACCTTCACCGTCAGCCTGCCCCTGGCATCGACGAAGCCAATGCAGGCTGACTCCCTCACAACTGAGAAATCGAAAGGTGTTGAAAAAGCACCTCGCCGTCATTGATGCCACGTAGTCCTACGGTACCACTGGCAAAGGTCGAGAGGGTCGCCTGCCCGACCGGAGTACCGTTTACCAGCACGGTTACGACCTGCCCCTTCTCGATCACTTGCAGCTGGTTGGTTGCATCGATACCAGTGCGAAGTGCCATGCTTCTGGTAAAGGGAATCACAGTATGGCTGACCTCGTTGACAACAATGGTAAGTGTGAAGCGTCCGTGTGCGTTAATGCCGAAAAAGTAGTAATTTTTGGGCGCGTCATGATGAAACGCGATGCCGAAGGCATGGCTACTCGCACCACTTGTCTGCCTGGCCGTGACGGAAATGGACAGATCGGCTACGTTTACTGTGGGCGCGAGGCAGATGTACGCCTGACCCCCATCAGGCCGTACCGACAGTCCATTGGGCGTCGAGACACAGGCCGGTCCATATGCCCATCCAGTTGCTTGCCGGGTAAGTGCGTTCTTATACAGGACTTGCGTTACATCAGGCGTTGGATAGGAATGTGCAATAGCGGTTGAGCCAGTAGCCTTAATGGGCGGTGATGGAGAGGTGACGAGTGCACCGCACCCAACGAGCCACACCGCTAGAATACTAAGAGTCGTAATCATCAATGTATATCGAAAAACAGGTTGCATCTATTTCTCCACCTTATATGTGATTGTCTGCTTTCTCCAAAGACAGAATGAACACGCTGTCCATAGGAGTGTAAAACCTCTCTATGATAGGACCATGAGAATGAAATGCTGTGTGCTGTTCTCATAGTCCTATCATTTCCACCCTCCATACTTCCTCCATGAGAAATGGAACACGTGTAAATATCATGGAAAGGACTATGTATGTTTTCTGGAACACTCGTTGACCTGCGACCTGTCCGTGTGACGGACCTTGCACTACTCCGTCAGTGGGAACACGATCCGAACATTGACCACTGGATGGCAACGACCGCTAATAGCCTTGATGCACGCGAAAGCTGCGAGCAAGAATTTGACCGCTTACTTCGCTCGCCACGCATCAAACTCCTCGCGCTCCAGGCTAAAGCAGGTACCGTCGTCGGCTTCATCCGCATGAACGATCTCGACCTCGCGGCGCGCAAAGCAACGCTGCGTCTCTTTGTCGCGCCCGAGATGCAAGGGAAGGGCTATGGGACGGATGCATTACGCATCCTCGCTAACTTCTGCTTCCACGAGTTGGGACTTCATCGCCTGGGATTGGTTGTGCGCGAGGACAATAGCCGTGCGCTCAGCGTCTACAAACGTCTGGGCTTCGTCGTCGAGGGATGTGAACGCGAGGCGGTATGGACCGAGGGGCGATGGCTCAATTTTCTGCATATGGGCTTACTGGCGCAGGAATGGCGTGAGGAGTCAGACTAAGATGCGTATCTGGCTCCGTTTTCTTTCCCTACTCAAGCCGTATCGAGGCCGCTTGTTCGTCACCTTTCTGGCAACCCTTACGCGCCCACTCCTCAATGCTGCCAAAATCTACCTGCTCAAACTGATCGTTGATAATCTTGTGCAGAATCCAACAGGCAAGATTGTGCTGGTCATCTGTGGAGGCTACCTGGCAATTGCCGTGGCAAAGGGAGGTGCGAATTACGTCGACCAATATCTCGGTGCCTTCATTGGAGGGCGCGTAGTGATTGATCTGCGCGAGCAGTTGTTTCATCGCCTCCTGCGCCTCTCTCTGCGCTATCATGGGGAACATCGCGTAGGGGAGAGCATCAGCCGTCTCGTGAGTGATGTTGGGGCCGTTGAAGACGTGCTTGTGGCAGGTATTACCGACGGTGCGACACAGGTGCTTACGGTCATCATCTACGCCGCGATGCTCTTCTACCTTGATCCATTCCTGGCCCTGATCTCACTGTTGATCCTGCCATTGCTGTTCGTCTCGCTGGTCCTTTATGCACGTCGTAGTCGCTTCGCCTCACGAGAAGTGCGTATACGACTGGCGGAAATCACCGCAGTTGGTGAGGAAGTTCTTTCAGCGATTGCGCTCGTCAAGTCATTTATGAGGTTCGATCATGAAGGACGACGACTGCGTGAACGAGGCATGCTGCACTGGAAAGCGCGGCTGAGTGCGGCTCACCAACGTGCTCTCTTTATTCCGCTCAGCGATATCGTGGCAACGGTGGGAACGGTGCTCGTCATCTACTTTGGTGCACAGGCGTTGGCGACAGGAACGTTAACCATCGGCGGATTGGTCATTTTCCTTGCCTACCTGGGACAACTCTACACTCCACTGCTCGGCCTTAGCCGACTAGGGAACAGCGTGCAGGGTGGTCTAGCGGCAGCGGAGCGAGTGGCAGCTATTCTGGACCTACCTATAACTGAGGATGATCCGGAAGCGGCAACGCGCTCATGGCACCCCTTGCCTTATGAAGACGAGGCGATGATGCCCGCGATCAGCTTTCAACACGTCTCGTTTGCTTACACGCCTGGCCGTCCAGTCTTACAAGACTTCTCTCTGACGGTGCCTCGTGGTGCCATCGTCGCGCTGGTCGGTCCCAGCGGAGGCGGGAAATCTACGGCTGTTGCACTACTTCAACGTCTCTACGAGCCTGATGCAGGACAGATTTGCATCTTTGGACACGATGTGCGGGAATTCGATACGGCGACGTTACGTCAGCAAATGGCTGTTGTCCCTCAAGAGGTATCACTGCTGATGGGCAGCATCTGTGACAACGTTGTGTATGGACGGTTAGATGCCGATGAGCAGACCGTTACTCGCGTAGCAGGACAAACGGGCATCCTGGAGATGAACCTTGCCGATGGCCTGAAGACGATGATTGGACCTCGGGGAACAAAGCTCTCTGGAGGGCAACGTCAGCGCGTCGCCATGGCTCGTGCCCTCGTGCGTGAAGCACCGATCATCATTTTTGACGAGGCTACCTCCGCACTCGATACCCTTTCTGAAGAACGCATACGTACCACGTTAGACACGTTACGAGGGCGTCACACAATTGTGCTGGTGGCACACCGTCTCTCAACGGTGCGTTCGGCAGATATCATCGCGGTGGTGGAACATGGACGCGTGATCGAGGCGGGGAGTCATGATGAGCTTATGAGGCGTCATGGAACTTATGCAGCTTTGGTGCAGGGGCAGTCTAACGCGGATATCGCGAAACGGACAACAGTCATTTTGCCGGGTCTTTCTTAAGAACTGCATTCTCATCACAATTTTCACGGTCTTCTCATAGAGACAGACTATGATTGAAATGTGCGGAGAGACAGCTGCACAGATTCTGTAAGGAAAGGAGGACAAAGCGATGGCAGAAGCAGTCGGCCTGGAAAGCGAAAGCGTTGAGACCGAGACTACTGCGAAGGACGGCCCGGGTGGTCCCGATACTCAGCAGGATGGCAACTTTGAAGGCAACTACTAAGTTACCTGTGTCATAACTCAAGAATAGAGGTCTGGAGGAAGTCATTTCCTCTTGACCCCTGTCTTTTCTTATTCTGATAATTCACTGCTCTAACTGACCCTGATAGTGTTTTCAACCGAAGACGTGTATGTGTTTTTTTTAATTAAAGAGAGGTATGTGCTAATGAATAGTGTGAAGTGGCAGTATCGTGGAATCATTCACAATCACTCGGCTTCTTCTTTGGAAGGGTGTTATGCTCTACGTGTATTGCGTGAACGCTGGGCACCCAATCTCGACTTTGCTGCCATGACAGAGCATGCTGAGAAAACCACTGCGGAGGCTTACGCTTCATATGTACAAGAATGTGAAGCGTTAAGCGATGAACACTTTCGCTTCATTCCTGGTCTGGAGGTCGCCACAGAGTCAGGAGACATGCTCCTGATGGGGTGCAGGACGTTTGTCTCCACCAGAGATCCCTTTCAGGTTATGAAAGAGGCTGCCGGGTGCCTCATTCTGCTTGCCCACCCCGAAAAGGGGCATATGATGCCTGCTGTCCTTGAGCAGGTTCATGGCTTTGAAGGTTGGAACGCTCGATACATGGGAGGATATGTTCCCCCATTTGACCTTTTCAAGCACTGGAAACAGGCTTTTCCCCAGAGAAAAATCATGACTGGCGGCAATGACATCCACACGGTGGACCCCAAGCGCAAGATCATGACGCTGGTACACAGCCCATCACCGCGTGAGGTCGACCTGCTTGAGGCGATCAAAGCTGGGCAGTTCATCACGAGCAACGGCATCTTTTCTGTCACTTCTGACGGGTGCGTCTTGTATGGTGGACGTGAGGTGCGTTTGCACGTTCCTGCTGCCTTGCTTGCACAAGGCTATCGCTTGGGTTGGCGTGGTGCCAATATCTGTCTCCGTCTAGGAGGGAAACTGCTGAGGCTGCTTGGTATAGGTAGACAAGAACGTCTCAAGCTGAGACGTATGATTCGCCAATACATCTAATGCTCACTTAAACGAGGACCTACTGTCATTCCCTTTTCCTGGTTCGTGCTGGGAAGGAAGAGTAGCTTCTCATGACGAGAGAGTGTTTGTGTGGCGTGCTCGGAAACGACGCACCTTCACAAGGTTCGCACATTTATTTGATGTACAGTACTGCTTTGTACGACTCTTACTCTCATCATAAAAGACCCAACGGCAGTTGGCGTTGGCACATATTTTGAGACGTTTGGGATCCTGGTACGCCAGCATCAAAGCGAACGAAGCTACCACCTCCGCCTGCACCCAGTCCCAATCTCTTTTCACTGGCACCATGTCCACGTGACATCCTCTTGTGTCCTTCACTAAGTGACGACTCAAGGTGCCCTTAAGTAAAACAGCATTGAGTGCGGCATAATTGGAGTCTGTGATCTTTCCCTCAATCAGTGTCTCTATCACACGATATAAAAGGGTACGCAGCGCAACAAGCGTTGCTCGTGTTGCTGCATTGGGTAGCTCATCGACCTGTAATCCCCATTTAAGGAGGAACATTTCCAACCACTCTGTTTGCTGAAGATCATCTCTTACCCATCGGCCACGGAAATCACGGAACTCGCTATTGACGAAATCAAGGTATAGAGCGTCCATTATTCTCTACATTCGCACAGAGTCCTACAGAAATTGGCTCTGCCTCCTTCACGCCTATTATCTCATATGAAGGCTGAGATGGAAAGAAGGCTGATGTAACGTTCTAAAGAACATTGACAGTTACATCGTTGTGCTGGTATTCTTTTGAAGAGAACGGTCTTAGGGTGTATTGATCGTGACAACGCTCGTCTGGTCCCCTTACTGTCGCTCTATACTTCTTGTGAAGAAAGGGATTCACCAATGGCCCGTACACATAGAGGGCAACTCATGGAACACCCCTCTCGACGTGAGCTTCTCTGGGGTCTCGCAGGCTTCGCGACACTCGTGTGTATAGAAGGGTGTGCTCAATTTATTCCATCTCCGTCGGTTGCTGTTCCACTTCCTACCCCTCGTCCTCAAGCAAGCGTCCTGTATAGCTACCGTGGTCATACCAGCCGTGTGACGACCGTCGCATGGTCGCCCAATGGGAAGTATATTGCTTCGGGGTCGTTAGATCAGAGCGTACAGGTCTGGGCCGCTAACCCCAACGATCATTTTCACCCCTCTATTTACCGTGGTCATACTGCCGGAGTGCAAGCAGTGGCGTGGTCACCAGAAAGTAATCGTGTTGTCTCTGGTTCCATCGATCAAACAGTGCAGGTTTGGAATGCTCGTACCGAAGAGCGTCTTGCTCTCTATCAGGGGCATACTAACATTGTGATGACCATCGCGTGGTCACCAGATGGTCAATATATTGCCTCTGGCTCTGCAGATGGCACTGTGCGTTTGTGGGATGTTGCAACTGGCAAGCAGAAATATGTCTACCGTGGTCATAGCGCGAGCGTCAACTCGGTAGTGTGGTCGCCCGATAGCCAGCGTATCGCCTCTGGTTCTTCAGACAAGACCATCCAGATCCTGGATGCCACGACTGGCAATCGTATGTATACCTATCGTGGACATACTGACATGGTAAGCTCGGTCTCCTGGGCACCTGATGGAAAGCTCATCGCTTCCGGTTCATGGGATAAAACAGTGCAGGTCTGGAATGCGTCAACGGGTGCTGTCGTCTATACCTATCGTGGGTATAATGTGCAAGCTGCACGCTATGATAGTACCAAAGGAGTACTCCCTGATCTTATTTTTAATGTCGCCTGGTCTCCTAATGGAAAGCGCATTGCGGCAACAACTCAGGTCTATTGCGGCGATAGCTGCGGCGTCGTGTTGGGTTGGGATGCGTACACTGAGAAGAATTTCTCCTCTTCCATAGACTTACCGATCTTTGCATTGGCGTGGTCCCCTGATAGTACTCGTCTCGTCACCTCAGTTGTGGTTTCAACACAGGGTAGTTCGACAGAGGAAGCAGACGGTCCATACGTGCAGATAACGCAGGCTTAATCTCTTCCTCCTCTTACGTCTACTTACACAATGAGTGAGAGAAGGCGAGAAATGAGGAAGATCAACGAGTTTATAAAAAGGAGCGTGTCATGCTTCATACGTATCTGACGACATCCTGGCGCTTGCGCTATCCCATTATCGGTGCTCCCATGGCCTATGTAGGACGAGGACGCTTAGCGCGCGCGATCTCAGAAGCTGGAGGGTTGGGCATGATCGGCGTTGGCAGTACAGAAACAGTCGAATTCCTGGCACGAGAAGCAGCTATTGCCCGTGGAACTGACCAGATGCGTTTTGGCATCGGGATGCATGCCTGGGCCATTGAGAGGCGTCCTGACCTGCTTCAAGCGGCGATAGAGGCTCACCCTTTTCTCATCTCCATTTCGTTCGGTTCACCTGCTCCATATGTAGAGAGACTGCATCAACATGGAATCTTGCTTGCCACGCAAGTCAACACACGAGATGAAGCGATTCAGGTAGCGCAAGCCGGAGTCGATCTCATCGTAGCCCAGGGGACGGAGGCTGGAGGACATATCACGGGTCAGGTGAGTACACTTCCTCTGCTGCAAGCTGTACTTGATGCGGTTGAGATTCCTGTGCTGGCAGCGGGTGGCATCGCTTCACCGCGAGGTGTTGCGGCAGCTCTTGCTGCTGGTGCCGAAGGAGTCTGGGTAGGAACCTGCTTGCTCGCCTCTCCTGAATGCGAGAACACGGAGCAGGCCCGGGCGCGAATTGTGCAAGCTCAAGAAACAGACACCATTGTCACTCGTGCGTTCGATGTGGCCCAGGGACTCGCCTGGCCTCCACGATATCCTGGTCGGGCCCTTCGCAATCGCTTTACTGATCAATGGCACTCTCACATAGATGCGCTCTCACAGGCCAACGAAGCACGTCAACAGCTTACAGAGGCGGTCACTAGCAAGAACTACGATTTTGCCTATATCTATGCTGGCGAAGCCGTGGGACTGGTGACGCAACAACAATCCGCTGGCGAAATCATCCAACACCTGGGTGATGGTACTGAACGGCTGCTCCACCAACGTGCTTATCTGCTGCTTGAACAAAATGAGGAGATCAATCATGAGGAGCATCATTCCTGAACCGACTCTCCCTGAGATGCATAGTTATGTTCTTTCATATCAGAACACCTCTTTTCTAATTATAGACTGATTTATATCTAAAACGTACCTGAGCAATTTCAGTAACGGCTTTTATTTGAAGATGCATGTTATGTAACTTATGCTCGGCCCTTTTTGACAACTCTCCTGGCTATGTTTGTTCATAATGGTCCTAAAACATCTAGTCAAAAGTCTTCGTTTGGTTTACACTACGATTACTTGAAATGAGCCAAGCAGCAGAAAAGTAATGCTAGCAGTGTGCCTATTGTGAGGAAGGGAAGTGAAGAACTGGTATGAATAAGAGAGAAAATCACTCAACTACTCTTGAGGAGTTACGTGAACGTGTTCATCATCGTTTGCAAGAGTTAGGCACAAGACAGCAAGGTATAGAACCATTACGAGATTTATTTCTACGCGAACTCAACTACGATTACAAAAACCAAAGACTTCCCCTTCCCGACGAAAAAAGTAGACGCCTGGTGCGCGAGGAGCCAGTTATTATCGCTACAGGCGGCGATGGTGATTTTAAAATAATCTATATCCATCTACGTGATACGTTATCACTCAGTAGCGAGCGCACACTAATTTCAAAGCTTCTGCCTAATCATATTTACGCACTCTTCATCTTCTCGAATGCAGCCCAAAACCGATGGCATTTTGTCAATGTCAAGGACGGTAGCAGTCCTACAAAGCGTCACCTGTTTCGACGTATCACCATTGGGCCAGAAGAGCGGCTGCGCACCGCAGTCGAGCGCATTGCCATGCTCGACCTTACTTTGATCAGTCCCAATGAGTCTACGATACAGGCATTGAGTATCCAGGATGCGTATGATAAAGCGTTCGATGTAGAGGCAGTAACGAGAAGGTTTTACAGCGAATACCGTATCATGTTTGACATCCTGCAAAAAGACTTGTTCAAGCAGACCAATGACGATGCATGGGCGCACGACTACGCGTTGCAGTTCCTCAACCGTTGTATGTTTCTCTATTTTATTCAGCGCAAACGCTGGCTTGGTGATGATACGGAGTTCCTCAAGTTATTCTGGAAGGCATACCACGAACCTGAACATGAAAAAGATACGTTTGTTAGCCAGTGGTTGAACATCCTATTTTTCAAGGCATTCAATGACCAGTACAATGAAACGTATAACCACTTTCCCCAGCATATTCATGACATCCTCATGCTGGCACCGTATCTCAACGGTGGCCTGTTCACCGAAAATGGCCTGGACAAGAAGCATAGCTTTACCATGAGTGACATGCGCTTTGAACAGGTATTTAACTTGTTGGAAAGATACAACTTTACTATTTCTGAGGATAGTCCGCTCGATCAAGAGGTCGCGGTAGACCCTGAGATGATCGGTACTGTGTATGAAAGCTTAGTCAATGTCTCGACCGAGGTAGATGAGCGCAGCGATGCTGGTATTTTCTACACACCACGTACAGAGATCGATCTGATGTGTCGTCTCTCGCTTGTTGACTACATGACGAATAATCTGGGGCAGGAACATAAGTCTCTCCTTTATGAAACTGTTTTCGCTATAGAATTGGAAGATAAAGAACTGGTTGATCAGAGGTTGGCAGATGCGCAACTCTGGCAAAAAGTGTATGATCTCCTGAATGATGTGACTGTGGTTGACCCCGCTTGTGGCTCCGGTGCCTTTCTTGTCGGCATGTTATCGGTGCTCGACGATATGATTGAACGTGCCGTATTTGTCCTGAAGAATGAACACGAATATAATCCCTATAACGCTTACGAGCGCAAAAAACGTTGCATTGGTCAGAGCCTTTATGGTGTTGATGTGATGGAATGGGCTGTTCATGTCGCTGAGCTGCGCCTCTGGCTTTCGCTCATTGTAGAGGCTGATTATGAGCGTGAGCAGTTGCATGTCAGGAATGAGCCACTACTGCCTTACTTTACATTTAAGGTCCGTTGTGGCGACAGTCTGGTGCAGGAGATCGAGGGCATTAAGCTGGGACTGAAGCAGCGAAAACACAATCTTTCACCGTCGCTAAAGCGTCGCGTAACGCGGCTCAAGATACAGAAGCGAGACTTTTACAACAATATTCCTTCACGCGAACTACGCACAAAAGAGGATGTACAGCATGAAGAGCAGAGGCTCTTCCACGATATCATCGACGAGCGTATTAAGACGCTGAATAAAGAGATCAGGGTACGGCGGCTCGTTGACGAAGACAAGCAGCAAGCCTGGACAGGTGAAGACGAAAGTTCGCTAAAGTTTCAATCTCTCACTCTGACTCCAGAGCAGCAGCGAGAGATACAGTGGCGGGAACAGGAGCGAGATAACCTGTTGCGCATGCTTGACAAGCTGAACGAAAAGAAGATCATACCCTTTGTCTGGGATATTGCCTTTGTAGAAATCTTCGCCGAGGATCAACGCTTTGACATTGTGATCGGCAACCCACCTTATGTCCGCCAGGAAAAGATCGCCGCACCTCGTACAGTCCTCAACGAGAGACCGATAGACAACAAAACATACAAGGCAAAGCTGATACACTCTGTCTATGACCTCTTCCCTCGCTTCTTCGGCTATAACGAGGCAAAAAACACCGCGCAACACCAGATGAATGGCAAGAGTGATCTCTACATTTATTTCTACCTGCATGGCCTATCGCTCCTAAACAACAAGGGGACATTCTGCTTCATCACCTCGAACTCTTGGCTGGATGTAGGCTATGGCGCAGACCTGCAAGAATTCCTGCTTAAACATTGTCATATCAAGCTTATTCTGGACAACGAGACTAAACGCTCTTTTGCCAACGCCAGCGTTAACACGATCATAGCCTTGTTCTCGCCGCCCAATGAAAGCTCAGAATGGGGTCTTGAACAGACGGCGCGTTTCGTCATGAGTAGAGTTCCTTTTGAACAACTACTATCGTCAGAGATATTTGAGGATATTGAGTCGGCGCAAGAACGCGAAACCCACCCAGAATATCGCGTTTTCCCCATCAGTCAACAAAAGCTGCTAGAAGACGGTAGAGCGGCTCTGAACGAGAGTGATGAGGAAGAGCAGGATACAGAGCACAGCGAGAAGACAATCTCCAGTCCACTCTTGAATGTAGCGAAGTATACAGGGAACAAGTGGGGCGGCAAATATCTGCGTGCACCCGAAATTTACTGGACAATCATGGAGAAGGGCAAAGACAAGTTAGTACGTCTCGGTGATATTGCAAAAGTGAGCTTTGGTATCAAAACGGGTGCTAACGAGTTCTTCTACCTGGATGAGGCAAAGGCTCGACAATGGAAGATAGAGCAGGAGTTTTTAGTGCCTGCCATTAAGAGTCCGCGAGAATGTAGAAGCATTCTGATCGACCCACAAAGTCTTAAATCTAAGCTTTTTATGTGTCATAAGAGTAAGGCGGAACTTAAAGATACGGCTGCACTACAATACATCAATTGGGGCGAGTCACAAGATTTCAATAAGGGTCCAAGCTGCGCAGGTAGAAAAAGATGGTGGAACTTAGGAGAGCGACGTGTACCTTTCTTAAGCTTCAACTATCTTATTGACACAACTGCTAAGACGTTCTATGCACCTGATGGTTGCTATTTTAGCGATAACTTCCAAGATATAAATATATCCACTCAATTAATTTTACCCTTATGCGCCTCGCTCAACTCAACAGTATTTCAACTGATGGTAAATGTTGCTGGGCGATCTAACTTTGGTGATGGCTTGCTCAAAATCCAAACGTATGAAGTCAGTAATCTTCTCTGCCTACATCCTAGAGAAATAGCAATGAGAGATAGTCAAGTATTTGCTTCCACGAATTGGAATGTTTTGACTCCATCGCAAGAGCGAATCGCTCTAGATTCCATTATTTTCGATGCTCTCAGCTTAACTCAAGGAGAGCGTGATGCTGTGTATGAGGGTGTAATCAATCTTGTGAATGCTCGACTGGAGAAGGCGAAGAGCTTTAATGTGGCAAAAGAGACACGGAAGCGCGTCGAGTCGGTGCGCCAACTAAATGGTATATGGATCGGGATACCAGATGTAGAAGATGAAGAGGTGGTGGAGGGCTATAGTGCCTGATCTGAGCGATCTTCCAGAGAATACAAGGGTGTTTGTGGATACAAATATCTTTGACTATGCGTTAAGCGCGAAATCACTGTCGTGTATGGAATTTACTGAACGCGTGGCACGGCGTGAGATTAAGGCATACGTCAATACGCAGGTCTTATCTGATCTTATCCATAAACTAATGCTGAAAGAAGCCTTTGCAAAGCAGTTAATTCCAATCCCAAGTGCAAACAAATTAAAGGAGTGTTTCAAAAAAGATCAGGCGAAGGCCACTCTCCTGACAGATTACCAACAACAATTTGAGAGGCTATTGGCCGATGGACTACGTGTGCTGCCGATTACTAAGCAGTTGCTGATAGAAACAAAGGTAGAGCGTTCAGCATACGCTCTGCTCACTGGAGACTCAATCCATATAGGCACCATGAGCCGCTGTAAGGTCAATCGACGCGATGCACCTCTTTATGATATTGTGACAAACGATGATGATTTCGCGGCTATCACCGATATCACTGTCTGGAAACCAAATGACTTATCAAATTTATAAGTGAGATTGCATATGCCCACACATGACATTATAGATAACCGCAATGAAAAACTCGTAGACCACATTAACCGTATGCTTGACTCGACCGAGATGGCTCGTTTTGCTGTAGGCTATTTTTTTCTTTCGGGCTTGGAGAGCATTGCAGAGCGGCTCAATAGTGTGAAAGAACTGCGCCTACTTATTGGAAATACTACGAACCGTGAGACGCTAGAGCAACTAGCGGAAGGCTATCGCCGTTTAGAATTGGTTCAAGAGATTGCTGAGGCACAATCATATCCTAAGCGTACCGAGTCTATGAGAATGGCGACCGAGACCGCAACCAATATTCGCTCCATCGTTGAGCAGATGGATCAGACGGACCAGTGCGAAGTGCTGGTGAAGACGCTTGTACGTATGATTGAAGAGAAGCGTCTCAAAGTACGAGTGTATACAAAGGGACGATTACATGCTAAGGCGTACATCTTTGACTACTCTAATGCTCTATTCGATAGGGCAGGTAGACCTGTAGAACGGCATGAGAAGGGGATTGCTGTTGTTGGCTCGTCCAATC
>JAABUQ010000864.1_pt1 | contig 69493 bp, 73 predicted proteins | sample 5560001 | NCBI WGS metagenome assembly JAABUQ01 (sample SAMN10711888, study PRJNA513371) | rock metagenome | isolation source: Antarctica rocks | place: Antarctica: Victoria Land, Finger Mt nord | collected 2015-12-18
CGTCAGATTGCACTCTGCCCTGGGATACCGATCGCCCATGGCCTACGAAGCAAGCATGCGAACAGCAGAAGCCAACACGTAGCTCCCAAGCCCACAAACCGTCCACGAGAACGGGGCAACCTCAAAGAGATGATCAAGCTACCCATCGACGTGCTTGCCAAAGCGGGTGACGACTGGCGCGACTGCCTGCGCGAGTCCCTGGACCAACTCAATAGTCTTCAGGCAGATGCGGACGAGCTTCGCGCGTCAACGGGTCGCTATGTTCGTCCCATCCTGTTGGTGCAAGTTGAGCGCACTGGAAAGGAGGAGCGTGGGGCGGGCTTCATTCATACTGAGGACGCGCGCGAGTTCCTGCTTGCGGCAGGCCTGCGCGAGCAGGAGATCGCCGCCAAGACCGCCGGCGTGAACGACTTGAAGACGCCCGAGAACCAAGACTTGCTCAGTCCGCGAAACACCGTGCGAGTTATTATTACGAAGCAGGCGCTTCAGGAAGGATGGGACTGTCCGTTCGCTTACGTGCTGTGCTGCCTCGCCGCCAACCGCAACCTGGGCGCCCTCACCCAACTCGTCGGCCGGATTTTGCGCATGCCTGACGCCCGACGCACCGGAGTGAAGACCCTGGACGAGTGTTACGTGTTCACCCACCGTGCTCGGACTGGGGAGGTTCTCGATGCCATAAAAAAGGGCCTTGAGGATGAGGGCATGGCCGATCTCGCTCGGAACGTCAGGGAGAGATCAGGGGAGGCGATAGCGGCTCGGCGACTGCCGCGTCGTCATCAATTCAGGGACCTCGAAATCTACATGCCCGTCGTCCTCTGGGCAGGTGAAGGGGGCGTGCGCGCCCTGGATTACGACTCCGACGTGCTCGCACGCTTAGACTTCCGCGAGGTAGACATGGCGGCCCTTGTCGCGCGCATTCCTGTAGACGGTTCTCATGCACTCCAATCCCAGAGAGTGCGAGTCTCTCTCGACACAACAGGTGGCACGCAGGCCACGGGGCCGGACTCGGTGTCAGCGCTTTCGCAATTGGATGCCGTCTACGCGACACGGATTATCAGCGATCTTGTGCCAAATGCGTTCACGGCACGCCGGCTGATTGGTGCACTTTTGGACGGACTGCGCGGCCGTGGCGCGACCGAGGCGCTGATAGGCAGTTTGTCGAGCTTTCTCCTTGAGGAGTTGCGGAAATACATCACGGCAGAGGTCGAACGGCTCGCCGAACGGAGGTTCCGGTCCCTTTTGGCAGCCGGCGTCATTCAGTTCCGCCTGAGAACTGATCGGCGCAACTGGCGCATGCCGCAGGAGACGGAGGCCAATCAGTTAGCGACAGCTCCACAGCTTGCGCGCTTGGACGGCACGCCGTCGGAGCGGTGTCTTTTCGCGCCGGTCTACCAAGCAGACTTCAACACTGAGGAGGCCGAGTTCGCCTGCTACTTGGACGGTAACGCCGCGGTGGCATGGTGGCACCGAAACGTTGCGCGTTCGGGGCAGTATGCCGTTCAGGGCTGGCGGCGAAATAAGGTTTACCCGGACTTCTTGTTCGCGATGGTCGAGCGCGACGCACAGCGGGACCTCGTCGCGCTGGAGACCAAGGGCGACCAACTCGCCGGCAATCTTGATACCACATACAAAGCGGCGTTGCTCGATGCCGTAACGGACGCATACCGGCGGGAGCAGGTGCAGCGGGCTGGCGAACTCGAGATCGTTGTCGGCCATCGGACGATAGTTCGATGTCGTCTGGTGCTGATGAGCGAATGGAAAACTGCGATGCCGGCGATTCTTTCTCCTGACCAAAGACACGCTTGAGCTTAGATGAGGCAATCTCTGATTCAAAAGGATTGGGTGAGGGGCCTGGCGGCGCCGCTACGCGCTCACCGTCGCGGTGTGCCACTCGGGTGCCGTGGTGATCCCGCTCGCGCCGACGCTCAGCAGCCCGGCGCGCCGCAGTGCCGTTACGTCCTCGTGGACGTTGCGATAGTCGCACCCAAGCGCCTCGGCGAGCGCCTTGATGCTGCGGGGCGGATGCCGAAGCACATGCTCCAGTATCGCGATTCGGTTCGGGGTCAGCGTCTTGAAGAACTCGCCCCAGGTCTCAACGGGACGTGCTCCTCGGGCTGCACGGGCTCGCCGCGCTTCAAGCGATGCACCGTGTCGACGACGCGCCGGTCGGATTCCGACTCGTCCTCGGCGATGTGGATGAACAGCCGCGTCATGACCGGCCTCTCGCCTTCACCACCTCGCCCGTCCCCTCCAACAAGCACGCGTCCCCGTAAGAGTAGAACCGATATCTCCCCGCCACCGCGTGCCCGTACGCCGCGCGCATCCGCTCGGTGCCGGCGAACCCGCACACCAGCATGAACAGGGTGGAGCACGGCAGGTGGAAGTTGGTCAGCAGCAGGTCCACCGCGCGGAACCGGTGGCCGGGCAGGATGAAAAGGTCGGTCTCGCCCCGGAACGGGCGCACGACGCCGTCGGCGTCGGTGGCACTCTCCAGCAAGCGCAGGCTGGTCGTGCCCACGGCGACCACGCGGCCGCCTGCCGCGCGGGCGCGGTTGATGGCGCGCGCCGTGGCCTCGGTGATCGTGCCGCGCTCGGGGTGCATCCGGTGCGCGTCCACGGTCTCGGTGCGGACGGGCAAAAAAGTGCCGGCGCCGACGTGCAAGGTCAGCGTCACCCGGCCGACGCCGCGCGCCGCCAGGGCGTCCAGCAGGGCAGGGGTGAAGTGCAGCCCGGCGGTCGGCGCCGCCACCGCGCCCTCGGTGCGGGCGAAGACCGTCTGGTAGTCCGCCGCGTCCGCCGGCTCGGTGCCGGCGCGGCGGATGTAGGGCGGCAAGGCCAGGGTGCCGGCGCGGCGCAGCGCGTCGGGCAAGCCCGCGGGCAAGCCCGGATCCGGGCGATAATCGGCGCCAGGTGAGCCCGGATCCGGGCAATAATCAGGGTCTGATGAGCCCGGATCCGGGCAATAACCGGTGCCGGGTGAGCCCGGATCCGGGCAATAAAACCGCAGGATCACATCCCCCTCGGGCCCGATCCACGTCACCGTCGCGGCGAGGTCGGGCGCGCCGTCGAAGCCCAGCACGTCGCCGGGCCGCAGGCGACGCGTGTTGCGGGCAAGGGCGTGCCAGGCGCCGTCGGGCAGCGGGCGGTCGAGGGTGATGCCGATCCGCGCCTCGGCGCGCGCCGCCCCCTCCCGCGCGGACCCGCGCCGGGCGGCGAGCTGGGCCGGGATCACGCGCGTGTCGTTGGCGACCAGGATGTCGCCCCGGCGCAGCAGGTCCGGCAGGTCGCGCACGGTGTGGTCGGCCAGCCCGTCCGCGCCGACGTGCAGCAGGCGGGCGGCGTCGCGCGGGCGGGCGGGGTGCTGGGCGATCAGCGCCGGGGGCAGGTCGAAATCGAAATCGGCGAGGCGCGTGGCGGTCAGCCCTCGAAGTAGGAGGCGATCTCGATCAAATTGCCGTCCGGGTCGCGGCAATACACCGACTGCATGGCGCCGAGCGCGCCCGCCGTCTCGACCGGGCCGCGCACCACCGGAACGCCGCACTCGCCCAAGTGCCGCACCACGTCCTCCGGCCCGACTGCGGTGATGAAGCAGAGGTCGTCGCTGCCGGGGGCGATCGCCTGGCCGGTGAACCAGACGTCGGGGCTGACCTCGGCCGGGCGGACGTTGATCTTCTGGCCGCCGAATTTCAGCGCCGTGCGGCGGTGGGCGCCGAAATCCTCGCGCTCCATGCCGAGCACCCGCTGATACCAGGCCGCCGTGATCTCCACGTCGCGGACGTTCAGGACGAGATGGTCGAGGCGGTCGATGGTGAAGCGCATGTCATTCTAATCCATCATAAAAGTCGTTGCCTTTATCATCCATTACGATGAACGCGGGGAAATTCTCCACCTCGATGCGCCAGACCGCCTCCATGCCGAGCTCGGGATATTCCAGCACCTCGACGCGACGGATGCAGTCCTGCGCCAGCCGGGCGGCGGAGCCACCGACGCTGCCGAGATAGAACCCGCCATGCGCGCGGCAGGCCTCGCGCACCGCCTTCGAGCGGTTGCCCTTGGCCAGCATCACCAGCGAGCCGCCGGCGGCCTGGAAGGCGGCGACGTAGCTGTCCATCCGCCCGGCCGTGGTCGGGCCGAAGCTGCCGGTGGAGAAGCCGGCGGGGGTCTTGGCCGGGCCGGCGTAGTACACCGGGTGGTCGCGGAGGTAGGCGGGCAGGCCTTCGCCGCGGTCGAGCCGCTCCTGCAGGCGGGCGTGGGCGATGTCCCGCGCGACCACCATGGTGCCGGTGAGCGACAGGCGGGTCTTCACCGGGTAGGCCGAGAGCTGGCGGCGGATCTCGGTCATCGGGCGGTTGAGGTCGACTTGTACCCCTTCGGCGCCGAGATGGGTGTCGATGGCCTCCGGCAGGTAGCGCGCCGGGTCGGTCTCCAGCGCCTCGAGGAACACGCCCTCGGGGGTGATCTTGGCCTTCACCTGGCGGTCGGCGCTGCAGGAGACGCCGATGCCGACAGGCAGCGACGCGCCGTGCCGGGGCAGGCGGATCACGCGCACGTCGTGGCAGAAGTATTTTCCGCCGAACTGCGCGCCGATGCCGATGCTGCGGGTCAGCTCCAGCACCTGCCGCTCGAGCTCGGGGTCGCGGATCGCGTGACCGGCCTTGCTTCCCGCGGTCGGCAGCTGGTCGAGCCAGCGGGTTGAGGCGAGCTTGACTGTCTTGAGGTTGGCCTCGGCCGAGGTGCCGCCGATCACGATCGCGAGGTGGTACGGCGGGCAGGCCGAGGTGCCGAGGGTCTTCACCTTGGCTTCCAGGAATTTCAGCAGCCGCTCTGGCGACAGGATGGCGCGGGTCTCCTGGAACAGGAACGTCTTGTTGGCCGAGCCGCCGCCCTTGGCGACGAACATCAGGTGGAACTCGTCGGCATGATGCTCACCGGGGGCGGCGGCGATGTCGAACTGCACCGGCAGGTTGTTGCCGGTGTTGACCTCCTCGAACATCGAGAGCGGCGCCATCTGCGAGTAGCGCAGATTGGTCTCGGTGTAGGTGCGGTGCACGCCCCGGCTCAGCGCCTCCTCCTCGTCGCCCTCGACCCAGACGCGCTGGCCCTTCTTGCCGAACACGATGGCGGTGCCGGTGTCCTGGCACATCGGCAGCACGCCGCCGGCGGCGATGTTGGCATTCTTCAGCAGGTCGAGCGCCACGAAGCGGTCGTTGTCGGAGGCCTCCGGGTCGTCGAGGATGGCGCGCAGCTGGGCGAGGTGGCCGGGGCGCAGCAGGTGCGAGACGTCGCGGAACGCCTGGAAGGCGAGCTCGGACAGCGCCTCGGGGCGGATGCGCAGGACCGTCTCGCCGTCGCAGATCGCGGTGCGGAAGCCCTCGATGGCGAGCTGCTTCCACGGCGTCGGGTCGGGGCCGAGCGGGAACATCGGCGCGTAGGCGAAGCCGGACGGGCGCGGCAGCGGGGCGTTCATCGGTCGAGCGATCCTTTCGGACGCGGCGGGTCAGCTCTTGGGCGGGGTGCGGCGGCGGAACGCGTCGAGGCTGACAATGTGCGGCTCGACAGGCTCGTCGTCCGCTGCCTCGTCCGGTTCGGGGCTCGGGCCGGGCTCATCGGGAGCGGTTTCCGAGGCGCGAAACTGCAGCCCGAACCTAACTTGCGGGTCGGCGAAAGCGTTGACGGCGGCAAGCGGAATTACGAGGGTCGTCTCGATCCCGCCGAACGACAGTCCGACGCTGAACGCGCGCGCCGGCTCGTCCAGCTTCAGGTTCCAGAACTGATGCTGCAGGATGATGGTCATCACCTCAGGATACTGGGCGCGGAGGTGCGGCGGGATGACCACGCCGGGCTGGTCGGTGCGGAACGTGATGTAGAAATGGTGCTCGCCCGGCAGCCCGTGCTCGGCAACGTAGCCGACCGCGCTGGCCACCACCTCGCGCAGCGCTTCCTCGGTCCATTCGGTGTAGGGAAGCAGGCTTTCCGCCTGCTGCACCTCGTCTTCGGCCATGGTCAGCCTTCGATTGCCAGCGTTCGGTCGTCAGATAGCGCGGTCCCGCGTGCGGTGCCAATCGGCGAATGGGGGAGAAGTGGGGGGCTTCTGTTGCCCGGTGCCCCCCGAACCGCGCGTGTTACTGCTGGTTAGGCAGCGACCGCGAATGCCTCATGGTTATCATTGGCATTTGTGATACGGCCCGATAACGGCGGAACCATGCCGGGCAAAAGATGGGTCTTTACCACGCGTGTCGAGCCTGTTTCGCCCCCGTATGTGGTGGAGGCGCCGGGCACTGCCCCCGGGTCCACAACGTTTATTCCACGCACCGTTTATCACCATAGCCGGCAAGCCGGCAGGGCGAATATAGCCATTCCCCCCGCCCGTTGAAAGATGGAGTCGCGATATGAGCCTCACCGACGCCCAGGCGGAGATCGCCGCACTCCGCGACCATCGCCATGAGACCCGCCGCCCGACGGTCCCGGCGCTGGAGGCGATGCTCTACGCGCCGATCCCGGTGCTCGACCACGGCTTCGTCCGGGTGATCGACTACATGGGCGACGACGCGGCGGTGGTGCAGGCGGCGCGCGTGTCCTACGGGCGCGGCACCAGGCGAGTCTCCGAGGATGCCGGGCTGATCCGCTACCTGATGCGGCACCGGCACTCGACGCCGTTCGAGATGTGCGAGATCAAGTTCCACGTGAAGCTGCCGATCTTCGTCGCCCGCCAGTGGATCCGGCACCGCATGGCGAACGTGAACGAGTACTCGGCGCGCTACTCGGTGCTGGACCGCGAGTTCTACCTGCCGGCGCCCGAGCAACTCGCCGCGCAGTCGAGCGACAACCGGCAGGGCCGGGGTGCGGTGCTGGAGGGCGCGGAGGCGGCCGAGGTGCTGGACCTGCTGCGTCGGGACGCGGCGCAGACCTACGACCATTACCTCGCCATGCTGAACGAGGACGAGGCCGGCGCGCCGCGCGACCCCGGACGGCAGGGCCTCGCGCGCGAGTTGGCGCGGATGAACCTGACGCTCGGCACGTATACGCAGTGGTACTGGAAGAGCGACCTGCACAACCTGCTCGGGTTCCTCTCGCTCCGCGCCGACGCGCACGCGCAATACGAAATCCGGGCCTACGCCGAGGCCATGCTGAAGGTGGTCGAGGCCTGGGTGCCGGCGACGTTCCGGGCGTTCCTCGACTACCGCCTCGGCGCGGTCACGCTCTCGGCCGGGATGCTGGGCGTCGTGCGCCGAATGCTGGCGGGTGAGGCGGTGACGCAGGAGGCGAGCGGGATGTCGAAGCGGGAGTGGGCGGAGTTGCTGGGCTTTCTCGGTGAGTCTTGACCTATCCCCCGTTCGCGTATAGATAATCATCGCAAGAGTAGCTGCAATGGTGCGGCCGCAGGAGGTTTATGTAATGTCCTGTCGGAGCACCATGGATGACCTGGTATGTCGTAGCCGCAGATTTCGATGGAGATACCGTCCTAGCCGAATTCTCTGACGGCGTTGTTTCCATTGAGATTGCGGCCGACGTTCAGGAGCTGAGGGCGGACTTTGCGGTGCTGGTTCGTGTTCATGCACTTGGCCCAGGACCGAACATGGTTGGCCCCCGTATCAGATAGGCCCTGACCCAACACTCGTGTCACCAGCCGCCACTTTGGGTCAGTTGAGGTCAAGCCTGGTCCGCATGTCGGGGTCGACGCGGCCGTACGGGTTCACGTGCCCCCAGAATAGGGGCGTCAGCGCGTGCAGGTCGCGCGGGGTGAGGCGGCCTTTCCAGGCGGGGCGGGCGAGGACCTGTTGGACCATGAGGGTGTTCACGTAGACCATGCAGTTCTGCAGCAGGTGCAGGCTGAGCATGCTCAGTTCCTGGTCCTCGCGGCGGTTGCTGGAGAACCCGCCGCGGCGGGCAAAGAAGATGAAGTCGTTGGCGCTGTTGGTCCGCCAGCGTCAGGTTCCAAACCCCGTCGTGAACCGAGGCGCTCATCCGGGCCAAGATGGGTCAGCAGTCATGATAGCCGGCTCCGCCTCCCCGAGACGGTTGTCCGTCAAACAATCCATGACGGACAGCCGGCGCTTCTACCCGATGTTGGATGCTGCGCCCAAGGCGTGTATTCTACAGTGCTGCAAAGTGTTGCTGTTTTAAACGTAGCTTCGTTGGCGAGCACGACCGCCGATGATGGCAAGCGGCTACAATTACGCATTGCATCTTGCTATGTATGCCCAAGCTTTGGATGTGAGAGCTACCTGATAGGCGGGGCATACTGGATGCCGCCCTCCATCCAAAGCCGATTGACGCCACGCGGCAAACCCAGTGGCGTGACGTTGCGCTCCCAGCTTTCCCGATAGTTGCCGACTTGGCGCACAATGCGGAACGCCCAGTCATCATCGACGCCCAGCATGGAGCCGAAACCACCCTCGCGTCCGGTGAACCGTCTTACGTTCGGATCGCGGCTTTCTGCCGCCTGGCGCTCGATGTTTCCGCTGTCCAAACCGAGTTCTTCCGCAAGCAGCATGGCAAAGCCGGACCAGCGGACCAGATCGAACCATTGCCAGTCGCCTTTTCGCACCACAGGGCCGAGCGGCTCCTTGCTGATCAGCTCAGGCAAAAGGATCGTCTCCTCCGCGCGAGCGCCGAGGCTGACACGGAACGCTGCCAACGCCGCAGTGCCGATGGTGTAAGCGTCGCAGCGGCCGGAGAGGAACGCCTCACGCAGCGTGGCCAGGTCGTCGATCACCACCGGGGTCATCTTCAAACCGTTTTGCCGGAAGTAGTCACCCAGGTTCAATTCGGTCGTGCTACCGGGCTGCACGCAGATCGTGGCACCATCGAGTTGGTGAGCCGAGGTGACCCCAAGCGCCTTCTTCACCAGAAAGCCCTGTCCGTCGTAGAAAGTGACCCCGGTGAATTCCAAACCCAGCGCAGCCTCGCGAGAGAGGGTCCAGGTCGTGTTGCTGGCCAGCATATCGATCTCGCCGGTCTGCAGCATGGTCAAGCGGTTCAACAACGTGGTGGCCACGAACCTGACCTTGCCGGCGTCGCCCAGCGCTGCCGCGGCGACGGCCCGGCACACGTCAACATAGAGGCCGCGCCAGCGTCCCTGGCTGTCTACGCTCGCGAACCCCGGCAGATCGGCTGCCGTGCCGCAAACGACTTGGCCACGGGCACGCACGGCATCGAACGTTGGCGAGCCGCTTACCTGCTGCGCAGTTGCAGCGCCCGTCAGAGCAAAGGCACCAAGGACAACAGCGGCGGCGCCGGCGAGAAACGATTGCGAACTCATGGATGCGCCTCTAGGCCGCTGACCAGTTCAGCCATGCTGAGGACGGTGGCGTAAGGCTCGGCCGCGTTGGCGATGGTGGCACCCGTCCCCGGCTTGTTGTGGCGGCGGTTGACCCACACGGTCGGAATGCCCAGCCGACTTGCCGGGTCAACGTCGTGATGACGGCTCTGCGCTACATGTAAGATGCTTCCCTTGGGAAAGCCTTGCTCGGCAAGCTGGGAAACGGCAGCCTCGAAGTGGACAAGGCCCGGCTTGTAGCTGCCTACGTCCTCTGCCGTGATGGTCAGCAAGAACGGTGCGCGTAGCAAGGTCAGGCTGCGAGCCAGCGACGCATTGTCCACGTTGGAGAGGATCACGAGCCTGAAGTGCCGCGCCAGCCGGTCCAATGCTGCAACCGTGTCGGGGAATGGCTGCCAATCACCGCAGCTCTCAGCGAATAGCTGCTCCTGATTCACGCTGCTTGGCAGGCCAAAGGTGGCTGCCATGTCGCGCCAAGTGAGGCGCAAAACCTCTGGATAGGGCAACGCCGGACGCGGCTGCTGGTGACGGGCCTGATGCAGCGCGAATGCAGTCAGTAGCAGATCGTCCGGCACCTCACTATGCCCGGTGTCGGCGAGCCAGGGGCGCACCCGGGCCAGGATGCCGCTCTCCCAATCGATCAGCGTCCCGTAGCAATCGAAGGTGAAGACCTGCTTGCTGGTGGCCGCAATCATGGTGTTCGGCCCTTCGGGATCTGAATGAGGTCGTGGCGCATGCGCTCCGCAGCATCCGCGATCTGGCGCACGATTTCCTTGCAGGCAGTGTCCACGTCCTGCTGGCGGATGGCGGATACAATCTGCATGTGGCTGCCGACCCAGCCTGAGCTGATGCCGACACGGCTCCAGGCTGGCAGAAGACACCGGCTCAGGCTGGTGTGCAGCAAGCCAAGCTGGTCAAGCAGGCGCGGGCGCTCTGCTCTCGCGTAAAGGGCATGGTGGAACTCCCAGTGCAGCCGCGCCCGCTCCAACAGGTCATCCGTGCCAGCGGCGCGGTGCAGAACGGCTTCCGCCTTGGCAAGGTCACTAGGGGACAGGTGCGGCGCAGAGAGTCGCAGCGCGTGCGGTTCCAGCAAGGTACGAAGCTCGGCGATCTCGGTCAGATCCGCATCTGTCAGCGCCGTCACCAATACACCGCGGTTGGGACGATGCTCGGCCAAGCCCTCGGCCACGAGGCGCTGGAAGGCCTCACGCACCGGCACGATGCTAACGCCGAACTGGGCAGCCACATCGTTCTGCTTAAGCGGTGCCCCGCCTGCGATGGCGCCGCTCAGGATTGCCGATCTCAGGCTATCGGTGACGGCATCGGGGGTTGAGCGGGGTGAGGCGGTCACTGTGGTTCTCATCATCCCTGCCGTGCAGCGAACGGGAGCATAATGATAGATTATAGATAGTCAATCATGCATTAGCTGAATTTGCCTTCCGATCCTGCTCAGGGATCGCGAAGCCGTGCAGATTCGCCATCTGGTGCCCTAGCATTTTGATCGGCAGCTAGGGCCAGGCGTGTCCGCCAAACGATCCATGACCGGCCACCCCGGATGTGTCCGCCAATCCTGGCACAGCATGAGAAAACGGACACACTGGTTGCCGGACGGGAAAACGGACAGGGGCGGCCTTGGCGAACGTAGGCTACGCGCGGGTGAGCACGCTGGATCAGGACCTCTCGCTCCAGCTCGACGCCCTGGCCGCAGCCGGTGCGTCAAGGTGTTCGAGGACCGCGTCTCCGGCGCCCGCGCCGACCGTCCCGGGCTGCAAGCGGCGCTCGACTACGTGCGCGACGGCGAGGTGCTGGTCGTTTGGAAGCTGGACCGGCTCGGGCGTTCGCTGCTCCACCTGATCGAGACCGTCACGGCGCTGTACCCGGCGCGGTGTCGGGTTCCGCTCGCTGACCGAGGCCATTGACACCACCACGCCGGGCGGGCGGCTCATCTTCCACATTTTCGGCGCCCTCGGGCAGTTCGAGCGCGACCTGATCCAGGAACGCACCCGGGCTGGCCTCACTGCCGCAGCGGTGCGGGGCCGCAAGAGCGCGCGCAAGCCGGTCGTCACCGATGACAAGCTGAAACGCGCACGCGGGATGGCCGACAAGGGCCTGACGGTGCGCGAGATCGCAACGCGGCTGAAAGTGGGAAAGACAGCGCTCTACGAGGCGCTCAAGGTGGAACCGGCCTGACCTCCAGTCCCGTGATGGCCTTCAAACCATCCAAGTGGCGGCTGGTGACACGACTGTTGGGTCATGGCCAGATAGCTAGCGGCTTATGTGAAGGAGCTTCTCAATGTCCGCCGGCTCAGAGTTGAGGGCGCGACTAGAAGGTCGGGTGCCAATCCGGGTCGTAACCCCGCCCCAATTGTCTTCTGACGAACAGCTCGTGCTCTTGCTGCGCCGAACCGGCGCGCTCGACCAACCGATCACCGCCATGAAACGTCTGCGGTCGGTGAAGGTGGGATTGCGAGCGGCACATATGGCCGTCACGAAGCTTGCCTCTGATGGCTGGGCCGTCTGCACGGTCAGCCGGTATGAGGACATGGCCGCGCTCGCGCGCGATCTCGCAGGAATGAATATCCAGGTCCGTCGGCGAGTGCCGGCGGGCGAGGCGGTGCCCGATCTCGCGGAGGCTCACACGCAACACGGCTTGTCGCAGCGGGAGTTCGCCGATCTGCTCGGCGTAGACGTGCGAACGCTGCAGAACTGGGAGCAGGGGCGCAATCGGCCCGACCCGGCGGCGCTGAGCCTGATGCGGGTATTCGCCCATGCCCCCGAGGCGTTCGAGGAGGCGATCTCCGAGCCGGTCCTACCGTAGGGAGCGGCAATGATCGTCGTCTTCGGTTCGATCAACCTCGACCTAATCTTTCCGCTCGCGGCGCTGCCAGGCGCGGGCGATACGCTGATCGCGCCGTCGCTGCGCATGGAGCCCGGCGGCAAGGGAGCCAACCAGGCGCTCGCCGCGGCGCGCGATGGTGCCGCGGTCGTGATGGCGGGGGCGGTGGGGCGGGACGCGCTGGCGCCCGGCGCGCTGCGGCTGCTGCGGGAGGCCGGCGTCGATCTCTCGCGCGTCGCCGAAGTGTCCGATGACGTGACCGGCTGCGCCGCGATCTTCGTGGACCGCGGCGGCAACAACGCGATCGGCGTCGGCTCGGGGGCCAACCGGTTCGCCCGCGCGGCCCAGGTCGAGGACGCGCTGCTCGGCCCGGCCACGACGCTGCTGCTGCAGATGGAGACCGATCCCGGCGAGACGGCGACCCTGATCCGGCGCGCTCGGGCGCGCGGGGCGCGGGTGATCCTCAACCTGGCGCCGGCGGCAGACCTGGAACACGATGCGCTCCGGGCGGTGGACCTGCTGCTGGTGAATGAGAACGAGGCGGACTGGCTCGGCCGCAGGCTGCGCTCAGGGCTTAACGCGGCCTCCTTGCAATCGGCCCTCGGCGTCGATGTGGTTCGTACGCGCGGCGGCGAGGGCGCGGAGGTCGCGACTGCCTCGGGTTTCTACCGGGTTCCGGAACTGCCCGTGGAGCCGGTCGACACCACGGCGGCGGGGGATTGTTTCGCCGGCGTGCTGGCGGCCGGGCTCGACCGTGGGGCAAGCCTCGCCGATGCCATGCACCGCGCCGCCGCTGCGGCCGGGGTGTGCTGCACCCGCTTGGGCACGCAGACGAGCATCCCGGTCGGCGCGGAAATCGACGCGGCGCTGCGCAACTACGACCCGTCTAGGTCAGGGACGGAGGCCGAGGACGCGTGAGCCGCTTCGCGACCGCGCGAGCGGCCCAGGGCAACGCGGCGAGCAGCAGCAGCGAGATCACGACCCGGGGGGAAAGGATGCCGGCCACGCTGCCGACCCGCTCGAGTTGCGTCCCGGCGTTCACGTAGACGATCGTCGCCGGCAGCATCCCGAGCTGGCTGACCAAGTAGAACCGCCTTGTCGGAAAAGCGGTCAGGCCGAAGGCGAGGTTGACCAGCACGAACGGGATCGCGGGCACCAGGCGCAGGGTTAGCAGGTAGACCCAGCCCGAGCGGGCGAGCCCGGCATCGATCGCGGCGAGCCGCGACCGGAGCCGCCGCGCGACGAACTCGCGCAACACGAAGCGGGTGATCAGCATGGCCAAGGTCGCGCCGATGGTGGCGCCGAACGAGATGAGCACCGTGCCGAGCGCGAGCCCGAAGATCGCGCCGCCCGCGAGCGTCATCACCAGCGCGCCCGGGATCGACAGGGCAGCCATCAGCACATAGGCCAGCAGGAAGCCTGCCGGCAGCAGCACCGGGTGCGCCGCGCGCAGTCCGAGCAGCGTCTGCCGATAGCCCTGCAGCGCGGATAGCGTGACGTGGTTCTGCAGCCCGAGGGCGAAGAAGGCGCCGATCAGCGCCCCTGCCATGGTGAGGAGCAGCAACCGGCCGAGCCAGCGGTGGCGCGGGTTCATCGGGCACCGAGCAGTGCGCGCTTGAGTGCGGCGGTGGGTGGGCGGTCGCCGATGAAGGTGGAGAGCAGCAGGCGCGAGATGCCGGGGATCATGGTCGGTGGGCCGCCGTTCATCGCGATCTCGGCGCGATCGGGGAGGAACACGTAACGCTCCTCGTCGCCGGCCCTGATATCGGCGATGCGGGCGCGGAACGCCGCCGGCATGGCGCAGCCGCAGGCGTCGTCGAAGGACCGCTCCCAGCCGCGGATCGCCAGCGAGCGGTCGCCGTCGCGCAGGTAGCGCACGCGGATCTCCTTAATGCCGGGCGAGCCGAGGATCGCGGCGGCATCCGCGCTTGGCAACTCGACGTAAAGGGCGGCGCGGTAGACTTCGATGCCGAGCAGCGAATACGTCCGCACGCCGACGCCGTTCAGCACGAGCAGACGGTCGCCCGCGCGGACCTGCGCGGGGAAGTCGCCGCCGGCGGCGACGAGCAGCAGCATCGCAAGCGCCGCCCGCGTCATGCGTAGCGCCGCCGGCGGGGCCAGGCTAGCAGGGCGAGGACCAGCAGGGCCACGTCCTCCCACGGCGTCGTCCGCGTGAGCGGACGGGCGAGGAAGACGCCGAAGCAGCCGCAATTGGCGAGAGGCAGGCCTCGCGCAAGCGCCGAGAGGATCGCCACGAGGTTCACGACCGAGAGCACGGCCGCGATGGCGACGCCAAGCCGCCGCCCCGTCAGCAGCAAGAGGCCGGCGGCGAGCTCGGCGAGTGACAGGACGAGCCCAACGGCGAGCAGCCCGCCGGGGCCGAGCGGCAGCAGATCGAAGGTCGCGAGCACGCCCGCGAAGCCGCGATTGTCGAGCAGCTTGCCGATGGCGGTCGCCAGGAAGACGAGGCCGAGCAGCAGCCGCGCCGCGAGGCCGATGCGCCTCATCCGGTGGCGGCGGGCTGCCGGTTGATCGTCCAGTCGTATTCGAGGAAGCGCACCCGGGAATCGGCCGGCAACGGCGTGGGGCGCCAGCGGTTGACGTAGGCGATCAGGTCCGGCGCCTTCGCGGGCACGAAGTCCTTGCTGTAGAACTCGAAGATTGCCGACAGCCAGACCCTCCCGTTCGCCGGGTCCGGGCGCACGGTGCGGCCCTCGGTGCAGAACGCGCGCGCCGCGGTGGCGAGCTGCGCTTCGAGGCGATCGGCGCGGAACGCCTCGCGCGGCAGGCGCGGGCAGTCGCGCACCATGCAGTTCAGCGCGAAATGCACCCGCTCCTCGCCGATCGGCCGGATCACCTCGGTCTCCAGCGTGTCGAGTGTGATCGCTCGTCCGCCGACCTCGCGGTCGGTGCGGGTGAAAAAGCGCCACCGGTCGACCAGGTCGAGGCGCTGCGGGATGCCCCACTGGATGACGCCCCACATCGACAGCGCGTTGTAGGCGTTGATCCAGTACGCGATGCGGTCGGCCCGGGTGGGGAACTGCGCCGGCGCGTTGGAGGGCGCGGTGGCGGCGATCGCCTCGACGACGCTGCGCAGCGCCGCGGGGTCGCGCTGGATGGCCTCGAACGCCACTCGGTCCTGCGCGTCGACGTGGGCGCGCAGCACGGCTTCCCAGGTGTCGGTCCAATCGGCGGCGGCGGCGTGCGCGCGCCGGCCGAGTGCGAGGGCCGGGGTTGCCAGCGCCGCCCCGAGCAGGATGCGACGCCCGATCATGCGGATGCCTCCGCCTTCAGCCGGCCCTTGAGGGTGCGCCGCGTGTGCGCGACCGCGCGCGGCGCGGGCGCCGCGCCGGACCAGGCGCCGGTGACCGGGTCCCACCAGCGCCCGGCCTCGACCTGCTTCGGGCGCAGGATGAAGTCGTCGCGGCGGGCGTTGTGCAGGCACATGGAGATCGGTCCCTCGCCGGTCATGACGGTGAACGAGCAGGCGGCGATGCGATCGCGTTCGAGGCATCGCGCGCCCATGAAGCCGTGGATGAAGAAGCTGAGCTTGTGGGCGCGGCCGCGGGAGGCGACGAGGCCGCGCCGCAGCGCCCAGAGCTTGCGCGCGGCGAGCGGCGCCGCTCGCCGCAGCGCGCGCGGCTGGCGCAGGAACGAGGCGGCGATGCGCGCCACGGTCTGCAACGGCCGACGCCGGTCGAGCGGCCGGCGGGCATTGGCGTCCAGCAAAAGCGCGTATAGCGCCTCATCCTCCAGCAGGTCGCAGGCGACGCCGCCCGCCACCACCAGCATCGAGTAGCGATTGCAGGCCTTGTGTCCGGCGCCGAGGGCGTCGAAGTTGATCGTGGTGCCCGCCCCTTGCTCCAGCCGCCCGGCCAGCGCCGGTATGGTGACCGGCTCGCCGGCGCTTGCCGTGCCGCGCCCGGTGTCGGCCGCGATCTGGAACGAGGCGAGCCGCACGCCGTCCGCGTGGTCGACGAAGAAGCGCGCGAGCGCGGGCACCTCGTGGACGTTGCCCGGATGCACCGTGGTGTTGAACATCACCGACAGCCCGAGGCCGCGCGCCCGCTCGATGTAGTCGAGGCGGGTCGGGTTGAGCGAGGCCTCGTCGGTCGCGCCGCGACGGTGCTGCGAGGTATCGACGTGGAAGGCAACGTCGATCAGGCCGCTGGCGGCGAGCTCGGCCAGCAACTCGCGCGTCGCCTTGATGCCGTTGGTGAACAGGGATGGCCGCATGCCGCACGCGGCGACGCGGCGCACGATGGCCACGAGCTCGGCGCGGTTGCGCAAGGTGGGATCGCCGCCGGTGACCTGCACGTTGGTCTCGGGCCCGTAATGCGCGCGGATCTGATCGATGCGGGCGAACACTTCGGCGAGCGGCAGGTCGTGCACCGCCTCCGAGCTCTCCGAGAGATAGCAGAGCGTGCAGTCGAGATTGCAGCGCTGGGTGATCTCCAGCGCCACGCAGCCGATCGTGAAGTTGCGGCCCATGCTTTGCAGCGGATGCCACAGGCCGAGCGCCTGCATCCGCACGCGGGCGGCGGCGAGCGGATCGTCGGGCGGGACGGCGGCGGGGCGGGCGGCCGCGATTTCCGCCGCGGTCAGGAAGTCGGTGCGCTGGCTCGGCACGATCGTGTCCCTTTGGTGGCCGTGCCAGGTATTCGCCCGGCGGTGCGGCGCGTTACGGCGGAGGGAATTGCAACTGCGTTAGCCGCTCCGACTCCCGCCAGAGCCGGTCGGCGGTGGCGGCGTCGCGCGCGCGGCTTGCGATGCGCGCGGGGGCGGGGGCGCCGCGCATTTCGCCCAGGCGATCCGGGCCGTAGTAGCCGCCGTTCGCGGCCGCCGGCGCGGTGGCGGCGTAAAGGATGGGCTGCGCGCCCGCCGCCGCCGATTGGCCGATCAGTGGCGCGGCGAGCAGCGCCAGCCGCCCGCGGAGCGAGCCGGAGAAGATGTTGGTGCGCGAGAAGCCGGGGTGTGCGGCGATGCTGGCGATGCGGAAGCCTGCCGCCTTGCAACGCCGTGCCAGCTCCAGCGCGAAGACGAGATTCGCCAGCTTGGCCTGCGCGTAGGCGCCGAACGGGTCGTAGTGCCGTTCGCCTTGCAGATCGTCGAAGCGGAGCTGTCCCCGCCGGTGCGCCACGCTCGCCACGGTGACGACGCGAGGGGCCGGCGCGCGGAGCAGCAGCGGGATGAGCTGCGCCGTGAGCGCGAAATGGCCGAGATGGTTGGTGCCGAACTGCCGCTCGAAGCCGTTGGCCGTGACCTGCCGGCGCGGCAGGCCCATGACCCCGGCGTTGTTGACCAGGATGTCGAGCGGCTCGGCGGCCTCCACCAGGCCGGCGGCGAACCTGGCGAGCGAGTCCAAACTCGCCTGGTCGGCCATCGCGAAGCGGACGCGCGCCGCCGGGTGGCGTCGGCGCACCGCGTCCCCGGCGGCGCGGCCCTTCGCTTCGTCGCGGCCGGTGAGCACCACGTCGGCGCCGGCGCCGGCCAGGGCGGCGGCGGTCTCGAGACCGATCCCGCTGGTCGCCCCGGTGACGACGGCGCGCTTGCCGGCGAGGTCCGGGATGTCGGCCGCGCTCCAGCCGGCCATCACTCCACCACGATGCGCGGCCCCGCGGCCGGGGCGCGCCCGGACACGATGTCCCAGACCCGGCGGGCGATAGCGTCGAAGGCGCGCGCGCCGTCGCTGTCGGGGGCGGAGGCCGTGATCGGCGTGCCGGCGTCGCCCGCGCTGCGCACGTCCAGCAGTAACGGCACTTCGCCCAGGAACGCGGCGCCGAGCCGGTGCGCTTCCTGACGCGCGCCGCCGTGGCCGAAGATCTCGGCCCGGTGGCCGCAGTTCGGGCAGCAGAACACGCTCATGTTCTCGATCAGGCCGAGCACGGGGACGCGCACCTTCTCGAACATCCTGACGCCGCGGCGGGCGTCGATCAGGGCGATGTCCTGCGGCGTCGAGACGATCACCGCGCCGGTGAGCGCCACCCGCTGGGAAATGGTGAGCTGCGCATCGCCGGTGCCGGGCGGCATGTCTATGATGAGGATGTCGAGCGCGCCCCACTCGACCTGGCCCATCATCTGTTCGAGCGCGCCCATCACCATCGGGCCGCGCCAGATCATCGGCGTCTCCTCCTCGACCAGGAAGCCGATGGACATCACCTTCAGTCCCCAGGCGTCGAGCGGCGTCATCCGGTCGCCGCGCACGGCGGGCTTGCGATTGAGCCCCAGCATGCGCGGCAGGCTCGGCCCGTAGATGTCGGCGTCGAGCAGCCCGGTGCGATGCCCCAGGCGGGCGAGCGACACGGCGAGGTTGACCGCGACCGTGGACTTGCCGACGCCGCCCTTGCCCGACGCGACGGCGACGATGGCGCCCACCTCGGGCAGCAGCAAGGCGCGCGGCGTCGCTCCGCCGTGCGCGTGCGGCTGAGCCGGCGGACGCTGAGGCGGCGGACGCTGGGCCGGCGGGCGCGGCGAGGCTGTCGCCGGGGTGTGCGCGGTGAGCACGGCGGCGACGTTCATCACGCCTGGCACCGCGGCGAGGGCCGCCTCCGCGGCGCGGCGGACGGGCTCCATCTCGGCGGCGCGGGCGCGCTCGGTCAGCAACGAGACGTGCACCAGGCCGCCGCGCAGTTCGACGCTCTCGACCAGGCCGGCGGCGACGATATCGCGGCCCGACGCCGGATCGCGGAGCGCGCGCAGGGCGTCGCGCAGCCTGTCCTCGGTCGGGGGCTCGGCCATGCGCTTGCAAACCTTCTGCTCTGAGACGACAACGCTGTCGCTGTATGCTGGCTTTGCAGCCGGTGCGACCGATATGGCGTATCGGCGCCGATCCGCCAACGGCGCCCCCGCGCAGGAGAGCCTGAACCGCCATGTCATCGAGCAACGGCCCTCGACTTTGGCCATCCGGACCGTCCGGGCCGAACCCGTGGGGCTCGCCCGGCGGTTCGGGCCCGCGTGGCCCCGGATCGGGCGGCGGGAACGGGGGGCGGCGGCCGGGCGGCCCGTGGGGCGGCGGCCCGGGCGGGTTTCCAGGCCCGGGGCAGCTCCCGGACCTCGACCAGATCATCGCCCGCTGGCAGGCCTTCATCCGCCGCATCCTGCCCGGCGGCGGTGGCGGCTTCGGCGGCCCGCGCGGCTTGGCCCTGGCGGCGGTGGCGCTGGTCGCGGTGTGGCTGGCGAGCGGCTTCTACCGCGTGCAGCCGGACGAGCAGGGCGTGGTGCTGCGCTTCGGCGCCTTCGTCCGCACCGCCCTACCGGGCCTGAACTACCACATACCCTGGCCGGTGGAGACGGTGCTGCGCCCGGCCGTGACGCGCATCAACCGCGTCGAAATCGGCTACGGGTCCGGCACCGGCGCGGCCGGCGACACCACGACGCGCGAGGTGCCGGAAGAGAGCCTGATGCTGACCGGCGACGAGAACATCATCGACATCAACTTCGCGGTGTTCTGGCGCATCAAGGACGCCGTGCCGTACTTGTTCGACACGCGCAGCCCTCCCGTCGTCATCAAGGCCGTTGCCGAGAGCGCCATGCGCGAGGTGATCGGCCGCACCCCGATCCAGCCGGCGCTCACCGAGGCGCGGGCGCGCATCGAGACCGAGGTGACGCAGGAGATGCAGACCGTCCTCGACGCCTACCGCGCCGGGGTGGAGATCACCCAGGTGCAGCTGCAGAAGGTCGATCCGCCGAACGCCGTGATCGACAGCTTCCGCGACGTGCAGCGCGCCAACACCGACGCCGAGCGGATGCGCAACGAGGCCGAGGGCTATCGCAACGACATCGTGCCGCGCGCCCGCGGCGACGCGGCCCGGGTCACGGCCGAGGCGGAGGGCGCGCGCCAAGCAAGCATCGCCGAGGCGACCGGGCAGACGCAGCGTTTCACCAGCGTCCTGACCGCCTACAAGGCAGCCAAGGACGTCACCTTGCAGCGCATGTATCTGGAGACGATGCAGGACGTCCTCAGCCGCTCGCCGACCTTGGTGGTCGACGATACCCTCAAGGGCCTGGTGCCCTTCCTGCCGCTCAACCCGCCCGACCGCGCGGTCCCGATCACGCCGCCGGCGCCGCCTTCCCAAGGGCCGCCCGCGCCGAGCGCGCGGGGCGCGTCGTGATGAGCCGCCCCGCCATCGCCGGGATCGCCGCCCTCGTCGTCCTGGTCGTCCTGGCCTTTGCAAGCCTGTTCACGGTCGATCCGACCGAGCAGGTGCTCATCACCCAGCTCGGCCAGCCGATCCGGGTGATCGACACGCCCGGGCTGCACGAGCGCATCCCGTTCGTGCAGACCATCATCCCGTTCGACCGCCGGCTGCTGATCTTCGAGTTGCCGAGCCAGGAGGTGATCCTGGGCGACCAGCGGCGGCTGATCATGGACAGCTTCACCATGTTCCGCATCACCGACCCGCTGCGCTACTACCAGGCGGTCGGGCCCGAGCTGGCCGGGATCCAGGCCCGGCTGAACTCGGTGGCGCAATCGGCGATGCGCCGGGTTCTCGGCAACCGCAAGCTGCTCGATGTGCTGTCGGCGGATCGCGCCGCCATCATGGCTAGCATCCGCCAACAAGTTAACCAGGAGATGCAGGGGTTCGGCGTTGCGATCGAGGACGTGCGCATCCGCCGTGCCGATCTGCCGGAGGAGAACACCCAGGCCATCCTGTCGCGGATGCAGTCCGAGCGCGAGCGCGTGGCGCGGCAGGCGCGGGCGGAAGGCGCCGAGGCCTCCGCCCGCATCCGCGCCGACGCCGAGCGGGATCGCACGGTGCTGCTCGCCGAGGCGCGGGCGACCGCGGACCGCCTGCGCGGCGAGGGCGAACAACAGGCAAGCGTGATCTACGCGCAGGCCTACACGCAGGACCCCGGCTTCTTTGCCACCTGGCGCACCATGCAGGCCTACCGCGAGGCGTTCGGGGCCGGGAACGCGCGGCTGGTGCTGACGCCGGACAGCCCGTTCCTCAAGCTGTTCCAGGCGGCGCCGAAGCCGGCCGTTCCGTGATGCGGGGTGCATTGCCCCTGCGGACTCGCGCGCCATATCAATTTTCGCCCGTAGCAGCGCTCGCCGCTCCGCCGATCTATAGTGCGCCGGTCTCCCCAGGAAAGCCTTGACCATGGTCCAGATCCGAACCCGTTCCGTCCGCGCCGCCGCGCTTGCCCTGTCCGCGCTGGTGGCCGTACCGCTTGCCGCGGCGGTCCCGCTCAGTCCGGCGCAGGCCCGAGGGGCGCCGGACAGCTTCGCCGACCTCGCCCAGCAGCTGCTGCCGGCGGTCGTGAACATCTCCTCGTCCACCTCCATGCAGGTCGCCCGCGGCAACGGGCCGGAGATCCCGCTGTTCCCGCCGGGCTCGCCGTTCGAGCAGTTCTTCAAGGATTTCCTCGACCGCAATCACCCGGGCGGCCGCCCGGGTCAGCGCGGCGACCAAGGCCAGCGCGGCGACCAGGCGCCCCCGGCGCCGGAACGCAAGATGCAGTCCCTCGGCTCCGGCTTCATCGTCGATCCGTCGGGCCTGATCGTGACGAATAATCACGTCATCGACGGCGCCGACGAGATCACTGTCACCCTGCAGGACAATACGTCGCTGAAAGCGGTCCTGGTCGGCAAGGACGAGCGGGTGGACGTCGCCCTGCTGCAGGTCAAGTCCGACAAGCCGCTGCCGGCGGTGAAGTTCGGCGATAGCGACGCCGAGCGCGTGGGCGACTGGGTGCTGGCGATCGGCAACCCGTTCGGCCTGGGCGGTTCGGTGACGGCCGGCATCGTCTCGGCGCGCGGGCGCGACATTCGCCAGGGGCCGTATGACGACTTCATCCAGACCGACGCGGCGATCAATCGCGGCAATTCCGGCGGCCCCCTGTTCAACATGAACGGCGACGTGATCGGCATCAACACGGCGATCTACTCGCCGTCGGGCGGCTCGATCGGCATCGGTTTCTCGATCCCGGCCAACATGGCCAAGAACGTGGTGGACCAGCTCAAGAGTTTCGGCCATGCCCGGCGCGGCTGGCTCGGCGTGCGCATCCAGCAGGTGACGCCCGACATCGCCGAAAGCCTCGGCCTGCACGATGCGGGCGGCGCGATGGTCGCCGGCGTCAATGACGGCGGCCCGGCCGACAAGGCCAAGATCCGCAACGGCGACATCATCCTGAAATTCAACAACCAGGATGTGAAGGAGATGCGGACCCTGCCGCGCATCGTCGCCGAGACGAAGATCGGCCAGGACGTGCCGGTGACGGTCTGGCGCGACGGGCACGAGCAAACCGTCCAGGCCCAGGTCGGCGAACTGCCCGACGATCAGCAGCAGGTCGCCGCGGCTGACACCAAGGCTCCGGCCGCCGCAACGGCTAAGCCGGTCGAGATCACGGGGCTCGGGCTCAAGCTCGCCCCGATCGATCAGGCGGCGCGCGACAAGTATCAGCTCACCGATGACCAGAAGGGTGTGGTGATCACCGACGTGGCACCCAGCGGGACCGCCGGCGACCGCGGCGTCAAGCCGGGCGACGTCATCATGGAAGTGCAGCAGCAGGCAGTGAGCACGCCGGCCGACGTGCAGGCCCGCATCGACGGCGTGCGCAAGCAGAACCGCAAATCCGTGCTGATGCTCATCCAGAGCCAGGACGGCCGCCGGTGGGTGCCGCTGCCGCTGGCCGACCAGAGCGGCGAGAAGCCGGGCTGAGGGCAACTGGCGGCGTGGCGGTGCGGCCGGCCGTCAGAACCGTTGCGTGAGGCCCGCAGCACGGTGCGGCGCAGTCCGTATTGCGGCGCCCCGACGCCTACCCCGGTGCCGGTGCGGATCCGATAGATCTCGTCGAACAGGTTCAGCGCATCGACGCGCAGCTCCGTGGGCGCGACGCCGTTTGGCACCGCGCCGTCAGTCGCCCGCAGTCCGCTCTGCACCAGCAGGGTGCCGAAGAATTCTTCCCCAATAGGCCCACAAGGAAGGGAGACTGCTTGCCGGGGGACACGAACAAAGATGGGCTCGAAGGCAACGGGGTTGTCCCCGGAAAGCGGTCAATCTGGGGCGATCCTTTCGACAGGCGGTCATGACAGAGATGATCGCATTCTGACTAGCCATGGTCCGCGCAGGCGGACCATCCACCGCTTTGCTTGCTCACGTCGAAGTCGTGGATGGTCGGCCTTCGCCGACCATGGCAAGGGACAACGCCTCAATTATACCCGTAGAACCGCCGAAACTCGCCGTTGCCCGGCCCGATGCCGTTGCTCGGCCCGACTGTGGGCGTGTAGGCGTCCCCGAAGCCGGTCGGCAGGCCGGGATCGGCGATGTAGGAGTCCACGTCGGCCTCCGAGGCGTGCGAGGCGACGGGTGTCTGCCCGGTGCCCGGCCCGGTGATCCCGAGCTGTTTCGGTGTGTAACCGCACGCGCCCAGGCCCAGCCCAAGGCCGGCCAGAACGAGAAGCAGGCGAGGGCTCATCATGCGGGTATCCTCAACGCCAAGGCCTTATCCTGCGCCGGATCGGCCGTGCCCTCCAAGCCGCGGGTTGGCAGCTTCAGTAATAGCCCTGCCGCCGCGGCGGAGTCGGGGTGGTCAGATACCCGGTCCCCGCACCCAGCGCGGCGCCGCTGAGCCCGCCGATCGCGGCCCCCTTGCCGCCGCCCGCGAGGGCGCCGATACCGGCACCCGCGCCCGCGCCGATGAGGCCGCCGCCGACCGCGCGCTGCCCCGGGCTATAAGGGTTGCTGCAGCCGGCAAGGCCGAGCCCAAGGCCGGCGATCACGACGCCGACGGTGATCTTGCGAGACATTCCCGATACTCCTTTGCTTCGCGGAACCGGTCACGAGGGCGGTTACGGCGTTGGGCGGCGAGAGTTTCGACGATTCCTAAACGCCACTTGTCAGCAACGCGTTAATCCCCGGATCGTCGCGTCCACGCCGTCGCGCTGCGATATGTATGCGCCGCCCGGGTCGCGGCCCTTGTGGCGGCAGGGCGGGGCCGCTAAGCCCTCCGCCTCTTGCCGCATGGCGGAAAGGTCGGGTCGGTATGTTTGGACGGTTGCTCGGCATCATGTCCGCCGACATGGCGATCGATCTCGGCACCGCCAACACGCTGGTCTACGTCAAGGGGCGAGGCATCGTGCTGGCCGAGCCGAGCGTCGTCGCGATCGCCGAGGTGCGCGGCCGCAAGCAGGTGCTGGCCGTGGGTCAGGAGGCCAAGCAGATGCTCGGCCGCACCCCGGGCAACATCCACGCCATCCGCCCGCTGCGCGACGGGGTGATCGCCGACTTCGAGGTCGCCGAGGAGATGATCAAGCACTTCATCCGCAAGGTGCATAATCGGCGTGGCTTCGCCTCGCCCATGATCATCGTGTGCGTGCCGTCCGGTTCCACCGCCGTCGAGCGGCGCGCCATCCAGGAGAGCGCGGAGAGCGCCGGGGCACGCAAGGTGCTGCTGATCGAGGAGCCGATGGCCGCGGCGATCGGCGCCGGCCTGCCGGTGACCGAGCCGTCCGGCAGCATGGTGGTCGATGTCGGCGGCGGCACCACCGAGGTCGCCGTGATCTCGCTCGGCGGCATCGTGTTCTCGCGCAGCGTGCGGGTCGGCGGCGACAAGATGGACGAGGCGATCATCAACTATATCAGGCGCAATCATAACCTGTTGATCGGCGAGTCCTCGGCCGAGCGGATCAAGCTCGACATCGGCGCCGCGTGCCCGCCCGACGACGAGGAGGAGGGGCCGTATCGCGAGGTCAAGGGGCGGGATCTGATGAACGGCGTGCCGCGCGAGGTCCTGGTGAGCCAGCGCCAGATCGCCGAGAGCATGGCCGATCCGGTGAACCAGATCATCGAGGCGGTGAAGGTGGCGCTCGAGAACACGCCGCCCGAACTCGCGGCCGACATCGTCGACAAAGGCATCGTGCTGACCGGTGGCGGCGCGCTATTGTTCCGGCTCGATCAGGTGTTGCGCGACGCGACGGGACTGCCGGTCGGGATCGCCGAGGAGCCGCTGCAATGCGTCGCCCTCGGCACCGGGCGCGCGCTGGAGGACATCAAGCGGCTGCGCAACGTGCTGACGTCGATGTACTGAGCGTTGCCCTCACCCCGGCCCTCTCCCGGAGGGAGAGGGAGCAGAAGAGAGCCCTCTCCCGGAGGGAGAGGGAGCAGCTAGCCCTCTCCCTTCGGGAGAGGGTTGGGTGAGGGTGCTGTTCGGAGTTGAGCGTGATCAGGCTGTCGATCCCGGCGCGCCAGGCGCTGGCGAAGCTGACCTTGCCGCTGCTGATCGTGGCCGCGTTCGGCCTGATGCTGCTCGGCAAGGCGGACGCGCTGCTGGCCGAACGCGCGCGGATGGGCATGGCCGACGTGCTCGCCCCGATCTACGCGGCGCTCGCCGGCCCGCTCTCCCATGTGCGCGGGACGCTCGCCGACGCGGACGACCTGGTGGCGATCCGCGCCGACAACGCGCGGCTGCGCGACGAGAACGAGCGGCTGCGGCGCTGGCAATCGGTGGCGCTGGCACTCGATGCGGAGAACCAGCGCCTCAAGGGCAACCTCAACTGGATCCCCGATCCGGCGCCCTCCTACGTCACCGCCCGCGTGGTGAACGAGGCGGGCGGCGTGTATGCGCGCGCCGTGCTGCTGTCGCTCGGGCCGAACCACAGCATCACCAAGGGCGAGATCGCGCTCGACGAACGCGGGCTGGTCGGACGCGTCACCGAGGTCGGGGCGCGAACCGCGCGGGTGCTGCTCATCACCGACCTCAACAGCCGCATCCCGGTGACGCTCGAGAACAGCCGCGCGCGCGCCATCCTGGTCGGCACCAACGGGGACCGACCTCGGCTGCTGTACTGGTCCGAGGGCAACCCCCCGGCCGAGGGCGAACGGGTGGTGACGAGCGCGGAGGCCAACGTGTTCCCGGCCAACCTGCCGGTCGGCGTCGTGCATTACAGTGCGACCAAGGCGCCGGAAGTGGAGCCCGCAGCTCGGCTGGACCGGCTGGAGATCGTCCGCATCTTCGATTACGGCAATCGGGGGATCGTGCCGCCCGAAGCGGCCGCCCGCGCGCCCGCCACCGGCAAGGCGCGCTAAAAGTGGAGGGTGCCGACCGCTCGCCCGGCATCCGTCCGCGCCCGACGCTCGGACGCCGTCTCGACCAGACCGCCCGGGCGAGCTTCCCCGCATCCTGCACGGTGCTGCTGATGCTGGCGGCGACGGCGCCTTTCGGCTTGCCGATGCAGGCCGCCCTGCTGCCCGCCGTGACGCTCGGCTCGGTGTGGTTCTGGGCGCTGTTCCGTCCCGCCGCGCTGCCGCCGCCGCTGGTGTTCCTGCTCGGCGTGCTGTTCGACCTGCTCGGTTATCTGCCGCTCGGCACCGGGGCGCTGACCTTGCTGATCGCCTACGGGGTGGCGGCGCGCGCGCGACGCAGCCTGACCCGCCAGCGGTTCCTTCCGGTATGGCTGGCGTATGCCGCCGTCGCGGCCGGCGCCGCGCTGCTCGATTGGGCGATCGCGTCGGGGCTGCAATTCCGCGCGCTCCCGATCGCTCCGGCCCTGTTCCAATGCGCGCTGAGCATCGCCTTGTATCCGGCGCTGTCGGTGCTGTTCATGCGCGCGCACGGCTCCGTGGCCGATCCGGAGAGCGCCTGATGCGGCCGTTCTCGCTGAAGCCGCGCCGGGTGCGGGAGGCCGAGCGCGACAGCCGGCGGACCGGGCTGTTCACCCGGCGGGCGCTGCTGCTGATGGGCACCCAGGTGACCGTTCTCGGCGTGCTCGCCGGCAAGCTGTATCAGGTGCAGGTGGTCGAGGGCGGCCGCTACGCGACCATGGCCGACGAGAACCGCATCAGCGCGCGGCTGATCGCGCCGCCGCGCGGCCGCATCCTCGACCGCGCGGGCGTCGTGGTGGCCGGCAACCGGCTGAACTGGCGCGCCTTGCTGATCGCCGAGGAGACCGAGGACGTCGCGGTGACGCTCGACAATTTCGCCCGTCTGTTGCCGCTGCCCGACCACGAGCGCGCCCGCGTCGAGCGCGAGGTGCATCGGCACCGCCGCTTCATCCCGGTCATGGTCAGCGAGTTCCTGAGCTGGGAGGACATGGCGCGCATCGAGGTGAACGCGCCCGACCTGCCCGGCATCATCATCGACGTCGGCACCACGCGCCAATACCCGTTCAGCGACAGGCTCGCCCACGTCGTCGGCTACGTGGCCCCGCCGAACGAGGACGACATGGGCGACGATCCGATGCTGGCGCTGCCAGGCGTGCGGGTCGGGCGCGCGGGGATGGAGAAGGCGCAGGACATGCCGCTGCGCGGCCGCGCCGGCGTGGTCCAGCTCGAGGTGAACGCCGTCGGCCGCGTGATCCGCGAGCTCGACCGCGAGGAGGGCGTGCCGGGCCAAGACCTCACCCTGACCATCGATGCCGGCCTGCAGGACGCGGTGCTCGCCCGGCTGGGCAACGAGAGCGCCAGCGCCGTCGTGCTGGACTGCCGCAACGGCGAGGTGATGGCGATGGCCACCAACCCGTCGTTCGACCCCAGCCTGTTCAACTCGGGCGTCTCGCAGGCGCAGTGGATCGAGTGGACCCGCAACCGGCGCGCCCCGCTCATCAACAAGGCGTCCGCCGGCGTCTACGCCCCGGGTTCCACCTTCAAGATGGCGGTCGCCCTCGCCGGGCTCGAGAGCCGCGCGATCACGCCGTACGACCGGGTGAGCTGCCCCGGCTACCTCGATGTCGGCGACACCCGGTTCCATTGCTGGAGCAAGTACGGCCACGGCTCGCTCGATCTGCGGGGCGGCCTCAAGCACAGCTGCGACGTCTACTTCTACGAGATGGCGCGGCGCACCGGCATCGACCGCATCGCCGGGATGGCGAACCGGCTCGGCCTCGGGGTGGACCTGCCGACCGACCTGCCGGGCGCGCGGCCTGGTCTGATCCCGACGCGGGCCTGGCGCATCGGCAAGGGCCATCCCTGGAACATCGGCGACACCATCGTGAGCGGCATCGGCCAGGGCTACATCCAGGTCACGCCCATGCAGCTCGCCACCTACGCCGCGCGGATCGCCGTCGGGCGGGCCGTGGTGCCGCACCTCACCCGTAAAGTGGGCAGCGTGCTGCAGCCCGACGCGAGCCCGGACCATTGGCCCTCGCTCGGGCTGGCCGACAAGGAGCTCGGCACGGTGCGGCAGGGCATGTGGGCCGTGGTGAACGACGCCGGCGGCACGGCGCCGGTCGCGCGCATCCCGGCGCATCTCGGGATGCTCGCCGGCAAGACCGGCTCCTCGCAGGTGCGCCGCGTGTCGCGCGAGGCGCGCGAGCACGGGTTCAAATCGGAGAGGCTGCCCTGGGAGTTCCGCCCGCACGCGCTGTTCGTCGCCTACGCGCCGTACGAGAACCCCCGCTACGCGCTCTCGGTGGTGGTGGAGCACGGCAACGCAGGCGCCGCCGCGGCAGCACCCGTCGCGCGCGACATCATGATCGAGACGCTCACCCGCGATCCCGCGCGGGCGCCGGAGCCGCCTGGTCGCGTGGCCGACAAGGGCCGCGTGTAGATGGACCGGCGGCTGATCCGGGAAACTTCGTTCGGCCTGTCGGGCAAGCTGCGGCGGATCAGCTGGCTCTACGTGCTGCTGCTGTGCGGCTTGGCCGGCGTCGGCTACGCCGCGCTATACAGCGCGGCCGGCGGCTCCCCCGAGCCGTACGCCGCGCGCCACGCGCTCCGCTTCGCCGTCGGCCTCGTGCTGATGCTGAGCATCGCCCTGATCGACATCCGCTTCGTCGCCCGGCTCGCCTGGCCGGTCTACGGCCTCTCCATCGTGCTGCTCGTGCTGGTCGAGCGGATGGGCCATGTCGGCAAGGGGGCGCAGCGCTGGATCGAGCTCGGCGGGTTGCAGTTGCAGCCGAGCGAGCTTGCCAAGCTCGGGCTCGTGCTGGTCCTCGCCGCCTGGTTCCATCGCGCCTCGTGGGAGCGGATCGGCAATCCGCTGTTCTTGATCCCGCCGGTCCTGATGGTGCTGGCGCCGGTCGGGCTGATCCTGAAGGAGCCCAACCTCGGAACCGCCGTCATCACCGCTTTGATCGGCGCATCAGTGTTCTTCGGCGCCGGCGTCCGCTGGTGGAAGTTCCTGCTGGTGGCGCTGCCGGTGCCGTTCGCGGCCAAGGTGGCGTACGGCTTCCTGCATGACTACCAGAAGGCCCGGATCGACACCTTCCTCAATCCGGAAACCGATCCGCTCGGCGCCGGCTACAACATCATCCAGTCCAAGATCGCGCTGGGTTCGGGCGGGATGTGGGGCAAGGGGTTCCTGCAGGGCACGCAAGGGCATCTCGACTTCCTGCCCGAGAAGCAGACCGACTTCATCTTCACCCTGCTCGGCGAAGAGTTCGGCTTCGCGGGCGGCGTGGCGCTGCTTGGGCTGCTGACGCTGATCGTGCTGGGAGGAATGCTGATGGCGCTGCGCTGCCGCCACCAGTTCGGCCGGCTGGTGGCCCTCGGCATCGCCACGAACTTCTTCATGTACGTGTTCGTCAACGTGGCGATGGTGGCGGGCGTGATCCCCGTCGGCGGCGTGCCGTTGCCGCTGATCTCGCACGGCGGCTCGGCGATGATCACGGTGATGATTGGCTTCGGCATCCTCATGTCCGTCCACGTGCACCGGGACGCCGAGTTCGCCGACCGGAGGGATGCTATCTGAAGCCGCTAGGGCCGCTCGGCGCGTATCGGCGGACGTTGTACGAGGCCGGCGACATCGCAGTGCGAATCGGCCGGCGTTCCACCGATGCCGACCGGCTGCTCGCCCGATTTGGCGCGCGCACCGGGGCCTTCGTCACCGCCTGGAACCCGCTCTCACGCCGCCGGCCGACCGGGTGGAACCGCCGAATGCAGGCCGCCCTGCTTGCGGCGGCCCGGAGGCTGCGCATCGTCCACGGCCGCGAGATCGCCGTGCGCGGACCGTGGTGGGAGGAGCACCTGCTGATCCTCGCCGCGCCACGCCGTTTGGTGATGCTCGGGCGTCGCTTCCGGCAGCTCGCGATCGTGGTTGTCGCGCGCGGGCAGCCCGCGAGGCTGGTCCTGCTCTAGAGGAGGTCGTCCGGCGACTGGTTGACCATCGGTCGCGGCAACGCCGGCGATCCGGGTTCGGGGCAGCTGAAACGCACGGAGTAGGTGATGCCGGTCGAGAACGCCTCCTCGCCGACGCGATCGCCAAGCGACAGGAACCGCTTGCCTCGGGCGGTGCAGAACGCCCGCGCCTCCTCCAGCGCGGTGTTCTGCGCGAGCAGCAGGCCGGCGTTTCCCCCCGGCGCGCGCGCGTTCACGACATAGCTGTCGCTGCCGTTCGACTGGACCCCTGGGTTCGACGCACACCCGGCGGTCGCACACACCATGGCCAGCGCACCGACCGCCCGTGCGGCTCTCATCCCATTGCTCCCGACGAACGGGATGGAGTGTAGCGTCAGGCGCAAAACAGGGAAGCCTTCGCGATCGGTTCACGAAGGCCGCCCGTGCGGCCAGGCGATCGCCGCTCGGCGGCGATGGTTAGGACTTGTTGAGGCTCAGCGTCGTCCCGCAGGACAGCCCGTCGGAGAACGCGTCCATGTGCTTGCCGGTGATCCTGCCGGACAGGATGTTGGTGCCGTAGCGGGCGTAGAACGTGCCGTCGGCCGCGACCGGAACCGTGGCGGTCACCGTGCCGCTCGCCGGCCAGATCACCGCGGCGTTCTGCACCGTCAGCTTGGGCGAGGCGAAGGGCAAAGAGGTCGTGCCGGTGCAGAACGGCTGAGCGGCGGACTTGGTCTGCAATCCGACGCCCGTGTAGGTGCCGTCGATCGCCGTGCTCGCGCGAGTGGGCGGGTTCCACGGAGCTGCCGAGGTGCAGGCCGCCGCCAGAAGGCAGGCCGTGCCGGTCAGGAGCAAGCGCGTCAGCATGTTGGACGTCCTTCTGAGAGTCGAAACGGTCTGTCCGGCGAGGTTGTGTCGGAAACGGTCCGGATCGCAAGCGGCGGACTCGCCGGAACGATCGTCCAGAGCACTCCCAGCCAGTATTCGATTAAGGCCATAGATCGGTTACCCTCGCAACAAGACCCCGGCGAATTTTGATGCGCTTGGGTCGCACTGTGGCTTCCGGGTATCACCCCTGCTCCACGCGGCCAAATGCATCAAAACCCTCACTCCGGCCCTCTCCCGGAGGGAGAGGGAGCAGAACGCCCTCTCCCTTCGGGAGGGGGCTACGCGCGCTTGCTCGCCGGCTTGCGCGTCGACGCGGCGGCGGCCTTGGCCGGCGCCTTCTTCGCGGCCGGCTTCGGCTTTTCCGCCGTCTGCCCAAGGCTCTTCTTCAGCGCCGCCATCAGGTCCACGACGTTGCCGCGGTCCGGCTCCTCGTCGGCCTCGGGCTCGATGCCCTCGCCTTTCAGCTTGGCATCGATGACGGCGCGCAGCCGGGCCTCGTAGCGGTCCTCGACGTCGGCCGCGTCGTAGCGCCCGGTCTGGCGGTCGACGAGCTGGGTCGCCAGCGTGACCATCTCGGGGTCCGGCTTGCCGGTGGGAATGCCGTCGAACAGCTCCTTCGGGCTGTTGATATCGCGTTCCTCGTAGAGCGTGTGGGCCACCATCCCGTCCTGCATCGGCATCAGCGCGATGGTGCGTTCGCGGCCCGCCATCACCACGCGCGAAAGCGCCACGCGGCCGGTCTGCGCGATCGCCTCGCGCAACACCACGTAGACATCGCGACCCGCGTCACCGTCGGGGACGAGATAATAGCTGCTGTCGTAATAGATCGGATCGATCGACTCGGCGTCGACGAACTTCTCGACGGTCATCGTCGACGAGCTTTCGACGCGCGCGCTGTCGAAATCCTCCTTGCTCATGATGAGGTAGTTGTCCTTCTTGAACTCGTAACCCTTCACGAGCTCGCTGCGCGACAGCTCCTCGTCGGTTTCGGCGTCAAGCGTGATCATCCGCACGCGATGCCCGGTCTTCGGGTTGATGAAATGGAAATGCAGGTTTCCGCGCTCGTGCCGCGCGTTGAACAGCGCGACGGGGCAGGAAACCAGGGCCAGTCGGATATGCCCGCGCCAGATCGGTCGTCCCGCCATCATCGCCTCCGCTTGTTGGCCGCGACCTCCGGGATCGGCTGCGCCGCATCCTCGAAGTCCTTCCAGGGATCGCCGCCCTGCTTGCTCAGACGCTGCGGCACGGTGGCGATGGTGAAGGACGCCGGATCGAGCGCGTCCGTTACTTCCCGCCAAGCGAGCTGCGTGGCGACCGTAGCACCCGGTCGCGCGCGCGGCGAGAGGGAGGCGACCGCGGTCGATCCGAGACCGTTGCGCAACCAATCCACCAGGATCTTGCCCCGCCGCTCGACCTTGGCGAGCCTGGAGACGAACCGCTCGGGGCTGTCGGCCGCCATCGCCTCCGCGAACGCGCGGCACCAGGCACGCGTCGTCTCCCAGTCCGCGCGCGGCTCAACCGGGGCGACCACGTGCAGCCCCTTGCCGCCGGTGGTGCGGCAGAACGCGGCGAAGCCCGCATGCTGCAACCGTTCGCGGACTTCGAAGGCGGCGCGGACAACTTCAGCGAATGCGACATCGTCGCCGGGATCGAGGTCGAACACCACACGGTCGGCGTGTTCCGCGTCCGGCTCGCGCGAACCCCACGCGTGCAGCTCGATCGCGGAGACCTGCGCGCAGGCGAGCAGACCGGCGACGTCGTCCACCACGAGGTAGGGGCCGTTCCCAGCCTTGCCGCCGCGGATTTGCGGGGGAAACCCCGGTTTGGCGTGCTTCTGGAAGAAGTGCTCGCCGGCGATGCCTTCCGGACAGCGCACCAACGCGAGCGGACGTCCTTCGATTTCCCGCAGCGCGTGCGGCGCGACGGACAGCCAATACTCGGCGAGGTCGCGCTTGGTGATGCCGGGCCATAGCTCGCGATCGGCGTGGGTGATCGACATGTCGCCGATGACCTCGCCCGCGCGAGCACGCGCCGGAGCGGCCGTGCGAGGCGTTCGCTTCGCTGCTGCCGGCTTGCGGGCCGGGGACTCGATCTTGACGACCGCGCTGCGCGTGCGGCGGCCCTCGAAGGGAACACGCTTGGCCGCCGGGTCCACGACGTCCCGGACCACCTCGGCCGCCGGCTTGTCCTCCCGCACGCCGAGATACGTCGCATGCCGCACGCGACCGGCACCCGACCAACCTGGGAATTGCACCTCGACGACCAGCTCCGGCCTGACCCAGATGATCTGCCGGTCAGGCGGCTCGTCCGCGTACACCATGCCGGGAGGCGGCCCGGCGACGATCTGATCGAGGCGCTGGCGCAGTGCGGCCAGCTCCTTCTCGGTGAAGCCGGTGCCGACGCCGCCCGCGTATTGCAGGGCGCCGTCGGGATCGCGATAGCCGACATGCAGCGCCCCGAGGCCGGTGCGCGACCGTGCCGGCGGCGTGAAGCCGAGGACGATGAACTCCTCGCGCCCCTGGCATTTCAGCTTGAGCCAGCTCTTGCTGCGGCCGGAACGATAGGGCGCGTCGGCCTGCTTGCAGATGATGCCTTCGAGCCCCATGCCGCATGCCTGCTCGCGTATGGTGTCGAGTCCGCCCTCGAAATGATCGCTGAAGCGCAGCGCGCCGCGCCAGTCGGACAGGCCGGCGAGCGCGCCCTTGCGGTCGGCAAGACGGCAATTGCGCAGGTCCCAGTCGCCCAGATGCAGGAGGTCGAAGGCGTACAGGAACAGGTTGCGATCGTTCCCTTCGGACAGCGCCTGCTGCAGCAGGGCGAAGCTCGACACGCCGTCTTCGCGAAGCGCCACCAGTTCGCCGTCGAGCACGGCGCGCTCGACCTTCAGTCGCGCCACGGAGCGCGCGAGCGTGGGCATCCGCAGCGTCCAGTCGTGGCCGTTGCGGGTCAGCAGGCGGACCGCGCCGCCGTCCTTGAAGGCGAGCAGGCGGTAGCCGTCGAACTTGACCTCGCTCAGCCAAGCCCCCGCCTTGGGCGGCTGCTCGACCGCTGTCGCGAGCTGTGGCGCGATCGCGTCCGGCATCGCCCCCAGCGCCGCGCCGGCGAAGGGCGGCTGTTCCCGGCCTTGGGCGGTCCAGACGCCCGGCTCCTGCTTGGGCGCGGGCGGCTCGATCTCGCGCTCCAGCAGCTCCGCGCCCCCGCCCTTGGTTTCGGCCTCGTCGTGCTCCTTGATAAGCAGCCAGTTCTCGGCCCGCTCCTTGGGACGGGGTTTCAGTCGCACCAGCACGAAGCCGCCGTTGAGCCGCGTGCCGTGCAGCACGATCTTCAGCTCGCCCTTTTCCAGCGCCCGTGCCGGGTCGGGGTCGGGCAGCTCCTGCGGCTCCCAGGTGCCGCGGTCCCAGAGCTCGACCGTGCCGGCGCCGTAATGGCCCTCCGGGATGACGCCGGCGAAGTCGGCGTACTCGATCGGGTGGTCCTCGGTCCGCACGGCGAGGCGCTTGTCGGACGGGTCGAGCGACGGTCCTTTCGGCACCGCCCAGCTCCACAGCACGCCGCCGTGCTCGAGCCGGAAATCGTAGTGCAGCCGCGTCGCGTCGTGCTTCTGAACAACGAAGATCGCCGCCTCGGCCTTGCCGGCCGGCTCGCGCGGGGCGGGTTCCGGCGTCGCGGCGAAGTCGCGGCGGGAACGGTAGGTCGCGATGGAGGTGTCGCGCGCGGAACCCCGCGCTCCGGCCTGTGGCATGGCGACGAAACGTCGCCCCGCCGAGGATGGTTTCAGGCCGGAACCGATTCGATCGGTTTGGCGGCGACGGGTCGGCCGAGATACTGCTCCAGCACCTCGATCGCCGGCCCGTCGGCCTTGATCGTCCCCTGCTCCAGCAGCAGCGCGCGGGTGCACCAGTCCCGCACCGCCGTCTCCATGTGCGTCGAGAGCACCAGGATGTCGGCGCCGCGCACCATGTCCTCGAGCCGCACGCGCGCGCGTTCCAGGAAGTTGGCATCGCCGGCGAGGAACCACTCGTCCATCAGCAGGATCTGCGGGCGGATCGCGGTGGCGAGCGCGAAGGCCAGGCGGACCACCATGCCGGAGCTGTAAATCTTCACCGGCAACTCGAGGAAATCACCCAACTCGGCGAATTCGGCGACGTCCTCCTCGAGCCGGCGCAGCATCGAGTTCGGCAGCCCGCTGTATTGCCCGCGCAACCGGATGTTCTCGCGTCCGGTCAGGCCCGAATTCATGCCGAGCTGCGGGTCGAGCAGCGCGTTGAGGCTGCCCTGGATGCGCAGCCGGCCGATCACGGGCTCGTAGATGCCGGCGAGCGTGCGGAGCAGGGTGGTTTTCCCCGAGCCGTTGCCGCCGATCAGGCCAAGCCGGTCGCCGCTGGTCAGGGTGAAGGAGATATCACGCAGCGCCTGCACCACGATGCGATTCTGCGCGTCCTGGCCCAAGCGGCCCGAGGCCGCCGCGAACACCGTCTTCTTCAGGCTGCGGCTCCCGCCGTGGTACAGCGGGAAGAACACGGAGACGCCCGTGACGTCGATGCGGGCGGTGCCGCCCACGGTCATACCCAGAACGCCAGGCGGCCGCGGACCCGGACGAACAACGCCCAGGACACCGCGCAGAGCAGGACACTGTAGATCAGCGCGCTGACGACCGTGTAGGCCGACGGCACTTCGCCGAGCAGCGGGCCGCGGACGATCTCGAACAGCGAGAAGAACGGATTGAACGGCAGCCAGCGCGCGCGCGGCCCGAGCAGTTCCGGCTTCCAGATGACCGGGCTGAGGAAGAACGCGAGCTGCATGACGCTGGCGACGATCGGCGGAATATCGCGAAACCGGGCGCAGAACGCGCCGAGCAGTACGATCACGGCGATCCCGTCGATGGCCCACAAGACGAGGCCGGGCAGCGCCAGCAACGCGGTCAGGTGCGGCGTGATCTCGAGGATCACGAACACCCCGGCGATGACGATGATGTTATGCGCCAGCACGATGACGTTCCGCACCGCGACCCGCAGCGCATACAGGAGATAGGGCATCCGCATCGAGCGGATCATGCCCTCGGATTCGGTGAAGCTGCCGCATCCCTCCGACACCAGCGAGCCGAGGAAATTCCACAACACGATCGAGAGCGCCAGGAACGGCAAGTAGTCGTGCAGCTGCATCTTGAACAGCGCCGAGTAGAGGAACCCGAGCGCGCCCACCATCACGGCGGTCGACAAGGTCAGCCAGAACGGGCCGAGGATCGAACCGCGGTAGCGCAGCCGTATGTCTAGCCATCCGAGCACGACGCCCAGACGGAACAGGCGCAGACCCTCCATGATGTCCACGGCGGCCATATGGGTCCGGGTGGATCGCGACATGTCCGCCGTCAGCTCCAGCACGGGGCCGCGGGCGCGTGGGTCGAGCTGGGTCTGGGCGAGAGAGGTCATGGAAGCGGGCGCGATAACCGATCCACCTTGCCGCTGCAACCCGGACCCCGGTGCCGGGGGCGCGCGCTGATCGAACTCGTTTCGGTTTCTTGCGACTCGGCAATGTCGGCTTGCACCGAACAGCGATCCCGGTTAAGGGCTTAGCAGCAGTTCCTGATTGCCCACCTTAGCGGCGGCCCCCCGGTCGTCGTGCCCTCCGGCCATGTCTCCCCGGCCGCGCCACGACGGAGGTTTCTGCGGATGATCCGTTCGACCGCTTCCGCTATCCATACCTGCGTCTGCAAGAGTGCCTTGGCCAGAGTGCTCGGCAGCCTCGCGCTGCTGGCGGCGGTGGCGGCCTGCTCGAGCCAGGCGCCCCCGATCGACCAGTCGCAGGAGGCGGCGCGCTATCAGGCGCACGCCCGCGGCGGCTATCGGCCGCCGGGACCGTCGGACGATCCCTGGGGGCCGTACGTCTCCGAAGCGTCGGGGCGGTTCGACGTGCCGGAGCGCTGGATCCGGGAAGTCATGCACGTCGAGTCGGGTGGGCAGATCTATCAGAACGGACAGCTCATCACCTCCCGAGTCGGGGCGATGGGCCTGATGCAGGTCATGCCCGAGACGTACGACGAGCTGCGGGCGCGCTACGATCTCGACGACGATGCCTACGATCCGCACAACAACGTGCTCGCGGGGGCCGCCTATCTGCGCGAGATGTACGACATCTACGGATCGCCCGGCTTCCTCGCCGCCTACAATGCCGGGCCGAAGCGGTTGGACGATTACCTCGCCAACTTGCGTCCGCTGCCGGAAGAAACCCGGCACTACGTCGCCATGATTGGCCCCTATATCCAGGACTCGTTCCCGGCCAACCGCTCGCCGGCCGAGCAATACGCCATGAACGAGCTGCCGATCGATATTCCGGCGGGCCTGCGATACGGCGGCCGCAGCTACCAGTACGCCCAGTCGCGTCCGGCCCCCGCGCGCGCTTCGCGGGGCCACGCTTCGCGCTACGCCGCTGCGAGTCACGCGCCGGTGCGCACGGCGTTCGCCGAGCTGCCGCCCAGCCCGCCGCCGCCGCCCGGCAAGCATCGCGGTGGCTTCAACCTGATCCAGCCCGCCATGGCCGAGACGGTGCCGCCGCGCGGTGGGGCCACCGGAGGCGGCTGGGCGGTGCAGGTCGGCGCTTTCGGCAGCGAGAGCCAAGCCCATCTCGCCACCGGGATCGCCAAGGAAAAGGCCGCGCTCGGTTCGGCGCACGCCAGCGTCGCCGGCGTCCATGCGGGCCGCACCACCCTCTACCGCGCCCGGCTCAGCGGGTTGTCGCGGGAGAGTGCGGTGGAAGCCTGCCGCAAGCTTGGCCACGGCCGCGGGAGCTGCATGGTGCTCGCGCCCGACTCGCAGTCCTGACCAGGTAGCGCCAGCCGTGTAGTACCAGCCGTCCCATCGAGTGTGCGTCCCACCTCTCAAACCTTGGCCGGACCCGTGGGCCAACCATGACGGCGAGGGAGCCAACCGGTCAGCGGCTGGCGCTGCGCTCCTTGTCGCCCATGAGTCGGGCCAGGGTCGGCTCGATCGCGGCGGCCATCAGCGCCTGTCCCTCGGCCGACGGATGCAGCGGCGGGCGGGGCGGCGACATCTTGGGATCGAGGAACAGGTCGCGGTCGAGCCGGCCGTCCCGCACGAACACGCCCGTGAGGTCGAGGTAGGTCACGTCGCCCCCGCTGGGGCCGCCGGCCTGGCCGAAGCGCCGCGCAAGCCCGCGGTTGATCTCGGCCGTCGTCTCGGAGATCCAGGCGGAGCGGTCGCTCGGCAGCACGCTGAGCAGCAGAATTTTGCTATGGGGCAGGCGCCGGCGCACGGCGGCGATGTCGGCTTCGATCCCCGCCACCGTGTCCTCGGCCGACCAGTGGACCCGGCCGAGATTGTTGGCGCCGATCAGGATCACCGCGACCTTGGGCGCGATGCCGTCCACCTCGCCGTTCTCGATGCGCCAAAGCAGATGCGCGGTGGTGTCGCCGGTGAAGCCCATGTTGACCGCGTCCCGGCCGCCGTAGAAGCGCTGCCAGCCGGGCTGGAAATCGGCCCGCTCCCAGTCCTGCGTGATCGAGTCGCCGAGCAGGATCAGCCCGACACGGCCCTGCCGCACGCGGTCGAGCACCGCTTCGTGGCGCGCCCGCCACCACGGCAGGTCCGTGCGCGAGAGCGGGGTCGCGGCGAGCGGGACATGGGCTGCGGCCGCGAGGAGGAGGAGTGCTAGGAGCGGGGGCAGGGTGCGGCGCCGGCCCTCACCCAACCCTCTCCCGAGGGGAGAGGGCTTTCTTCTCCCTCTCCCTCTGGGAGAGGGTCGGGGTGAGGGATCGTTCACGCCCCGATCACCTCCGCGATCTCCGCCTCCTCCAGCCCCGCCTCGCGCAGCACCTCGATCGTGTGCTCGCCGAGGCGGGGGGCCAGGCGCCGGATCGAGCCGGGGGAGGCGGACAAGGCGGCGGGCACCGCCGTGACCACCGCCTTCCCCTCGGACGGGTGTTCGACCTCCTGGAAGAAGCCGGTCTCGCGCAGGTAGGGGTTTTCCAGTAGGTCGGACAAGGTGCCGGCCTCGCCGCAGGGGATGTCGGCCGCCTGGAACAGCTCGAGCCACTCGGCCGTGGTGCGCAGCTTGAGGCCGTCGGTCAGCACGCCGTAGCACGCGTCCACGTTGTCGGAGCGGGCGGCGATGGAGACGAAACGAGGATCGGCGCTCAGCTCCGGCCGGCCCACCGCCTCGAAGATGCGCGCCCACTGCACGTCGCTCACGGCGATCACCGAGACGTAGCCGTCCTTGGTCTCATACGGCCGCCGATGCGGCGTCAGCATCCGCGGGTAGCCCATGCCGCGCTCGGGCTCGCCGATCGCGGCACCCCACATGTGCTCGACCAGCATGAAGTTCAGCATCGTTTCCATCATCGGCACGTGCACCTCCTGGCCCTCGCCGGTGCGCTCGCGATGGAACAGCGCCATGCCGACCATGGAGGCGAGCATGTGCCCGCTGATCTTGTCGGCGGCGACGGTCGGGAAGTAGCGCGGCGCGCCGTCCGGCCCCGCGTTGAGCGCGGCGGTGCCGGTGAGGCCCTGGATCAGGTCGTCGTAGGCCGGGCTGTCCTGCATCGAGCTGCCTTTGCGAAAGCCGCTCGCGCAAGCGAGGATGATTCGGGGGTTGCGGGCGGCAAGGCTCGCGTAGTCGAGCCCGAGCCGCGCCGCCGCGCCGAGCCGCATGTTGTGGACCAGCACGTCCGCGCCCTCGATCAGCCGTCCGAGGGCGGCGCGCGGCTCCTGCCGCTTGAGGTTGAGCACGACGCCGCGCTTGTTGCGGTTCAGCATGAGGAAGTAGGCGCCCATGCCGGGCGAGCGGCCCGGCCCGATCTGGCGGCAGTTGTCGCCGTCGGGCGTCTCCACCTTGATGACGTCGGCACCCATGTCGCCCAGCGTCTGGGTCGCGAACGGGCCGAGCACGACCGTGGTGAGGTCGATCACCCGGATGCCGGCCAGCGGTCCGCGGTTGGCTGCCGTCCCACGGTTGTCCGCCGTCATGCTGCGAGCACGAAGGTGAGGTAGGCGAGGCTGCCGAGCCCGACCACCAGGCAGTAGTAGGCGAACGGGTTCAGCGCCCAGGCGTCGTGGCTGCGGAAGTAGCGCATCAGGAACGCGGTGCTGAGGAACGCGGTGATGCCGGCGACCACCGCGGCGAGCGCCGAGAGCCCGAACACCCCCGCCGGGATGCTCTCGTGCAGCAGCTTGGGCACCTCCAGCACGGTGGCCCCGAGGATGATCGGCGTTGCGATCAGGAACGAGAAATGCGCCGCCCCTCCGTGGTCGATCCCGCGCAGCAGGCCGCCGACGATCGTTGCACCCGACCGGGAGATCCCCGGTATCAGCGCGGTGCACTGCCAGCAGCCGATCATCGCCGCGTCGGCGAGCGTGATCGTCGAGAGGGCCTGGTGCGTGGCGTTGCGCCGGCGCAGCCGCTCGCCGAACAGCAGCAGGAGGCCGTTGACGACCAGGAAGCCGGCGGCCAGCAGCGGCGAGCCGAACAGGCTGCGCAGGGATTTCTCCAGCAGGAACCCGACCACGACGGCGGGTATCGTCGCGACCACGATGAGCAGGAGCACCCGCCGGCTCTCGGCGATCTGGTGCACCGTGCCGATGCCCAGCACGCCGGTCAGCAGCGCCCACCAATCCCTCCAGAAATACAGCAGCAGGGCAACCGCGGTGCCGAGATGCAGCATCACCAGGAACGGCAGGAACTCCGGCGAACGCTGGTCGACCGGCCAGTCGAGCAGCCGGGGCAGCACGACCGCATGGCCGAGGCTGCTCACCGGGAACAGCTCCGTCGCCCCCTGAAGGATGGCGATGACGATCGCTTGCAGGGTGTTCATGCGGTGGGCGGCCTCCGGCGCTGCTGATTGCGGCGGGGCGTTCCTGACTGAAAACGCCCCTATTTGGCAACCCTCGCGTGCGCCGGCCAAGCCTCAATCTTGGAACCGTATTCGGCCGATGCGGGAAGCACACCGGCGCAGGCGGCCCCAGATGCCCTCAGTTCTCGCCGTCGCTTGCCCTGGGATCATGGGGAGCCACGGCGGTCTTCTCGCTCGGAGCAGCTCGCGTCTGGCGGGTTTCTCCAGGGGTGCCATCGCCAGCAGCGCGTCCGTGAGCGCGGCAAAGCCGAGCGTCATGCCTAATCGGTCGACGACCAGAACAGCGAACGCGGTGCGCCGAATGGTGAACGCCGGCGATGTGGCGCGCTGGATGTAGACTTCGATGACCTCGTCGCAGCCCGCGTAATTCGGGGTTACGACGACACGGTAGCCTTTCGGGGCGACGAGGCTCGCCCACCGCATTGCGGCAAGCGCGTCATCGATGGTGAACGCGCTTCCGCTTGGATGGCGAGCGGCGAAAACGGTGGAGGACACGGAACACCTCTGCTTCAGGCGGCCGCGCGCAGTTTCGCCATCATCGATGCAGCTTCCTCCTCCGCAGGCATAATTCCTGCCAGCACCTGGACCAGGCGCTCACGCGTCGACGCGGTCCCGCCTGTGAGCGGCAGCCGTAGTTCATCGGAACAAAGCGACAGCGCGGCCAGGGCTGCCTTCAGCGGGATCGGATTGCTTTCGGCGAACAGCGCCGCATGCAGCGGGTCAAGCAGGTCGCGTATTCGAGCGAAGCCCGCGAGGTCGCCATCCTCCCAAGCCCGATGCAACGCCGAACAGAGCGCGGGGGTCAGGTTTGCCGTTACCGACACGCATCCATTGCCGCCCATGGCCCGGTAGGCCGCCGCCGTCGCGTCATCTCCGGTCATCTGCACGAAATCTTGGCCGCACATCGCGCGTAGCCGTGGCGGGCGCGAAAGATCGGCCGTCGCGTCCTTCAGCGCCGCTATGGATCCTTGGTGAAACAGCTTCGCGACGGTCGCGTCGGCGATGGCAACGCCGACGCGGCTCGGCACGTCATACAGCATGACCGGCAGGTCCGCGGCCTGGAACACGGCTCGGACATGCGCGCAGATGCCTTCCTGGGTGGGCTTGACGTAAGGCGGAGGCGCGCACAGCAGGCCGCTTGCGCCGCAGCGTGCGGCGGCGGTGGCGAGAGCGACGGCTGCCTCGGTCGACGTCCCCGAGCAGCCGGCGATGATCGGGACGCGATTGCTGGCCACCTCCGCCGCGACGCGGACCACCTGGGATTGCTCCGCGGCGGATAACGCCGGTGCCTCACCCGTGCTGCCGCACACGACGAGCGCTGTGGTGCCCCGGTTGATCTGACGCTCGCAGAGCCGAGCCAGAGCGGCTAGGTCGAGGGCGCCGTCCCGGAATGGCGTGGCGACGGCGACGACCGAACCGTGGACGAGGTGGGGCCGTATCGGAGCCCCTCGCAACCATTCATTCAGTGGCATAGGGCGGCACCAGAGGACGAACGCTCGGCGCTCAGCAAAGTCTGCCGGGGTAGCGACCGTACCCGGATCGAGCGGAAGCCTAGCTCGTGCAGCAGTCGTGTGACCGAGGTGGCCACCGAGCTTGCGCGTTTGTTGTCGATCCGCAACACGATCCGGCCGTTCGGCGCCATGGCCCGTTGGGCCTGCCGAAGCGCCTGCTCGACGACCTCCGGAGACGCGGTGCGCGGCACCACCACCAGGTCGGCGGTGCCGGGCTCCGCCTTCTGGTTCAAGCGCAGCACTGCGACCGTCGCGCAGCCGCGTCGTATCAACGCGCACATCAGCTCCAACCCGTGTTCGCCAAGCACCAGGGCGTGGACGTTGGAGACGTCGCCGATGCAGTCCAGCATCGCGGTGTCGGCGTCCGCCTGCAGGCCTAAGAGCTCGACCGGCGGCGCTGGATGGGACGGAACCCTGCGGGATCCGATGTGCATAGTGGCAGCTCCAGTTTGGTGGATCATGCGAAGTCTGCACGCGTCTCGCCGTGCGAAGATCGACTTGTCCGGCGACGCGATTAGCATCGCGAGTCCGGGGTATAAATTCCATGGGGATCGACAGCTATCATTGTGAGAGAATTATAAAATCAGCTGGCAAGCCGCCGTCTTAGCTGCCCGACGATGATGGACAGGGCCTCACCTCTGAGGCGTTGCAGCCTGAGCCGGCACCTCGTCGACGATTTGCCTGAGCGCGCCAGTTACATTTTGGATGATGGTCGCTCCGATGATGACGAGGGCAACTATCATCAGGAGCTTGAGAGGCAAGACTTTGACGCTCAGACGGTGCGCAGGCCTCTCGTCAGGATCCGGAGCCGAGCGATCGCCGAGTCGTCGGACCGAGCCCGCAACCCCGAAGATCAGAGCAGAGGTGAGCACGATCGCCGCCACGAGCACGGTGCGGAGGCCGATCCAGCATGCGATCGGTAGCAGAGCATGGCACATCTTGGCGAAAATGGTTACATCAGTCGGTATATAAAATCGATATGGCTCGATGATCAGGAGGATATAGAAGAAGTAGTCACAACCCTGCAGCCGGCCGGGATGTGCCTTATATTGCGCACATATTATGGAGACCTGGAAGCGACATGGATTTCATACTCGGAGTAGCCCATCCTTCCGCCAAGACGAACGCGTGCTAAACCCCGCAGGAGCCCAGAATGGCAATGTTCCAGTATGCGATGGTTCCGTACCCGCCGCCGGGCCCGCCGATCCATGCTGCCAGAGTGGCTCGCGACGACAACCTCGATTTGCTCATCGTGGTCGAGGCAACCGGCAGCGCAGTTTCGAAGCCGAGTGAGAGTTCGTGCCCGGTCTCGACTGCTCCGTCCGCAATGCCGGCAAACCAGCGGCCGGCTGACACGCTCCAACGGTCGTAGCTTGCTGTCTCGGGACCGGGCGATGGTTCCGCGGTCCCGGCTTGATGAACGGTCGCGGCGAGCGTTGCTCGAATGCGGGGCGCGCTTTGCCTTCGTCAGCGCGATAGCCGTGGTTCCTTGCGTGTTCGGCCTCCGGTCGTGGCACGACACAGGAAAATTGCTGGCGACCCTCTATTCCCTCGGCAGCTTTATCGCATTTATCCGGGCTGCGCGCAGCGGGGATCGGCTGGAAAGTTCCAGCGTGACCCTGTGGGACGAGGCGATGGCATTCAGTGCCTGTTCGCTGTTCGTGCACGGGGTCATGCGCTCGCAAGTTTGAAGGGCTGAGCTGACCAGCCCCCAAAAGACAAGCGCCGACGCGCTCAGTCGTTCAACGGGTAGGACGCCATCAGCCGCCGTTGCAGCCGCCAAAGCCGCAACGTTTCAGGTATCCCGGTCGAGCGGTGCCCGCGCGCGCGATTGGCGGCGCCGATGCGGAACGCGGCGCCGTAGTGCCGGAACTGGGTGCGCCAGGCCTCCAGCAGCGTCGTCCGCCGGTCCCAGATATGCGTAGCCTCCGACCCGGCCCCATTGATCTCGATGATCCGCAGCCGCTCGCCGCGGTGCAGGTCGGCGCGGGAGGCGAAGCGGACGTCGATCCGGCCGAAATGAAACTCGGGCAGCGCCTGCGCCACGCGCTCGACCGCGTCGGCGAGCGCTTCCGTCGCCTCGCCGGTGGCGTCCTCGAACACCGATCCCTTGCAATGATTGCCAACGAAAACCAGCCGCACGGGCTCCCCGGCCGCCGGGACGGTGTCGAGATGTTCCGCCAGCCGAGGGAGATAGAGATGCGGCACCCGGCCCGCGCGCGGATCGGCCAAGATCAGGGCGCGCAACGTCGAGCGGCCGTCGCCGGTTACCGACGGCGCGTGCTTCAGGGTGATGGACGTGATCCGGCCCCGGCTCGCGCCCGGCGGTCGCACGTAGAACAGGCCGGCCTCGCCGGCTTCCGGGGCGAGGGCCTGCAGCACCACCCGCAGCTGCCTCGGGTAGGTTGCCAGATAACGCGCGAGCCCCTCGCGGTCATGCACCAGGCGCACGCCGGTCCCGTTGCAGCCGATGTCCGGCTTGGCGACCAGCGGGAAGCCGATCCCTGCCCGTGCCAGCGCCTGCTCGGCCGCCGCGAGGTCGTCCTGATGCCCGGCGCCGGTGACGAAACTCGTGTACGGCACCACCAGCCGCCGGGCCTCGCCCGTCAGCTGGTCGAGGATCTCGGTCTTCGACTCACCGCACAGGCCGCCTGCGGTGATGCGCGGGTTGGCCGCCGTGGGGAGCAGCATTCCGCGATAGCGGAGGCCGAGGGCGATCCAATGCACCACGATGGGCGTGTAGAACATCCATCCCGGCCAGAACTCGAAGAAGGAGACGGGCGGGTCGTCCGCCCCGGAGCGGGGCGCAGCCCGCAGAGCCGCGTCGAGCTTCACCGGGCGGCCGGCTGCGCGCGAGCGGCAAGCCGACCGACGATCAGCAGGGTCAGCGCGAACCCGGCGGCTCCCGCCCAGCGCCACGCCCCGAAATGGTCGATCAACACCTGGCCGAGCCGCAGCGAGACGCCGAACAGGAGCGTCGTCCACGCCAAGGTCGCAATGATCGCGGCGACGGCGAAGCGCCGGAAATCGGCTCCGAGGAAGCCGCACGCGGTGTAGGCCGGCAGGCGCATGCCCGGTAGGAACCGGCTGACCAGCACCACCCTGAACACCCGCCCGCGCAACCAGCTGCCGAGTGCACGCGATCGCTCGGGCGGGACGAACCGGGCGATCCAGCGGCTGCGCGCCGACAGGCGGCCGAGGCCGTAGAGGCCGAGATCACCGACCACCACCCCGACGTAAAGCGCCAGCAGCGCCACCCAGATCGGGATGCCCCCCTCGTCGGCCCGCATGGCCGCCAACACCGTCGCGGCATCCTCGAGGATGAACGTTCCGAGAATGATGGCGACCGCCTGAGCCAGCCGGCTCGCTCCCGCAAGGTGGAGCAGCGAGGCAAGGGAAGTGCCGACCATGTTCATCCGGTTAGCCGACTCCCTTCAACCCAAGCCGTTGCAATCCATCCCGACCGCATAGGCGAGGAGTTGCAAGCCGGTCGGACCTTCCAAGTTGACTCCGAACCGATCAGGAATGCGTGAACTCCTATCTGGCTTGGCTTCCTGTGATCCCTGCCCGTAGAGGCAGCAACCGGCGATAGGTGGGGATGTCGGGACACGATCACCAGCATCTTGGCACAGCATCTCGGACGTCAGTGTTCTGCCGGGACTGCCCTGACCCGCGGCGGGTCTGACCGCGTGCGGAACTTTTCGCTGATTGCAGTGTTTGTAGCGCGCCCGGTTACTCGTGGAGCGCGAGAAGCCGCTGTCAGGGCGGAAACGGACATGATGATGCGCAAGCGCCTCGTTCTTTGCCTTTCGATGCTGGCACTTCTTGGCGCCGGCTCGATGCTAACCGGTTGCAACACGACGGCCGGCGCCGGACAGGACGTCTCGAGCGCCGGACACGCCGTCACCCGGGCCGCCGACAAGCTCAAGCCTTGATGCTGTCGTTCCCGTAGGCCACTGTCGCTGCCGTCCGGCGGCAGGTTCGGCCGGGGCAGGAGCGAACCATGGAACTCGGCCGGCTCGGCGTCTGGTACTCGCCCGATCGTCTGAAAGGTCAGGAGATCAGCCAGTTCCTGCAGATTTTGGAATCGTGCGGTTACGATACGCTGTGGTATCCGGAGTCGACCGGGTTCGAGTCGATGGCGATCGCTGGCCACATGCTCGGCCTGACGAGCCGGCTGAAGGTCGGCAGCTCGATCGCCAACATCTACGCCCGGGACGCGTTCACCGCGCGACGCGGACTGACGCTTACCAGCCTTTACGGGGACCGGTTCATCCTTGGTCTCGGGGTGAGCCACATCCCGTTGGTCGAGGGGGTGCGCGGGCACCAATACGAGAAGCCGGTTCCGGCGATGCGCGCCTATCTCGATGGGATCCTCAAGGGTCAGGCCGGGGCCGATGAATGGCCGGTCGCCATCGCGGCCTTGGGGCCGCTGATGCTCAAGCTGGCGGGCGAGCGGACACGCGGGGCGCTGCCCTATAACGTGACTCCCGAACACACCGCGAAGGCGAAGAGCATTCTCGGGCCGTCGAAATGGCTCGCGGTGGAGCAGAAGGTCTGCCTGGAGACCGACCCGGCCAAGGCGCGCGCGCTCGGGCGGGCCGAGCTGTCGCGCTACATGGGTTTGCCCAACTATCGCGATAATTGGCTGCGCAACGGGTTCACCGAGGCCGAACTTGCCGATGGCGGCAGCGACCGGTTCATCGACGCGATGGTGGCGTGGGGTGATGCCGACGCGGTCCGGGGCAAGCTCCGCGCCCATTTCGACGCCGGCGCCACGCATGTGTGCCTCCAGCCGGTCCACGCGGAGGGCGATTTCGGCGCCCGTGACGCCATGCTCAAGGCGCTGTCGGATACCTGACGGCGTTCCCGATTCAGATGAACTGATCGGCGGTCATGCGGCGGGCGCTGCGTCCGGCATAGGCCTCCTTAGCACGCGCGACCGTTGCGCGCTTGTCGCTTCCCGTGGCTGAATGCGGCGAACGGGGTTGCACTCCGCCGGATTGCACAGGGAGCCGGGGACGATGAACGACAGCGCGATGCCCAACCGCTTCGACCGCACCGTCGAGGACCTCGGCAACGTGGTCGAACTCGGCCACGTCAACGTCACGGTGCCCGACCAGCGGCTCGCGACGCTCTACTACATCAGCGGCCTCGGCCTGACCCGCGATCCGTACCTCATGACCGGCGTCGACAACATGTGGGCCAATGTCGGGCGCTCGCAATTCCACCTGCCGAGCCGCCCGCCGCAGGTCGTGCGCGGGATCACCGGGCTGGTCGTGCCCGAGATAAACGCGCTGCTCGCGCGGCTCGCCCGCGTGCAGAAGGATCTTTCGGACACCAAGTTCAGCTTCCGTGAGAGCGCCGACGGCGTCGATACCGTCTGCCCTTGGGGCAACCGCATCCGCTGCCATGCGCCCGACAGCGCCCGTTTCGGACCCATGCGGCTCGGGATGCCGTACGTGGAGTTCGACGTGCCGCCCGGCACGCTGGACGGCATCGTGCGCTTCTATCGCGAGATCCTCGGCGGGACGGCGTTCATCGCCGGGGAGGAAGCAGGTCGTCACGCCCGCGCCGTCGTCGGTGATGGCAACGCGCTGATCTTCCGCGAGGCCGAGGTGAGCCTGCCGGCCTTCGACGGCCACCATGTCCAGATCAGCCTGGTGGACTTCTCCGGGCCGCACAGCCGGCTGCTCGAGCGCGGCCTCATCACCGAGGAAAGCGATCAGCATCAGTATCGTTTCCAGGACATCGTCGACCCCGAGGACGGCCGGGTGATCTTCACCGTCGAGCACGAGGTCCGCTCGATGCGCCACCCCATGTACGCCCGGCCGCTGGTCAACCGCGATCCGACCATCAGCAACCGTAACTACAAGCCGGGCCACCAGGAGCTTCCCTGGTCCGTGTCGCATCTGAACTGAACGCGCGCTCGGGCCCGCTTGTGCCCGCGGCAAATGGCAGTACTGGTCTATAATGACAGCACCATGGTCGGCGAAGGCGGACCATCTACGGCTTTGTCAGGCGGGAGAGTGGGCGTGGATGGTCGGCCTCCGCCGATCATGGCGTTGGAAACTCGGAGTCTCTCGCGGCTGGTATTACGGTTTCGTGCTTGCCGCCCCTCGGCCGTGTCCCGGCCTGCGGCGGCGTGGTAGGGTCAACTCGTGGCGGGGGCAGGCGTTGTCGACGCGCCCGCCCAGCGGCCCGACGGGACACTTGCGGCTCGCCTGAAGAGCGAAGGGGATTAGTCGATGGCCACGGACATGGACCTGCTCTGCGTCAATACGATCCGCACGCTCGCCATGGATGCGGTGCAGAAGGCCAATTCCGGGCATCCGGGCTCGCCCATGGGGCTGGCGCCGGTCGGCTACACACTGTGGAACGAGAAGTTGATCTACGACCCCTCGGACCCGGTCTGGCCGAACCGCGACCGCTTCGTCCTCTCCGTCGGCCACGCCTCGATGCTGCTCTACGCGCTGCTGCACCTCGCCCGCGTCGAGGCGTTCGACGAGCGTGACCGCCCGCGCGGCCGCGGGGCGGTCACGCTCGACGACATCAAGCAGTTTCGTCAATTGAGCAGCGTCTGCCCCGGACATCCCGAGTACCACCTGACCACCGGCGTCGAGTGCACGACCGGGCCGCTCGGTCAGGGTGTCGCCAACAGCGTGGGCATGGCGATCGCCGAACGCTGGCTCGCCGCCCGCTTCAACCGGCCCGAGTTCCCGATCAGCCGGCACAACACCTACGCTGTGTGCGGCGACGGGGACATGATGGAGGGGATTTCCAGCGAGGCGGCGTCGCTCGCCGGGCATCTGCGGCTGGCGAACCTGTGCTGGATCTATGACAGCAACCGCATCAGCATCGAGGGCTCGACCGCGCTCGCGTTCAGCGAGGATGTCGGCACCCGTTTCCTTGCCTATGGCTGGAACGTGCTGCGGGTGCGCGACGCCAACGACCGCAGCGCGGTGGCTGCCGCCATCGAGCAGTTCGAGGCCGAGACCGGCCGGCCGACCATGATCATCGTCGAGAGCCACATCGCCTATGGAGCGCCGACCAAGCAGGACACCAAGGAAGCGCACGGCGAGCCGCTCGGCGAGGAGGAGGTCCGCGGCGCCAAGCGCAACTACGGCTGGCCGGAGGACGCCAAGTTCCTGGTCCCCGACGGCGTCTACGAGCATTTCGCCGGCGGCATCGGCCAGCGCGGGCGGGCGGCGCGGGAAGCCTGGGAGGCGATGTTCGAGCGCTACCGGCAGGCGTTCCCCGATCTCGCCCGCGAGTTCGAGCTGATCCAGGACCGCGAGCTGCCCGAGGGGTGGGAGAGCGCGATCCCGACATTCCCGGCCGATCCCAAGGGTCTCGCCAGCCGGGAGTCATCCGGCAAGGTGCTGAATGCGCTAGCCGAGCAAGTGCCGTGGCTGCTCGGAGGCGCGGCCGACCTCGCGCCCTCGACAAAGACCAAACTCGGTTTCGCCGGGGCGGGCGAGTTCGAGGCCGGCCATTACGACGGGCGCAACTTCCATTTCGGCGTGCGCGAACATGCGATGGGCGCGGTCGTGAACGGCATGGGGTACTCGAACCTCCGCGCCTTCGGCTCGGGATTCCTGATCTTCTCCGACTACATGCGCGGCTCGCTCCGGCTGTCCGCCATCTCGGAGCTGCCGGTGGTCTGGGTGTTCACCCACGACAGCATCGGCGTGGGCGAGGACGGGCCGACGCACCAGCCGATCGAGCATCTTGCCAGCTTGCGCGGCATTCCGGGGATGCACACGGTGCGGCCGTGCGACGCCAACGAGGTGGCCGAGGCGTGGCGCCTGGTGATGACCGAGACGCACAGTCCGACCTGCCTCATCCTGAGCCGGCAGCCTTTGCCCACGCTCGACCGCAGCAAGTACAGCTCGGCCGCGGGCCTGCATCGCGGCGCCTACGTGCTCGCCGACCCCCCGGACGGCGGCAAGCCCGAGGTGATCCTGATGGCGACCGGCGGCGACATCGGGCTCTGCGTCGGCGCTTACGAGACGCTGACTGCGGAGGGCGTTCGCGCCCGCGTCGTGTCAATGCCGTGCTGGGACATCTTCGAGCAGCAGGACGAGGCCTACCGGCGCTCGGTGTTCCCCGACGACGTGCAGGCGCGGGTCTCCGTGGAGCAGGCGGCGACCTTGGGCTGGGACCGTTACGCCGGGTTGCACGGAAAGATCATCGGGATGCACACCTTCGGCGCTTCGGCGCCGTTGAAGTCGCTTCTAGAGAAGTTCGGCTTCACCCCCGACGCCGTCCTGAAGGCCGCCCGAGAGCAGCTCGCGGCGCACGCCAAGCTGCAGAGGGCGGCGGAGTAGTAGATGCCCCTCCCCAACCTCCTCCCGCAAGGGGAGGGGGCTCTTCTCCCTCTCCCCTTGCGGGAGAGGGCCGGGGTGAGGGGTCCGACGCTGCATTTCCAAGGAGGTTTCCATGAACCCGCTGAAACAGCTCGAAAACTGCGGCCAGTCACCCTGGCTCGACTACGTCCGCCGCAGCCTGATCCGCGAGGGCGAGCTCGCGACCCTGATCGAGCGCGACGGGCTCAAGGGCGTCACCTCGAACCCGTCGATCTTCCAGAAGGGGATCGGCGAAAGCGAGGAGTATGCCGGCGATTTCCATGCCGTGCAGGGCAAGGGCAGCGACGATCCGTCCGCGATTTATGAGCACATCGCGGTCGGCGACATCACCGAGGCTGCCGACGTGCTGCGGCCGGTTTACGAGGCCAGCAACGGGCGGGACGGCTACATCAGTCTCGAGTGCTCGCCCTACGTCGCCAACGACACCGAAGCCACTCTCGGGGAGGCGCGGCGGCTCTGGAAGCTGGTGGACAAGCCGAACCTGATGGTCAAGGTGCCGGCGACCCCGGCCGGCATCCCGGCGATCCGGACGCTGATCGGCGAGGGCATCAACATCAACATCACCCTGCTGTTCGCGGTCTCCGCTTACGAGAAGGTGGTCGAAGCCTACATCGCCGGGCTCGAGACCCTGGCGGGCAAGCGGGGCGACGTCTCGCGGATCGGCAGCGTCGCCAGCTTCTTCGTCAGCCGGATCGACACGTTGGTGGACAAGCGGATCGACGCCGCCATCGCGGGCGGGGCGGACAAGGCGCCGCTCGACGCGCTGCGCGGCAAGGTGGCGATCGCCAACGCCAAGGTGGCCTACGCGCGATACCAGCAGCTGTTCAGCGGACCGCGCTGGGATTCGCTTGCTGCGAAGGGCGCGCAGACGCAGCGCCTGCTGTGGGCGTCAACAGGGACCAAGAACCCGTCCTGGCCCGACACGCTGTACGTCGATCGTCTGATCGGCCGCGACACGGTGAACACCATGCCGCCCGCGACGATGGACGCGTTCCGCGACCACGGCACGGCCAAGCCGCACACCATCGAGGATGACGTGTCCGGCGCGCGGGCGACCCTGCTCGCCCTGAAGAGTCACGGCATCTCGCTCGACGAGGTGACCGATGAACTCGTCGAGGACGGCGTGCACCAGTTCGCTGACGCGTTCGACAAGCTGTTCGCGACCATCAAGGCGCGCAACAGCGAAATGCGCAAAGCTTCCTGATCCGCCGAGAAGGACGTCCCTCGCATGCCTGACCAGGCTCCGCCCACCCGCGTGCTTGCCGTGCCGCCGCGCAAGCCCGCGCCTCCGCCCGGGCCATGCGCGATGGTCATCTTCGGGGCGGGCGGGGACCTGACCAAGCGATTGCTGTTCCCAGCGCTGTACAATCTGGCTTGCACCCGGCTGATCCCGGAAAAATTCGCCATCGTCGGCGTGGATATCGCCGACCGGACGGTCGACGACTGCCGCAACAGCTTGAAAGACATGCTGAAGGGTTTCGTCGGCAACAAGTCGAGCGAGGACGAACTCGACAGCATCGACCAGGACGCGTGGAAGCGGCTGACGGCGCGGATGTCCTACGTCAAGGGCGATCTCAACGACCCAGGGCTGTACGACCAGCTCGGCAAGCAACTGGAAGGGGTCGCCGGGCGTGAGGGGACCGGCGGCAACGTGCTGTTCTACCTTGCCGTCGCGGATCGGTTCTTCGCGACCATCGTCGAGAACCTGGGCCGCGGCGGGCTTGCGCACGAGGACAAGGGCGCTTGGCGGCGGGTCGTGGTCGAGAAACCGTTCGGCCACAGCCTCGACTCGGCTCGCGACCTCAACGCGCGCCTGCTCAAGGTGCTGGACGAGAACCAGATTTATCGCATCGACCATTTCCTCGGTAAGGAGACGGTGCAGAACATCATGGCGTTCCGGTTCGCCAACGGATTGTTCGAGCCGATCTGGAACCGAGACCGGATCGACCACGTGCAGATCAGCGCCGCCGAGGTGGTCGGCGTCGAGCATCGCGGGCGCTTCTACGAGAGCACCGGCGCGCTGCGCGACATGGTGCCCAATCACGTGTTCCAGCTGCTCGCGATGGTGACGATGGAGCCGCCGGTGGGCTTCGACGAGAACGCCATCCGCACCAAGAAGGCCGACGTGTTCGCCGCCATCAAGTCGCTCGACCCCGAGGACGTGGTGCGCGGGCAGTACGCGGCCGGCACGGTGAACGGTCAGCCGGCCGTATCCTACCGGGAGGAGCCGGACGTCGCGGCCGACTCCAACGTCGAAACCTACGTCGCGATCAAGCTGAAGATCGACAACTGGCGCTGGGCCGGCGTGCCGTTCTTCCTGCGCACCGGCAAGCACCTGACGTCGCGCCTGACCGAGATCGCGATCCGCTTCAAGCAGGCGCCGTCCGCGCCGTTCGACGACACGCCGGTCGACAGCCTGCCGCCCAACTGGCTCGTGCTCCACATCCAGCCGGACGAGGGGATTTCGTTGCAGTTCGAGGTCAAGCGGCCGGGACCGACCATGCAGCTCGCGCCGGTTCGCATGGATTTCCGCTACGCCGACTGGTTCCCGCCGGAGCCCAACGTGGGCTACGAGACCCTGATCTACGATTGCATGATGGGCGACCCGACCCTGTTCCAGCGCGCCGACATGGTGGAGGCGACCTGGCGCGTCGTGCAGCCGATCCTGGACTGTTGGGAGGTGACCAACCCGCGGCATTTCCCGAACTACGCCTCCGGTTCCGATGGTCCGACGGCCGCCGAGGCGCTGATCCGCAAGGATTCGTCGCACCGCAGCTGGCGTCCGCTCAATCCCTCCGACGACAAGCATCATGGCTGAGGGGACGGGATGAAGCCGGCACTCGGAACCCTGCACGTATTCGACGATCAGGCGGCGCTCGCCCACGGTGGCGCGGCGTTCCTGCTCGAACAGGCGCGGGCGGCGACGGGCCGTTTCGTGGTCGCGCTGTCGGGCGGGTCCACGCCCAAGCCGATGTACGAGATGCTGGCGAAGCCGCCGATGCGCGAGGCGATGCCGTGGGACCGCGTGCATTGGGTGCTCGGGGACGAGCGGTTCGTCAACCCGGCCGACCCCGCGAGCAATTTCGGCATGATCTGCAGCGCCATGCTGTCCGGCTCGCCTGCGCCGACCGCCAACATTCATCCGGTGCCGTTCGACGGACTGACGCCGGAGGAGGGCGCGGCGAAATACGAGGAAACGTTGAAGGCGCTCTACGGCGCGGACACGCTCGATCCCGCCCGGCCGTTGTTCGACCTCAGCCTGCTCGGCATGGGTGACGATGGCCACACCGCGTCCTTGATCCCCGGTCAGCCGGTGCTGCACGAGCGCACGCGCTGGGTGGCGGCGGTCGAGCACGGCCGGTCCGAGCCGCGCATCACGCTCACCTACCCGGCGCTCGAGAGCAGCCGGATGACGGTGTTCCTGGTCGCGGGCGAGGGTAAGCGGGCGATTCTGGACAAGGTGCTATCGGGCAACAGCGACGTGCCGAGCGCCCGGCTGCGTCCGCACGGCGAGCTGTTCTGGTTCGTCGACCGGGCCGCCGCCGGCCGCTGGGCCGAGTGAGGCCGTGAGCGCGCCCGACCCGGCCAAGCGGGCGGCGGGAGAGGCCGCGGCGGCGTTGGTCGAGGACGGGATGCTGCTCGGCCTCGGCACCGGCTCGACGGCGTGGTTCGTCGTGGAGGCGCTGGGCCGCCGGCAGCGCGAGCAAGGGTTGCGCGTGACTGGCGTTGCCACCTCTACCGCGACCGAACGCCATGCCGCTTCGCTCGGCATTCCGCTGGCCGAGCTCTCGGCGGTGCCGGCGCTCGATCTCGCGATCGACGGCGCGGACGAGATCGAGGAGGGCACGCTCCGGCTGATCAAGGGCCTCGGCGGGGCGTTGCTGCGGGAGAAGATGATCGCGCAGGTGGCGCGCCGCTTCGTGATCGTGGGCGACCCGAGCAAGGTGGTGCGCCGTCTCGGCGAGCACGCTCCGCTGCCGGTCGAAGTCGTGCCGTTCGCCCATGCCGCGACGGCGCGGCGGCTGCCCGGGCGGTCGGTATTGCGCGAGGCGGAACCGGGACAGCCGTTCACCACCGACAACGGCAACCTGATCTACGACTGCTTCGAACTCGATGCTACGACCGACCCGGAAACGCTTGAAGCCGCACTCTGCCGGGTCGCCGGCGTTGTCGGTCACGGGTTGTTCCTGCGCGGAGTCGAGCAGGCGATCATCGGCCTGCCCGATGGGGCTACCCGTGTGATGCTGCCGGATTGAGCTGAGACGTGAGCGGGGGTGCGTTCAACGTCGCCGTTGTCATGGGCGTGTCCGGCTCCGGCAAGACGACGGTCGCCACCCTGCTGGCCGGCGCGCTCGGCTGGCAGTATCAGGAAGGCGACGCGCTGCACTCGGCCGCCAACGTCGAGAAGATGCGGCAAGGCATCCCGCTCACCGACGCCGACAGGGCGCCCTGGCTGCAGGCCATCGCCGCGGTGGTCGACGGCTGGCGCGCGCGCGGCGAGCATGGCGTGCTGACCTGCTCGGCGCTGAAGCGCGCGTACCGCGAGGTCATCGTCGGAACCCGGCCCGACGTCGCCCTGGTGTATCTCCGCGGCTCGAGGACGCTCATCGCGGGCCGCATGGCGGCGCGCACGGGGCACTACATGCCCCCGACCCTGCTCGGCAGCCAGCTCGCCACCTTGGAGGAGCCGGGTCGGGAGGAGCACCCTGTCGTGGCCGACGTCGGGACCACGCCGGACGCGATCGTCCGCGATGTCGTTGCTCGGTTGAAGGCCAGAGGGGGAGATGTCTGATGTGGCAGCCGAGCCAGCGCTATCCCGATCCCGCCGTGCGTGTCCTGCATGATAGTTTCCAGCGATACCGCTTGCCGCTCGCCTCGGTCGAGCGGCTGGCCGAGGGCTGCCGGTGGTCCGAGGGGCCGGTCTGGTTCGGCGACGGCCGCTACGTGCTGTGGAGCGACATCCCGAACAACCGCATCCTGCGCTGGGACGAGGCGACCGGCGCGGTGAGTACCTATCGCCAGCCGTCTAACAACGCCAACGGCCACACGCGCGACCGGCAGGGCCGGCTCGTCACCTGCGAGCACGATGCGCGGCGCGTCACGCGGACCGAGTATGACGGCAGCATCACCGTCCTCGCCGACCGGTTCGAGGGCAAGTCGCTCAACTCGCCCAACGACGTGGTGGTGCGATCGGACGATTCGATCTGGTTCACCGATCCGGTGTTCGGCATCCTCGGCTATTACGAAGGCCACGTCGCGGAGCCGGAACTGACGCCGGCGGTCTATCGCATCGACGGCCGCACCGAGCAGCTGACGATGGTTGCCGATGACATCGAAGGGCCGAACGGGCTGGCGTTCTCGCCCGACGAGAGCAAGCTCTACGTGGTCGCCTCGCGCGCCAATCCGCGCAAGCTGGTCGCCTACGATGTCGCGGCGGACGGGACCAAGCTCGCCAGCGGGCGGAACTTCATCGACGCCGGGCCGGGAACGCCGGACGGGTTCCGTGTGGACATCGATGGCAACCTATGGTGCGGCTGGGGCATGGGCGACCCCGAACTCGACGGGGTGCGGGTGTTCAACCCCGCCGGCGAGCCGATCGGCCATATCGGCCTGCCGGAGCGCTGCGCCAACCTCTGCTTCGGCGGACGCTACCGCAACCGGCTGTTCATGGCGGCGAGCCATGGGTTGTATTCGCTTTACGTGAACACGCGGGGCGCCCCCGGCGGGTGACGGACCTTATAGCACGGCCTTCGACTCTTCTCCGCCATGGTCGGCGAAGGCCGACCATCCACGGATTTGACCGGCGCGGGACAAGCCGTGGATGGTCCGCCTGCGCGGACCATGGCGTCAGTCCGGCCCGACACTCACATTCCCCCGCCGTGAGCGCTAAAGCCGCGCGCTCCTGAAAACCCGGTGCAAGCACACCGCGCCGGCGGTGCAAGCGAGCAGCACGCCACCCCACAAGGCGGCCCCCTGCCAATCGCCGTCCTCCAGCTTCATGATCGATAACCCGGCGAACTGCGCCGGGAGAACGTGCGCCGGCGCCCAGACGAAGGCCGAGCAGACGTTGGCGAGCAGGAACCGATCGCGGCGCATCCCCGCCATCCCGGCGATCAGCGGCACGGTGGAGCGCAGCACCGGGATGAAGCGGCAGAGTGCGACGCTCATCGTGCCGTAGCGGCGGAAGAAGGCTTCGGCGCGCGACATCAGCCAGGGACGGCTCGCGAACGGCCACGCGCCGCGCAGCCGTTCGCTGTAGCGGCCGCCGATCCAGAACGAGATGCCGTCGCCGATCACCGCGCCGAGAATGGCCACGACCATGATCGGCGTCATCGGCACGCCGGCCAATGCGGCCGCCCCGGCCACCGCCATCAGGATCGGTGTGCCGGGTATCAGGATGCCGAGCACGGCGACCGCCTCGACGATGGCGGCGGCGAACGCGACGAGGGTCGCGACACCGGGATGCTGCGCGACGACTTCGGTCGCTTGCGCAATGATGTCCCACATCAACGAGCCCTACACATCCGAGGTTTCAGCTCCCGCCCGGCCTGGATGAATTTTGGAAATCATCTGTTGCCGGAGCGGAAAGCCTCGTCGGAGCCGGCCGGCTTCCGCGCGCGGAAAGCCCCAGGTAAACCGGCCGAAGCTGTAGGGGAGCCGGGTGTGGAATCGGTCGATTGCGTTGTTGTCGGCGCGGGCGTGGTCGGCCTTGCCGTCGCGCGCGCGCTGGCACTTGCCGGACGTGAGGTGATCGTGCTGGAGGCCGCCGAGGGCATCGGGACGGAAACCTCGTCGCGCAACAGCGAGGTCATTCATGCCGGCATCTACTACCCGGCCGGCAGCCTCATGGCGCGCTTCTGCGTGGCCGGACGGCGGGCGCTCTACGCCTACTGCGCGGAGCGCGGTGTGCCGTTCAACGACTGCGGCAAGCTGATCGCGGCGACATCGGAGGCGGAGGACGGGATGCTCGCCGCGATCAAGCGGCGGGCCGAGATCAACGGCGTGGAGGGAATGCGCGTGCTGCCCGGCTCGGAGGCGCGGGCGATGGAGCCGAACCTGGCCTGCACCAGCGCGCTGCTCTCGCCGACCACCGGCATCATCGACAGCCACGCCTTCATGCTGGCCTTGCAGGGTGATGCCGAGAACGCCGGGGCGGTCCTGGTCGTGCATAGCCCCGTGCAGGCGGCGCGGCCGTGCGCGGGCGGGATGCAGGTCGACGTTGGTGGCGCCGACCCGATCACGCTGCGATGCCGATTGCTGGTCAATTCGGCCGGGCTGCACGCGCCGGCGCTGGCCCAGCGGATCGAGGGGATGCCGCGCGAGCGGATACCGGCGGCTTACTACGCCAAGGGCAACTACTTCACCTTGTCCGGCCGCTCGCCGTTCTCTCGGCTGATCTATCCGGTGCCGGTGCCCGTCGGCCTCGGCGTGCATCTGACGGTCGATCTCGGCGGACAGGCGCGGTTCGGGCCGGACGTGGAGTGGATCGATGGCATCGACTACACGGTCGACCCGGCGCGCGCCGACGGTTTCTACGCCGCGGTCCGCCGTTACTGGCCGGCGCTGAAGGACGGCGCGTTGCAGCCGGGCTACGCGGGCATTCGCCCGAAGACCGTCCCGCCCGGCGCCACGGGGCAGGATTTCGTCGTGCAGGGGCCGCAGACGCACGGGTTGCCGGGACTGATCAACCTGTTCGGCATCGAGAGTCCGGGGCTGACCGCCTCGTTGGCCCTCGCGGACCATGTGGTCGAGCTGTCGGCCACCGGTTAAGCCGAGCGATTGCGGTCGATCGCCGCCTCGATCATCTGCCGCGCCTCGTCGGCGCCGCCCCACCCCGCGACCTTGACCCACTTGCCGGGTTCCAGATCCTTGTAGTGCTCGAAGAAGTGCTGGATCTGGTGCAGCGTGATCTCGGGCAAATCGGTGTAGTTCTCCACCTTCACGTAGCGCATCGTCAGCTTGGGTGACGGCACCGCGATGATCTTCTCGTCGCCGCCGCCGTCGTCCTGCATCTTGAGCACGCCGACCGGACGCACGTTGATCACCGCCCCCGGCACGATCGGCCGCGTGTTGGCGACCAGCACGTCGATCGGGTCGCCGTCGTCCGACAGCGTGTGCGGGACGAAGCCGTAGTTCCCCGGGTAGCGCATCGGCGTGTAGAGGAAGCGGTCGACGAACAGCGTCCCCGCCGCCTTGTCCATCTCGTACTTGATCGGCTCCCCGCCGATCTGCACCTCGACGACGACATTGACGTCGTGCGGGGGATTGATGCCGATCGGGATCGCATCGAGGCGCATGGCGGCTTCCGTTCGATGTGGCGTAGGGCAGCCGGGTCATAGCATGGGCCAGTGACCTCGGCGTAAGGTCGTGGCTTCCATCAGCGTCATTACGAGGCGCGCAGCATTGGGCCCGCACTTTCCCGGACGTCCGAATTACCGGCGCGGCGTCAGCCGCGCCAGCACGAAGCCGAAACCCCCGGCTGTCAGGAGGGTTGGGAAGGGTTGCCGTTTCACCGTTTGGCTGAGGGTTTCAGTTGCGCTACGTGCCTGATCAGCCGCCTCGCCGTAGGCGTGTTGCGCGTCGCCAGCCAATTGACGGGCCTTCTCTTCAAGGATCAATGCGACCAAAGCCACCGTTGCCAAAGCCAAAACTGATTTCATCGGGCGTCCTTCTGAACCTGCCTCGTGGTCCGAGCCATCTGTTCCTTCGTGGAAGCATCGTTGACGTCGAGAATTCGGAACCCTCCAACGTGCCGACGAGTGTGGGCGCCAGTTTCTACCCTAGCTCGCGGTCGGCACCCCCGCCTCGGACAGGGCTGCCGCCTGTCGCGCGGCCAGGGCCTCGGTCTCGAAATCCTCGACCAGGCCGTGGAACATCTCGTGCCAGTTCAGCTGCGCCCGCAGCCGCAGGAACACGCCGCCCAAGCCGATCGCGCTGCGGTCCATCAGCACGAACTCGCGCGGCGGGCGCACGCCGCCGGTGCGCTTGAGGCCGGCGTGCACCTTCTCGGCGACCTCGCGGCCGTATTGCGGGTCGTTGGTCTCCTGGATCGGACGCACGCGGTCCTGCAGCAGCGGCTCGTAGAGGAATCGCGCCCACTGGTTGAGGATGTCCATCTTCTCCTTGCTCAGGTCCGTGAAGCCCCAGGTCTCGTACGCGTGGTGCGCCTTCGCGTCGTCGTCATCGCGCACCGCCTCGTAGAGGTCGATCACCCCGCGCACGAACTTCGCCTGGAACACGCGGATGGCGCCGAAATCGAGCAGGTTCACCGACCCGTCCGGCCGCACCTGGTAGTTGCCCAGATGCGGGTCGCCGTGGATCACGCCGAAGCGGTAGAACGGCACGTACCAGGCGCGGAACAGCGCGCGGGCGATGTCGTCGCGCTCCTCCTGCGGCGGGTCTTCCTCCAGCCGTCGCAGCAGCGCGCGGCCGTCCAGCCATGTCATCGTCAGCAGCCGCGTGGTGCAGTAGCCCTCGACCGGCAGCGGGATGTGCACCCGGGGATCGCCGCGCAGCATGATGTCGTAGAGCCGCATCTGCGCCGCTTCGCGCTTGTAGTCGAGCTCCTCGCGCAGGCGCTCCGACAGCTCCTTGAAGATCTCGTCGTTCTGGATGGCGCCGTCCATGCGGTGATAGATCGACATCGCCAGGCGCAGCTGGCGGATGTCGGCCTCCACCGTGCTCGGCATATCGGGGTACTGCAGCTTGCAGGCGACCTCGGCGCCGTCGGGCAGGCGGCCGCGGTGCACCTGGCCGAGCGAGGCCGCTGCCGCCGCCTCCTGGCTGAACTCGGTGAACCGCGCGCGCCAGTCCGGCCCGAGCTCGTTGGCCATGCGACGGCGCACGAACGGCCAGCCCATCGGCGGCGCGTTCGATTGCAGCTCGGCGAGCTCGGCGGCGTATTCCGCCGGCAGCGCGTCGGGCACCGTGGAGAGGAACTGCGCCACCTTCATCAGCGGCCCTTTCAGGCCGCCGAGGATGGTCTTCAGGTCCTCGGCATGGGCGGCGCGGTCGGTGCGCCTGCCGAGCACGCGGGCGCCGGCGACGCGCGCGGCGATGCCGCCCACCGCCCCGGAGGTGCGCGCCATCCGGCGCAGCTCGCCGAACAGGCTGCTGCGCTCGACGTTCGGGTCCGCGGCCATCAGCTCGTCTGCTCCAGTTCGTCGATGAAGCCCGCGATCACGTCGAGGCCCTTGGCCCAGAAGGCCGGGTCGGAGGCGTCGAGCCCGAAAGGCGCGAGCAATTCCTTGTGCCGCTTGGTGCCGCCGGCGCGCAGCATGTCGAGGTACTTCGCCTGAAAACCGGGATGGCCGGACTGGAACACCGCGTAGAGCGCGTTCACCAGGCAGTCACCGAACGCGTAGGCGTAGACGTAGAACGGCGAGTGGATGAAATGCGGGATGTACGACCAGAACACCTTGTATTCCGGCGTGAACTCGAAGGCCGGGCCAAGACTCTCGATCTGCACTTGCATCCACAGCTCGCCGATGCGCTCGGGGACCAGCTCGCCCGACCGGCGCTCGTCGTGCAGCAGGGTCTCGAACTGGTAGAACGCGGTCTGCCGCACCACGGTGTTCAGCATGTCCTCCACCTTGGAGGCCAGCATGATGCGGCGGCGGCGGCCGTCGGTTTCGGCGTCGAGCATGGCGCGGAAGGTCAGCATCTCGCCGAACACGCTGGCGGTTTCCGCCAAGGTCAGCGGCGTGCCCGACATCAGGTAGCCCTGATCGGCCGCCAGCACCTGGTGCACGCCGTGGCCTAGCTCGTGCGCCAAGGTCATCACATCGCGCGTCTTGCCGTGGTAGTTGAGCAGCAGGTAGGGGTGCGCCGAGGGCACCGTCGGATGTGCGAAGGCGCCGCCGGACTTGCCCGGGCGGAGCGTCGCGTCGATCCAGGGCGCCGCGAAGAACTTGCCGCCGACTTCGGCGAGTTGGGGACTGAAGGCGTGGTATGCGCGCAGCACGCGGGCCTGCGCGTCGGGCCAGGCGATCGCACTGTCGTCGTCGGCCGGCAGCGGTGCGTTGCGGTCCCAGTGCTGCAGCCTATCGAGACCGAGCCACCTCGCCTTCATCTGGTAATAACGATGCGATAGGCGCGGGTAGGCCTCGCGCACCGCCGTCGACAACGCCAACACCACCTCGTCCTCGACCATGTTGGTGCGGTTGCGATAGCTGCCGGGCTGCGGATAGTGCCGCCAGGTGTCGACGATCTCCTTGTCCTTGGCGAGCGTGTTGGTGACGAGCGCGAACAGCCGGACATTGGCGCCGAACGCCTCGCCGACGGCGCGGCCGGCGGCCTCGCGCACCGCGCGGTCGCGGTCGGAGAGCTTGTTCAGCGCGTCGGTCACGGTGAGCGCCTCACCGTTCACGGTGACGCGCATGGCGGCGACGGTCTCGTCGAACAGCCGGCTCCAGGCGGAGCGGCCGGTGACCTCCTTCTCGTGCAGCAGCTTCTCGAGCTCGTCGGAGAGCTGGTGCGGACGGAACACCCGCAGGTCGCGCAGCCACGGCCGCCAGCGCGCGGCGGCCGGATCGGCCAGCTTCTGCTCCAGCGCCGCGTCGTCGAGCCGGTTGAGCTCCAGCGTGAAGAAGATCAGGTGGCTGCTGATCGTGGTCACGCGCTCGCTGATGGTCTGGTAGAACTTGCCGATCTCGGCATCGGTGGAGTCGCCGCTGAACAGCAGCTGCGCGTAGGACATCAGGCGGCCGAGGACCTCCTCGATCCGCTCGTACTCGGCGATGGCGGCGGTGAGGGCTGCACCCGGCATGTCCGCGAGCTTGCCGGCATGGGCCTCGGCGAAGCCGCGGGCGGCGGCATCGGCGGCGGCGAGATCGGTCTGCAACGCCGCGCTGTCGGGGGCGGGATAGAGGTCGGAGAGATCCCATTCCGGCACGCCCGGCGCCGCGCTCCCGCCGGCATCCGGGTTACGCACGGCGGCGGACCCGGATGAGCCGAGGGTCGGGGCGGTATGGCGCATCGGCGGGGGAATCCTGTCCTGGGGTCGAACCTCCCATGTAAGGTTGAGCCGAGCCGCGTCAAAGGGTTCGTGCGCCGGCCTGCCGGCTTGGCTCGGCGTTCGGCCCGCGTCCAAGCGCGCCGGGGCGCGCGTTCAGGCCGCTCGAACGCCGGCCGTGAAGTCGCTCACCTGCCCGGTGAGCTTTCCGGCCTGCCTCGACAGGTCGCCGGCGGCGCTCAGCACCTGGCTCGCCGCCGCACCCGTATCGTTGGCAGCCTGGCTGACCCCGGCGATGTTCGACGTCACCTCGTGCGCGCTCGCCGCCGTCTGCTGGACGTTGCGGGCGATCTCCGCCGTCGCGGCGCCCTGTTGCTCGACCGCCGAGGCGATGGCGGCGGCGATGGCGCTCACCTCCTCGATCACCCCGGTGATCGCGCGGATGGCCTCCACGGCCTCGCCGGTGGCCGTCTGGATCTGGCCGATCTGCGCGCCGATCTCGTCCGTCGCCTTGGCGGTCTGCTGTGCGAGGCTCTTGACCTCCGAGGCCACCACCGCGAACCCCTTGCCGGCATCCCCGGCCCTGGCGGCCTCGATTGTGGCGTTCAACGCTAGGAGGTTGGTTTGACCGGCGATGCTGGTGATCAAGCCCACCACATCGCCGATCTTGTGCGCGCCGTCCGACAAGGCCCGCACCACCGTATCCGTGCGGCGCACGTCGGCGACCGCGCGCTCGGTGATTTTCGAGGATTGCAGCACTTGGCGGCTGATCTCGCTGATCGAGGCGGTCAGCTGCTCGGCGGCCGAGGCGACGGTTTGCACGCCGGCGCTCGCCTCCTCGGCGGCCGCCGCGACGGCCGCGGCCTGATCGTTGGTCTGCGCCGCGGTCGAAGACATCGCCTGCGCGGTCGCTTCCAACTCCGTGGAAGCGGACGACAGCATGCCCGCAAGCTGGCTGACGTTCGTCTCGAAGGCTTGCACCAGCGCGTCGAGACGCACGGCCCGCTGCTGTTTCGCCAGGCGATCGGCTTCCTGCTCGGCGGCGAGCCGGCGCGCTTCCTCGGCGTTGCGCTTGAACACGTCGAGCGCGCGCGCGAGCAGGCCGATTTCGTCGCGACGGCCGGCGCCGACGACCTCGATGGTGAGATCGCCCTGCGCCAGCCGGCCCATGTTGCCGGCGATCGCGGTGAGCGGGCGCACCACCTTCAACGTCACGATGGCGGCGAGCAGGGCGAGCGACACGGCTAGGCCGACCCCGGCGAGGATCATGAGCAGCGCGGCGGTTTGCCGGGCGGTCCGCGCCGCGTCTCCCTTCGCCGCCCTGCAACTCGCGCGAGGCATTCTCGAGCCGCCCGCGCAGCTCCCCCAACAAATTGGCTCGCAGCGGCGAGGCGGTTTCCAGGTTCGCCTTGAAGGCGGCCTCGTCCTCGTTCCTGAGTCCGAGCGCGACAACCCGGTCGGCGGCGGCCAGGAACACGCCGATCTGCTGCTTGTAGCCTTGGTTCAGCGCCCGCCGCGCGTCGGTATCGGATAGCCCGATAAGGCGATCGATCGCGGTGAGCGCCTCCGCTCCCGCCGCCTTGAACCGCTCCTCGTAGGCCCGCTTCGCGGCGTCCCGGGTCTCGAGGATGATGTTCTTCGATTGGTTGGAGACCTCGGTCACCGACGCGGTGACTTCCCAGATGGTGGCGCGACGGGCCGCGTTCACGTCGACGATCCGGCTCGCCGTCGCGCTCACGCCGTCGATGCCGACCTTGGCGAAGACGACCAGACCGATGCTGACGGCCACCAGCACGGCCAGGGGAATGGCCAGCTTCCAGACCAGCCTCGCGTTGTCCAACATCGCTGATCTCCCGTGCGGCATTAGCCGCGCGGCGATCCTATGCCGAGCGGGATTAACGGCGGATGTACATCAAGCCCTGACCCGCCCGCGGGTGTTTGCCTCCGGGACGCAAGGTTGTAGGGACGGCCGTCGAAAGATCGGCGGCAGGGCATGGTCGGCAAGCGGGTGCATCTCCTGGGTTCGGTGCCGATCGACACCGCGCGCGGCCTGGAAATCGCCCGCTCACCGCGCCCATGGTGCTGAAGTGCGAGGGGCCGATCCGGTACGTGGACTACCTGCCCACGGAAGAGCTGCGCGCCAGCCAGCAAGACCCGTCCGTGGTGGTGGCCGATATCGTCGATGTGGACATCGTGTGGGGCGCGCGCTCGTTGCGCGAGCTGGTCGGCGAGCCGGTCGACTACGTTCTGGCGAGCCATGTCATCGAACACGTGCCCGACCTGATCGGCTGGCTGCTGGAGCTGCACGACGTGCTGCGGCCGGGCGGCACGCTCGGCCTCGCGATCCCCGACCGGAGGTTCACCTTCGATCTCTGGCGCCGCGAGAGCACGCTTGCGGAAATGGTGGAGGCGTACCTGCTGCGGTTGCGGCGTCCTTCGGTACGGCAGGTGTTCGATGCGGCGTCGCTTGCCGTGCCGGTCGATCCCGCCGCCGCCTGGCGCGCCGACCTGCGCGAGGGCGCGCCGCCGTCGGGCAAGCTCGCGGCGGCGTTCGGGTTGGCGCGGAGCCTGGCCGAGGCGCCGCGCCATATCGACGCGCATTGCTGGGTGTTCACGCCTGCCAGCTTCCTGGACGGGGTGGAGGCGCTGCTGCGCCTGGGCGTGTTCCCGTACACGATCGCCGAGTTCAGGCCCACCGAGCCGGGCTCGCTCGAGTTCCTGGTGCGGCTGACGGCGGAGGACAATCCGGACGCCGCCCGCGCCTCGCTCGCCGCCGCTCGTGTCGCGCTGGCCGATGCGACACCATGGCCCGGCGAGCCCGCCGCCCTCGCGCGCGCGAACGCGGCCCTGCGCGAGGCGCTGCGCGTCACCCGCGCCTCGACCTCGTGGCGTATCACGGCGCCGCTGCGACAGCTCAAGCGGATTGCCTTCCGTCCCGGTTCGCGCGGGCACGCGGGAGGCAGACCCGGGGGGTCAGGCGCAGGAGAGACATGAACACGACGTCGGACGGTCTCGCCATCCCGCAGCGCTACTGGGCCATCGGCACTATCGCGCTCGGGCTGATCATGGCCGTACTCGACGGGGCGATCGCCAACGTCGCATTGCCGACCATCGCGCGCGACCTCGACGCCAGTCCCGCGTCGTCGATCTGGGTGGTGAACGCCTACCAGCTCGCGGTGACGGTCTCGCTGCTGCCGCTGGCGGCGCTCGGCGACATCCTGGGCTACCGGCGCGTGTATCAGGCGGGGCTGGTGGTGTTCACGATCGCCTCGCTGCTGTGCGCGCGAACGGATTCGCTGACCACCCTCGCCCTCGCCCGGGTGGCGCAGGGCTTCGGCGCGTCGGGCATCATGAGCGTCAACACCGCCCTGATCCGCTTCATCTACCCGCGCCGCATGCTGGGGACGGCGATGGGGATCAACGCGCTGCTGGTCGCGGTGTGGTCCGCGGTGGGGCCGACCGTCGCGTCGGGCATCCTCTCGGTCGCACCCTGGCAGTGGCTGTTCTACGTCAACCTGCCGACCGGCGTCGTCGCCCTGGCCCTCGGCTTGCGGACCTTGCCGGCCACCGTCCGCGCCCCGCACCGGTTCGACGTGATGAGCGCCCTGCTCAACGCGGCCGCGCTCGGCTCGCTGATCGTCGCGGTGGACGGGCTCGGGCAGGGCGAGAACCCTGGGTTCGTGGCGGCGGAGGTGGCCGTCGCCTGTGTAGCGGGCTGGCTGCTGGTCCGGCGCCAGCTGTCCCGCGCCGCCCCGCTGCTGCCGGTGGACCTGCTGCGCATCCCGATCTTCGCGCTCTCCATCGCCACCTCGATCTGCTCGTTCGCCGCGCAGACGCTGGCCTACGTGTCGCTGCCGTTCTACCTGCAGGACGCGCTCGGCCGCTCGCAGGTGGAGACCGGGTTGCTGATGACGCCCTGGCCGCTGACCGTCGCCGTGGTCGCGCCGATCGCCGGACGGTTGTCGGATCGCTACCCGGCTGGGCTGCTGGGCGGGGTCGGGCTGCTGGCGATGGCCGCCGGGCTCGGGCTGCTGGCGCTGCTTCCGGCGCATCCGAGCGAGGTGGCGATCGTGTGGCGGATGGTGCTGTGCGGGTTCGGCTTCGGCCTGTTCCAGACCCCCAACAACCGCGCGATGATCGGCGCGACGCCGCGGCAGCGCAGCGGCGCCGGCAGCGGCATGCTGTCCACCGCCCGCCTGCTCGGCCAGACCCTGGGTGCGGCGATGGTGGCGGTGGTGTTCGGCCTGGCGCCGGCGCACGGCACCACGGTGACGTTGCTGGTGGGCGCCGCGTGCTCGACCGCCGCCGCCGCGGTGAGTGTGGTACGCTTGGCACAACGCAGACCGCCGCGCACGGCTTGAGCGCTTTGTGGCGGGATGGGGGCGCGCACGGTGACCTGCATCACATGCGCGCCGCATTGAGCATGGCAGGGTGCACCCGACCGTAAGGAGGGTGCCATGCGCGTTCCAGACCTCGACTGGCCGACCGATCTGTTCGCCGACGCCGTCATCAAGGACGAGCGTTGCGCCAACGACGCGACCCATGTTGACGCATCGCTTTGGCCCGTGATGCGGGAGGTTTGGACGCGCGCGGCGCTCGCGGCCGAGCGGCCCAGCCTGGCCGCCTAGGGCTTGAGCCGGACGGGCAGAGTGCTCACCTCCCGCGCGTCATGTGGAGGGAACGCGATGACCGAACAGCAGCGTCCGGACCAAGCCAGTGCGTCCGCCGTCGACTGGCGCACCGACGGCGTGCGGGTGATCAAGGGCGATAAGCTCGACACCAACACGGCGCAGACGCCCGGCATGAACCGGGCCGCCGCGATCAACGCGGCGCGCGTGGGCGCACACAAGATCTGGGCCGGGATCGTGCACATCCATGCGGGTGCGAAGACCGGCGCGCACCACCACGGCCAGCTGGAGAGCGTGATCTACGTGGTGCGCGGGCGGGCGCGGATGCGCTGGGGCAACGACCTCGAGTTCTTCGCCGAGGCGGAACCTGGCGACTTCATCTTCGTGCCGCCGTACGTGCCGCATCAGGAGATCAACGCAAGCGACGACCAGACGCTGGAATGCGTGCTGGTTCGCAGTGATAACGAGGCGGTGGTCGTCAACCTCGACATCAAGCCGGCGGAGCAGCCGGAGTCGGTCTACTGGGTCGACCCGATCCACAAGCATCCCTGATCGCGCGTCACCTCGCGTCCTGTCCATGTCCCAGTACCTCGTTGGAAGACATCGGATTCTAGAGTATCATGAACATGATCATGTTCATGATCATGATCATGGAGGGTCCGGTGGAGGGAGTGGGGAAGGCGAAGGAAACTGAGCCGAAGAAGGCTGCGGATTCCACACGGCACGCATCAGCCAAGACCAAGAGCTCTCGATCCAAGTTACCCACAACACCCATGCGGCGGAAGGTGATGCCGGCTCGGAAACTGGCGCATGCCAAGATTGCTGGGCAAGCAGGAACCAGCCAGGCTCGACGCTCGAAGAGCGAACCCCCGCAAGACGCCCGGATTACCTTCGTGATTTCAGGCGCGGCCAAGAAACGCATTTACGGCAGGGCAAAGCGCGAGGGTGGCTCGGTGGCCGACTACATCCGATCGGCTATCGACGGGTATGACCCGTCCGCAGCGGAAGAGGAGGCGCAGCTCCGAGCGCTCCTTGAAGTGTTCAATGTGACGCATCGGGAGACGCTGGAGGCGCTCGATAGCACCGAAGCGAAGCTAGACAACCTGATCGCGAAGCTCGATGCGGCAAGTCGATGAGCGTCCTTGGGGACGCCTACAAGGCGCTCGCGGCGGTGGTCACGATCGAGGAGCGCATCAAGGGGCTGGCCGGGAGGATCGACAAGGTGGCGGACCAGGTCGGGGCCTTGTCTGAGCGAATGAGCGCCATGTCCGAGCGCGTGGCCCGGTTGGAGACGATGATCGAGGTCACGAGGGCGAACGGCGCTCGGCTTCGCATCGCGCCGGATCGCGGCGGGGAGCAAACGTGAGCGACATGAGAAGCTGCGTGCGCTCGCTGCCTGTCCGATGGTCGATTGCGGGCCATAGGCCGAGCTTGAAAGCACAAGCCGACGACCTCCACGCCAAGGTCTACTTGTCGAGCAATGGCGTTGTGGTTGGCTCGGCGAATGCCTCCGCCAACGGGGTGGGATTGGAGGCAGGCGAGCAGGCGTCGTGGATTGAAGCAGGCAGCGCTCGACGAAACGGAACCTGTCGCGCGCTGGTTCGACCAACTGTGGGATACGAGCCGGCCTATTTCGAAAACAAGACATCAAGAACGCCAAAGAAGCCTACGCGCGGCGACGGGGGTGGCGCCCGTCCGTCAAGCTCATGGACTACGAATTCGACATTGAACCCATGCCGTTGATGGAATGGTTTAGCCCTGCAGATTTTGAAGTCAATAAAGGAAGCATTCGTCGGCAACTCGGGTATTGCGATGAAAATGTGGAGGACCGGTTATTCCTCTGCTCTGCCGAAGGCGAAAACAAAATCTCCTTACCCCCGGCCGATGGATTCTGGCTTGGACGCGGAATCGCAGCGGCTTGCCAAACCGGAGAGACGGACTGTGGTGGGAGCAAGTTGAACGAGTGCTTGAACGGGCGGGGCGTCTGCGGGCGTGGGAGGCGGTGGTGCTTACCCCCAACAATCCCGACCCCGAGCCATTTCCTGTGGTGTACTAGCTGAAACGTGATCTGACACTCGGCCTGTTTGGTGTCGGATAGGGTTTCTGTGTCCGACGTCAGGCTGCGTTGAGCATTTTGTCCCTGGCGATTGGTTTGCTGTCAACGAAGGTTTGC
>JAABUQ010000865.1_pt1 | contig 69433 bp, 54 predicted proteins | sample 5560001 | NCBI WGS metagenome assembly JAABUQ01 (sample SAMN10711888, study PRJNA513371) | rock metagenome | isolation source: Antarctica rocks | place: Antarctica: Victoria Land, Finger Mt nord | collected 2015-12-18
CCAGCACGCTGAACAGGGTGCAGTTCGGCGGCGCGCTCAGTGGACGCGATACAACGGCGGTGAACCATACGGTCAATGGCTTGCTCAAGCTGCTTTATCCGCGCGGCGACACGCCTGTCCCCGACGCTGACCTGGAGTGGGCGGTGCGGCTGGCGCTGGAGTCGCGCCGGCGCGTCAAAGAGCAGCAGAAGCGCGTCGGCGCCGCCGAGTTCCGCAATACGCACTTCAGCTACGTCCTGGGCGGCGACGGGGTGGAGCAGTTTGTCACCACGCCCGAGTTGCAGAGCGATGACGCCATCGGGACCGATCCGCTGCCGCCGGGTCAGGTCTGGGCGATCAGTCCCGGCGGCAGCGACGACAATCCGGGGCTCTACCGCATCGACGCCACGGAGGGACCCGGGTCGGGCGTCAAGATCCTTAACCGGCCGGCCCCGGCGCCGTTCGCCGAGAGCGTGCGCTACGCCGAGCAGAACCTCTACGGCATGGCGCGCTCCTTGATCGGCGATCGCGACCCGCGCGGCTACGAGTTCAGCGTGCAGCTACGCGCGTTCGGGCTGGCCAGGGGCGGGGAGTCGTTGGGCCTGCCGGCGCTGCTTGCCCTCTGTGGCGCGCTGCTGGGCAAGAGCCTCAAGGGCGGCTTGATCGCCGTTGGCGGCCTCAACCTCGGGGGCGCGCTCGACCCGGTCTACAACGCGGTCAGTGTCGCCGAGCTTGCCATCGAGAGGGGCGCCGCGACGCTGCTGATACCCATCTCCGCGCGCCGCCAGCTCAACGACCTGTCGGACGACATGGCCACGCGCATCAGCGTCCTCTACTACGCCGATGCCCGCGACGCGCTGCTCAAAGCTCTCGGTGAGTGAATTGGCCGATCGTGCGCGGTCTCTACCTGCCATCCGTATCCGGCGCGTCGCAGGCCATGTAGCTCTCGCCCGCGCGGGCGATTCCTGGGGGTAGGGGCGTATTGTATACGCCCGATGGTGGCACGACCGGGCGTATACAATACGCCCCTACCCCGATACGGTCGTTCTGCCGCAAGAACTAAATGGCTCTGGGCGCGTCGTGCCCGCCTTGCAAGCGGCGCAGGCGCTCCTCCAGTGCGGCGCGCAGCTGGGCCTCCTCCTGGAGGCGCTGTTCGAGGGCAGCCCGCTGGCGTTCCGCATCGTTCCTGCCACGCTCCTCGACCGCGAGGCGGTCGGCCAGTTCGCGGAGGCGTTGCTCTTCCTGTCTCATGCGCCGGCGCAGTTGGCCGGCGGGTTCGATGATGACGCCATCGCGGTCGCGCACGCTGAGGAGCGGCTGTGCTGCCCGGAACGATAGGTCGAGCGCGGTGCTGTACCACCAGCCATCCGCTTCCGCATACCAGCGGACATATGATCCACTCTCCAGGCGCCAGGCCAGAATCGGCGTCGCGAGCAGACTCCCGTCGGGGTCGAACACGACGTACTCGGGGATGCCGATCGCGGCATAGGCCTGTCTCTTGTCCCCCTGGTCGTTGAGCTTCGTCGAGTCGCTGACTACCTCGGCCACAAACAACGGCGCGCCAACGCGGTCGAGGCGCACGGACGCGGGGTTGCCCGTCAGCGGCTGGCGGAGGACCATCACGTCGGGGCGAGGGTCGTAGTCGGTACCATCTTCGTGCTGCAGCCCGATGATGGCAATCTGGTCGGCGACTCCCCAGACCGCCCCGCGGCGCGCGGACACGTCTTCGAGCATGTCGGCCAGGGTCGAGATCGAGCGCTGATGCCAGAGTGCTCCCACGACGCTCTCCTCCGTATCGCTCATGAGATGGTTCGGGACGAGGTACGTCGTCCATGTCGCCGTCTGAACCATGCTGTTTGCCCTCCCTTGGGTTGCTAACTCTGCCAATAGTATCGCACTTCAGTGGCCGGATTGGTGGCCGGCCGGCGTCACTGCTACGACGTTGTCAGGAAGCGGCGGATCGCGGCGTTGACGGTGTCGGGCTGCTCGTGGACGACCCAGTGCGAGCCGTCGGGGACGCGCTGCACGGTCAGGTCCGGTACGAAGGCGTCGAGCCCGTCGAGGTTGCCGGTCAGCAGGGCGCTATCGCGCTCGCCCCAGATGACCAGGGTGGGCACGCGCGCGACTAGCGCGGCGGGGTCAGGGATGGCCGCGTCGCGTGCCGCGTCGCCCTCGTCGGCGGGTGGTCCGAGCGCCGAGGCACGGTAGTAGTTGAGGCCGCCGGTCAGCGCGCCGGGTTGCGACCAGGCCGCGACGTAGGCGGCGCGGTCGGGCTCGGTCAGCCAGTCGCGCTGCTCACCCCAGCCGCGCAGCAGGTCGAGCAGCATCCGGTAGCCGTCCGCCGCCAGCAGCCCCTCGGCCTCGGGTCCACGCAGGGTCAGCATATACCCGCTGGCCCGTTGCTGCGCCGGGTTCTCGCGCAACTCGCGGGCGAAGACCGCCGGGTGCGGCGCGTTGACGATGACCAGCCGCTCCAGGTGCTCGGGACTGTTGATGGCGAAAGCCCAGGCCACGGCGCCGCCCCAGTCATGGCCCACCAGCACGAAGCGGCGGTGTCCCAGGTGTTCGGCCAGCGCCCGGATGTCCTCGCCGACGTGGCGCATGCGATAGGCCTCGACCTCCGCCGGCTTCGACGACAGATTGTAGCCGCGCAGGTCGGGCGCCACGGCGTGATAGTCGCGGCCGAACAGGGTCAGTTGGTCCTTCCAGGCGTACCAGAACTCGGGGAAGCCGTGCAGGAATACGATCAGGCGCTCGTGGCCGGCGCCCGCGTGCGCGTAGTGCAGCCTGACGCCGTTGACCTCGGCATAATCGTGCAAGATCTCGCTCTCGCCGCTCGTCGCGCTCATGGCCTCGCTCCTCCTCGCCGGGCGCCTGCCGGCCGTCGGTTCCCGGTTATTCGTCGTCGGACTGGCAGCGTATCACCCGACTGCCGCCCTCTGACGTCATGATAGTGGAGCGGCTCACATCGTTGGTATCACCCCCTCTTCGATACGTCGCCGTCGCTCGACGTAGGCCGGCAGGATCGTCGTGCCGCTGTCCTCGGTAAACCAGGCGAAGGGGTCGGTGCTGTAGACCAAGCGCGACGTTGGCCCAGGGATTGAGCGACCCGCTACGCACGATTGCCTTGGCGCGCGGCGCCGTCTCGGCGATCAGGCGCTCGTGCGTGGTGGCGACGAAATCGGCGCCGCTGCCGGTGTAGATGTCTTGCAGCGCGGCGTAGAGGCGCGGATTGCGCGTCTCGACCTCGGCGGCCATATGCACCTCCTCGACGAAAATCTCCTGGCGCAGCGCGCGCAGGATATCGAGCACGTCGGGCAGCCCCGCGTAGAAGCCCAGGTCGATGCGCCAGGCGTCGCGCGGGATGGGGAAGCCGGCGTCCGTGACCAGCAGGATGTCCTGGTGGCCCATGGTAGCGACCGCTTTGGCCAGCTCCGGGTGCAGGATGCGTTGCCCTCTCATCTCTCCTCCCTTTCAATCGTTATGGTGGATGGCGCCTGACCTTGAAAGGTCATGGCAGGGACGGACCCTGAAGGGTCGGCACGGCGGTATCTACACGCCGACCTGCCGGGACCTTTTAAGGTCTCGTCCCTGCCATGACCCTTCAGGGTCAGGCCAACGGCCGAAGAGGCGGTCCACGTCGCCGCGCTGATGGTAGGATGGGACGGTCTCCGCTTTGGTGCAGCTGAGCGCCGCCGTGGCGTTGGCGTAGGCCACGGCCTCCTCCAGCGAGCGCCCCTCGCCCAGCGCGGTGGCCAGACCGGCGTTGAAGGCGTCGCCGGCGCCGGTGGTGTCGGCCACGTTCACGGCCGGCGCGGGGACCGCCGTGGCCCCGGCCGCGTCGACGATGAGCGCGCCGCGCTCGCCCAGCGTGAGCACCACGGTCCCGCAACCCCGATCTAACAGGCGCCGTCCGATCTCCTCGTCGGCGGTAGGGTCGTCCGGCGCCAGGCCCAGGCCGACGCGCGCCTCGGTCTCGTTGGGCGTCAGGATATCGATGTCCGAGAGGTCGACCGCGCGCAGGTCCCGCGCCGGCGCCGGGTTCAGGATTGTTCGCAGGCCGTGCCCGCGTGCGATGCGCGCCGCCTCCAGCGCCGTTGGGAGCGGGATCTCCAGTTGCGCCAACAACACGGTGCAACGGGCGATGGCCTCGTCGGCCGCCGCGAGGTCGGCCGGCCCCAGCAACTCGTTGGCGCCCATGTCGACCGTGATCATGTTGGCTCCGCCCGGCGTCTTGATGATGAAGCCGGCCCCCGTGGCGCGCTCGGCGCTGACGCGCAGGTTAGCGGCGTGGATGCCCTCGCGGGCCAGCAGGGCGGCGAAATCGCGGCCGTAGTCGTCGTCGCCCACGCAACCGACGAAGTGCACCTTGGCGCCGAGCCGGGCGGCCTGCACGGCCATGTCGGAGCCCTTGCCCCCGTAGGTGTGCCGGAAATTGCGCGCCAGCAGGGTCTCGCCCTCGCGCGGCAGCCGGTCGACGTCCATCACCAGGGCGATGGCATAGCTTCCGATGACCAGAACGCGCGCCGCGCTATTGTCTCGCGCGTCCGTGCCTGCATTGCCCATAATGCGCCACCTCCTTGGAGCGTCGCCGCGATCCGCTGTTGGTCGCGGGAAGGATCGGCTAGAGGTCGCTCAGGATGTCATGCGCGGTGCTGGTGCCGATCAACTCGGCGCCGGCCTCGAACATCTCGATGGCGCGCTCGAGCGAGTTGACGCGGCCGGAGGCCTTGACGCGGGCGTGCCGCACCGTCTCGCGCAGCAGCCGCACGTCCTCGGCCGTGGCCGCGATGCCGCCCTTGCCCCAGCCGCTGGACTGCTTGACCCACTGCACGCCGGCCTCGTCGGCCAGCCGCCCGGCCAGGCGTTTTTGCTCCGGCGAGTGCAGCAGGCCGAACTCGAGCATGGCCTTGACGATGTGCCCGTCCGCCGCGCGCACGATCTGCGCCATCTCGTCGCGGCAGGCGTCCTCCATGCCGCTGAGCAGGAAGCCGATGTTGGGCTGGAAGTCGATCTCGTCGGCCCCTAGCGCCAGGGCCTCGCGGATCTGCATCACCTTGCTCCAGACGCTGTCGTTGCCCATGGGGAAGCTGATGGCGGTAGCGACCTTCACGCCCGTCCCGCGCAAGACCTCCTTGCCCAGCGGCGCCCAGCAGGGCGCGATCATGGCGGCGTCGACGCCGTAGGCGGCGCAGCGCTCCAGGTGGCGCACGATGTCATCGCGCGTGGCGTCGGGGGCGACCAGGGTGTACTGGACGCGCTTGGCCAACTGGGCGCGCGTCAACTCCCCGAACGGCGTGGCGTAGGTGCGCTCGGCCTGTGTCGTCATCGTCTGTCCTCTCTTTTCACCTGTTGGCGCCAATCATCAGGAGGCCGCGGTCTCGGTGGCCAGGTCCTGCGCGTGTGCCAGCAGGCGCGCGGTGGCGTCCCGGATGTCGGCGACCTCCTCCTCCGTTGCCGTGGCGACGACGGCGTCGACCAGCGCGCTACAGCGGTCGTGGATGCCGTCGAGCGTCTCCGGCGGCAAGCCGCGCGCTTTGATCAGCTCCACCAGCCAGTGCTTGCCGTAGGCCGCGTGCATGCCCTCGTCCGCCCAGTCGAACTCCATGTCGTGCTGGCTGGCGGTGTCTCCGTAGGCGCCGAAGGCCTCGGCGCGCTTTGTCTTCTTGCCGATGTTCTTGGTCTCGAAGAAGTGCAGCATGCCCAGGCGGTACAGCGGGTCCTGGCCGCGGGCGCTGTCGTAGATGTAGGAGCCCAGCGGCAGCTCGGCGGGCGCAAAGCCCCAGTCGCGCAGGCGAGTCCAGCCCATCAGCGTGTGGCGGCTCTCGTCGTAGAGCCAGCGCGCGGCGTCGGCCACGAAGTCCCAGCCCAGCGGCTCGGCGAACGCGTCGAGGATGGCGCCGGCGGTCTCCACGGCCCAGACCTCGTTGAGGTGGCTGACGGCGCTGCGTAACTGCAGGCTGATGCCGTCGCCGTAGGGATAGGAGGGATCGACGTTGTCGGGCCAGTAGAAGCGCCCCAGGTGGAAGCGGGGGTCGCGCGCCGGCGTCTGGGCCAGGGCAAAGGGCACGGCGCCCGGCAATGAACCTGGTGTCCCGCCGTCGCGCGGGGTATCGAGCGTGACCCCGCCAACGGCCTCCAAACGGTCGCGGACAGTGGCCGTCCAACGCTCTGCCACATCGCGCTCCCCCGGCTGCGCCGCGAGCATGGCCTCGACGAGGGGAGCCAATTCCTGGGCCTGGCGTTCCTTCTCGTCCGCGGCCAGGGTCAGGAAGCGCCTGGTGGGGCCGTCGCCCAGGTCGTCGGCCACGGCGAGGTAGGCGCGATAGGCCCCTGCCAGCGCGGGGATCAGCACGTGGGCGAGGGCGTGCAGATAGGCGGCGGCGTGCGGAGCGTGACGGGCGTCCTCGTAGAGGCGGATGAGGGGCGCGTCGTCGCCGATCTCCATCAAGCGGCTGGGATAGCGCAGCTCGAACACGCGGCGGCGTAACTCACCCGCCGCCAGCGCGTCTTCCCAGACAAAGCGAGGGACGGTCAGCTTGGCCTCGTGCGGGGCGATGGCCGCGATCCAGCCGGCCTGCCCGCGAATCAGCGCCTCCTCGCAGAAGAAAAATCGCTTGAGGATAGCCCCGGTATCCAGGCGCGCCAGACGGGCGCGCGCGCGTTCGCTACGGAGATACTTATCGTGCGCTACGATTGTCATTTGCCCTGTGCCTCCCGCCCTCTGCCCTCACCTTGACGGCCACGCATTGCGCCTGGTGGCTTGCTGCCCCGCCCGCGCCGGCTGCACCGTCCGACGCGCGCTATCAATCTATCGTACGTACCATGAAACAAGCCTAGCATACGCGCGGCGACGCCTACTTGTCAAGAGAGCGCGGCGGATAGTATGATCGTACTGATAATCACTGGTGGAGAAGATAGAGGAGACGAGAGTAGGTAGTGTGGTGACGCTGTTCGATGTCCCGCCCCTCGACCGCTCCAAACCCCTGGCCCTCTACTATCAGGTGGCCGAGGCGCTGCGCCAGCGTATCGTGAGCGGGGCGCTGAAGCCGGGCGATGCGATCCCCACGGAGGAGGAGCTGCAGCGCCTGTTCGGCGTGAGCCGGGCCACGGTGCGCCAGGCGGTGAGGGATTTGGTCGGAGACGGGCTGCTGCGGCTCGAGCGGCCGCGCGGGACTTTTGTGACGCGGCCGAAACTGCAGGAAACCTTGCCCGAGCTGATCAGCTTCTCCGACGAGGTGCGACAGCAAGGGCTGGCCCCCTCAGCGCGCGTGCTCTCCGTCGCGCGGGAGGCCGCTCCCCCGTACGTCGCGGCGCGCCTCGGGATCGGGGAGGGCGAGGTTGTGCTGCGCCTGGACCGCCTGCGGCTGGCCGACGACAATCCCGTCGCCCTGATGTACTCCCACCTGGCGCCATGGGTTGAACTGGCGCCGGCCGACGACTACGCCGGCTCGCTGCACGCGCTGCTCGCGCGCCGCGACATCCGCCTGGTCGACGCCGATCAACTCATTGAGGCCACGACGGCGACCGCCGAGCAGGCGCGCTTGCTGGAGTGCAAGCGCGGGCTCGCGTTGCTGAAGGTCGACCGCGTGACCGTCAGCGCCGAGGGACGGGCCGTGGAGCACGTCATCGCCTACTACCGCGCCGACCGCTACGCCTATCGCTTGCGCCTGGGGTTGGCCGGATCGGGCGCGGGCTACATCCACGCGGGGCCCGTCCGTAGCGCGTAGGATAGGATAGGAATCGTCTCACCCTGCCGCGTTGATCGCGTCGCCCAGCCCGATGGGCGCGCGCGGCAGCCGCATGGTGACGGTCGTGCCGTGTCCGACGAGGCTCTCGACCTCCAGGCGGCCGCCGTGCTGCTCGACGATGGCCTTCGTCCCCGCCAGGCCGATGCCGGTCCCCGCAACCTTCCCTGCGGTCGACGCGCGGTAGAAGTGTTCGAAGATGCGCGGCAGTTCGTCGGCGGGGATGCCCACGCCCCGGTCGCGTACGACGATGACCACCCAGGCGTCGTCCCCGCGCACGGCCACCTCCACCGGCATGCCTCCCGCTCCCCCCGCTCCTCCCGCTCCTCCCGCCCCCCCCGCCCCCCCCGCTCCCCTCGGGCTGTACTTGAGCGCGTTACCCACGATATTCTGCACGGCGCGCTCCAGCCGCCGGCGGTCGCTGGCCGCCATGATGCCCGGCGGCGCGTCCACCACCACGTCGCCTTCGGCCGCCCCCCCCGCTTCGGCCACCATGCGCACGGTCTCGCGCGCCAACGCGCCCACGTCCACCGGCTCGGGGTGGAGATCCAGCGGCCGGCCCATCTGCAGTTGCGCGGCGTCGGTCATCTCTTCGATGGTGGCGATCATGCGATGCGCGGCCCCGTCCATGGCCTCGACCTGCCCCGCTAGCCAGGAACGCTCCATGTCCTTGCCGCCAGAGAGGCGTATCCGCAGGATGCCGATCCGCCCGGCCAGCACCGTTAGCGGCGTCCGCAAGTCGTGCGCGCCCGCCGTCAGGAAGGTGTCGCGCACGTGGACGGCTTCCACGGCGACGCCGCGCGCCTCCTCGGCCGCCGCGCGCGCCTCCTCGGCCATCGTGAGCGCCTCCTCGGCCGCCGCGCGGGAGCGGAACGCGGAGCGCAATGCCCATGCCGGGGGCGCGAGCAGCGCGAGCAGCGCGGGATCCGCGCGCCAGGCGACGGCGGCGAGGGCGCCGAGGGCGCCGGTCCCAAGCTCGGGCAGCACGGTTGGCCGGTAGGTCTCGCGCCACACGCTCCAGGGCGCCCGCCGCGTCTGGAGGCAGAAGACGGTCAGCAACACGCCGACGTCGAGGGCATAGTACAGGCCGACCAGCAGCGCAAGGGCGGGTAGTCGGCGGCCGGCAGGGGAGGACAGCACTGGCCATAGCAGGCTGCAGAGGCCGACGACGAGCGTCGGGTGCGCCACGTTAAAGGCGCGTTTGTGGGATGGGGTCTCGCGCTGCGGCGCCTGGGTCGCGACGCCGACGAGGAGAGTGAGTGCGGCGGGCAGCGGCGGCGGCAGCAGGATCGCCGCCGCCACCTGCGCCGGGGTAGCCAGGCTCAGGCTGAACGAGCGCGCGACGCTCAGCGTGGCGCGCTCGCCCGCGTACGAGAGCAGCGCGAAGACCGCTGTCGTCAGTGCCAGGCCTGGGCCGAGCGGCCGCGGCAGGCCCCAGACGATTGCCTCCCCGCCCAGGAGGGCAAGCGCCGCGAAGAGGACGGAGCGGAGGTACCAGCGCAGCGGCTGTGATTGGTCGCGCACGATCTCGCCTGACACTATAGGGAGGCTGCGTTGCCCCGTCGAGTGGGGCGGCGCCCCGAGATGCAAACGGCACGGAGAACATTGACTCCTGTGCCGATAGATGAGATCTCCCACTATCACTCTAACACCGACCGGCTTCCCCGTCCATGGGACGAACGGGCTAGTGTCGTGCTGTCTGGTGAATCGCGCCGGCAACGATAGCCTGATTGGGCTCCCCCGCCAGGGCCGCCCCGCATGGGCCGGCACGAGTAGGGGATGCGCGTCTCCGCGCGTCCCGCCTTATAGTCCTGTCGGATGGCTACTCGCCTTCCCCGGTGTGGAAGGGCGTGAACGAGACGTAGGGCTGAGCAGAGGAAAGGAAGAGAGGGCAGGACGATGATGGGGATGACGAGACGACGGGACACACGGACGCGGACGACGATGCGCGCACGACGCGCGCGACTGGCCTTGGTTGGGGTGGTGCTGACCGGCGTCGCGCTGACGACAGCGCCACGGGGCGCGCTATCCAACCCGGTCGGGCAGGTCGGGCAGGTCGGGCAGGTCGTCGCGGGCGGGCATTGGACGGGCCCGGATGGCGGGCATTGGACGGGTCCGGATGGCGGACACTGGACGGGTCCGGACGACGGGCGTTGGACGTGATGCACGGCCCCCTGATCCAGGGTATCGACCGCTTGGAGACCTGGACCGGTCGAGGCGGCGGACAGTGGACCTGATGCTGGATGGGGTGAGGCCGCGCCATGTGACGCGTAACGGCGCATCTCCTTGCCCGCTATGATCCAGGGAGGCTCGTCCGTCGTATGGTGTGTAGAACGAGTAGGGTGTAGGATGGTAGAATGACTGGTGTGTCGTATGGATGGTGCATAGACGCGCCGGATGACGAGGGTCGACGGTCGCGTGGAGCGGGAGAAGGGCGCGAGCATGGATGAGGGAACGCACGGGGCGACGAGCGTGAGGAGCGTTATGAGAGGCCGCGCGCTTGTCGTGGCCGACGATCAGCCATTGGGCGATGTCCTCGCCGAGATGCTGCGGGAGATGGGATATGCTGTCACGACGAGCCCGCCGGCATCGGCGCAAGGGCGGGCGCGGGCGCTGCAACCCGCCTTCGTCGTGCTCGCCGTCGTCGCGTCGGACGCTCTCGTCACGGCCGTCCGCCAGAGCTTGAGGGCCGACCCCTGGACGGCCTCCATCCCGGTGGTCGCCGTCTTGCCGCCATCCGTACGGTTGCCCCGACCCGAAAGCACGTTGGCAGGCGCGTGCCTGGCCATGCCGTTCGATCTCGACGACTTCGTCCGCTGCATCGAGCGGGTCCATCCGGGACATGGCCAGTACGTCGCGCCGACTTTTCCTACAAGGTACTCGCAACCGGGCGAGATCCAGGGTCTGCCATAGGCATAGATGTTTTAGGATGAGCACTTATATAGTCTAAGTGGGGGCTGGTAAGTTCCTGGGAGCGCCGGCTTCCAGCCGGCCATCGTATGCCGGCTGGAAGCCGGCGCTCCCAGGGGGCTCCCGTGCCTCTACGTTGCACGAACGTCGCAACACCTACTTAGGCTACAGGCTGAGGCTCTTGGTCTCGATGCGCTCCAGCATGCGTTCGCGGACCTCGGTCACGGGCAGGGCGCCGAGGTTCTCGTTGGTGCGCAGACGCACCGCCGCGGATTGCCCTGCCGCCTCCTTGTCCCCCACCACCAGGATGTAGGGGATCTTCTGCAGCTGGGCGTCGCGGATCTTGGCCTGCATGCGCTCGCTCCGCCCGTCGACCTCCACGCGCAGGCCCGCCTCGGTCAGCACGCGGGAGACGTGGCGGGCGTAGTCGATGTGGCGATCGGAGATGGGTACCACGACCGCCTGCACCGGGGCCAGCCACACGGGGAAGGCGCCGGCGAAGTGCTCGATGATCACGCCCATGAAGCGCTCCGTCGAGCCCGTCACGGCGCGGTGCAGCACCACGGGTGTGCGGCGCTCGCCGTCCTCGTCGATATACTCCAGGTCCAGGCGCGCGGGCTGGATCATGTCGACCTGGATGGTGGAGAGCTGCCACTGGCGGCCCAGCACGTCGCGCGCCATGAAGTCGGCCTTGGGCCCGTAAAAGGCCGCCTCGCCGACCACCGGCGTGTACTGCATGCCCTTGGCGTCCATGGCCTCGCGCAGCGCCCGCTCGGCGGCCACCCAGGTGGCGGGGTCGCCCACGTCGTACTTGGCCTTGTCGGCGAGGTCGGGCAGCGAGAGGTCGACGTGGTAGTCCTGGAATCCGTAGGCGTCGAGCACCTCGGTGATCAGGTCCAGGGCGCGGCCGAACTCCTCACCGATCTGGGCCGGCGTGCAGAAGATGTGGCAGTCGTCCTGGGTCAGGGAGCGCACGCGCGTCAGGCCGTTGAGTTCGCCCGACTTCTCGTAGCGGTAGAGCGTGGCGAACTCGGCGTAGCGCAGCGGCAGGTCGCGGTAGCTGTGCAGTTCGGCCTTGTAGAGGGTCATGTGGGAGGGGCAGTTCATGGGCTTGAGCCGGTAGCGGTCGTCGCCGTCGACCATGGGCGGGAACATGCTCTCGCGGTAGTGCTCGAGGTGGCCCGACTGGCGGTAGAGGTCCTCCTTGACCACGTGGCCCGTCCAGACATGCTGGTAGCCGTGGCGCGTCTGCGTCTCGCGCACGTACCCCTCCATGGTGTAGCGCAGCATCTCGCCCCTGGGCAGGAACAGCGGGATGCCCGGGCCCACGAGGTCGCTGAACACGAAGAGGCCAAGCTCCCGGCCCAGCCGGCGGTGGTCGCGCCGTTTGGCCTCTTCCAGCCGCTCCAGATAGGCGTCGAGCTCCTCTTGCGTAGGGAAGGACACGCCGTAGATGCGCTGCAGCATGGGCTTGTGCTCGTCGCCGCGCCAGTAGGCCCCGGCGACGGACATCAGCCGGATGGCGCCAAGTTGGCTGGTGTCGTGGACGTGCGGGCCGCGGCAGAGGTCGGTGAAGTCGCCGTGGTGGTAGACGCTGACGGTCTCGCCGCGCGCCACGATGCCGTCGATCAGCTCGAGCTTATAGGGCTGGTCGTGGAAGAGCGCGCGCGCCTCCTCGGGCGTGATAGCGCGGTACTCGAAGGGGCTGGCCGCCGCCTCGCGCTCGCGCATGGCCGCCTCGATGGCGCCCAGGTCGTCGGGCGTCAGCGGGCGCGGCAGGTCGAAATCGTAGTAGAAGCCGTTCTCGATGGGCGGCCCGATGGCCAGCTTGCCCTCGGGGAACATCTTGAGCACGGCCTCGGCCATCACGTGGGCCGCGCTGTGCCGCATGGCGTAGAGCGGCGTGTCTTCGTAGGTCTCGTTCATCTCGGTCTCCCTCACCCCCAGCCCCTCTCCCTGTGCGCGGGAGAGGGGAGCTATCGCCGATTATTCGTTGACGCGAAGAAGTCCTGGGAGCGCGGGCGTCCCGCCCGTCCCCGCGCTAAACTAGGGATGAGCAAAACGCGTAACGAGCGTCCTGCGCCCCAGGTTATTCCTAACTCTCCGCGCGTCAGCAATCATTTTCCACTCTGCTTATCCCCATCTGAAAAGAGGGCAGAAGTGGTCCACAAAACAAGAAACCTCCCGTCCCTGTTGGGACGAGAGGAGGTCTCCCGCGGTTCCACCCACGTTACGGCAGCGGCCCATCAAAAACGTGGACGAGGCGCACCATCGCTCAAGGGCCTGTAACGCGGGCCGGCGTGGACGCCTATGTTCCGCGTGGGGGCGGGCTCGGCGTACAGGGCTTGACCGGTGGTACCGCGCGGGATCGCTCGTGGACGGGCTTGCAGCCGGTGACCCATCTCTCTATTGCCGCGATCCGCCGCCGGCGTGTCCGGCCGATCCTGGACGGGCGAGGGACCCGATACATCGCGTATCGCTATCCCTGGCCCGCGTGGGAGTGGGCGATAGTGGAATCGAACCACTGACCTCCGCCATGTCAAGGCGGCGCTCTAACCAACTGAGCCAATCGCCCCTATCCGCCCCTTTGTGGTAGGCGCTATGCATTATAGCAAAGACGCGGCGCATCGTGTCAAGGCGCGCGGGAGAGTTCCGAGGGTCTGTGAAAAGTCGCTGGCGCAGCGATGGCAGAGGCATCTCTGGGGGCGCGGGCGTCTCGCCCGTCCCGGTTCGACGCTGGGACGGGCGAGACGCCCGCGCCCCCAGGACGACAATTTACAGACCCTCGGAGAGTTCCCTCTCTCACCTCTCGCACCCGACGAGCAGGCAAGAGGGAACAATGACGCGCTTCCTCCCCTCTCCCGCGCACGGGAGAGCCGGTTGGGCTGTCGGCTCCGCAGAGCCGAGAGACCAATCCGCATGGGTCGGGGGTGAGGGCAGCCCGCGATTAGCAGGAGGGTGTGGACCCGCCTCCCGACTGCGGCGTCGGCGTCGGCGGCCCGACGCTGGCGTCCGTTACCAGATGCACGGCCGTCCCTTCAATGGTCATGGCCCAGGTCGTGATGTCGTCGGAGTTGCCGCCGATGCGGTAGAGCACTTTCCAGTAGCCGCCAAATCCGTCGTTTTGCCCGGTGCCGTTGACCATTTGCGCATAGTTCGAGGGGATGCCAATTTTGATATGCACCCAGGAGCCGTCGTAGTAACGGAGCGGCCTATTACCGGCAGAGTAATTGCCGTAACTACCAACATCCAACGGCTGGTTGGCCGCTGCTAATGTTGGATTGGTGCTACTGTAGTTCGACGGCCCATAATCGGGCGAGGCGGAGTAGCTGTATGACAGACTACCGCATTGTGTATTTGACCCCAGCGTGTTCGTGCGCCCGTCGATGTGATTGCTAGTTCCACCCGGCCCCGCGCATTGCACATCTCCCGCAGGAGTCAGAACTTCCATGCTGTTCACGGGCACGGAACCGCTGGTACTCGATGTGGGCGTGAGGCAACCGAAGATGTTGAATAGTGGTTGGCTAGCCTGCGTAAAGATGTCGCCAGGGTCGTACAGGTCGATGTCGATCGTCTTGCCGGCGTAGTCGGGGTCGGGCGGGATGTAGCCCAGGGGGATGAGCGAATAGCCTCCGGTCACAAGATTGTACAGTGGCAACAGCCCTTCGCCCGCGATCTGCGCGCACTGGCCCGGCACGGCGAGACGTGGGTCGCTACAACCCGCCACATTCTGATTGGGGTTGGGGCAGGAGTTGGGGTTCCATCCGCCGGACGTGGAGGTCGTACTGATCGGGTCCGCTGTGACGTAATTGTTCGCGTTGACGGCGCCCAGTGGTACAGCATTGGTAGGGGTGTAGGTGTTGTCGCGAGTTGCATCGCACACGGCCAAGCCATAAGCGTTGCTGCCTTCCCCGTAGTGAGGAGTATCCAGTGTGTCGAACTGAGAGGCTTCGACGCTCTTGACGACGAGTTGGTAGTAGGCTGGTCCTGTCGTCAGTCCGTGCAGGATGGCGTAGTTGACGAACTTGAAGGCGACCTGACTGGCCTGACATCCCGATGGTTGGTAGCAGGTGCTGAGAGCTGGGTCCTCTCCCGCGTCGAACGGCGCCTGTATGACGCAGTTATCGCTCGCGCCGAGACACTTAGGGGAACTGGCCATCGACGGGGTCATGCTGATGGTCTTCGTGTTTAGGGCAGGGTCAAGAGTACTGCTGACCGGCCCCGTGAGCGAAAACTCGAGTTGCGTGATGGCCGTGTTTCCTGGTGTAGCGCTGGAATCCGGTTGATTACCGTTTGTCACCTGTCCGAAGTTCGTGGGCAGATTCAGATCGACGTTTTCAGATAGGCAGTTACCGCCAGAGTCCTGACCCAGGATACAGCCATGCGTATCCTGGTAGATTGGATATATGTCCTGTGGTGCGCGCGGCGTCATGTTGGTGGTCGAGTGTGACCCTGCCGCGGTAGAACACTGTCCGTTGTATGCCTGCACCTGGGTTTGGCCGCTGGGAATATTGTAGCCTTGATCCCAGCAGTGGGCGATGAGATTGTAGTTTTGCTCATCGAAGGGGTCAAACAGTTTAACCAGTACCGTTGTATTGGCAGGTACCGTGATGAGGTATTTGTAGCCACCAAAATTGGTGCCGCTGTTTGCAAGTTGATTGGAAACAACTCCGGTGCCCGTACATGTGGGACTCGACGCACACGGGTTAGAGTTCATGGCTACGGTCGACCCGTAGGAGCCGAGGCCATAGTTAGCGCCACTATACTGACTTGTGGCGAAAGACTCGAAATAGGGATTGTACGGATCACCCATCTCCTTCATGGTGTACGGACCGTTCTGGTTGAGGTAGAAGTTTTGCGGTGCCCTATTGGCCGTCCCGACGGGCGGCGTCAGGTACGAGGGGAAGCGCGGGAAGCCCAGCACGTAGTCGGGCGAGCCCATGCGGATCGGCGGTAGGAACTCGGACGTGGCGCTGACGCTGATGCGCTCCGCGCCATGGCCGACCAGTCCGCCGAAGAAGAGGCGCACCGGCTCACTGATGGTGACGCGCAGACGGTAGTTATAGCCGGAGACCGGCGCCGGGGTCACGGAGATTCCTTGCGTCGCGTTGGTCACGAATCCGTTCTTGATCGCTTCTTCGGTCGCGCGATACTCGGCCTGTTGCAGGTAGTTGGGCATGAACACGACGCCGGCCAGCGCGGCGGCGTTGGCGGCCTGTTGCGCCCGTTCGGTTTCCGTGCGCAGATGCGCGATGTCGATGCCGAGCATCACGGCGCCGAGCATCACGGTGATGGACAGCGCGAATATCACCAGCATCTGCCCGCGGCGCGCACCTCGCTGTCGCCGCGCGTTGATTGACCCTTCTTGAACTGTCATTCCTACCTCGTGAGCGACTGCTCCCACTATGGACGGCGCGCGCCTCCCCCGGCGTCCATGCTCGGACACGCTGACGGCGGCGCCTCGGGAGGAAGCGCCTGCTTCCTCCCCTGGATCGGATAGCTTATGGTTGTATGTCAAGCGATTGGACCTCGTGCAGGCTGAGGGCGCGGTTATAGATGCGGATGTCGTCGAGCGAACCCTGGAAGTACTCGGCGCCATTGCCGAAGTTGGTCCAGCGGCCGAAGTCGAGCCTGGTTGGAACATACTTCTGCGGCGCGACTGCGGAGGCCGAGGCGGACGCCGCCAATGTGCCGTCGATGTAGAGTTTGTATGTGCCCAGCATGCCTGGATTTCCTGGAAGGCTGTGTGTGCCGTCATAGGTGTAGACGTAGTGGTGCCAGATGGTGGCGGCCGGCGGCGCGGCCGAGACCAGGAAGGTGCCGCCGTACTCCCACACACCGATTTGCATGGCTCCGGTTGAAGGATTGTTGCGGAAGCCTGGTTGGACAGCGGAGCCGTTCGGATCATTGGTAAGCGAGATGATCGATTGGACGGTGCCCGAGCTTGGGTTCGCGGAGACCTTCATCCACCAGGAGATGGACTGAGCCGCATCGGCAGCCGGCATAATGGTGGACACGTTGGTCGAGGCCGAGACGTATCCGCTCGAGCCGTCGAGGGTCACCGCGCTGTTGAACCCGGGGTTCGCCGTCGGGCCGGTTGTCCAGGTGACTCCGCCGGTCAACGTCCCGTTGTTGCCATTGCCCGACGAGTCGGCCGTGGTGGCGCCGCAGCCTTCATCAAACTTCCACCAGCCGACGAGACCGTTCGCTGTCGGCGTCGGTGTGGTGGTTGCCGTACACACCGGTGTGCTGGTCGCGGTGCTGGTGGATGTGCTGGTCGCGGTGCTGGTGGATGTGCTGACCGTAGTGCTGGTCGCGGTGCTGGTGGATGTGCTGGTCGGCGTCATTGTGCGCGTCGCGGTTGGCAGCGGCGTAAAGGTATTGGTCGGGACCGGTGTGTTAGTGCTGGTCGGGACAGGCGTATTTGTCGCGGTGCTGGTAGATGTGCTGGTCGCGGTACTGGTGGATGTGCTCGTGGGCGTGTTGGTCGCGGTGCTGGTCGCGGTGGGCACGGGCGTATTGGTTGAGGTGCTGGTAGGTGTGCTGGTAGACGTGCTGGTCGCGGTGTTGGTCGGCGTGGGTGTTGGCGTCGGCGGAGCGGCGCGCGTGACCGATGAGTTGGGCGCGCTGACCACGCCGCAGGCGTTGACGGTGGACATCTGGTATGTCACGCTCGCCGTCGTGGACGGCGCGGTGATCAGAGCGGTCCCCGTGATGCTGGCGGTCGGCCCCGTGATAGGGACCATCTCGGTGATGGTGATGCCGGATGCGGCGGTCCCCGTGATCAGATACGAGGACGAGATGGGCGGGGTCGCGCCCGGCGCCGTATAGGTGATGATGTCGGTCGCGGGCGTGATGGCCTGCGTCGCGCTGATTATTGTCGCGGATGTTGGCAGAGGACACTGCCCGTTGTTCGAGGGCAGGCTGTGCTGGCCCTCGCCGCAAAAGTTGACGCCGGTCACCTCATAGCTGGCTGGAGCATAGGTGATATTGCCGGTGTAGACATAGGACTGCGTGATGCCGTTCGTCGAGCTGATGGCGGTGGCCACGGGAGACGTCCCGTACCCTCCGCTGTTGACGTTGGCGTAGATGTTGTATTTGTCGGCGCCGGGAACGACGTCCCAGGTCAGGCGGTCGTGGCTCGTGGGCGGCGGCTGGGGCGTATCGGTTTGCACGAACAGGTTTCTAGGGATACCAGGGATGGGGCAGGGCACGCTGCCCGCCGTGGGGTTGAGGTGCTGGTCCTGGGTCACGTCGATGGCCAACGACGACAGACCCGGCACCGCGATGGCCGGATGGTAGCGATAGGAGACGTGGACGCCGATAGAGTCGGATAGCTCGTTCTGTTGGCGCGTGCAAGGCGGCCAGTTATAGCCATTCGTGGCCGTGACGGGCATCGTCGCGCCGCCGACGGTCTGCGTGAAGGGCGGCACATAGGTATTGATTGCGGTCCGATCGGCGCTGCCGTCGGCATTGACGCGATAGATCTGGATCGACCCAATGCTGTTCTTGTCTACCCCGCTACCCAGCACTGTGTTGAGGATATCGAGGTCGACCGTGTCGGAGACGGGGTAGGTACTGCAATTCTGCCCTGCCCCTTCCAGCGCGCCGATGCGGACACCTTGCGCGGCTGCTGCTTGCACGCTCATCCTACTGAGAAAGCCGCCGGAGAGGTCGACCATGCCGATGAGCATGGCCAGAATCACGGGCAGGATGAGCGCCAGCTCGGTGAGGGATTGTCCGTGGATTGCACCGGGTCGCCTGCTCATACGCGGAGCCCTTTCTGATAGGGTGTTCATCGTCGGCTCTTTACGGTGTGTAGGCATTGGGCTCGATCGTCGTCGCGGCGATTTGAGACAGATGCATCACGGGCAGCACGCCGGTCACGCCCTTGTAGTCATAGGTGATCGCGATGCCGATGTGGTCGAGCGGGATGCTTGAGCCGACCGTGGTATTGCGCCCAACAGGGTCCCAGTATGACTCGTTGGCGCAGGGTGGACCCTGGCCCTGGGGCGCGTTATTAGGATTGGCGATTTTGCACACGAAGGCGCCCGCGCCAGGGCTATAGATGTAGTCCGTGTGTGCGTTGTCGAACGGCGCCGTCGTGGAAATGGGCACCGCGAAGCCGCCTGTCCCGTTGGCCTTATAAATCTGGACTAGCTTGATCCGGGAGAGGTCCTGGCCCACCAGCATGGTCTTGAGTTGGGCTAGCGCCTGCGCGTCGGCATTGTAGGCGTTACCGGCCGCCGCCTCGACGCGCACGGCCTGCTGAGCCGCCTCCTGGTAGGCGGCCTGGCCTTTCAGGAACATACCTAACTCAAGCAGACCAAATAGCAAGGAGATGAAGATAGGGACGACCAGCGCGAACTCGGTCATCGCCTGGCCGGCGGCGCTCCCGCGCACGCGTCGTTTCACCCGTCCGACCGGCGCGCGTCCGGCCACCATGCTCCTGCCCATACAGCGATGCGCCTCTTTCTCCAGTGCAACAGTACTATGTCACACTATCGCCCATCGCTCCGCCAGCGCGCAATAGCCCGTTCAGATGGCAGAGTTAGCTCTCGGCCACCGATGGCGACATACATCATTGCCGCGTATCGACCATCGTAGCGATGACGCGATCCCCAGCCCCGACCCCTACGGCATCGTGCTGCCCTAGCCGACGGCCCTGTCAGTTCGGGCGTCTCGCCGCCCCAGCTCATGCGTCTGTCCACTGCAACGCCGCGTCTCGTCGCGCCAGCGGGCTCGTGAGGTGGGACGGCGCGTCTACTACCTGCCCCTCTTCAGCGCAATATCTTTGCACCGTATACCAGAATATACTTGACAGCGACTCGCTAAAGGTTTATGATACTGATGTAAGCAGTCCTGGCGACCGCGGACCAACAATAACGCACAAAACAGGAGTTGATGAACCATGGCCAACATCACACGCTATCAGAGCCCCTTCGGCCTTACCCCGCTTGGCGAGGCGATGGATCGCCTCATGCGCGACGCGTTCGTCGGGCCGCGCGCCTTTGGTCACGACCTTGCCCCGAGCGCGGTCGGGCTGGGTAGCAATCTCTACGAGACCGACCACGGCTACGTCCTGCAGGTGGCGCTCCCCGGCGTCAAGGCCGATGACCTTGAGATGACCGCCCGCGCCAACGTGCTGACGCTGCGGGGCAAGACCGAGGTCAGCCAGCCCGAGGGCGCGCGCGCTATCTGGGCCGGTATTGGGACCAGCGAGTTCCGCCAGCAGATGACCCTGCCCGGAGAGGTCGATGCGGAGCACGCGACCGCCGAGTATTGCGACGGCATCCTCACCCTCACCTTGCCCAAGAGCGAGCGCGCCAGGACGCGCACCATCCGCGTGAACGGCCAAACCCCGGCTGCGGGCGCGCCGAGCGCCGAGCCCGCGCAGGACGCCGCGGCGAAGTAGACGACTGGGTTGGGTTCCGTCCGCAAGCCCGCGGACATAACGAACAAGGGGATAGAGGGGCGGGGTGGTCGCCCCTCTATCCCCTTGGGGCGCGTGTCAGACCAGTGAAAGAACTGTTCCCCCCTCTCCCGCGCACAGGGAGAGGGGGTCAGGGGGTGAGGGTATCCTCCGCGGCGTCTGTGGCGATGGGGTTCGTTCCGCCCAGCAGGCCGACGATGCGCGTCGTCTCTGTCTCCATCAGCGGAACGTGCGGGTAGGTCTGCAACACGGCAGCCAGGTTCTGCAGCTCGACCACGCGGATGGGGGCGCCCACGACGTCCAGCGTGGCCCCCGGATGCATGAAGACGACCAGCGGCACGAGCGGCAGGTCGCGCGGAGCGGCCTCCCATCGCTCGTGGATGTACTGACGCAACAGGCTAGCGCCGCGCTGCACGCGAACGGTGGGGTCGCCGATGACGCGCGGTTTCTGGTCGTGGTCGTCGGGCTCGACCGCCAGCCACGAGCCGCCAGCGTACATGATCGTCCCGGCGCGCATATCGGTGTCCAGGGCGAAGACCCCGCGCGGGCCGACCAGGACGTAGTCGATGCGGGCGTAGCCGCCGCTCAGGCGCACATCGACCGCGTGGAGCAGATAGTAGTGGTCGTCGAAGGCGCGCAACGCCTCGGCGATCGCCTCGTCGCCTACCGTCCTGGCTTCCGAGCGCGGCTGTCCGTCCGCCCCGCCGGGATGGCCATAGAGCCATAGGGTCAAGAGGAGGAGGACGCCGACCGCGATCAGCATGGTCCCCACGGCGTTGAGGTAGACGACGATACACAGGACGCCCAGGACGCATGGCGCGCCGGCAAGCGCCCACTGCAAGAGGGTCGCTGGTCGGCGTCCGACCGCTCTATCCGCGGTGGACTCGAACCGGCCACTCCCGATCGTGCCGGGGACCGTGACAACGTGCATAGACTCCTCGACGTAAAGTGGACTCCCGCATCATATCACGATGGCGGCGGTGGCAGCGCCGGAGGTACCACTGGGTCGAAGGCCATCGTCGCCGCGCGTGGTTGTGCCGCGGCAGGGCTCGTCGCCGCCGGTGGCAGGGGATGCAGGCCAAAGAACGCGGCGATGCCGCGCACCAACCCGCGGGCGATACTGTCCTCGCGGTCGTTCGCGGCATAGTGCAGCGCGAACGTGGCGGGCCACACCGTGTCGTAGGAGGAGTTCGCGTTCATGGTCGCCTGGTGAGCCCGTAGCAGCCAGGGACCCTCGCCCTCGTAGACGGTGATGGCCGTCGTGGCCGACACGGCGCCGCTGACCGAGATGGCGTAGGTCATGGTGAGAGGGATGGTCGGGGTCGTCTCCACCGTGGGCGTCAGCGGCGCCGGCACGTAGAAACCGCCCCCGCCGGGGATGGTCAGCATCTCCGAAATGGCCATGGTTCGCGCCGCCGTGATCGCCGTGCGCAACAATGGCGCGCCGCTGAACGATTCGTGTAGCAGGACAAAGACGCGGCCCGGGTTGTGCCTGGGCCGTACCAGCACATGAACGACGGGGTCGACCAGGCGCCACCCCTGGCGCAGGGCCAGACCGGAGGCGGCCGTGACGATGCGTGTCACCGAGACGGGCACGGTCACGGGGTACTCGTTGGTCAGGAAAGCGGGCTCCACGATCGTCGCCGGCAGCGCGTTGCGCCGCAGCACGTGCCCGGCGAACGTGTCCACGCCATGGTCGCCTCCGCTCGGCAGGGGCGACAGGACGCCGGCTACCGCGCCGTCGAGCACGGACGCCAGCACGTCGGGATGGCTCTCCGCGTAGAGAGCCTGCGAGTAGTCGACCGAGGGGTCGTCGGCGCCGTTGAGGTGCACCGAGACGAACAGGGCGTGCGTGCGGACGCCCCACACGCCGGCCGCGTAGTTGGCCAGCTGCAAGCGTTGCTCCAACTCCGGGTTTTGCTCGGCGGTGGTGCGGGTGAGGTAGACGTCGGCGCCCAGGGCGTGCAGCCGGGGCAGCATGCGGTAGAGGGCCAGGTCGAGCGCGACGGCCTTCTCGGGCAGCACGGCGGGCGTCCCGGCGTCGAGCGAGGGGTAGCAGCCCCCGGTGTAGGGGTAGCAGGTGCCGGGGTCGTCGCCGCCGTGACCGGGATCGAGGATCACCACGTCGCCGCTGAGGGGCAGGCCGGTTGCCTGGCCAGGGTAGTAGGCGGCGTCGGGATCGACCGCGCGGTACGACGAGGCCTCGGGCGGGTGCGGCGCGCCGTGGCGCGTGTCGGCGGCCAGGAGGCCGGCCACGGTGACGAAGCGATAGCCCCGCGCCCGCAAGGCGTCGATGACGGCGGGCAGCGCCACGTCGTCTTGCGACTGCGCGCCGACGTGCATCAGGATGATGCCGCCCGGAGCGGTCAGTTGCAGCACCCGCGCGGTGATGCGCGGCGCGCTCAGCTTTTCCCAGCCCAGCGAGTCGACCGTCCAGCGGATGTCGAAGGTGAAGCCCTCGCGCACGGCGGCCGCGGTGGCGGCCGGCGCCTCGTCGCCGTAAGGGACGCGGTAGTACGGCTTCGTGGAGCTGCCGGTCAGCTCGCGCAGCAGGGCGTCGGTCGTGTCGAGCTCCTCGGCGACCTGCGCCCTGCTCATCGGCGGCGTGCCGGTGGAGAGGCCGCTGAACGACTGGTGGTCGTAGGTGTGGTCCATCAGTTGCTCGCCTTGCGCGGCCATGCGCCGCACCAGGTCGGGGTTGGCGTAGGCCCAGCGCCCGGTCACGCCGAAGCTGGCGGGCGCGTTGTCGCGCCGTAGTGTGTCGAGGATGTCCGCGGCGTTACCACGGTCGGCCCCGCAATCGAAGGTCAGAGCGACGAGCCGGCCCGCCGTGGTCCCCGCCTCGATCAGCACGGGGGTCGGCGCCGGCGTCGGCGCCGGCCCCACCCGGACCGGTCGGGTCCCAGGTAGGGGCGCGCTGACCGGACCCCGGGCCGCCAGCCTGGCCACGCCCGTGGCGACGGTTGGGGCGATCGTCGGCGGGGCAGGCGTCGCCGTGGGCGCGCTCGTGACCGTTGCCGTGGCCGTCGCCATCGTGGTGGCCGTGGCGGCGGCAAGGCTCGTCGGCGAGGCGGAGCGCGGTGTTACGGAGGGCGTGGCCGTTGCCGGCGGAGTGGTGGGGCTGGCGGTGGCCGACGCGCCGGTTGCGCTAGCGGTTGCGGGTGGAGCGGTGGGACTGACGACGGTTGGCAGTGTCGTGGCGGTGGCCGGCGGGGCAGTTGTTGGCGGTGTCGTGGTGGTGACCGGCGCGGCGGTGGGGCTAGCGGTGGCCGGCGGAGTGGCCGCGTCCGACGCGGATTGAGACGGAATGGACGTGTCTGACGCGGATTGAGACGGAGTGGGCGTGTTCGACGCGGATAGAGACACCGTTGGGCTCGTGGGCGGGTGGGTGCGCGTTGGCGTGGGCGCGGGTGTCCGCGAGGGTCGTGGCGCGGCTGTCGGGCTGGTCACGGGCGCGCTCGTCACGGTGGGCGTCTGTTGCGATGGCGGGCCGTTTGCGCTGGGCGCGCCGCAGCCCGCCAAGAGTAGGGCAAGCGCCAAGATGGCCATGAGCGATTCCCATAACCGTCGATGCGCCGCCCCGCTCACCGGTGCGCCCATGTGCCCCGCCTCTCGTTGCGCCCGTTATCCAACCCCACAAGGCTAATGATGGCTTATCCGAGACATGGGAGCAAGGGGATGGCGTCATGTCCTTGGCCGATCTCGGTGGGTGATGGTAAGCCGCCGGCCTGACCATGAATGGTCATGGCAGGGACGGACCCTGAAGGGTCTCCCCCGACACGCCACCTGACGTGGGTCCAGCGTGCGCCGACGCCCACGCTGACCTTTTAAGGTCCGTCCCTGCCATGACCATTCATGGTCAGGCCGGCGGCAGTACCGTCACAATGCAGGGCGCGCCGGTGAGCAAGGGGAGTGCTACACTGTAAGGAGAGACAGGAGGACGGATTGCGACGCGACCTAACCTTAATCGATAACCCTACGGCGTCCGTGCCGCATGGCGCGACCCCTGTATTCCCCACGGCGATCGCGCCGGTGACGGAGCACCCGCGAAGCGGACCGCTGGTCGACTCCTATGGGCGGCGTATCCGCAACTTACGCATCTCGGTCACCGACCGCTGCAACTTCCGTTGCGTCTACTGCATGCCGGCCGAGGGCCTCACCTGGCTGCCTAAAGGCGACCTGTTGAGCTACGAGGAGATCGAGCGGCTGGTGCGCCTGATGGTCGGCATGGGCGTCGAGGAAATCCGCCTCACTGGCGGCGAGCCCCTGGTGCGCCGCGACCTGCCGGAGTTGATCCGTCGATTGGCGCCCATCGACGGGCTGACGAGCCTCAGCTTGACCACCAACGGCTATTTGCTCAAGGAGCAGGCGCGCGGTCTGGCGGAAGCGGGGCTGCGGCGCATCAACATCTCGCTCGACTCGCTCGACCACGAGAAGTTCTATACCCTGACGCGGCGCGACTCGCTGCCCAAAGTGCTGGACGGTCTGGCCGAGATCGAGCGCTACCCCGCGGTGTCTCCGATCAAGATCAATGCCGTGGCCATCCGCAATTTCAGCGAGGCCGAGACCGTCGAGTTTGCGCGCCTGGCCCGCCGCAAGCCCTACGAGGTGCGCTGGATCGAGTTTATGCCGCTCGACGCTGACCAAAGCTGGACCAAGGAGGATGTGCTGACCGGGGCCGAACTCAAGGCCCTGATCGAAGAGGTGTTCCCGCTTGTGCCGGTCCCCGGCCGCGACCCCTCGTCCACCTCGCGCGTCTACCGCTTCGCCGACGGCGCGCCCGGCACGGTCGGTTTCATTAACCCGGTGAGCGAGCCGTTCTGCGCCCAGTGCGACCGCGTGCGCATGACCGCCGAGGGCGCCTTCCGCACCTGCCTGTTCTCGACCGTGGAGACCGACCTGCGCGACCCCTTGCGCAACGGCGCCTCCGACGCCGAGTTGGAGCAACGTATCCGCGCCGCTACCTGGGAGAAAGAGCTCAAGCACTACATCGGCGATAAGCGATTCCAGCGGGCCAGCAGATCGATGTCCATGATCGGCGGCTAGTACACGTTGGCTTACATCGGTTTGCGTACGGTGACGGCCTGCGACTGTGATGGTGGGCTGTGAGCCTGACCTTAAAAGGTCATGGCAGGGACCGGACCTTAAAAGGTCGGCGTGGGTGCCCTATACACGCCGGGTGCGTGCCGGATGGCGGGCCTGTGGAGACCCTTCAGGGTCCCGTCCCTGCCATGACCATTCATGGTCAGGCGGCGCTCACAATCTCGGGGCACATCCGATGATGGCGCCTGCGATGTGGTCATAACTATGCTAGAAGATCAGCTGGCGCGGGACCGCGCGTCGGTGCGCGCGGCGCTGGAGCGTGTGCACGGCCTCACTCTCTTCCGTGGGGTGCTGGACAGTCCCCTTGCGCGGGCCATACTGACCCTCCTGAACGGGCTCGCGGAGCCGCAGCCCGACGCCGCGGCCGTCGCGCGGGCCTATAGCGCGGCTTTCGCGGCGCTGGCCGATGTATGCGGGGACCTCGCGGCGGATCTGCCCGATGCCTGGCAGGCCTCTCTCGTGGACGCGCTGCTCGACGAGGTCAATCCCCTCAGCCGCGCCGTGGAGCGCGCCGGCGATGGCGCCCCTCCATCCGGACTGCGCGCTCAGGCGGAGCGAGACCTGCGCGCCTTGCGCCTGTTGTTCGACCTCGACGCCGACACGCTGTGGCGCCTGACGGTTGCGACGGTGACACCGGCGCTGCCCGCCCTGGCCGACGCCTGGACGCCATGGCGCGACCTCGCCCCTCCTCGACAGGCGCGCCAGACGCATCCTAAGCCAGCGGAGCCTACGCCGCGCGATGTGTTCACCCGGCAGATAGAGGAGACAGCGGACTGGGCGCGGTTGGTCGATCCGCTGGCGGCCTATTGGTCGCGCCACGGCGCCGGTCCGCTGGCGCGCTATCACGTCCTGCGTTGGGACCGACGCGAGGGTGGGCTGCGCGGCATCGCGCACCCCGATGGGGTACGGCTCGATGCCCTTGTCGCCTACCAGCGCGAGCAGGCGCTGCTGACGGCCAACCTGGAACGTTTCCTGGCCGGCCGGCCCGCCCATGACGCGCTGCTCTACGGCGCGCCGGGCACCGGCAAGTCCTCCACGGTCAAGGCCCTGGCCAACACCTACGCGGACCGCGGCCTGTGCCTGGTCGAGGCGTCCAAGGAGAACCTGGGTGACCTGCCGGCCATCCTGGCGCTGTTGCGCGACCGCGCGCGGCGATACGTGCTCTTTATTGACGACCTGTCGTTCGAGGATGACGAGACGGAGTATAAGGCGCTCAAGGTGTTGCTCGAAGGGACGGCCGAGCGACGCCCGGCTAACGTGCTGGTCCATGCCACCACCAACCGCCTCAACCTGATCCGCGAGCGCTTTAGCGACCGCGGCGCGCCGGCCGACGACGTGCACTGGCGCGACACGATGGACGAGAAGGCCTCGCTGGCCGAGCGCTTCGGCCTGCGCGTGACCTTTGCCTTGCCCGACCAGGAGCGCTACCTGACCATCGCCACGGCCGTGGCCCGCGGGCGCGGCCTGACGCTGCCGGAGGACGACCTGCGCGCCCGCGCCCTCTCCTGGCAGCGCCAGCACACCGGCCGCTCCGGCAGGGTGGCCCGTCAGTTCGTCGACGACCTGCAGGGCGAGTTAGGTCCTCCAGACCCCAGAAAACACGACGAGGGAATATAATTTTTTGGGAGAGGCGCCTGTACCATCCTATGGTACCTTGAAGCTGTGGTCACATACTTTCGTTCTATCGCGGGCTTCAGCCTCAATGCCAAGATCGTCCTCAGCTACACGCTAGCCAAGGGGCTGACGCTGGCTATCCAGGGATTGGTCTACAACCTGTTCCTGCTGAGCCTGCACTTTAGCCCGGCCCTGATCGGGTTGCTCGACGCGATGCCGGCGGTGACGGTGCTGGTGTTGGGCGTGCCCATGGGCGTGTTGGCCGACCGCATCGGACGCCGCTCGCTCTTGCTGTGGTGCAGCTTCCTCAATCCGGTGTCGCTGCTGGGGTTGGCCCTGTTCACCGATCCGGCCTGGCAGATCGGCTTCGGTCTGGCCAACGGCATGCTGGGCTCGTTCTACTGGATCGCCTACCCCGCGATGATCATGGAAAGCAGCGACGAAGACAACCGCCAGCTGCTATTCTCCCTCAACTCGATGCTGATGCTGGGCGTCGGTTCGCTCGGCTACGCCATCGGCGGCGGCGTCACCTCCATCGCCGCGGGTGTGTTGCACCAGAGCGCGGGGGCGACCGAGCCGCTGCGCTGGGCCATGATCTCCATGGCCGTGGTGGGGCTGCTGGGCGCCATCCCGCTGCTGTGGCTGCGCGAGGCGCCGCGCCGGATTCGCGGCCCCCACGAGGCGCGCCGCCGCTATAACCTTGGCCTGTTTGCGCGCCTGCTGGGTCCCGATGCCCTGTTGTCGTTCGGCGCGGGCGCCGTGCTCTCGTTCAACCAGCTCTATTTCGCCACCGTGTACGGGTTGGCGGCTGGACCGCTGGGCGCGTTCCTGACCCTGGCCGGCGTGGTGGGGTCGCTCGGCGCCCTGGCCTCGCCCCCGCTGGTGCGGCGCCTGGGGCAGGCGCGCGCCGCGATCTCGCTGCAGGCCGGTTCAATCGTGCTGATCGTGGCCCTGGCCCTGGCGCCCGGACTTGCCGTGGCCATGGCCGTCTACGCTGTGTGGTGGGTCATCCGCTCGGCCATCGACCCGACCTATACCGGCTTCGCCATGGCGCAGGCGCCGGCCGAGCAGCGGTCCACGCTCAGCGGCCTCTACTCGGTCACCTGGGCGGTTGGCTTCAGCTCCGGGCCGTTTGCCACCGGCTGGCTACGCGGCCTGACGCACGGCTTCACCGTGCCCTTCCTGCTGGCCGCGGGCTGCTACGGCGTGGCCTCGGCCGTGCTGTACGTCTTCTTCGTGCATGGCCGTCGCGAGGCGCCAGCCGTTGCCGGCGCGGCGGAACCGGCTGCGGCGCGCTGACCGGCCTTCTCCCATTCCCTTCCTTCTCGGCCGGGCGTCCCGGCTCCAAACCCAACACGCATGCCGTTGTCCCCTCCGGGACTGCCGCCTCTCACCGCCGTGATCGAGTAGTTTTGCTACATGAATGATGGGCGCCGATAGCATGTATGGTGCTTGTACTACCAATAAAATACAAGCGCGGGTTGCTTGAGATATAGCGCCTTGCGTCCTTGCTCATTGCGTGAGTGGCAGTCCTAACAACACACAGATCTCTTTTTCGGTGAGCACAACGGGTCCAGCAACAGGCGCGCGGATAGGCTATTGTCGTTCAGGAGTCGATCGAGGATTGACGCGGCGGAACCTGGGCCGTCAATCGTTCGTGATGCACGAAAGGTGCGAGGAAATTGCCCCGCACCTTTCGTGTTGCTTGTTCTACAGAAACGGTCGTTGCCTAGGAGGTCGAAGGCGATGAACCTTTGTCTTTTGCATCGGCGTCCGCCTGCATTCTGACGATCGCTAGCGCACCGGACAAATAATCGACCTTGTCGTCACGGCCGACCCGCGCATATTCGGTCGCGGATATTTCACCCCGCATGTACCGAGCGGCTGGCGTGTTGAGTGCGCGGCGGTGTTGTTGCAGTTCGTTACGCGACATGATCGTGCCCTCCTTAACTCCTATCTTAGGAGTAGCACGTATACAGGACTGATGCAACCCGACGTGGGGTGTACCCTACGATTGTGAGACAGGGCCTGCGACTGCGGTCGCATGGCAAACGACGGACACTGCGGTGTCAGACCGGGACCAGGGACAGTGTCCGGGTAGATCACACCCGACCGCAATCGGCCCATGGGTTGCCATGCGACCGCAGTCGCAGGCTCGATCGCACCCACCATCACAATCTCGGGGTACACCCCCCGACGTGGTGGTTCATCTCACACCCTATCCAGTAGGGCGCGTAGACCTATGCGGCTACGTCAGTTGCCCCAATAGGGCTATGTGCCCTACGTCACCGGGCTAGCATACTCCCTGTATCGGATACCTGGGACGTTTTCATCAGTGGGCGCACGATGCCGTCTGGAACGATTCAAGCGGGCCGTAGAACGGCCATCGTCCACCCTACCGTTTTGCGAGGTAATCGTTACGCGGGTGTCGCACCGCGCCCCTCCACCGCGTCCACTGCAATGCATGGGACCGACTGACAGCGCAGCGAGAGCTGGCGGTCCCGGGGAGGTCCCTCTCGTCGACGATGCGGGCGTGGGTTCAGGCCGAGCCGGAAGCCACCCACGCCATGGTCCTGGCGGTCAGCCCCGCGAAGGCGCGGACGGCCAGCTCCAGATGCGCGATGGGCGTATCCTCGGCCGGACTGTGGCTGATCCCACCCAGGCTGGTGACGAACATCATCGCGGTCGGCGCCCGCCGCGCCATCTCCGCCGCGTCGTGCAGCGGGCCGCTGGGCAGACGGAGCGCGGCGCCCGCCACCTCGCGGCACGCCTCCTCGGCGAAGCCGACCAGCGTGGGGTGGAACGGGATCGGCGCGATCTGGAAGAGGGGCTCCCACGCCACCGTCGTGCCTTCCTCCGCGGCGATGCGCTCGGCGGAGGCCTGCGCCTCCAGGAGCATAGCGGCGAGCACGTCCGCGTCCAGCGCGCGCTGGTCCAGCGAGACCGTGCAGGCGCCGGCGATGGCGGTGACGATGCCTGGCTCGGCGCTCACGGCCCCGCACGTGGCCACGGCGCCGTGGCGGCGGGCGCCCTCGCGCGCCTCCAGGGCGAAGCGGGCCGCGCTGAGGAAGGCATCGCGGCGCAGATGCATGGGCGTCGAGCCGGCGTGGCTGGCGCGGCCGCGGAAGGTGACGGCGTGCCGCTCCACGCCCACGGTGCCCAGCACCGCCGCCAGGGGCACGCCCTGCTCCTCCAGGACCGGGCCCTGCTCGATGTGCAACTCCAGGTAGGCGGCGACGTCGGTCAGGCGGGCGCCCGCTTCGTGCATACGGTCCAGTTGCACCCCGCAGGCCGCCAGCGCGTCGGGCAGCGCCACGCCGTCGCGGTCCGTCAGGCCGCGCACCTGCGCCAGGTCCAGGGTCCCCGCCGCCGCGCTCGAGCCGAGCAGGCTGCGGCCAAAGCGCGCTCCCTCCTCGTCGGCCCAATCGACCAGACGCAGCGTCACGGGCGTCGCGGTCCCGGACTCTGCCGAGGCGCGCAGCATCTCCAGCGCGGCGGTGACGCCCAGGGCGCCGTCGAGCCAGCCGCCCTGGGGGACCGAGTCGATGTGCGAGCCGACGACGACCACGCGCGCCGAGCCGCCAGATAGCTCCGCCCACAGGTTCCCCGCCTCGTCGGTCTCGACCTGGCAGGGCAACGCGGCCAGCTTCTCCTTCAGCCACGCGCGCGCCGCCAGCCATTCGGGCGTCCAGCAGACACGCCGCGCGCCTCCCGGCCCCCCTGTGAGCTGCGCAAGCTCTCGCAAGTCGGCGATGACCCGCTCCGGCCGCGCCGCGAGTGAACCAGGTTGCTCCGCTGACCCGTTCATGTTCCCTTCCTCCTCTCTACCGCCAGATGCTTTGTTGCGACGCTACCATAGATGGTTACATCCAGCGTACCTCATGATTGTGCCGGTGGGCCCGCCGGCTGAGCCTGAAACGCCTGTTGTGTATGACGACAGGCCTGGCCGTTAGCGTGTGGTGAAGCCGCCGTCGATAACGTATGATGCTCCCGTGACCCACGCGGCCTCGTCCGAAGCGAGGTAGAGGGCCAACCCCGCGATGTCATCCGGCCGGCCGAATCGTCCGACCGGGTGGGCGCTCGCGAACGCCTCGCGCTCCTCGGGCGTGGCGTAGTCGTCCGCCACCAGTGGGGTGTCGACACGGCCGGGCAAGATAGCGTTGGCGCGGATGCCGCGAGCGGCGTACTGCGCGGCGAGGGTACGGGTCAGGGCGATGACGCCGCCTTTGGACGCGACATAGGCCTGCGCCGTGTCCCGGCCAATCAGCCCGGCGATCGACGCGATGTTGACGATGACGCCGTTGCCGCCGCTCATCAGCGGGATGCCGTATTTGCAGCACAGGAACACGCCCTTGAGGTTAACGGCCAGGACGTGGTCCCACACCTCCTCGTCCAGCTCGGTGACCAGAGTGTCGCCACGGTGCGCCCAGAAGATGCCCGCGTTGTTGCACAGGATGTCCAGCCGGCCCCAGCGCCGCGCGACGGCGTCTAGCGCCGCGCGAACCTCGTCGGCGCGCGAGACATCGGCGCGCAGGGGAATAGCCTGCCCGCCGGCCTCGCGTATGGCGGCCACGGTCTCCGCCGCGCTCGTGTCGTTCACATCGACGACGCCCACGGCCGCGCCCTCGCGCGCGAACCGCTCGGCGATGCCCCGCCCGATCCCGCTCCCGGCGCCGGTGACGACCGTGATCTTGCCCGTCAGGCGCATCATGTCTCCCCGGGGCGACGCGTCCCCCTGTCAGTCAGCATCCCGTCGCGGCGATCGTCCGCCACGACGGGGCGCTAGCGGTTACCATTCGTACTCCGCGCCGTCGTTGGCGGGGCCACGGACGGACGCCTGCTCCAGGGCATGGTCTTCGGCGCTCTGCAGGCGCACGATGAGCGCGGTGACCAATTCGTCATCCTTGCCCTTGCCCTGACTCTCCTTAAGTAGGTCCGTGAGCAGACTGGCCTCTTCGATTGTCAACTCGCACCGCACAGGCCGTGACTCGTTCATGATCGTTCCTTCCGCTCGGCAGGGGTCGATGGCGTGCCGCGCCCGGCTCGGTGGCACGGTCTATCATAAGGGTGCGATGGCGGACGACGGGACGGTCCGCGCATTGGGGCGCACTCCGTATGATAACGCGCCCGGCCCGCCGCGTCCATGCGCACGCGCACCGCTGGGTGATGGGTGCGCCCAACCCGCGACTGTGGTCGCATGGCAAACGACGGACACTGAAGTGTCTTCTCACACACGAATGTTTGCCCCTGTCATGGCGATAGTCGACCGGCGATAGCACCATGGGAAAGCGACTTTAGTCGCCGGGGTTTGCCATGCGACTTTAGTCCCTAGGAGTGGGCAGGAATAAGAGGGTTGCAAGGAGGAGCGCGTCGCAGGTTGGATTCCACAAGGTCAAGGTGCATCCAGGTCGCGGGTCGGCTGTGCGGTCCAGCCAGTATCAGCCTATACTGGTATGTAGTAGTTGGGATCGAGACCGGTCGACACGCGCCCGCAGCCCGGCGCGCGAACCGCTTCGGGAGAATGTCGATGAACGATGTGCCGCTCTTCGTCGCCGTCGTCGTGGTCGGGTATCTATTGGGTGCGGTGCCGAGCGGGCAAATCGTCGGCTGGCTGGCCGGCGGGGTCGACCTGAGCAAGCATGGCAGCGGCAAGACGGGCACGACCAACGCCTTGCGCACATTGGGCTGGGGCGCGGCGGCGGCGGTGTTCTTCGGTGACCTCGCCAAGGGCATCGCGGCCGTGCTGCTGGCGCACGTCTTGTTTGGGGGACACCCCGCGCAGCATTGGGCGGAGGTACTGGCTGGCTTCGCCGCCGTGCTGGGCCACAACTGGTCGATCTTCATCAAGCTCAAGGGCGGGCGCGGCGTGGCCGTGTCCATGGCCATCTTCTACCTGATCTGCTGGCCGGCCGCGCTGCTGTCCACCGCCATCGCCGTGGTGGTGCTGCTGATCAGCCGCTTCGTCTCGCTGGCCTCGCTGATCGGGGCCGTGGTCGGCTTGGTGCTGCTGACGGCGTTCGTGGTCTGGGGCACGACGCCCGTCCCCTACCTCGTCTACGGCGTCCTCGCCGCCGCCCTCATCTGGCTGAGGCACATCGACAACATTCAGCGGTTGTTGGCAGGGACGGAGCGCAAGCTGGGCCAGCGGGCGTGATATCTCTGGCCGTGATTGGCGCGGGCAGTTGGGGCACGACGCTGGCCGTCATCTACGCGCGCCTGGGCCTTCCCGTTGCCCTGTGCGACCGCGATCCCGCGCGCGCGGAGGCCATGGAGGGGGCGCGCGAGAACGTCCGCTACCTGCCCGGCGTCGCGCTGCCGGACACGCTGCACGTCGTCTCCGACCCCACTCTGGCCGTACGGGATTGCGCGCTGGTCGTGCTGGCCGTGCCGGCGCAGGCAATCCGCGCCACGGTGGCCGTCATCGCGCCGTTCCTTGCGCCCGGTGCGGCGCTGGTCGTCGCGGCCAAGGGGCTGGAGTTGGGGACGGGGCGGCGCATGAGCGAGGTGATGGCCGCGGAACTGCGCCCGCGCCAGCGTCGCGGCATCGCGGTGCTCTCGGGACCCAACCTGGCCGGTGAGATCGTACGCGGGCTGCCGGCCGCGGCGGTGGTGGCCTCGCGGCATCACACGACCGCCGTGCTGGCCCAGCGGCTGTTGTCCACGCCGCGCTTCCGCCTCTACGTCAGCCCGGACGTTATCGGCGTGGAGGTGGGCGGCGCGCTCAAGAACGTGATGGCGCTGGTGGCGGGGCTGGCCGAGGGCCTGGGCTACGGCGACAACGGCAAGGCCAGCATCATGACACGTGGGCTGGCCGAGATCGCGCGTTTGGGGGTAGCGGCGGGGGCGCGGCCGGCCACCTTCGCCGGCCTGAGCGGGCTGGGCGACCTCATCGCCACCTGCGCCAGCCCCCTGAGCCGCAACCACCGCGTCGGCTACGAGCTAGGGCAGGGCCGCACGCTGGCCCAGATCCAGGCCGGCATGACCTCCGTCGCCGAGGGCGTGATCACCACGCGCGCGGCGCGACTGCTGGCGCGGCAGTACGGCGTGGAGATGCCCATCGTGGAGCAGATGCACGCCGTGCTGTTCGAGGACAAGAGCCCGCACCGCGCCGTCGACGAGCTGCTGGCCCGCGCCGCCCGCGACGAGTTGACCGGGGCCATCCTGTAAGGCGTCCCTCACCCCTACCCCAATGGCTGCCTACGCGCCTCGACCGCGATGCCCCAGCTAACGTGTCCACCCGTTTCCGTCGCTCACTACCGAGTCGCCACGGCCCTCCTGGCCCGCGAGCGGCGGCTCGCGCGCGTCGTCTACGTCGCGGCGAAGCCGGCATGAGGGCGGCTTGGCGGGCTGTGCTGGCCGTTTAGGTCATCCGGGCGCCCCCCTCGGCCTGATGCAGCCGAAGGGCATCTGACATGTCGCTGACGCGCGTGATTTCGGAACCGCACAGCAGTGACGGATTGGGCCAACCGCGTCGACGCATCGGTCGGCAGCCAGCGAATGGCAACAGGGACCACTGCATTTGCCAACAGTATCTATCTCGGGGCGCACCCCAAGACGCCGGGACCAAGAGGCTATGGCGCCGGACTATCTGATGGTGGTTTACTACCTACACCACAGCGACCAGACGGATAGACCTGACGGCCAATGACCAAAACAACTAACAACTAGTGGCGAGAGGTTAAGCAACGATGTACGTGCGGCAGTATTCGTATACGATTGTTCCCGGGCAGGAGCGGAGGGCGGCGGCGCTGTGCGAGCGCCTGGCGCGGGTGCTACGCGAGCGCGGCGTGCGGGCGCGGGTCCTCGTGGGCGGCGCGCAACAGGTCACGGTCCAACTGGTCGAGGAATACGCCGGTATGGCCGAGATGAGCATGGCGCGCGCCGCCCTGCGGCACGATGCCGCGTATCGGGACCTGGTCGTCGCCTGGGTCGCGGACTTCTATCCCCTCGTGAGTGCGTCCGCGCCGGCCATGCTCCTGAACGACCAGTCCGGCGCCTGGGCGACGGGCATCGAATCGACCGCTCTGGTGAGCTAGACCGCGATCGGGGTACTGGGTATTGGGTACTGCCCGCGATGGTGGTCGTGCCAACGACCTGACCATTTATGGTCAGGCTGGCGGTTCACCATCACTATCATAGGACACACCCTCCCCAAGATCTGTTGCCATTGACACGCGCCGCCGAGCGGCGTACAGTATAAACGTCACCCCGAGGGCGCGTCCGTATAATTGTGCGCCTCTTTGGGGCACGGTTGGCCGGGGCCTGGCGCCCCGCCATGGTTATTGGTGATAACCTCACGGGTGGAGCGCAGACGCGACGTTAGACGCATCGTCGCCGCGAGTTTAGACGCCGCGCATCTATAGCGGCGGCGCAAGGGCGCGACCCCCGGTGCGACGAAGGGAGGTGAGGGTCTCTATGGACGCGGGTCCCAGTCATAGTCGGCAGCGCGGAGCTGACGACGTTGCAGAGATGTGGAACGGAGATATGAGCACGACACAGACGGGACACATGGGCGCGCCAGGCGGCGACCCACCCGAACGCCAGCCGGCCGGATGGTCGGGATGGCCGCTGCCCTCGCCGTCCCCGGGCATCGCGACGCTACTCCTCTAACCTCCCCTCACGCGCCGCCACGGCGCGGGACGCTGGGGACACCGAGGCAGAGCGCCAGGTGTCCGGCGGCCCCGGTAGCAGGCAGCCATCCCATCCGGTCGGGTTCCCATGAGTTGAAAAACGAGAGAAACGGGACACACACAAGACCGGATTCGGAGGTGGACGGATGCCCTTTTTCACCGAGTTGGTCGGCCGCAACGTGGTCGATAGCGCCAACCAGACCGTCGGCAAGCTGAGCGACATGGTCGTCTCGAACAACGCCGCCTATCCCATTATCATGGCCGTCTCGGTCAAGACGCGCCGCGGCAAGGACCCGGTCTATGTGCCGTGGGATCAGGTCGTCACGCTCGACGAACCCGTGGTGCTGCGCCAGCCGCTAGGCCAGATCACGCCCTACCAGCCGCGCGACGGCGAGGTCTGCATCGGCGCCCAGATCCTCGACCGCCAGATCATCGACGTCGAGGGGCACAAGGTCGTGCGCGCCAACGATCTGCGGCTGGCCCGTACCAACGGCCACTACCGCCTGATCGGCGTGGACATCGGCGGCCAGGCCTTACTGCGCCGCCTCGGCCTGCGGCCCCTCACCAAGCGCCTGGGCATGAGCACCAAGGAAAACTTTATCGCCTGGGAGGATGTCGACCCGCTGGCCACGCGCGACCAGCCGGGCATCCGCCTGCGCGTCTCCCAGCACAGCCTGGCCAAGCTGCACCCCGCCGACATCGCCGAGATCGTGGAGGGCCTCTCCATCAGTGAGGGCGTGGCCCTGCTCGCGACGATGAATGACGAACAAGCGGCCGAGGCGCTGGAGGAAGTCGCGCCCGAGAAGCAGGTCACGCTGCTCCAGCAGATGGAGAGCGCCCGCGCCGCGGACATCCTGGAAGAGATGGACCCGGACGACGCTGCCGACGTGCTTGGCGAGATGTCCGAGGAGAAGCAGCAAGAGCTGCTCGGGGAGATGGAGCCGGAGGAGCGCGGCGAGGTCAGCGAGTTGCTCAACTATCCCGAGGACTCCGTGGGCGGCATCATGACCACCGAGTACCTGGCCGTCCCATCCACCTACACCGTCGCGCAGACGATGGAGCGGGTGCGCCAGGAGGCTCGGGAGATTGACCTGATCAACTATGTCTACGTGGTGGAGGACATGCAATCCGAGGAGCTGCTGGGCGTGGTGTCCTTGCGCGACCTGATCGTGGAGGCGCCTGAGACGCCGGTGCGCCGCATCATGGCCGACAACCTCGTCACGCTACACGTGGACGACGACCAGGAGCATGCCGCGCGCGTGATCGCCAAGTATAACCTGATCGCCGCGCCCGTTGTGGATGGCCACAACCACCTGCAAGGGATCGTGACCGTCGACGACGCCATTGACATCATCCTGCCTATCGCCTGGAAGAAGCGCCTGCCCCGGCTGTTTGCCTAAGCGCGCCGCTCCCTCTCGTTACCCCCAGGCCGACAATGCACGGACCTTACTCGTTACTCCGCGCGCTCCGGCGGCCACGTCACGGCCGGGAAGCGTGCGGGACGGGCGTAGAGATAGCCCTGGCCGAACTCTACCCCCATCTCGCGCAGCGCGTCGCGCTGCGCCACCGTCTCGATCCCTTCCGCGATCACGCGGCACCCCTGGTCGTGGGCCATGCCCACGACCAGGGCCAGGGCGTGGCGCGCCGCGTCGTCGGTGGCTACCTCAGCCGTGAGGCTCTTATCGAGCTTGACGTAGTCGGGATGCAACCCCAGCAGGCGCTCCGGCGTGCTGTAGCCAGCGCCGAAATCGTCCATGGCCACGCCCAGACCCTGCGCACGGTAGGCCTCGATGATGCGCCGCAGGTGCGCGATGTCCGCGACATCCTCCGACTCCACCACCTCGAAGACGATATCCTGGGGACGTAGCGCCGTCCGCTCGAGGGCGGCGAAGGTGGTGCGCAAGCAGTAGCGCGGATTGTAGATCGCGGAGGGCTGGAAGTTGATGAAGAGCTTGCTCTCCAGGCCGGACGTGGCGAACTGCTCGATGGCCGTCACACGGGTGCGCGCGTCGAGCGGCACGATCAATCCGCTTCGCTCGGCCTGAGAGACGATCTCGAAGCCCGAGAGCTCGCGCCCGTCGCGCTCGGCGCGGACGAGGGCCTCGTGCGCGAAGACCTCCGGCGCCCGCAGCGAGACGATGGGCTGGAAGTGCATGTACAGCAGACGCTCGTCCAGGAGGCGGGTGAACCAACGATCCCGCAATTCGGCCTGCAGGCGCAGCAGCGGCAACTCCTCCCTGACCGCCTCCGCGGGCGCGGTCCCGGCGATGACCCAGGCCACCGTGACCCCCTCGCGTTCCAGGGCGGTCAGCGCGGCGGTGACCCGGTCGAGCAGCGGCGCGGCGGCTCCCGCGACCGGCGCCTTGAGGTAGGAGGCTTCGTGCGCCGGGGTCGCGCCGGCGGACGCCAGGGCCTGTTGGATCTTGTGCCGCGTGGGCGCGGCAGGGCTGCCGAACCATAGTTCTTCCGCCGGGGCTCGGCCGAGCGGTCCCTCGCACGCCGCACATCCCTGGTGCGCCTGGTGCGGCCGTGTCGCATACTGCTGCATGACTCTCATCTTTCCATGTCGCTACGCGAGTCGAGGGGGGCTTGATAGAGTATCGGCCAGGCTGACGCGCACGTCCATAGCCTTCTTGGGGGAGGGCGCACCCTTTGGAGGAGGAGGGATTAGGGCCGGCTGAGGCGCTCGGCGACGCACTCGTCGCAGGGGCAGAGGTCGCGCAGGTAGGGGTAGGAGAACAGGCCGTCGTCGTGTCCGTCGGCCCAGATCAACTGCAAGCCAAAGCGGTTGAGAGGCTCGAGCCGGTCCAGCGTGATCTGGCGCGCGGTGAAAACGGTATCCTTGTCGACCACGCCGGGCCGGCCCATCTCGCCAGCGCAATGGGCGCAGGGGCACTGCCGCCGCAGCGCGGGCAGGTCGTACAGGCTCTCGTGTCCATCGGCCCAGACGATCCGCAGCAAGCCGTTCGCCACGTCGACGTCGATGGTGGTTGGCGTGCGCCGGTCGGCATCGCTCACGTACATCTATCGTGCCTCATCCGTCGCGGCCCTCGTCGCCGAGCACCTGCCGCACGATGTAGAGGGGGCGCGCCCGCACCTCGTCGTAGATGCGGCCGAGGTATTCGCCGATCACTCCCAGGAAGATCAGTTGGATGCCGCCCAACAGCAGCACCACGATCAGCGTGGTGGTCTGGCCCTGGATCGCCCCGCCAAGGAGGCGGAACACGACCGCGATCAGGATGCCAAGCAGGCTAAGGCCGGCCAGAAAGAAGCCCAATGAGGTCGCCAGCTGCAGCGGCACGTGGCTGAAGCTGGTGATGGCGTCCAGCGAGAAGCGGATCATCTTGGAGAGGGGATACTTGGTCTCACCGAACTTGCGCTCGTCGCGGTCGTAGCGCACCGCCTCCTGGCGGAAGCCGACCCACGCGGAGAGGCCGCGCATGAAGCGGTGATGTTCGCGCATCGCGACCAGCGCATCGACCACGCGACGGTCGAGCAGCCGGAAGTCGCCCGTGTCGCGCGGGATGTCGATCGAGGTCAGCCGCCCGATCAGACGGTAGAAGGCCGCCGCGGTCAACAGCTTGAAGCGCGTCTCGCCGGTGCGGCTGCGGCGCTGCGCGTAGACCACCTCCGCGCCATCGTGCCAGCGCGCGATCAACTCCGGGACGACCTCGGGCGGGTCCTGCAGATCGGAGTCCATGATGACCACGGCATCGCCGCGCGCGTAGTCCAGCCCGGCGGAGATGGCAATCTGGTGGCCGAAGTTGCGCGAGAAGTCGACCACGCGCACGCGCGGATCGGTCTCGTGCAGCGCCTGCATCGCCGCCAGCGAGCCGTCACGGCTGCCGTCGTTGACCAGGACAAGCTCGAACGGCTCGCCCAGCGGCTCCATCACCGCGACCACGCGCTGGTAGAAGAGGGGCACGTTCTGCTCCTCGTTGTAGACAGGGGCCACGACCGAATAGGTGGGCCTATCGGTCCCGGACTGCCTCGTTATAGTTGTGCGTGCGCGCGTCGCCTGCGCGGCCATCATATTCCCCCTTAAAAGCCTGGCTGTACAGCCATATCGACCATCCCGGTCGTCCACGACGTTTATCCCATTCTCTGTCCTCTGCCCCTATACTACACATGTTCCGGCTATATTGCCGTAACAAGGTTGGGTATATTTGCCTCCAACTCCTGTTGAATATGCCTGTGCTCGCCAGACCGCCAGCTTGCACAACAGGGTAGTCCATCTGGCACAGCTGATTACTGGCGTAGCCGGTTGCTTCACAACCCCCGCACCCGAGCAGTGCATTCGCAACTAACGTCGAGAGGCGCGTCAGCATCGCCCCTTATGTTGAGTTGAGGATTAGACGATACTCTACATCGTGGCCGAGGGATACCGCAGGTCACCCTCCCCGTTCGATGCGCCGTCCCATGCTGCTATGGTTGTACGTGTGGAAGGTTTCGATGAGCGCACGCTCGGAGGCTGTCAGCCCATAAATATCGTAGACGACGCTATCGATTTCCCGATCCAGGGCGGCGCCTTTGACGCCTTGGACTGTCAGCCGACGTGAAACGAGGGTTGCCAGTGGCGCGGCTCCCTCGTAGACGAGCGCCAGAGTCTGCAATTCCCATGCGGATACCTGAGTCGTACCGCTGAGGGCGGCGAAAAGGAAGTTGAGCAGATTCGAGTTCAGTAGACCAAGCACATACGGCAATGGAACATCCTCGCTGTCGTGACATGCAGCATCAATGTAGTTGACATGATTCTCGATCAGGTAACGACCGTGCTCCCATACGAACCAGTACGGGGTCAACGTGGCGATGATACGACGGCTCTGATCGCGCGAAGTCGTCCTCTGGAGCAGGATTACCGACCGTCGCATCGCCATGCCCAGCATATCCGCGTCCGTCCTGCCATAGAGTAGGTGCTGGCGCGTCATATTGTTGGTTTTCGGCGGGAACTCAAACGCGTAGCGTCGGATACTAGGAGCATAGATCACCGGTAATTGACCAACTCTGTCCACATGATGAGCGCCATGCAGGTGATGACGCTGCCGGTTCCACACAAGATGTCCTGTGTGAGCTTTGAGAGCGATCCGTGGTAGTGACGTGTCCAGATGGCACAGCCGATGCAGCAGAGCATAATCCTCTTCCCTGGACGCTTTGAAGAGCATATGCTTCATGCCCTCATCCATCTGGATGTGCTCTATCGGGACGACGAAACCCTTGGTGGTTGCGAGACTCTCGTCATCGGCTGTCTGGACAACCGAGACCGTAGCGGGAAAGTTATTATCCGCGGTAGGGGCAATCTTGCGTGCAGCGAAGATGAGCACGCCCTGCTCCACATCAGGGAATAATGATTGGCGCGCGTGAAAGTCCGTCATAGCGAGCAATCGAGTCTGCGAGGCTAGAAACCGTCGCAACGCCAGAAAGAAACGTCCTGACCGCAGTGACTCGGGTATGAGAAGGGCAACTGTTCCCTTGTCAGCACAGCGCCGCACGCTGAAGTACAGAAAAAGTTGATAGAGATTGATGCGTCCATCGAGGACATCGGCGTACCGCGTAAGGTGTGCTCCCGGCTTACAGACACCGTATGGCGGATTGCCCACCACATAGTATGGCCTCTCTCCATCATCAGGGTCAAACGGCTGGGCCACAGTGTCGGTGACACATATTCGTGGTAGACGTAGGGACGTAAGTGCTGCTTGAACGCCATCAGCATCGAGATGGAGGCTATCAATCACGGTCATGAGCACGTGCATCTTAGTGGCGATAATCGCAAATGGTTGTACGTCGTACCCTTGCAGATTCTGCTCGATGGCTCTGAATACGTCGAGGTCGCTGCATCGATCGCGACGCAGGGCGTGGGTTAGCCGTAACGTTGCGCGTGTCAGGAAGACGCCGAACCCGGTCGCGATGTCGAGCAGTCGCTTGTCTTGTATGTGGTTATCGGCATGGTACCCAGCCTGTGTGAGGAGATGATCAACGATGGAGGGCGGTGTGTAGTACTGGCCAAAGGCTTTCCGTTCGGTCGTTGTGAGAGATCTCTGATAGATGTCGCTTGCGAGGTCGATAGGAATGGGCCAAAGGCGGTACGCACTCAGTACCTTGGAGATGTCAGTGGCGAGGGAGGGCATCGGCCGATACCATTGGTATGCCTGCAACTCGGGCACAACACCATGGAGTGCCTCCGCGAAGACTTGCAGGCTTGATGCCTGAGATATCGCCTCGAGACATATAGCGGCTAGCAGGTAGGAGAAAACAGTTTCGTGAGTAATCTGCGCACGAAGGAGGTCGTCGGGACAGACGCGTGAGCCGTCGAATAGCCGATCCGACCCTCCGATAATGCGTTTTCTTGCCCGAACGCTGGCGGACAGGGTTGCCGCATCGTCCAACCGCTGGCTCACGTCATCGTGGAGGTGGGAGAGCAGGTGGCGGAGCTTGTCAATAAGTGAGAAGTCGGGCGCACGCCGAAGGTGCTCTTGAAGCCCAAAGGGCGCCTCCCCAATCGGCGTCCCAACAATGACGTTCTCAATCATTGTCTACCACGTGAGTCCAACTCCAGTTTCGGCTGCTTGATCAGGTGTGCCCCCTCATACCCTACGCACCTTACACTTACACCCGCGTTGTCTTCGGATCGCTGCCCATGCCCGTGTACGGAAGGCTGTGCCACGCGCCGCTATGCCGTCCCTCTACCTCAAAGCATATACTCTAATAGGGTAGGTCATTTGCAAGATTCCCACACCCCGTACTCGGTCCATCGTCTAGTCGTAGATAGGTGGGGTGGGTAGCCGCCATCTGGCGCGTGGCGTCCGAGCGGATGTTGCACGGACGCCACGGTGGAGGGGTGTGCCGGTGAAGCGCATACAAGGCTTAACGGGAGGGTACGCGCCGTGAATCTTTTCGAGGCAAGCAGTGCCTCCCTGCGCTTCTCAAGCGATATCTTGAGGCGGTTGGGCGAAGAGCTTAATCCCAACCCCGATCAAGGCATCCTGGAGCTTGTCAAGAATGCGTACGATGCGGACGCACTCGAATGCACGGTGAAACTCGTCTCATCGGGGGATAGTTCCGCCATCCACGTGAGCGACGATGGCGATGGGATGACCCGCGAGGACATTATCAATGGATGGCTCGTACTGGGGCGATCTTCTAAGTCCGTGACCCGACCGACCAAGCTGGGCCGTCTCCCAGCTGGTAATAAGGGATTGGGACGTCTGGCAGCGTTGCGCATGGGTTCGCGCACCTCTCTGATGACGCGGCCCAAAGCCGCTCCCGACCGCGAGTATGCTTTGGACATTGACTGGGCCCGCTTTGATCAAGTCGATATTGTGGACGAGGTTCGGTTGGCGATCGAGGAACGGCAGCCAACTCTGGAACGGCCTGGCACCGTCATCATGCTCTCCGGACTCCGCTCTCGCCTTAGTCGGGTAGAAGTCAAACGGCTTGCTCGCGGGTTGCTCCTCCTAGCCAATCCGTTCGACGATGATCTGCATGGCTTCCACCCCAGGCTCGCGGCGCCCGAGTTTGTCGATCTAGAGAGATTGGTCCGGCAGCGTTATTTTGATGATGCCGAGTTCCATCTGACGGCTGAAGTCGACCAGAACGGATGCGCGTCGGCGGTGGTGACAGATTGGAAGGGCAAGGAACTGTTCGCTGCGGATCATGCTACATTGAGCCGCCGGAAGCAAGTACCGTACGACTGTCCTGCTGCTGTGTTCGATTTATGGGTCTTCATCGTTAACAAACAATCGTTTACGTCCCGCTCAGTAACAGTTGGCGAAGTACAGCAGTGGCTCAGTGAGTTCGGCGGCGTCCACCTCTTCATCAATGGACTGCGCGTCGCGCCGTACGGCAATCCCGGCGACGATTGGCTTGAACTGAATCTGCGCCGCGTCCAGAGCCCGGAATTGAGGCCGAGTACGAACACCGCCATCGGTCGGATCACGGTGAGCGATCCAACTGATAGACTTCGGCAGAAGACCGATAGATCAGGCCTCGTCGAAGGGGAGTCGTTCCACGAACTTAGGCGGTTTGCAGTCGACACGCTTGAATGGATGGCGCGCCGCCGGCTCGATGAGCGCGATGCTCGCCGAGGTGCGCAACGGGCGGAAGCGCCACGAGCGGTAGGGGAAACAAGGGACGGGGTGAACACCGCCATCAGTACCTTGGCCGCACCGGCGCAAGACAACATCCAGCGCGCTTTTTCCGCATATGATCGTGCCCGAGAGAGAGAGGTAGAGACTTTGCGTAAGGAGGTGCAACTGTACCGAACGCTCAGCACAACGGGCATCGCATCAGCGACATTCGCGCACGAATCCAGCCAGCCGATCAGAGTGATCATGCAGAATGCGACGCAGATTGCTCGCCGAGCGCAACAATGTCTCGGTGTACAGTACGAGGAGTTATTGGGGGGACCAATCAAGCGCCTGCTGCGCCAGTCCAATCTTCTCCAGGCATTCGGTGCGTTCACGCTCCAGGTCATTGATCATGAGAAGCGTCGGGCATCGCGCGTTGATATTCACACGGTTATTGGCAGTGTCCAGTCTGCCTTCACCCCGCTGCTTGACGACCGACAGGTTACTTTGACCCCCGAGTTAACCGACGGTCACCCATTCCTTCGCGGTAGCGAAGCGGCCGTCGAGTCGATCCTCATCAACCTGATCGTCAATAGCTTGCGGGCATTTGAGCGAAGCCAACCCGGACGGCGCGAAATCGTTGTGCGCACGACAGTGGTGGGAGACGGAGACATGCTGGTGCTCAACGTACTGGACAACGGACCGGGAATCCAGGATATTGACCTTAAGGACATTTGGCTCCCCGGAGAGACCACGTATCCGAACGGGACTGGTTTAGGCCTCACTATCGTGCGTGACACCGTGAGGGACCTTGGGGGCAGTGCCGAGGCAATCGCGCAAGGCGAGAGGGGTGGCGCCCAAATCGTGATCGAATTGCCCATACTAGGAGTGTAGTTCATGGTAGCGATGGTGGATGAACGCGGCATTCAGCGCATCGCGGTAGTGGATGACAGTGAAGATATGCGCCAAACATTGAGCGATGAGTTGTCTTTCGCCTCCTACGAGACCTATCCGCTCGTCGGTCCTTTTCAGGACGCGAACGCGCTTGTAGCAAAGGCAACCAGCGTAGCTGATGCTGCTGTGTGTGATCACCACCTTAACACGCGGAATTTCGCACACTGTACAGGCGCCGAGGTTGTCTACAAGTGTTACCGACAGCGATTCCCGTCGCTATTGATCACGAACTGGGGACCAGCCGACATCGACGAGATTCGTCCCTATCTGTCGGGCATTCCAGTCCTGCTTACACCTAATAAGGCGGACCTGGATGCGATTAAAGAAGGATTCGTACGGTGCATGGAGGAATTTCGCGACGAATATCGGCCGAGCCGCAAACCTTGGCGGGCCCTTGTGCGAGTCGAGGAGGTAAGCCTGGAGCATGCGGACTCGCTTGTCTACGTTGTATTGCCTGGCTGGATATCGGATGAGGTGATCCGCTTGAAGCTCGACATCTTTCCGCATGAGTTGCAACCGCATATTAAGCCGGGCGCGCGCTTCCATGCCCGTGTCAACCTTGGGGCAGAAACACAAGATCAACTGTATTTCAGCAACTTCGAGTATCACGGGGGGTAGTTGTGCCGCTCCAGAGAAGTGTGTCGGTCCTGGATGTCGGACACGGCAATAGCGCCGTGTTGGTCGACGATGACGGCGTCATCGTGATTGATGCCGGCCCTGGATCCGCCCTACTTGAGTTCCTGATGCAGGAAGACATCTCTCGCATAGATGTCCTGATAATCTCGCATGCAGACAAGGATCATATTAAAGGAGCGATCGCTCTCCTCGGTTCCGAGGTGTTCAGCATTGGGCGTGTGCGCCTCAATTCTGATGCGCTCAAGCAATCAGTCTTATGGAACGATTTGCTATACCTACTGGATCAGCAAAACCGGCGTGGGCACATCGACTGTCAGGTTGCCCTAACGGCAGACAACGTTGAGATATTCGATCAGGGCTCGGTCCGTGTCGAGGTTTTGGCGCCAAGCCTGTACCTTGCAGCCCGATCGCCAGGCTCGACTGATCGCCAGGGGAGGCGCCTGACGAGCAATTCGGTTAGCGCCGTTATACGCCTACTCGCGGATGATCGTCCGATCATTCTTTTCCCTGGAGACATCGACGACATTGGCTTCGACGACATCATTGAATCTGGACGTAACGTTACTGCGCCGGTCTTGGTGTTCCCGCATCATGGCGGCCGACCAAGCACAGGCGATATGGCGACATTCGCTCGTCGACTCTGCGAAGCTGTGCGGCCAGATATGGTCATCTTTTCGATAGGGCGAGCAGAATACGGCACGCCACAACCCGATGTCGTCGCAGCGGTGCGTGAGGCCGTGAGCGATGTAAGGATCGCCTGTACGCAACTCTCAACGCATTGTGCAGCGACACTGCCTGTCGCCTCCCCAGGACATCTAACAGCCAAGTTCGCACGTGGTCGTGAGCACAACAAATGCTGTGCTGGAACGGTGGTCATTGCATTGAACGACTCTGGACCAACCGTCTTGCCCGGAGCAACGCCTCATCGCAACTTCATCTCATCGTTCGCGGCGACGGCATTGTGCATGAAACCCGTGCGCCCACTACGCATAGTACCTCCCACTTCTTAGATGGCCAGAATTGTCACATCAGCGTATGGCAACCCGGAACGACGGCTTCTGATGACGAACGATCACGACTGAGGAGGACACGACGATGCAAGAGAGTTCGACGACGCGGACGAGCAGCACCGTGATCGCGCATGCCTCGCACCTGCGCGAACTGCCCTACTACACCGTCCCCGACGACGGCCTGGAGATGGGCGCCAGCCTGGGCAACAATGCCGTCTGGGTCACCACTAAGGGCACGGGCGCGATCGACCGCGTGTTCGCCGTGGAGTTGGGTCAATGCCTGTTCAACGCGATCTTCATCCGCTACGCCAGCCCCGGCTACCGCCTCCACTCTGACGTGGAGGCCGATAGCGCGACGGGCAGCACGCCCGATACCTCCATGGGTGGCGCCCCCGCCAGTCCCCCCACCAGTTCCCCTACCGGCGCGGCCGGCAGCTCCGGGCCGCGCCCCTCGTTTGTCGGGTTGCGCCCGGATACCCCTGGCATCTTCGAGATCCACCCGGCCTACCAGCGCCACATCTTCACTATCGCCGGCTTCGTCGAGGTCAAGGAGACGGTCTTCGTGCCCCTAACCTGCGACTGCGTCGTCGCCGGCGACCCGCCGGCGGTCTATCAGACGGTCGAGCTGACCAACACGGGGACCTTTGCCCAGAACATCCGCGTCTTCGGCTACGCGCGCCTGCGCGGCACCCTCCCCGACGACGTGCAGGCGCGCTACGACGCGGACCTGCACGCGCTGGTGGCGTCCAACAAGAGCCGCCCCGAGGCAGCGCGCGTCTTCGGTCTACGCGAGACGCCCGAGGCCTACGCCACCAGCTTCGACTTCGGGGCCGTCTACGACCCGCTGCACGTGCGGGCACTGCGGAGCAGCACCGAGGCCAGCGGCGACATCCTGGGCTGCCTGCAGATCGACGTGCATCTGGAGGCCGGCGAGACGCGCGGCCTCACGTTCCTGGCCGCGGTCTCGGGCGGCGGTGAGGACAAGGCCATCGCGGCCTACCGCGCCGCCCTTGACGCCAGGGACCCGCTCGCGGATACCCTCACCTACCTCGACGAGGTCCTGACGCGGGCGCAAGTGCTCACGCCCGACCCCATCATCAACCAGGGCGCGCTGTGGAGCAAGGTCAACATGCTGCGCGTGATGGAGCGCTACCCGCAGGGGCCGGCCTTCACTAACGAGCCGGGCGTCTCGTCGAACGTGGTGGGGCGCGACGCGGCCTGGTTTGTCTACGGCAACGACCACTTCATGCCCGAGTTCTCGCGCGTCCTGCTCGACACCTTCGCCCGCGTGCAGTACGCCAATGGCAAGCTCCCCGAGTACTACAGCGCCCTCGACGGCCGCGTCGAGGACGACAACCTCAACATCAACGATGACACGCCGCTCTACATCCTGGCCGTCAACCACCACTATCGCGCCACCGGGGACCAGGACTGGCTGCGCCGCATCTACCCCTCCGTCACCAGGGCGGCCCGCTACATCATCTCGCAGGAGGACGACCGCGGGCTCGTCTTCTGCACGGCGAAAGACCCGCGCGGCAACGTGTGGGCCAGCGCCAGTTGGCGCAACATCATCCCCAACTACAGCATCAACGGAGCGGTGACCGAGATCAACGCCGAGTGCGTCGCCGCCTTGCGCGCGGCCGGCCACCTGGCGCAGAATCTCGGGCAGCCCGACGCGGAGGCGCAGGAATTCTTCGGCGCGGCCCAGAAGCTGCGCGACATGATGGACAAATACCTGCTCAACCCCGCCAACGGCCTCTACTACCTTAACCTCGACGCGGATGGCAACGCCCACACCGACGTGACTGGCGACCAGATCTTCCCGGTGATGTTCCGCGTCTGCGACGACGACACAGGCTTCCGCATCATCAGCCGCCTCAATTCACCCGACTTCTGGACCGAGGCGGGCCTGCGCACGGCCTCGCGCTACGACCCGCTCTACGACCCCGCCGCCTACGTAGGGTTGATCGGCGGGGTGTGGCCGGGTCTGACCTGGTGGTACGCCTTTGCCGCCGCGCGCTACCACCCCAGCTTCATGGTGCGGGCGCTGCGCTCCTCGTTCGAGCACTATGCCGCCAACCCCAAGACGAACAACACGGTGCCGGGGCAATTCAGCGAGTGGTTCGACGGCGAGAGCCTGGTCAACCGCGGCATGCGCCTCTCGCCCTGGGAGCCGCCGCGCTTCCTATGGGCCGCCGTGGAGGGCGTCTGCGGGCTGATGCTGACGCCGGACCTGCCCAGCGTCAACCCGCTGGTGCCGGGCGATTGGAAGTGGGTGGCCTTGCGCCGCCTGCCCTACCACGGACAGGAACTGACCTACTTCGCCGCGCGCAACGCGCAGGAGCCGGGCTTTTATATCTATGCCAACCGCGACATGGAGACCGCGCACCACAAGGAGGTCTACGACGAGGACATCTCGGAGCACGTCTACGCCTTTGCCGCCTCGGCGGAACTGGTGGCCTTCCGGCGCAAGAACGAGCTCGCGATCCTCGTCGGCAACGTTGGCACGCAGACCAGCGTGGTGCCGGTCAACCTGCAGGAGGTCATCGACCCGGCCAAAGACTATACCCTGCGCGTCTACAACAGCGAACGTGGCGACTGGGAGGGCGCCAAGCACCAAAAAGGCAGCGCCTGCATGGCCCTCGCCGTCTCCATCGAGAGCAACGGCTATCGCATTATTACAGTTATTAGTAATTAGCCGTTAGCCATTAGCCGTTAGCTAGTTGTCGGTGTCAACAAGCAGCCTGGCGACCAAGGCCGGCTAATGGCTAATGGCTAATGGCTAATGGCTAATGGCTAATGGCTAATGGCTAATGGCTGGAGGCGCTATGCGTGAGAACAGGGTCAAACGGCTGATGCGCGAGGGCACGGCCACGGTGGGGTCGTGGGTGACGCTGGACGGGCCACTGGCGGCTGAGGTGATGGCTCATGCCGGCTTCGACTGGCTGCTGATCGACATGGAGCACGGGCCGGTCTCGCTGACGGCGGCGCAAGGCATCATCGCGGCGATCCGCACCACCGCGACGGTCCCCCTGGTGCGCGTGGGCTGGAACGAGAGCGCGCTGATCCAGCAGGCGCTCGACATCGGCGCCTACGGCTTGATCGTGCCCATGGTCAACACGCCGGACGAGGCGCGCCGGGCGGTGCGCGACGCGCGCTACCCGCCGCTGGGTGAGCGCAGCCGCGGCGGGATACGCGCCCGCCTGGCCTTCGACACCGACTCCGTGACCTACGGACGCCGGGCCAACGACGAGACGCTGTTGCTGGTGCAAATCGAGACGGCCGAGGGGCTGGCCAACGCGGCGGAGATCGTCGCGCTGGAGGGCATCGACGGGCTATTCCTGGGTCCGAACGACCTCTCGTCGTCGTTGGGCGTCTGGCCGCCGGTGTGGGACGACCAGCCAGCCGTGCTGGCCGAGGCCATCGCCGCTATCCCACGGATTGCCCACGCCCACGACGCGTGCGCGGGCATCCTGGTCCCCAACGCGGCCATCGCCGACCGCTGCATCGGCCTGGGCTACGAGTTTATCGGGCTCACCAACGACGCCGCGCTGCTGGAAGGCGCCGCCCGGCGCGAACTGGCCGCCGTGAGCAAGAGAGTGGGTAGTGACCAGTGATTAGTGACGAGTAGGGACGGCGCCGTCACGCCGCAAGGGGTATTCTTCCGCTCGGAAAACATCGATTGGATCCGCACGATGTAGACGCCATCCGAACATGGCGTGGGAACATCAACGCCGCTGACCTGGAACTATAAGGCGCGGCGGGCTATCATGGAGCAACAGGGAGCAAAGAGGAGCGGCGAGCCGCCACCGAGAGGAGGGCCAGATGACACAGGCGCATGCGATGCGGCCGCCCGCGCCGGCGTGGGGGGCGCGGGCGGCGCGGGACGCCCTGGACGAGTTGTACGCGGCCGCCCGCGCCGGCGCGGGGGGTGCGGACGGCGTTGCGGCGATCGAGCGCGCCTACCGGCGGATCGCGCCGCTGGTGGAGTGGGGCGCGGCGGCAGAGGAAGCGGCAGCGGCGGAGGCCGCACAGGATGCACTCCTGGACCCGTTCGGCCTGCTCGGGGAGGAGGCCGACGACGCGCCCCTAACGGAGGTGGATGTGCCCTGGGAGACGCTGGTGCCGCCCGTCCCGCCCCGGGGGGAGGACCCGCTTGCCGGCGATCCGGCCGCGAGGGCGATCCGAGGCATGGTTGCGACCATCGTGAGGGAGGCAGACCCCTCCCCGCTCGCCGTGCTCCTGTTCGGTTCGCGCGCGCGGGGGGACTACCGCGCCCGCAGCGACGTCGACCTGCTCGTGGTCGTGCCCGCGGGCACGGACACGCGTCGCGCAGCAGCCGCCATCGACGCCCTGCTGCCGGTCACGGGCGTGGAGGTGGATGTCCTCGCGGCCACGCCGGCGCGTCTGGCGGCGGCGCGCGGCGACTGCGGCAGCGTCCTCCATTGGGTCCAGGAGCAGGGCGTGACGCTCTATCGGGCCGACGCGGACGATAGTCCCCGCAGCACGCGCGACGGAGCATCAGAGTTGGTGGACGGCGCGGAGACACCAGTGGCGCTGGAGATGCCTAGGGCGCGGGCATGACGCAAGGACCGGGGCCGACGCGCGAGGCGCGGGTCCAGCGTGCGCGGGCCTGGCTGCGCTATGCGACGCGCGATCTGGCCGTCGCCCGCGACGCGCTGCGCCCCGGTGCTCCCAGTGCGCCTTATCACGCGGCCTTCTGGGCGCAGCAGGCGGCCGAGAAGGCGCTTAAGGGCGCGCTGACCTACGCCGGCGTCGATTTCGGGGACACGCACCGGCTCACCCTGCTGGCCGCATTGCTGCCCTCCGACTGGGAGACGCGGCGGGCTTCCGTCGCCCTGACCGAACTCTCGCGCTACGCCGTGCAGACGCGCTACCCCGACCTGGGTGAGCCCGAGCCCACCGCTGAGGACGCGCGCCGGGCTATCGCCCAGACGGCGGCGGTGCAGCAGGCGCTCCGGCGCGACCTGGAGGCCCACGGCTACCCCTTCCTTTCTCCGTCCCCATCGCAACAGGCTCCGCCGCGCGCCCAACCACCGCCTGGCGGCGACCGGGGGCCGGAGTCAAGGCCAGGGCGCGACGACGACCCGCACGAACGCTGAGGGGCCGCGAATGGGACGCCGACGCCGCCCGGCGCGAGTTGGCCGCCGTCAGCAAACGAGTGGTTAGTGGCGAGTGACAAGTTCGTCCTACCTCACTCGTCACTCGTCACCAACCACTCGTCACTCGTTCGGTCAGGCTCTGGGGACGATAGCGACGCCGAGGAGCGGCGCCTGGGCTCGCTCGAGCAGGGCACGGGCGCGCGCGGCGTCCTCGCGCGAGGTGCGGCCGGGCGCGATCACCAGCAGCATGCCGTCGACGGACGCGGCCAGCCGTTGCGCGTCGGGGGCGGACAGCACGGGCGCGGCGACGATGACGACGCGGTCGGCCGCGTTCTTGAGCCGCAGCACGGCAGCGGAGAGGTCACCCAAACGGTCCAGGCGATGATGGCGTGTCCCGGCGGCAGCGGCGCCCGCCGCGATCACGCCGAGGGTCGGCAGCGTCGTCGGCTGGGCCAGGTCGCGCAGGTCGCCCTGCTCTCCGCGCAGCAACTGGACCAACCCCGGTCCGGGATTGGCGCCGAAGAGAGCGTCCAGGGCGGGCGCCTCCATGTCGGCGTCGACCAACAAGGTGCGCTCCCCGCTCTCGGCGCCGACGAGGGCCAGATTGGCGGCGACGAGCGCGGCGTTCGCGCTGGCGTCGACGCCAGCGACGGCCAGCACGCGGTCGTTGGCAGCGCCCATGGCCAGCTCGACGTTGGTGAAAAGCGTGTGATAGGCCTCGACCACGGCGGACGGGCACTCCGGCGAGGACACCAGCAGATGCGACGCGGCCACCCTAACGGCGCGGCCCGGCTCCTGCGCTTGTCGCCGCGGCTGGATCCGCGTCTGCGTCGTGATCGATCCGCTCACCGCCGGGGTCTGCTCGGTCGCGCCAACGTCGCTCAAGGCCATCGAGTCCTCCGCTCTTGATCCTGCTGTTGTGGTTCGATTTTAATGATTGTCACCTACGCGCTCTGCGGCCGCGCGGCGCGCCCGCCGGGGATCACGGCCAGGGTAGGGACGCCCAACCAATGCTCGACATCGCTCTCGTCGTAGACCTTGTCGTCCAGGTATTCGAAGAGGAAAGCCAGGACGAGGGCCGCGACCACGCCTACGGCGATGCGCAAGAACGCATTGCCCGCCACCTTGGTCACGCCCACTCGGTCCGCGTCGGGATGGTTAACGTAGTGCGCCATGACGGTGGGAGCAGCGGGCTCGAACGTCTGCTGATACACCGGGACGTACTTGAGGATAAGGTCCCCCGCGACGCCCACGATCCTGGTGACCTTAGCCTGATCCGAGCCGCTCCAGTTGATGATGAGGGTGTTGCCGTCGTTGGCGCGAGTCACGCCAAGGTTCTGGTTGACCGCCCGGTAGTCGTAGTCGATGCCAATCTTCCCCAGGGCCGCGCTGACGGCTCGCTGGTAAGTCAAACTCTCGGTGTACTGCTGGACCTCGGTGACCACCTCGCCGGTGTTGGCGTTAGCTGCCGCGTTTACGTCATACAGGAGCTGTGTCGTGGTTGGCTTCGTGGGCTGCGCGTGCAGCTCGATGGTTGCGGTGCCCTTCCACTGGCTTGTCACGTAGGTGAAGCCGACGCTGACCACGGACAGCAGGATGGCCAGCAGGGTGACGTTGCGGATGACGTTGCGGCGGCGCACCAGGACGCGCCAGTAGTGCCGTAGTTCCATGGCTTACGCTTCCTCCAGTGTCGATGTACGGGTGATCAGGTCGCAGCGTGACCATGCGGCGGGACGGCATTGTCCGCGCATCACAGTGTCCCGTCGGTCGGTGGGGTACGTGGGCGATTGTAGCGGGCCTTGCGCTTCAGGGCAAGGCGCCCTTAATAGGCGCCGCGCATCATCAGCACGGCAGTGGGGGTGCGCAGCAGGATTTTGAGGTCGAGGGACAGCGACCAGTTGTCGATGTAGTAGATGTCCATCATCATCATCTCATCGAAGTTGAGGTCGCTGCGGCCGGAGACCTGCCATAGCCCGGTCATGCCCGGCTGCACCTCGAAGCGGTTGAGGTGCCAGGCCTCGTACTTGAGCACCTCGCTTGGCAGAGCAGGGCGCGGCCCGACCAGGCTCATCTCGCCGCGCAACACGTTAAGCAGTTGCGGCACCTCGTCAATGCTCAACTTGCGGATGATGCGCCCCACGCGGGTGCGGCGCGGGTCCTTCTTGTGCTTGGCCATCACCACCGGCTGGGTGCCGGCCACGGCGGCCTCCATCTGGGCGTGGTCCCGCTCGGCGCCCTGGTACATAGAACGGAACTTGAAGAACGGGAAGCGGCCGCCGCCGCGCCCCACGCGCGTCTGGGCAATGATGATGGGGCCGCGCGAGTCGAGGCGGATGGCCAGCGCCACCAGCGCCAGCAGCGGCGCGAGGACCAGCAGGCCCAGCAGCGCCACCGTCACGTCGAGCACGCGCTTGAGCAGCAGGTTGGCGCCGCGCAGCGGGCTCTCCACCACGTCGATCAACGGGATGCCGGCGATGTTGTCCATGCGCACGCGCGAGAGGCTCATCTCATAGAGGTCGGGCACGATCTTGAAGGCCACGTTCTGGCGCATGCAGTGGTCGCGGATGGCCGTGATATCGTCGTGGGCATTGGAGGAGAGCGCGATGACCACCTCGTCGACCTCGTCGCGCGCCACCACGTCGGCGATACTGGAGACCGACCCCAGGCTGCGGAAGCGCCCGAAGCTGGGCGGCGTGACACCCTGCTCGTGCAGGAAACCCACCAGGCGGTAGCCCTGGTCAACGCGGCTGACGAGGTTCTGCATCACCATGCGGCCGATCGGCGTGGACCCGGCCACCACCACGCGCCGCACGTTCCAGCCGTGCCGATGCAGGTGCACCATGATCATCCGCACCAGGCCGCGTCCCAGGCTGGAGAGGGCGATGACCAGCGCCCAGGTAAAGATCAGCACCAGGCGCGAGTGCTGATCGATCATCTCTTTGAAGAGGTAGGTGACGATGATGGTGAGGGCCATGCCTACCGTGGCCGCGCGCGCCACGACAAAGACCTCGTCGAGCCACTCCATACTGAGCCGCTGGCGGTAGACGCCGGCCAGCGCGAAGGAGAGCGGCAAGAGGACGCTGACCAGAACCTCGAAAGGGAGCCAGGCGCGGTAGGAGAGGGGAACGAAGCCCTGTCCGGCGCCGCCGAGCCGCTCGACGTAGCGCAGCCAGTAGGATAGGACGAAGGCCAGATTGACCGCCACGATATCGACGCCGAGCGAGATGGCCGGGAAGACCCAGCGGAACGCGGCTGGGCGCTGTCCGGCGCGTGGAGCCTGCGGAGCCTGCGGGGCCCACGGAGCTTGTGGAGCCCGTTGGGCCGGGGCCTCTCTCTGCTCTAGCAACGCCACATAAGCCTCCAAGGTGCAGATGTATACGGCATGATCGACGGGTCGGGGACGCCGGTGAGCACGGGTTGGAGGTACCGCGCCACCAATAACGAGCGGGTACATACCGAATGCAGCATACCAAAAACGAGTCATTAGTTATTAGTCGTTAGCAGTTAGAAATTCTGTTCTTATTGCAGGCGCCGGACGGTGATCGCCAGGTTGGCTGGTTATGCCGCGGCGTGCGCCCGCTCACGGAGCCAGCGTTCCATTTCCGCTGCCGGTAACGGGCGGCCGATCAGATAGCCCTGCGGAATGTCGCAGCCCATGTGGGCCAACAGGTCTCTCGTGGCTTCGTCCTCCACGCCTTCGGCCACGACCCGCGGATCCAGGCTATGCCCCGGGCAGGAACAACATCCCGCCGGCGATGGCCTCGCGCAGGTCACCAACAAGGGCGAGCCGCTCGGGTATGTAGGGGTCTTGCGCGGGCGTATACACCGCATGATTCTCCCGCCCCCGCTTCGCCGTATACATGGCCACGTCGGCACAGCGCAGCAGCGCGTCGACATCCTCTCCATGCGCGGGATACAGTGCAAGGCCGGTGCTTGCCCCGACATGGATCACGTGCCCTTCGATGATGAACGGCGCATCGAGCGCCACACAGAGCGTCTCTATCACGCGCGCGGCGCTCTCTTGATCCGTGTCTGGCAGGAGGACGGCGAACTCGTCTCCACCGAGGCGAGCGACCAGGTCGGCCGCCCGTAGCGTCCCTGTCAGGCGGCCCGACACCTGTTGCAACAAGACATCGCCGTAGTGGTGGCCAAAGGTGTCGTTGACCTCTTTGAAGCGGTCGAGGTCGAGCAGCAGGAGGGCCAGCGGCGCGCGGTCACGCCGCGCCGCGGCAAGGGCCTGGCGCAGATAGGCGTGCAACAGGGCGCGGTTAGGCAATCCGGTGAGCGCATCGTGGAGGGCCTGGTGGCGCAACTCGTCCTCCACCTGGACGCGCTCGGTGACGTCGCGGCCCGTCATGATCATCCCTTGCACCGCCGGGTCGTGCAGGCGGTTCTTCCCGACCAACTCCAACACGCGCCACGATCCGTCCAGCCGCCGGACGCGCAGGGTCAGCGTGGCGACGGCGTTGGGGGCCGAGGCCAGGCGCGTGACAACGTCGCGCGCGGATGCCACATCGTCTGGGTGGACGAGGTCGAAGGCGCTGGCGCCGCACAGGTCGCACGGGTTGTATCCCAGGCCCCGTTGATACGACGGGCTGGCATAGCGTACGATACCCTGCGCGTCCAGGATCGTGATCAGGTCCGTCGCGTGCTCGGTCAGCGCGCGGAAGCGTTCCTCGCTCGTGCGCAGGGTCTCTTCGGCGTTGCGGCGCTCCGTGATGTCCGTGGCTACCCCCAGGACACCCACCGTGGCCCCGGCCTCGTCGCGGAGCGGCGTGTAGCGCGTCTCGAACGCGAGGCTGCCGACCTCTCCCTGCTCCGTAAAAGCCTCCCCCGCGAGCGCCCGTTGCAGCGACGCGCGTACCCGCGCCCTGTCGGGGAAGACCTCGAAGATCGGGCGCCCCAACACCCCCTCGGCGGTGAGGCCCAGATCCGTGATGCCGGTCCCCTCGGCCAGCGTGATACGCCCCTCCCGGTCAAGGGCGAACAGGATGACGGGCGTGCTGCTGATGACGATGCGCAGCCGGCCCTCGCTCTTGTGGAGGTCCCGGTAGAGGCGCGCGTTGTCGAGGAGGGCCACGATCTGGCGCGCCACCACCACCGCGACGAGCATGCCGCTGCCGAGCAGGCTTCCGACGGTCAAACGGGCGTCGGCGTTGGTCCGCCAATCGAACACGGTGAGCAAGCCGACCAGAGGCAGCAGGCTATAGGGCAGCAACGACCGCCACACGTCGGCGGGGTTGGGCCAGGCGGCCGCATTGGCGACGGGGGCCGTCTCCCCGGAGGGAGCAATCGCGCGGCGCAGGACAGCCGTCCCCAAACCGGCCAGCAGCGCGCCGAGGGCGGCGCCCACATCCGTGAGGCCGCCGGGAGCAAAGCCGTCATGGAGATCCTGGTACTCCACGATGCTGTCCACCAGGACGAGGCTGCTCAGGGCAAGCGTGAACAGGAGCAGGGCCGGCCGCATCGCCCGGTCCGTGGCGTGCGTCCAGAGCAGGAGCAAGCACGCCAGGAGCAGCAGATCGCCCAGGGGGTAGGCCGCGGACACGACCTTGGCGCACGCGGCCACGTGCGCTTGCAGCAGCGTCGGGCCGAGGACGACGGACCAACTGCACGTGGCCAGGGCGGTGATGACGACCAGACCATCGAGCACAACCCGTGTGCGCATGGCGCTGGACAGCGAACGCGCGGGTAAGAGCAGGATGGCTGCCAGAAAGAACGGAAAAGCGCTGAGGAAGGCGGCGTCGGCCCAGGACGGGAAGGTCGAGGCTTGATGCAAGACCAGCGCATAGAACAGCCCGAGCGCCTGGCCCAGCGCTTCCGCGAGGAGCCCCGCGCTCACGAGCAGCGGAACCCACTGCCGCGGAGACGAGGAGGCGCGCGGCAGGACGGGGATCAGGCCGGGCCGGTTCCACCCCCAGCAGCAGAGCGCGAGGCCGCAGAGCGGGGCCAGGACTTGCACCACGCCATCGAGGCCAAGGACCACGGCTGGAGGGGCCGGTTTGAGGAGCAACCAGGCGGCAAAGAGCCCCCCAAAGAGCAGGATCGCGCCCAATGCTCTCTGTGGGGCGCGTTTATCCAGTATGTCCCCCTGCCTCATGCCTCATGCCTCATGCCTCATGCCTCATGCCTCATGCCTCATGCCTCATGCCTCATGCCTCATGCCTCATGCCTCATGCCTCATGCCTCATGCCTCATGCCTCGTACCCTTCCTGAGCTTTGCGTTTTGTGGCGTCGGCGCGGGCGCCCGCGCGCGACGGCCACGATCGTCGGTCCGGTCGAATTGACCAGGGACGTGGTCTATGCGCAAACTATAACGCCTGCCGTCCCAGTCTACATGTCGCCGGGTGCGCGGCATATCCCCCAAATGGGTCCCCACCTGACATCGTTTCCTCACTCCATTGCGCCATGACGTTGAGCCATCGCATATTTGCTAGAATTGGGACAAGAAGAGGGAGGAGCCGCTGGGCCCCGGACGCATTCATGCTGCCTGTAGCGGCCTGGCGGCTCCTTGCCCACATCGTCTAGCGAAAGGCTGTCCCGTGTCCATATCCCAATCCCGGTCCCAGTCCCATACGCCGTCCGATCATTCGCGCTACGACGTCGTCGTGCTGGGCAGCGGTCCCGCCGGCCAGCGCGCCGCGATCGCCTCGGTCAAGTCCGGCCGCCGCACGCTGATGGTCGAGAAGCGCCCCGTCGTCGGCGGTACCTGCATCAACACCGGCACCATCCCCAGCAAGTCGTTCCGCGAGGCGGTCGTCTATCTGTCCGGCTACCGTGAGCACGCCATCTATGGAGAGAGCTACGCGGTGAAGCGGGAAATTACCATGGACGACCTCAACGCGCGCGCCTCCTACGTCATGAAATGCGAGCGCGACATCATCCAGGCGCAGGCCTATCGCAACGGCATTGACATGCTCTACGGCGCGGCGTCCTTTGTCGATCCGCACACCGTCATGATCTGCCTCGCCGACGACTGCGGCACGCGCACCATCTCCGCGCAGACGATCGTGATCGCCACGGGCAGCGAGGTGGCGCAGGTGGGCGACATCGAGTTCGACGAGGAGCACATCCTGAACTCCGATTCGATCCTCACCATGAGCGACATCCCAAGGACGCTGACCGTGGTCGGCGCGGGCGTGATCGGCGTCGAGTACGCCAGCATGTTCGCCGCGCTGGGCACGCGCGTCACCCTGGTCGACGCCCGACCCGACCTCTTGTCGTTCGTCGACCACGAGATCGCCGACGAGTTAGCCCACTACCTGCGGTCGCAATGGGTCACGTTGCGGTTGGGAGAGGAGTTGACAAGCTGCGCCATCCTGCCCGACGGTCACGTCAAGACGACGCTGGCCTCGGGCAAGGTCATCGTCACCGAGAAGACCCTGCACGCGATCGGCCGCAACGGCGCGACGGAGGACCTCAACCTCGCCGCCGCGGGGCTGGAGGCCGACAAGCGCGGCAAGCTGACGGTCAACGAGCACTACCAGACCGCCGTGCCGCACATCTATGCCGTCGGCGACGTGGTCGGCTTCCCCGCGTTGGCCTCCACCTCCATGGCCCAGGGGCGCATCGCGGCCAGCCACGCCGCGCACGTCGCCTTCAATCCCATGCCCGAGGTGTTCCCGTACGGCATCTACTCCGTGCCCGAAATCAGCATGGTGGGCCGCACCGAGGAGGACTTGACCCACGCCAACGTGCCCTATGAAGTCGGCAAGGCCTACTACCGGCACGTGGCGCGCGGGCAGATTATCGGCGACAGCGTCGGCATGCTCAAGATCATCTTCTGCCCCAAGACGCACAAGATCTACGGCGTGCATATCATCGGCGAGAACGCCTCGGAGTTGGTGCACACCGGCCAGGCCGTGATGGCCCTGGGCGGGACCGTCGACTACTTCGTCGACGCGGTCGTGAACTACCCGACGCTGAGCGAACTGTACAAGATCGCCGCGCACAACGGGCTGAACCGGGTCGCCGGCGCCTCCGCCGACGGGTTGGCCGATCTCCCTGCCACCAAGCTCGCCCCGGCCGAGAAGCGCGAGACGGCCGCGGCGGAGAAACAGGCCGTGGACACAGCGGACACAAAGGAACAGCACGGGGCAGCCACGCCGAAGGAGCAGGGGGCAACGGCAATACATGGGATGGCTCCGGTGGAGGAGCACGAGGGCGCGACGGCGGAGGAGCATGGAGTGCCCACGGCGGAGTTGGTCAGCGCGGCCAGCGGTAAGAACGGTAAGAAGGGCAGGTAATTAACCGAGGCCTGGTCATAAATACAACGTCGCCCATGGTGAACTGCCAGGGACCACCTGCCGGTACGTCCTGCTGACGGCCGTGGTGGCCGACCCCTTCGAGGGCGGCACACTCAAGGAGATGCTCGACTCGGCCTACGCCAACGGGATCACACCCGTCCTGAAGGCCCTGGTCAACGGCAACTGCATGGGGACGACGCAGGGCGCGGCAATGATGGCGTCCGCCCGCCAGGGGTCCGAAAGGGGGAGGGGAGCATGGTCATCATGGCGATGCGACAGACTGGCGCGGTGCGCGCTGGCAAGATGGGTAGGGGCTTGTGCGCGGCCGTCCTGTGCGCGCTGCTAGCTGTTGCCGCGCGTCCGTCCTCCCCTGTTCGCGGGGGATGGTATGGCGGTGTTGGGGATGCCGGGGCACGGCGCGGCCGAGTCGGCGTGGCGCGCCCGCTCCGGCCGCCCCTGCCCCTGGGGAAGGATTTCTCCGGCATTATCGTGGACGCCCCGGCGCACCGGGTACTGATCACGACCTCCAGCCGGGTGTACGTGCTGGACGAGGCAACGGGGCGCCTGCTGGGCTCCGTGCTCACGCCCAAACAACGTACCCTCTTCGTCACCACTCCGCCGGTGGTCGACCCGCGTAACGGGGATGTCCTCCTTCTCATTGGCCCGCCGGGCGCGTCGCATCGTCCGTATTGGTGGCTCGCCCGTCAATTTCGTCGCGGACGGGCGTCGCCGCCGCCTATACGTGTTCGACGAGCGCACGGCTGGGGCGCGCGTGCTCGACGCGGACACATTCGCGCCCCTGGGCGTGTGGCCCGCCCTGGACCAGCCGATGGAGATCGACGAGCAGGCCGGGCGCATCTACGCGCCCTGGGCTAAGGGGCTCGCGGTGTACGACGAGGCCAGCCGGACCCTGCTTACCCGTGGCGTGCTGGGGGGCGCGGCGGGCGTCTACTACCCCGCCCCGCGGCTCGGGCGCGTCTTTGCTAGCGGGGCGGCGGATGCGCCACCGCCCGACCCCTCGCCCGCCGCGCTCGGACCCGACTACTTCACCATCTTCGACGCGCGAACGCTGCGCGTGGTGTACACCGGCAACGGCTGCGCCTCCGCGGAGGCGGTGGACACGCGGCGGGCGCGGGTGGTGTGCCTGAACATCACCCCAAGCACCGTCGGGCCGGGCGACCTGCCCCGGCAGCCCAACGACGTGGGGTTCGCCATCGTGGACCTGCGCAACGGTGCAGTGGTGCATAGCGAGACGCTCTTCTCCGCCCTTCAGGCGGACGCCTCCGCAGCGGCGGACGAGCGGACGGGACGGACCATCCTGGTGGGGAGATGGCAGCCCACGAGGGAAGATCCCTGCCCATGCGCGGGGATCGAGGTCTTCGACACACGGACGGGGCGCTACCTGGGGGCCGGGCCGCGCGCCGTCGATTCCCCCGCCTCCCCTGGGATCGGAGACGTCGTCCCGGACTCGCGGACGGGCATCGACTATTATATAGATGGGCGCAACAGGCTGACCGAGTTCCGCGACGCCGACGCGACCTCCTGACACCAGCGCAAGGTGTCTTTCCCCTCATTGACGCTCCCTCGCTCGCGGCGCCCGAAGCGATCAGGCGCAGCGCCCACCCCACCAAGCCGGCCCGCAGGTTCCGCTCAGCGGGCCAAGGGCTTTCCAGGGACGGCAGCAGCGGCAGGCGCGGAATCCGGCGGCAGGCGGCGGCGGGGGTGTAGCAGCGCACATTGGCTGCCAGCAGTGTGGGCGCAGGGCCGGCCGGTCGTCGATGCCGGTCGAGGTGACGGCGATGAAGAAGCGACAACAACGCTCCGTGCGGGAAGGCGGAATGGGCCACCCCGACACAGAGGCTGGCGACGTGGTCAACGCGAACTCCTACTGCTCTTACGGCGTGTACGGGAAGTAGGCGCATAGCGCGCCGCCGCGCTGATCACGTGGGTTGTCACATTAAGGAACACGCGGAATTGCTCTAGCCCGCCCGACGAGAAATCCGTCGCGCTTTTTCGCCTATACTGCAGACATATTCTATGCTGCGGACCTATCAGGAGAGAGTATCATGCGGACGCAGTGGTTGCACACGCTTTTCTCGTCGACCACGGCGTTGAGCTATCTCAGCCTCACATTCGCACTCGCCGCTGGCGTACACCATCATAGTAGCGGGTTCGCCGGCAGCCCATCCTCGCCGGTGCTGGCGACGCTGCACTTTCCTCACGCTCGTGTGCTGCAAATGGTCCCCGACGACACGACCGGGCGCTTGCTCGTGCTGACACAGGCGACCACCCGTACGCGGGGGCCACAGCGCGTCACGGAGAGCGTGTTCGACCCCCGGACGGGCAGGCTGCTGCACACGGTGACGCTTGACCCGGACTACGCGACGGACTCGTTTCAGGTCGATCCTCGGACCGGGCACATCATTTTCCTGAACACCGGTCAGGATAAAGTGAACGGCCGCGCCCACGTCGTCGATGGGACAAGTGGCAGACCCCTCCTCACTTTTGGCACGGATAAACCGCCCTTCGATATGGCCCTTGACCCGCAACGCGGATACCTCCTGGTCGTGAATCTTCTCGTGATGCGGGCCTACGACCTGCGGACGGGCAAGCCGATCCAGCGCGCGTTTGTGCCATTAGGGCAGGCGGCAGGCAACTATTTCTTTATCGTTAACCCCCGCGACCACCTGGTGTATGTGAACACACTCAACATGGACGGGGTGCTACTGCTGGACGAGCTGACGGGCGCTGTGCGCGGGCGGGTGTTTCTCGGGCGGGCCTACGACACCGCCGCGATGGTCACCGCCACCTTCGATCAGAGGGCCGATGTGTTACTCCTGACCGTGCCGAAGAATAGTCCTCAGGGCTACTATGACCCCCAGGGCACGCTGCGCTACGATGTTTACGCTGTAGACGGGAGGACCGGGCGGCACGTCCGCGACATCTACGGCTTCGGCGCCATCAGCGGAAAGCCGTCGATTAACACCTATTCGGTGGTAGGGCAGGGGCCAGCAGGTCCCGTCTTCACGACTGTGAACGACACGACGTTCGACCCCTGGACTGACTGCTGCCAGACTCCGCACACCATAAAGGTCGACGCCGCCGACCTCGCGACGGGAGGCACCTTCGGTGGAAAGGCCATCGAGCCTTACTTGGACAACGCCGAGACCGACCTGCAACTGGACGAGCGGGCGCGTCGCGCGTTCCTGGCGGTCACGGCCAGTGATGGGAGCGCCCCGCGCGGCAGCACCCTGTACGTGCTCGGCTTCCAAGGAGGGCTCGTGGGTCACCCCCTGCCCCTGGGGACAGGAGCGGTCACGCTCGGCGTCCTGCCGCAGGCGGGGCGGGTGCTTATCTTCCACCACGACGACAACACCATCAGCATCCTTGATGTGGCGCGGCTGTAGCTGAGGACGCGCCGACTCGGCGTCGGAGTGACGACTCCCTGCGTGCGTGCCGAGGGTATGCCACCGAGGGACTCTTAAGTTGATCTCTTGCGCATCCTACATAGTTAGCCGTCGCCAAACAGTTAGGAGGTGCGGTATTATATAGTCATGACGGACGACGACGTGACCCGCTTTCGCACCGCCTATTGGGCGGTGGTCCATAACCTGGACGCGCTGCGCCTCCATACCTGGGAGCAGCGCGGCGTCACGCTGCCACAATTGCGCATCCTGTTCTATCTGCGCGCGCAGCCTGGGACGACCACAAACGTGCTGGCCACGCGCATGGGTTTGACCGTGCCGACCGTGAGCGGGCTGGTGGACAAGCTGGTGCGCGCCGGTCTGGTCGAGCGCGGTCAACGGCCCGACGATCGGCGCATCATCCCTCTCCGCCTCACCGACGATGGCCGGGCGGTGGTGGGAGAGATCAGACAGAGCAACCGGGCCTACCTGTCCGGTCTCGCCGCGGACCTCGGCGACGACCTCGCGCCGATCACCGCGGCCCTGGAGCGCCTTGTCGCGGCCATCGAGCAACGGCCGGCCATCGCGGAGCTAGGGATGGCGGACGCAGAGGCAGAAATATTAGAGGAAAGCGTGGCGCCCCTATGAGCAGCACCGCGCCGAGCAACAGACTGGGGCGCACGTTCAGTTCGCTCACCATCTACAACTACCGGGTGTTCTGGATCGGGCAGCTCATCTCCATCAGCGGCACGTGGATGCAGACCACCGCGCAGGCCTGGCTTGTCCTGAAGCTGACCGACTCCTCGGTGGCCCTGGGCACGGTGACGATGCTGCAGTTCCTGCCCATCACGCTGCTGACCCTGTTCGGCGGCGTGCTGGCCGACCGCTTGCCCAAGCGCGCGGTGGTGTTCTGCACCCAATCGGTCGCCGCGGCGCAGGCGCTGGTCCTGGCGGCCTTGGTGTTAACCGACACGGTCCAACTGTGGCAGGTTTATGCCCTGGCGCTGTTGTTGGGCGTGGTCAACGCGTTCGACAACCCGACGCGGCAAGCCTTTGTCGGCGAGCTGGTCGGTAAGGACCACCTGCAGAACGCGGTGGCGCTCAACAGTTCGCTCTTCAACGCCGCACGCGTTATTGGCCCGGCGGTGGGCGGCGTCGTCATCAGCACGATCGGCATCGGGCAGGCCTTCCTCTTCAACGGCCTCAGCTTTATCCCCGTGCTGATAGGCCTGGCGCTGATGCGGCCCAAAGACTTCTATGCCACGGCGCATCCGCCGCGCGCCAACGTGTTCCGGCAGGTCGCCGAGGGCGTGCGCTACGCGGTGGGCGCCCCGGACATCCTGCTCGTGCTGCTGACCATGGCGGTGGTGGGGACCTTCGGCTACAACTACACCACGATCCTGCCGCTGCTCGCCAAGTACGTGCTCCACGCCGGGGCGGTGGGCCTGGGGGTGCTGACGTCGGCGGTCGGCATCGGCTCGCTGGCCGCGGCTCTCGCCGTCGCATCGGCGCGGCGCGCGTCGGAGGCGATTCTACTGAGCGCCGCGATGATCTTCTCCATCATGTTGGTCTTGGTTGGGCTCTCGTCGTGGCTGCCGCTGACCCTGGTCTTGCTGGGGTTGATGGGCGGCATGGGCATCGTGTTTACCACCGGCGCCAACACGCGCTTGCAGTTGACCGCGCCGGGCGAACTGCGCGGCCGCGTGTTGAGCCTGTATTTCCTGCTATTCGCCGGGACGACGCCGCTCGGCGGCCTGCTGGTGGGGGTGCTGGCGGCGCGCCTGGGCGTCCAGCCAACCGTGGTCCTGATGGGCGCCTTCTGCATCACGGGAGTCGCCGCGGCGGCCGTGTTTGCGCGCGTACGATCGCAAGGTTCGCGGGAAAGGCAACCCTCACCCCCAACCTCTCTCCCGTCCGCGGGAGAGGGGAGGAGGACGGCGCCGCTCTCGCCGCTGCATGGCCGCGCCGCTGGGGGTGGTAAGCACGCGCGCTAGCGCGCTAATGGGCCTGCGACTGCCCGGCTAGACCGGCGGACCCGCGGCTAGGGTCCGGGGGGCGGGTCAAGCATGTGTCGCATGGCAAACCACGCCGACCGCGGTCGGTTGGGACGCGCTGCGCGCGACGAGTAGTGCCGCCATCGCCATGTCGCATGGCACACCGCGCTGACCGCGGTCGGTTGGGGGATGTGGCGTATCGAACAGCGCCATCTAATTCTGTACTCGTAACTCCATGATTTGATTAAGGAGAGTGGGCGTGGGACGTATCAAGCAATCGTTATCGTGGTGGTGCGTCGAGGACACGTTGACGCCGGAGCAGATCGTCCGCGCGGCCGTGGACCTCGGCTACGCGGGCGTGGACCTGGTGGGGCAGGAACACTGGCCGTTGGTGACGGAGCACGGCCTGCGGATCGCGGCCGTCGGCGGGCACGGATCGATTGAGGAGGGGCTTAACCGCCGCGCGCAGCACGACCGCATCGAGCGGGAGATTACCGCCAATCTGGAACTGGCCGCGCGCTGGGGCATCCCCAACCTGATCGTCTTCAGCGGCAACCGTGATGGCCTGGACGACGCGGCGGGCGCGGAGATCACGGCGGAGGGCTTGCGCCGCGTGAGCCGCGCGGCGGAGGACGCGGGCGTGACCCTGGTCCTGGAACTACTCAACAGCAAGGTCGACCACCCGGACTACCAGGCCGACCGGACCGCGTGGGGTGTGCGCGTGTGCGACCTGGTGGGCTCGCCCCGCGTCAAGCTGCTCTACGACATCTACCACATGCAGATCATGGAGGGCGACATCATCCGCACCATCGGGGACAACGCCGCCTACATCGGCCACTACCACACCGCGGGCAATCCCGGCCGCCATGAATTGGACGATCGGCAGGAGATTCAGTACCCGCCGATCATGCGCGCCATCCTTGCCACCGGCTATGAGGGCTACGTAGGGCAGGAGTTCGTGCCCACGGGCGACCCGCTCTCCGCGCTGGCCCAGGCCTTCGCCCTCTGTGACATCCAGGGCTGATCGACGGGAATCGTCGCGGAATCAGTTCCGCACCCCAGGTCGCGGTAGGCGCCCATGGCGCACCCTAGCGGGAGCGGGTGCGCCCCGAGATTGTGATAGTGCATACCGCTAGCCTGACCTTAAAAGGTCATGGTAGGGGACAGACCTTAAAAGGTCGGCCAGGAAAGCCCCGCGCACGCCGGTTGGCGGTCTCGTGAAGACCCTATTCATGATGAGTGCGTGAATGGGGCCGTCCATCCTGGGAGCGCCGTCTCTCGCTGCGCTGCCAGCCGGCTCCGGCCGTCGGGCATGCGCCCGCGGGCGGCGAACGTGTTAGCCTCGGAGGTCTGCCGGCTGGCAGCGCAGCGAGAGACGGCGCTCCCAGGGGGCGTCGTCTCGTGACGTGAGTAGTTCAGGATGATACGTTCCGCGCCGGTCACGCCCCGTGATAACAGGCGGCGGGTACAATGAGTGCAACGAACGCGTGCGTGGAGAGGGGGAGGGGGCAGGCGATGGCGGAGATCGAGGCGCGCGGCCTGACCAAGCGATTCCGCGTCCCGGCGAAGCCCCCCGGATTGCTCGGCGCCGTCCGCCATGTGGTGCGGCCGCGGTACGACGAGAAGGTGGCCCTCGATGGCGTCGACTTCGCGATCGACGCGGGCGAGAGCGTGGCCTATGTCGGCCCCAACGGCGCGGGCAAGTCCACCACGCTCAAGCTCCTGACCGGCATCCTCGTCCCCTCCGCCGGCGAGGTGCGCGTCCGCAGCCTCGTGCCGCACCGCCAGCGCGTCGAGAACGCCCGCAACATCGGTGTCGTTTTCGGCCAGCGCAGCCAGCTCTGGTGGGACCTCCCGGTGCAGGAATCGCTCCGCCTGCTCGGCGACATCTACGAGGTACCGCGCGAGCGCTTCGCCGCCAACCTGCGCCTGTTCGTCGACCTGCTCGACCTCGGGCCGTTGCTGCGCACGCCGACGCGGCAGCTCTCGCTCGGCCAACGCATGCGCTGCGACCTCGTGGCCTCGCTGCTGCACGCGCCGTCCATCCTCTACCTCGACGAGCCGACCATCGGCCTGGACGTGGGCGTGAAGGCGCGCATCCGCCATTTCATCAAGGAGGTCAACCGCGAGCACGGCGTCACCGTCCTCCTGACTTCGCACGACCTCGGCGACATCGAGGACCTCTGCGCGCGCCTGATCATGATCGACCGCGGCGGGATCGTCTTCGACGGCCCGCTCGGGGCGATCAAGGACCGCTTCGGCTGCGGCCGGGTCGTGCATCTGTTGCTGCGCGACGCCTGTCCCGAGGCGGGAGAGATCGCGCGGGCGGCGTTGCGCGACCTCGCCGCGACCATCGTGGACCAGCCCGAGCCGCATCGGGTGTCCGTCGGGTTCGACGCCGCGGCGACGACGGCGGGCGCCGTGGCCAGCCGCCTGCTCCCCGTCCTGCCGGTCGACGACTTGCGCATCGAGGAGCCGAGCGTCGAATCGATCATCCGGCGCCTCTACGAGGGCGAGTTGCGCCTGGAGGCGGCGCGATGAGCGCCGCGCCGCCGGCCATGCGCCTGACGCCGCGCCCGAAGTACCTGGCCCTGGCGCTCGTGGCGATGCATCGCTCGCTCGCCTACCGTGGGACGCTACTCCTCAGCATGGTCTCGAACCTGGTGTGGGTCGCCGTGCTGTACTACCTGTGGCGCGCCGTCTTCGCCGCGCATCGCACTGTCGGCGGCTTCGACTGGGACCGCATGCGCACCTACGTCGTGCTCTCGTACGGCGTCAATGTGCTGCTCTCGTTCAACTCCGAGGCGCGCATGATGGCGACGATCCGCACTGGCGAAGTCGCGAGCGAGTTGGCGCGCCCCGTCGACTACCTGCGGGCGCAACTTGCCCAGGCGCTGGGCAGCGCCGTGGTCGAGGGCCTGCTCGGCGGCGCGCTCGCCCTGTTGCTCGGCGTTGTCGCGCTGCATATCCTCGCGCCGGCCTCGGTTGCCGCGGCGCTCCTCTTCCTGCCGAGCGTCGCCCTGGGCTTCCTGGTCAAGTTCCTCATCAGCTACCTCACCGGGCTGCTCTGCTTCTGGACGGTCAACTCCCTCGGCCTGTTGTGGGCGCGCGCCGCGCTCACCAACGTCCTGTCCGGCGCCTTGATCCCCCTGCAACTCTTCCCAGATGCCCTGCGCGGGCTGGCCCTTGCCTCACCCTTCGCGGCCGTCGTCAACGCGCCCGTCGCGATCTATCTTGGCACGACCACAGGCGCCGCGCTGATCGGGACGCTGGCGCTGCAGGGCGCGTGGGTCGCCATCCTCTGGGCGCTCGCGCGGGCGCTGTGGATTCCCAGCGTCCGCGCGCTCACAGTGCAGGGGGGCTGACCCCGTGTCCACGTTCGCTCACCGCATCGCGCACGCCGCGCGCATCTACGTCAAGTTGCAGGCGCTGCACCTGCGCACGTTTCTGGAGTACGAGGCCGATTTCTGGATCGGCATCCTCGGCACGGCGCTGACGCACGGCGCCGGCATCGTCTTCCTGTGGGCGTTCTTCAGCCGCGTCCCCACCGTCGGCGGGTGGACCGCGTGGCAGATTGCCTTCCTCTACGCCCTCTCCATCATCCCGCGCGGCCTCGTCGAGGTGCTTTGCGACGGGCAATGGCGGCTGCGCGCGCTGGTCAACACGGGCGAGTTCGACCGCCTCCTGCTACGCCCGCTCTCGCCGGCGCTGCAGGTCGTCGCGCAGGAGGCGAGCATCCACGGCCTCGGCAGCATCCTCCTCGGCGCGATCGTGCTGGCCCGCGCGTCCGCGGCGCTGCACCTGGCGTGGGACCCTGCGCGCGCGGCCTATCTCCTCGCGGTCCTGGCCAGTTCGGTGGTCATGATCGGCGCGCTCAACCTCGCCACGAACTGCGTTGCCTTCTGGGAACCATCCGCGACCGGTACCTTCCCGTTCTTGGTGCAGAACGTCCTCGAGCTCGCCAAGTTCCCCCTCACCCTGTACGGGCGCCTCGTGCAACTGCTGCTGACGTGGGCGCTCCCGTTCGCCTTCGTCAGCTACTATCCGGGGCTCGTGCTGCTCGGGAAGCCGTCGCCCATGCCGGCGCTCGGCGTCCTCGCCCCGCTCTCGGGGCCTGTCGTGGCCGGCGTCGCCGCGCTTGTGTGGCGTCGGGGTCTCGCGCGGTACCAGGGCGCCGGCCACTAATGGCGGAGAGACTGATCACCACCGACGAGCGCAACTTCGGGACAGACTCTCATTCCTCGCGTTACGGGAACACTCGTGCTGCTACAATACCAGAGTCCGGCCGGTTAGGCTCTTGACCCAACTCTCTGCAGAAGGCAAGGTAATCGTCCACGGAGGCATGGAAAGCCTGGATGATCTCGGCAACGGTCGCGCCCTCGAACGTGACAACATCCCTGATTGCCGCCACGTGGCCATGGAGGACGCCTGCCTCTTCGTCCACGACGACCTCGCTTTTATAGCCCTTATACATCATCACGGTGCTGCCTTGGGCGTTCTATCATAGTCGATCATATAATCGCGAAAGGATTGTAGCGGCCTTGCTCCTGCTCCTGGTTGTCCAGCCGGTAGGCCAGTAGCGCGGA